>NODE-158-length-24295-cov-12.9529_pt1 | contig 24295 bp, 25 predicted proteins | sample MGYA00139097_ERZ477577 | MGnify/ENA metagenome assembly ERZ477577
GAACAGAGTGGATGAAGTTTGAGTCTCTCGCAGATTTTTTAGATCAGAAGGACCACACGAAGACAATCGAAGGACACCCTGCCCCGCTTCGGGCCATTTTCACTGCGACAAAACCGTGAACGGCCCGGCGCTGCTCAGTGCTCGTAACGACGCAGAGGCATAATGCTTGAGCCGCTGTTTACTCGGCCCATGAAATCCACCACATCCCACTCAGCACGCAAAACATCACCCTCTTTATAAAGAGTTTTGTCGCCTGGCAAGACAACAACAGCCATCTGGAAAATGGAGGTGAAGTACTCACCCTCAATAGAATTTTCAGAACTGTTGTACAACTTGAAGTTATTGACTTTAACGGGTCGATCAAACTCAACAAGTAGCTCATCCAGGTTGTCAGTGCCCTGCTCCCACATCCCCGCCATCAGGACCAGCGAAGGCGGCTCAACATCGGCCAAAGTTTCAGGATCCAGAACATATCCGTCTGCAGGCATTTGTGGCAGAGGTTGACCATTCAGCATGATAAAAACCTTGTTGGTCTGCTCAAACTGGAGAACAGTCGCCGCCATGGCCAGTCCCGCTGAAGCGATATCATCTGCAGACCAGGATTGCTGAGTCATTAAAGACAAGGTCTGTGTGCCCTTTTCATTTGACGCAGACGTTACCTTTAAATCATTTGGGAAAGGGCTGTACAACCCAGAACTCTCAGGGAACAGAGTGGATGAAGTTTGAGTCTCTCGCAGATTTTTTAGATCAGAAGGACCACACGAAGACAATCGAAGGACACCCTGCCCCGCTTCGGGCCATTTTCACTGCGACAAAACCGTGAACGGCCCGGCGCTGCTCAGTGCTCGTAACGACGCAGAGGCATAATGCTTGAGCCGCTGTTTACTCGGCCCATGAAATCCACCACATCCCACTCAGCACGCAAAACATCACCCTCTTTATAAAGAGTTTTGTCGCCTGGCAAGACAACAACAGCCATCTGGAAAATGGAGGTGAAGTACTCACCCTCAATAGAATTTTCAGAACTGTTGTACAACTTGAAGTTATTGACTTTAACGGGTCGATCAAACTCAACAAGTAGCTCATCCAGGTTGTCAGTGCCCTGCTCCCACATCCCCGCCATCAGGACCAGCGAAGGCGGCTCAACATCGGCCAAAGTTTCAGGATCCAGAACATATCCGTCTGCAGGCATTTGTGGCAGAGGTTGACCATTCAGCATGATAAAAACCTTGTTGGTCTGCTCAAACTGGAGAACAGTCGCCGCCATGGCCAGTCCCGCTGAAGCGATATCATCTGCAGACCAGGATTGCTGAGTCATTAAAGACAAGGTCTGTGTGCCCTTTTCATTTGACGCAGACGTTACCTTTAAATCATTTGGGAAAGGGCTGTACAACCCAGAACTCTCAGGGAACACCAGCTCTTTGCCAGTCAGGCGACTGAGGATTTGTTGTAATTCCCTGTCCTTACTGAACAGGAAAAGCGGAAAAGCCCGCACTTTACCAGGTGCTTTGCGGACGGGAAGATAGCCGACGCGGGCAAAAGCTTCACCTGCCTTCCCTTGCGGTGGCTCACCAAAGTTGTCCAGGTAAGCCTGACTGGCAATGACAATCCCCGAAGGTTGGGATGCGGGCACAGGTTCTTCTTGCTGGCAGGCGAAGAGAGATAGGAAGCAAAAGACTAAAACCAGAGGGGGAAATGGGGACATCAGCAGCCTCCTTAAAGCCTGGGGAAAAGGCTATATCCATTCTAGCACAGATATTAGAGGCAAGCGCTGTTGTGCACACACATGTTGTGCACACCAAGCCGCGTTCAGCAGCCTGTTGTGCGGAAAACTGCTGCAGGCCTAACCAACTTACTCTTACCTGCCATGCTCGACAGAAGTTGCGTTGGTGCAGACACATAGTCCGGTCAAATCAACATTCGCCGCGAACGCAGAGTCAATAGTTGACGCTGCCAAGGTGGTGATAAACAGAAGGATGAAGAATCTGTCCTTCACAAGCTCAAGCCTCACGGAATAAACGTAGTCTGCCAAAGCAAACCACTACTGGCGGGTCTGGTCTTCTTCAGCCTTGCAACGTTCAACTACATCCTTGAGCCAGGCGATCTCGTCAGGCGCAAACTGCTTGTTGTAATCTGTCCCTATATTCATCGCCCAGTGAAGTTCGTTTGTGGTCATTTCTGCGAGAACATGGCCAGGCAGCTGCAGGAAAGGCACCTCCTTCTCAGCCCAATCAAAAAGTCTCTCTGTATTGTCAAAAAAGACCAGGTAATCAGTCTCATCAGAAACAATAATTAATGGAACTTCTACCTTTTCCTTACCGCTTTTGTCCTCCTTGTCGATCATTTCATCGACGGTCGGGACAATGAAGAGGGAGTTGAGAAACAGGTCGTAAAAGCCTGATTGTGCCTTTGGGTCTTCATAGTCGGCACGCAAGGTTTCAAGGGCTAGATCGAGATCAGTCATGATTGGGGCCTTTTGCTGGAGAGATAAAGATTTTAATCGGGATTATTGAGGGCTCAAGATACTGGCAATTGTTGATTCATGTCCAGTTGAAAACTTGTCACGTTGTTCAGATTTGTGTGACTGAATGAATTCAAATGCCTAAATATAACTACGGCACTCCTGATTTTCGTTCAGTTGTGGTGTATGATTTAAAAAAAGTCAAAATCTCTTCGGGAGTAATCACGAATGACATTGGTCGCAATCCCCAACGAAACAAGCCCGACAGACAGACGAACCGCAATGTCACCAGCCAACATCGCCAAACTGGTGCAATCAGGCGTTCACGCTCTGGTAGAGGAAGGCCTTGGTGTCGGTAGTGGCTTCAGCGACGATCAATACCGAGAGGCCGGGGCGATGGTGACCAAGAACCACGAGGAGATCTTCTCCGGGGGTGATGTCGTTCTGCGCATACACAAGCCGACGACAGAGGAGGCAAAGCTTCTAAAAAGTGGTTCGGTCCACGTCAGCTATCTCGACCCCTTCAATGAACAGGAATTGATCGAAACCCTGAAAGACCGCCTGGTCAGCACAATCAGTATGGAGATGATCCCCCGCACCACACGGGCCCAAAAGATGGATGCCTTGAGTTCCCAAGCCAGCCTTGCCGGATACGTTATGGTGCTCCAGGCGGCGAATCGTTTGAACCGTATTCTGCCGATGATGATGACCCCTTCCGGCACCATAAAGCCCGCCAAAGTTTTCGTGATCGGCGCAGGAGTGGCCGGATTGCAGTCAATCGCCACGGCAAAACGACTGGGCGCCAGGGTTACCGCCTTTGACACCCGGGCGGTTGTCGCGGAGCAGGTCGAATCCCTGGGAGCGACTTTCCTCAATATCGATCTGGGTGAAACCGGTCAGACTGAAGATGGCTATGCGAGGCAGTTGACTGCGGAGCAGTTGAACATACAACAGCAAGCCCAGAGTGATGAGATCGCCAAATCGGACATCGTTATTACAACGGCTCAGGTGTTCGGCAGAAAACCTCCGCGACTGGTGACACTGGAGACCGTAAAGCGCATGCAACCGGGCAGCATCATTGTAGACATGGCGGCAGCAAGCGGCGGCAACGTCGAGGGTTCAATCGCAGGCGAAGAGGTAGAGATCGACGGAGTCGTCATAATCGGCAGCGGCAACTGGTCGGGACAGGTGTGTCGGGACGCCAGCAACATGTACTCAAACAACCTGACAAACCTCTTCACCGAATACTGGAACGAAGACCAGAAACTTTTTGAGATCGACTTGCAAGACGACATCCTCTCCGGTTGCGTGATCACCCACGGCGGAGAGATTACCAACGAAACGATCCGCAAGCATTATACAGCTAGCAGTCTGTAGGACTGTCTGGGCTGAAGCGCAAATTTGACCGTTTGAGAAAAGATTTTGGCTCGCCTGAGAGAAGTTGCCAGAGTCTCAAAAACCAGGGAGTTCCCTATGGACATGGTTTACCTGACATTCATCCTGATTTTATCCATATTTCTCGGCTTTGAGTTGATCAAGAAGGTCCCCGCCACCCTCCACACACCTCTGATGTCTGGTGCCAATGCCATCTCCGGCATCACGCTGGTTGGCGCCCTGATCGGTGCAGGAGGTGAAGGTTCAGCCTTAACGATCTTCCTCGGTACGGCAGCGGTCACTTTTGCAACGATCAATGTCGTGGGCGGCTACCTTGTTACCGATCGGATGCTGGCTATGTTCAAGAAGAAAGGAGCCAAGAACTGATGTCGGCTCTTATGCTGATCAACCTGAGTTACACGGTCTCTGCCGTGCTCTTCATTCTTGGCCTGAAGTTTCTCGGTAGCCCGGAGACTGCACGTCGGGGCAACGCCCTCTCCTCACTGGGGATGCTGCTGGCAGTGATTGTGACACTCCTGGACCATTCCATCATCGATTACCGCTGGATTCTTCTTGGTATCGTTTCTGGCGCATTGATTGGCGCCCTTGCCGCTCGGTTGGTGGCAATGACGGCCATGCCCGAGATGGTTGCCCTTTTCAACGGCTTTGGAGGCATCGCCAGCCTGTTGGTTGGCTGCATCGCCCTTGCACAACCCCTGTTAGATCGCTTCATCCTGCTGACGATCTTCATGTCGATTATGATTGGCGGGGTAACCTTCTCAGGAAGCCTGGTCGCCTGGGGAAAACTTAGCGAGAGGATGACCGGCCGACCTTTGGTGTTCAACGGCCAACGCTTTGTCAACGGCGGATTACTGTTGGCCAATATTGTCTGCGGCGTCATGTTTGTACAACACCCGGATCAAGCTGTTTGGCTCGTCCTGGCCGTTCTTCTCTCCACATCACTGGGTGTAATGACCCTGTTGCCGATCGGCGGCGCTGATATGCCTGTCGTCATCTCTCTGCTGAACAGTTATTCGGGCTTAGCGGCCTGTGCCGCAGGCTTCGCCATTAGCAACAACATCCTGATCGTGGCAGGCTCTCTGGTCGGTGCAAGCGGGATCATCCTGACTAACATCATGTGCAAGGCGATGAACCGGTCTCTTGCGAATGTTCTTTTTTCCGGATTTGGAGCCGCTTCCGGAGCCAGCAAAAAAATTGAAGGCGATGTTAAGGCCATCACCACCGAGGATGCTTTCTATATTCTGGAGGCGGCCCAAAGCGTGGTCGTGATACCGGGGTACGGCATGGCGGTCGCGCAGGCGCAACATGGGGTTAAGGAACTCCAGGTCCTTCTGGAGAAAAACGGCTGTGAAGTTGTCTATGCCATTCACCCGGTTGCCGGTCGGATGCCCGGCCACATGAATGTCCTGCTGGCTGAAGCCGACGTCCCCTATGACCTGTTGTTGGAGATGGATGACATCAATCCCCGCATGGAGACCTTTGACGTAGCGATCGTTATCGGAGCTAACGATGTTGTTAACACAGCCGCCAGAGATAGTGAGAGCAGCCCGATCTACGGGATGCCAATCATCAACGTAGATTATGCCCGCACGGTTTTCGTCCTGAAAAGATCAATGGCCTCTGGTTTTGCAGGCCTCGACAACCCACTTTTCTACAAGAACAACACCCGGATGATTTTTGGCGATGCCAAAGAAACCGTCAACAAGCTGATCCGGGAGCTCTCAAGTTAATCAGTTAGCTCCGACCATTGAGTGATCAAGTGACCTGTCCGCCTCCGGCCACCACTAACTGTTTCGTGGTGATTTGTTGCGTTCCCCTGATTTGCTGGTAGTCTTTTTCATGTTGTGAACATTTGTGCGTTCCAACGCTCTCAGTTTGACATGGTGTCAGCATTAAAAAGAACAAGCAGAGCATACAGGCAATGTATTGTTTCTATTTCGGGCGAACGGAACTTGCACAACAGAAAAATTCCCACAGGGAAACATGGAGGATCAGATGGCAGAAGGTACTGTGAAGTGGTTTAACGACGCGAAGGGTTTTGGGTTTATCGAGCAGGACAATGGACCGGATGTGTTCGTTCACTTCTCTGAGATTCAAGGGGATGGTTTCAAATCTCTCGCCGAGGGAGACCGGGTAAGTTTCGATGTTACTGAAGGCCAGAAAGGCCCCCAGTCGTCTAACGTGCGCAAAATCTAAACAAAGTCAGTGTCTTTCAGCACGAAAGCCCTGTGGATTATCGCAGGGCTTTCGCGTGTAGACAGACGCAAATTTATCAAGGATGTGAGCGCGCCCAAAACCAGTAATTTTTCATGAAGAAATTAACCGATATTATAATTTTTTAGTTGCATTGACAGACTGCTTTCAACCGATAAAGTGTATATCAAACAGTGACGAAATAAGTCAGATGGAGCACGTAAAAAACCTGCAGGTTGTTCTTGGCGAAACTGGAAAGTAGACCCTGACAACTACGACAGGACCTGAATTGAGCAGCAGAACTACTTTAAAAAGTAGCAGATGCAGCAACTGTTGAACAGAGCAGTGATTCAGGGTGATCCTCGGCAGTTTCGTCACTGTTGTTTTATGCTCTATGAGATAAGGTTTAAGAGAGAATCTTACCATGGCAGGGCACTTAGACATTGAGGGCCTTGTTTTGATCCCCCCTCCCCTCAGCTTTTAATTTACCTCCCCAACGTGATCTGGTTTGATGGATGGGGAGTCCAGATAAAACAGTCCTCTTCCTATTCCGTGATCGCCATGCAGGCCAGCTTGATAACCTCATCCAGAGGAAGACGCTTATGCGTCTTTGCCAGGAAGCCACTGCCATGTACAAAGAGGATCTCCTGATTGTTTTCTATTACACGAAAATCAACGATTGTGTTGTCGCCTAAACGCAGCAACTCCCAGCCTTCACCGCGATTGGATGGGGTGATGCTCATCACGATATTCTCATCGTCCAGGAAGCGCAGATAGAGTTCCATTGCCAGCTTGGGAGAATTGTTGATATCACTGGCAACAGCCTTGAGATGCTTGACCTGAACCACCTTCGCCTCAGCTTTGAGCCGCTCAAGGCGTTCCATCTTACGCCCGATCAAGGCGATCATGTTTTCACCGAGCGACTTCATGAGGTCGTAGAGTGGATTCTGGGCATTTAAAGACTCGAGACTGGCAAAGGTCGAAATGATGTAGCCGTCTATCGGTGACGAGGAGGCAAAGAGTACGCTCGAATCTACACCAAGGTGTTCGGCCGTACGGTAAGGGCCACTAACGTCCATCATGCTCATATGCGGATACCATGCGAACATCAGCATAGCGGCGTCATGATGGCCAAGATGCTTCATGACCAGGTGAAAAGCACAGGGCAGAGAACGATCCTGGTGGTGATCGAAGTTGTGGCGCTCAGGGGTAAGCTCCAGACCGACATCTACGACGTAAGTGTCGGGATCGTTCAAGTCTTCTTCGGTCGGTTCGCGACGGAAAACTTCCGCTTGCTGCAAGGTTGCAAGCAAGACACTCACAGAGAGGAAATCGTCTTTGTGGGCGCTGCCCGGGTGGGAAACGATTTTATACATTTATCTAGCCTCTTCAGGGACTGTTTTTTTTAACTTTACCAGATCCTGTGGCGCGCATGATAGGTCGATTTAGGTTGACGCCTCTCTCGTTCGTTGACCAGGAGGTGTTTCTACTTCTTCTTTACCGATTTGGCAAAAAACGGTTCTGTAATCAAACAATATTTAACGCAGAGGCGCAAAGAGCGCAGAGGAAAAACGGTTCAAAGTCTCAAAAATGGCTCAATCCTGCCTATTGCTCTCTGCGACTCCGCGTCTTTGCGTGAATAATTAGCTTGCCTTGCCTTTGTTGTGGTCATAGATCCTTAAAAAATGCCCTCATATCGAAGGCCTTTGATTTCACCTGGAAGCATTTACCGGGTCCTGAACTGATAGCTGTCGTGCTCTTCCTGAGCGATATCTGCTCGAACCTGCTCAACGCTGCGTTCATAGATCAATTCACGGCCCAGCACGCTCCCTGCATAGGCCAGGCTGTTGCGCGTAGGGGTGAGCTTGCACTTGGCATTGTGGACACCTTCGCCCAGAATAATCCAGATGGCCTCTGGTTTTTTGCTGGAGACGCCAACTTCCAGGATCTGGCCGCTTTCCGCCTTCACTTTGATCTTTTGGTCGTCCATTAAGACACCCCTTCTTGAAGTGGCGACAGTTCCCTCATTTAACAAAGAGTTAGCCCAATGAGTGACCTGTCAACGCATTATGGAAAGTTCCAGCCGTGAGCGATTAGATCGATCCGGTTTGTTTCATCAAAACAAACCCCTTCGATTTCCAGTAAATCGCGTTGCAGTTGATGACTGCCACCATCTGCGCGAGGGCTGATCATGCCCCTGCTGTTGACGATGCGTTGCCAGGGGACATCATTTCTGGCCGGCAGTGCCGACAAAGCAAAACCGACCGTGCGTGCCGTGCAGCCCGCTTTCTGGGCAAGACAACCATAGCTGCACACATAACCGGGCGGGATCTGTTTAACCAGCGTGTAGATGCATTGGTAGAGCAAGCCTGTTTTTTCCTCAGCCATCAGCGCCTCTTGTGTTTAAGCGGCTTTAACATCTCATGGCCAACTTTAAATCACGCAGAACTCTCACATTGCACATTTTAATCGATCGCCGTGTATTCCACTTTGACGATTTCCAATTCACTCACCCCTCCAGGCGTCACAAAGGATACCGAGTCTCCCTCAGAGCGGCCAAGAAGCGCTTTGCCGATCGGTGAAACCCAACTTACTTTTCCTTTTCCTCCATCGTATTCATCGATCCCGACAATAGAGTAAACCTTTTCTTCACCTTCATCGTCTTCAACGGTTACAGTCGCGCCAAAAAGGACACGGCCGTTGGCAATGTCTCCTTGTTTAACAGGGTCTACCACTTCTAAATTTTCAATTCGTTTTGTTAGAAAGTGAATTCGTCCGTCCATTTTTCGCATCGCTCTCTTGGTTGCCTGGTACTCATAATTTTCAGAGCGATCCCCCTCCTCCGCAGCAATCCTGGCTGCCTTGGCGAGTATTGGCCTGTCGGTATAGAGCAGTTTCTTTAACTCTGCGCGCAATCGTTTTGCGCAACCGGGGGTCATGTAAATTTTTTGTTGCTGTGACATAGGTTACCAGGGAGCCCTTCTGCGGAGTTGCTTCCCTCAGCTTTTGGGCGATGATTCAAGAAGAGGTTTTATGAATCTTTCGAAGGTAACCTGTTGTTTGGCAGTCAACAACTCGACTTCGCCCTGGCTGTCGAGCAATACAGTGCCGACACCTATCACGGTCTTGGGCAAGTAGCCGGTTCCAGCAACGATCAATTCAATTTCATCGAGACGCTTTTTCAGAAGGTGCTCAAGAGCGTAAAGGTCGATCTCCATACATTTTCTCCAGACGTGATCGTTTTCGAGGTCAAGACCCGCAACAGCAGGAAGACTTTTTGCTGCCGCAGCAACCACCACCTTGCGGTCGACCATTAACCATCTCTTCGACATTCTCTTCCATCGCTTTTTCGAGATCAGAGATAAGAGAGGCAAACTGGTTGGCCGACAGGCCTTTGTCGCAAATGGGACAAGTGGAATAGGTCTTCTTGAACCAACTCAAAGACTCGTAGATCGATTCGCCGCAACAGGGGCAGTCTAAGGCTATATTTGTTTCTGTGTACACGCTTTATCTTCTCCTGGTGATGATTTTGTAAGCGGTCCGATGAGTGGACGCGCTACTTACCATAGCAGAATTTGAACGTTCAAGGCCACCTTTCAGCAGAAAATTGACCTTGCTGCGAATGGCAAGACTTTGCTACCCGTTTGATTCAGACAATTGATGTGTTGCTCGGTAAATGTGGTGTATTGTCTGGCGATAATAAACACTGAAATTGTAGTATAATGAAAAGATAAAATTCATGTTTGTATTAAGAGGATTATCCCTTGAGAACATTTATCTTTTTCACCTTGTTTCTGCTCCTCCCGTCAATCTCACTCGCAACAGATTACCAGGGCAATTGTACTGTTGCCTTTGAGGGAAGTTCAACACTCCATAATTTTAATGGCAAAGGACGTTGTGAGCCTTTTATTGCCAGTGAAAATGCCGGGATCATAAATGTCCCTGAGCTGATTGTCGCCGTGGCTGACATGGATACTGACAATTCCAGCCGTGACAACAAAATGCGCAAAATGTTTGAGGCTGAAAAGTATCCGCTGATTACAGGCATGAGTGGGCCTGTATCTCTCAGCACTATCAGGAAAGCCTTGGAAGAAAACATCGATAGCACGCAACCTCTTTTCTTCCAGCTAAAAGTTCGTGACATCGAAAAGCCTGTCACTGCGATTCTGCAGAATATTGTGGAAACGGAGGATAAGCTCACGGCAGACTTGGCCTTCACACTCTCTCTTGCCGACTACAAACTCAAAGCACCTTCAGTTCTCGGCATCATCAGAGTCGGAGACACTATCAAGGTCACAACCTCCTTTCTTCTCGAAGCTCATTAAAGACGCCCCAGGCCACTCAACCTAGGCAAGGAAAGATTATGTCCGCTTGGATTCATCATATAGAGACGGCCGTCCCCGAGAGGTGCTACAGCCAGGAAGACGTCGGCAAACAGATGCTTGAGTGGACCATTGACGAGCGTGACAAGCGCCTGGTTCGGATGCTTTACCGAAACTCTGGCATCGAAACGCGTCACAGTGTTATTCCCGACTGGGGCGAGGGCTTCTTTATCCTTAAGGAGGACGGCTCTTATAGACAGCCAAGTACATCTGAACGCAATAGCACCTACACCCGTGAAGGTCACAAGCTGGCTGTTGATCTTGGCCACAAATTGCTTGCGGCGGCACCCGAGTTTTCCCCGGCAGAGATCACTCATGTGATCACAGCCTCCTGCACCGGTTTCTTTAACCCCGGAATCGATTATTTTCTATGCCAGGAGCTGGACCTTCCCATCAACACGAAACGTTACCATCTCGGCTTTATGGGCTGTTATGCTGCCTTTCCGGCGCTGAGCATGGCGGCTCAATTCTGCCAGGCTGACCCGGAAGCCGTTGTGCTGGTCATGTGCCTGGAGCTCTGCAGTCTTCACCTGCAGATCAATGGCAGTGAAGATACGATTCTGGCCAATTCACTCTTTGCCGATGGCGCCGGAGCCGTCCTGGTCAGTGGGCGCTCACCGCAACCAGGAATCGACACCTATCGGATAGACGACTTCGACTCCGCACTTATCCCGAGCGGAAAAGAAGCCATGGCCTGGAGTATCGGCGACCTGGGCTTCGATATCTCTCTCTCGAGTTATGTCCCGAAAATTATCGGTGCCGGCATCAATGACCTCCTGGTGCCCCTTCTCACTAAGAATAGACTCTCAACGCAAGACATTGATCGCTGGGCCGTGCACCCGGGAGGCAAGACAATTATTGACAAGGTCGCCAAAAGCCTTAGTCTCTCCGCGGGTCAAGTTCAACCCTCGAGAACAGTTTTGCAAAAGTTCGGCAACATGAGCAGCGCAACAATTCTTTTTGTTCTTAAAGAGACCCTCTCCCAGGCAGCAATATCAGGTCAGGAGAAAGTCTGCGCCATGGCTTTCGGCCCGGGGCTAACTGTCGAAATGGCGCTACTTCAGGCAAACAGGGCCACCAATGGCAAGCGCTCCTGATTATGATGTAATCATCGTCGGCGGCGGGCCGGTGGGCCTGATGCTGGGGAACCTGCTCGGAAAGAAAGGTCTCAACACTCTACTGATAGAAAAAACTGCCGCACCGCCTGCCGAGTCCATGGCAATCGGCGTCACCCCGCCCTCTCTTGACCTCTTTCAAACACTTGGCCTTGATGACGTTCTTGTCAATCGTGGTGTTCGCGTTGAGCTTGCCAAGGTTCACGAAGGAAGACAACTCGCTGGAGAACTCAGCTTTCAATCTCTGGATAATCCCCACCCCTATATCCTCGCCATCCCTCAGGCCACCACGATAAATGTTTTAGAGGAAAACTTATTGCGTTACGGCAGCGTCACGCTTTGTCGAAAAACCAGCTTGATAGGTATTGAACAGACTGAAAAGATGGTCACGGCGAGAGTAAAAAAAACCGGTGCGACTGAAGTCAAGCAAGTAACGGCTTCGTTTCTGGTCGGTTGCGACGGCCACCGCAGTATCGTCAGGGACCTGGCAGGAATAAAACTCACCGGAGAGAAAAAGTACCCGGCTTGTTTCCTGATGGCTGACTTTGCAGACAATTCTGGCCTTGGAGATGAAGCCCATCTGTTTTTCAGTCGTCATGGCTCAGTCGAGTCATTCCCGCTGCCAAAAGGACGACGACGTTGGATTCTACAAACTGACCAGCTGATAAATCCTCCGGATAAATCGTTACTGATCAGGGACGTGCAAAGGCGGACCGGTTACGACTTGAGGGGGTCAAAGTGCTTCTCAGAAAGCATGTTCAGGACAAGGCGTTTTGTTTGCCAGAGCTATTATAGTCATCGAGTTGCTTTGTGTGGTGATGCTGCGCATGTCATGAGCCCGATTGGCGGTCAAGGCATGAACACAGGTTTTGCCGATGCGGAATTCCTCGCAGAGGCCCTGTTTAAACATTTTTCCAATAGCGAGGATTTCCAGGCCCTGTTTGAAGATTATGACCATTTTCGTCGTCTTGCCTTTACCGTGGCAGCCACACGTGCAGAAAGGGGCATGTGGATGGGAACACGTCGTGGGAAGTTTGCTTCAGTACTACGCCTTTTCCTTATCAAAGCCCTGCTTGGCCCAATTTTCAACAAATCACTCCCTGCATATTTTGCTATGCTGACAATTCCTTACCGCTCATTGAGTTCACTTGACAACGACCAGCATTGATTTTGGATAACGCCTGTGACTGAATCTCCAAAAAAATCATCCAGGACCATTGAGATACTGCTGTTATGGTTGACCGGCAAGGGGCGTAAATGGTCACTTTTCGGAGTCTTGGTAACAACCCTGTTCTTCGCTTATTTTGCTCTCCAGGTTCCCATTGAGAGCAGTAATGTCTCAATGGTGTCTCATACCAGGGAGTTGCAGGGGAATTATGACGGCTTTCGAAAGATTTTCGGAAATGATGAAGTGTTGCTTCTCGCAATAACCCACCCCGACTTGCTAGAGCCTGAAAGTCTACAAACAATAAAACGGATGACACAGGAACTCACCCGGATTGAAGGTGTCACAAGAGTTTTAAGCCTGACAAATGCCGAGCAACTTGTCGCCGGAGATTTCGGGATTGAGCTTGTTCCACTTATTCCTGAACAAGACGCTGGGAAGTCATATCAAAACGCAATCAACAAAGCTCTTGAGCAGAATCCTGTCCTTGCGCAGTTGCTGATATCACAAGATCTAAAAACAAGCATAATCATCATTGACCTGACCGGTGATATTGATCAGCAAGGACGCGGTTTGGCAGCCATAGAGGCGTTGCTTTCATCGGACTACAGCGATAAGAACTGGCACCTGACCGGTATCCCTTTGCAAAAGCTGACCGTCTCCCGTCTGATCCAACGTGATCAAAAGGTTATTATTCCTTTTTCGACCCTGGTTCTCGGCTCACTTCTGCTGCTGGTCTTTAGACGTTTTTCAGGCCTGTTGCTGCCACTTGCAGTTATGGCAATCAGTCTCTGCTGGACCGTCGGAATTTACACCCTATGCGGGTTGTCACTCAATACCATTACGGCCTTGCTTCCGCCCGTTATTATGGTTCTGTCTGTCTCGACCACGGTGCATCTCTACAATGGCTGGTTGCAACTCGCAGGCAAACCAGGAGATCCGAAACCTTGGATCATCGAAGAATTTCGCGAATTGTTTCTTCCCTGCCTGTTTACCGCAATGACTACGGCACTTGGTCTTGTCTCCTTGACGGTCAGTTCTATTCCTGCCGTTAAACTTTTTGGTGCTTTTTCCGCCCTCGGGGTGATGCTCTCTTTCTCAGTAAACATGCTCATGGTGCCGGGATTGCTCAGCTATATGCCTTTGCCAAAGATACGTCGCCGCTACGACACGGGAAGGCTGAACGCGGTTCTACAAACGACGGCAAGGTTGACCGTTAACCACCCCCGCTTAGTCCTGACGTTGGCACTCTTGCTTGCCCTGGCTGGCTTAAGTGGACTAAACCATATCAATAACAATACTGATCTGATTCGCTTCGTCAAACCGACAGAGAAAATCTATCAAGACACGATGTTTATCGAGCGCGCTGTTGGAGGTGTAAACAGCCTTGAATTTATGCTGACGCGCAGAGACAGCAGTGCACTGACCCGTCTTGAGGACCTGACTCGCATCGATAAACTGCAGGCCTCCATTAATGGTTTGCAAAAGGTCGCAGGCAGTTACAGTCTATTGAGCGTTATCAAACAGCTCAATCGTGCAGAAACCAATCAGGAGCAACTTAGTCTTCCCGAGAACAACGAAAGCCTTCTTTATCTTTTTGATCTCCTCGAAACAAGCCCGAACCAGAAGCCGTTGCGTAAGTTGGTCAACCCGGACTTCACCACTCTGCGTATCAATGTGAGAATCAAGGCTATCGGCAGCGCCGACACTGCCAGCCTGGTTTCGCGAATCGAACAGTTGGCGAAAAGAGAACTGGGAAACGATTACGAACTGCGGCCCACCGGTGACTTCTACCAGGTGGTTGTTGACTCAAACCAACTTGTATCTAACGTTGTACGAAGCTTTTGTCTCTCTCTCAGTATGGTTTTGCTGGCTATTTATATTCTATTTCGGTCCTTTAAACTGCTGGCCATAGCCCTCATCCCCAACCTGGTGCCGCTGGCATGGACGGGAGGACTGATGGGATATTTGCATATCGATCTCAGCACTGGGACCGCCATGATTGCGGCCGTGGTTATCGGCTTAACGGTGGATAGCACAATCCATTACCTGGCTCGTTTTCAAAGAGAGTATCAAGGCAATAGTAAAGAAGCGGTTATAATAACGACCACTGCAACGGGTCGAGCACTTTCGATCTCTGCCCTGGTGTTGTTCCTGGGTTTTTCGGTGGGTGGTTTGAGCAGCTTTCTGCCAACCATCTATTTCTCCTTGTTGACGGGCGTTACGATGCTGGGCGCACTTGTTTGTGATCTGCTCGTACTCCCAGCCAGCCTGATCTTGTTCGACACAAAAGAAGGGAGCCCCTCAGAGTGATAAGAACACTTGCCGTCTGTTTATTTTGTCTTCATGTTGCCACGCTTCCTTCTGTTGTTCAGGCAAGCGCAGACTCCATAATCTGGCGCGCATCCATTCCTGCGGAGCCACCCCACCAGGGGGAAGTCCGCTTGATCCGTCGCGATTCTGCTCTGGTTATGCAAACCATCCTCAACAGTAAAGTACTCAAACACGTGATCGCTGCGATTCAGAAAAAAGAGCTCCGGGCCTGGCCGGAAGACCGGGAGGGGTGGGTCGATTCACGCCGTTACTCGGATGAGCTTTATCGGGCCTATGACGCTGTTCGGACAGACGCTAAGGACAGAGAAGACAAGGGTGACAGGCACCTCAGACTCATGATTGAATTCGTTCTTGAGGAACGACACAGCTTTGTCACATTTTATGCGCCGACTCTCACTAAGAAGGGTGAACAATATTCCGTTCAGGAGAAGAAATTGCTTAAAAAGTTGAATACATCAAGGGTCTACCTCTACAACAATCTAGGGGAAATAGCTCGGGACAGCTTTCAGATCGAGGAGAAGGAAGCTTTGAAATTGATGCAACCAATACCAGGAGGACTTTGATGCGAAACTGGCGAGGTGTCCTCGGTATCGAAAAACAGATAGACAGCCCAGACAAAAAAAGAACATTTAATGAGCTCCATTTCAGTGAAGCATCCAGTCGCTATGACATTGCGACCAGGGCCATGTCTCTTGGCCGTGATCAGGCGTGGAAAAGACATTTGGTAGCGGCCCTTCCCGCGCTTGTCGCTCCGGTCTGTGTTGACCTTGCCTCAGGAACCGGAGATGTTGCCTTTCTTCTGGCCGACCGATTCCCTGATAGCAGAATCACAGGCATCGACCTGACAGAGGAGATGGTCACCCTGGCTCAAAAGCGCAACCCTTTCGACAATGTCTCTTTTACGTGCCGAGATATGGCAGAAACCGGCCTCGACAATGCCAGCATTGATATCGTCACTGGCAGTTACGCGCTACGCAATGCGCCGGATCTTGGAGAAGGTTTGCTGGAGGTCAATCGGATTTTGAAAACGGGAGGCTGTGCTGCATTTCTCGATTTCTCTAAATCGGCTCACCCCGTAAGTCAAGTCAGCCAATACTGGCTACTCAAGTGCTGGTGCGGACTATGGGGCACTTTACTGCACGCGAGCCCGACAATACACGCCTATATCGCCGATAGTCTTAAACAGTTTCCAACCCGCGACGATTACTATCTGCTCGTCAAAAATTCAGGGTTTGAGATTATCTCATCCAGATTGTTTTACTTCGGAATGCTCGAACTTCTTGTGATTCGGAAGGTGTCTTAAAGCCCTGTGTCGTCTCAGCTAAGCGACTCGTGCAATCAGCCGTCAGTCTCTCGACCAAACTGCCTGAACTCACCCAGGTTACTGAATTCACCCCACTCCAGACTTTGATTTGGAGCATTGACAAAGCTATAGACATTTTCGAGGATGTTGAAATGCGTATGCTCCTCTTCAGCGATCTGTAGCAACAAGGCCTTCACCTCCGGGTTGATCTCTTTTTCGGCGACCTCCTCATAGAAACGGAAGCTGTTGGCTTCGAGCTTCATCGCGTGTTGATAAGCCTTGAGAGAATCAGCAATGTTTTTTAACTCTTCAGTTCCTCCGGGAAGCTGCTTGAACAGGTTCTTTGACGTTTCAAGAATCTCGGATGCTGGCATTTTGCCGACTGTCTCCCCGGTATTAAGAGCCTTGAAGACCTTTGCGTGTTTGAGTTCATCAGCAGCCAGGGAGGTGAAAATAGTTTTCAGGCCAGGTAGCGTCGAAGAGTCAGCGAGGTCTTTGTAATATTCAAAGCCATCATTTTCCATCTCGATTGCAAAATCTAATACATTCATGAAGCCTCCCGAAAAATTGGTTTTGTAACTTTAACTCTAGTTGAGACAGAACGGCTGTCAAGCGAGGACAGACTTCCGTATCAGGTAAAGTTACCCCGGGGTTATCCAAGCGAGCTAAGACCGTCGGCGGCGTGGTGTCATGCTTCTTTTTGAGGCGTTACTTTCTTCATCAGGAGAAGAAAATTATCAACCAGGAGAGGATGCAACTGTGTCCCCTTCAATTGTTCAATATTGTAAAGAACAACCTCCAACTCGAGGGGGACCCGGTACGGCCTTTTGGTTCTTAACGAATCATAGACATCAGAAATGCTGGTGAGTTGGCTGCAAAGGTTCTGTTGCCATTCATCCTTGACGAGGGGGTAGCCACGAAGGTCAAAACGTAAATGATGTTCGTAAGCATTAAGGACTGCCATACGAGGAACACCTGGACTATCAAGCAAGTACTCAGCACCACGTACAGGGTGAGTCTGCATCAAGGCCCATTCTTTTTCATCGAGTTTGCCAGGCTTATTGAGGACCTCTTCAGGGATGAAAAGCTTGCCAACATCGTGCAGCATGGCCGACAAACCGATATCATGGAGTAATTGTCCTTCGATGCCAAGAGCTGTTGCCTGAGCCAGGTTCAGCAGGCAAACATTAAGAGAATGTGTAAAGGTGTATTCATCCATATTGCGGAGAGGCACAAGGGTCAGCAAAGGATCGGCGAAGCCCGCAAACACGTCGATGAATCCGGAGACGATTTCAGAGAGGCCTACCACCTGAAGACGGCGATTGTTCTTCACCGCCTCGTAAACCTCCATAACACGGGACAACTCCTCGCTGCTGATGTTCTCCAGGATCTGCGCAGATTCAATCAGGGCGTTACTGTCAACGCCCCTCTTAAGTAGTTCGGGTTCAACTTGCTCCCCCTCGGGTACGGTTGACAGGGTCTTCTGACCGGCCCCGGCACCACCACGAGCAGAACGATGACGAACTTCAATCTGGCCAAGACGGATATTTTCGCTGCTGTGAGTGACCTTTCCTGAACCGCCCAAACTGCTCAGGAGGGCGTGCAGTTCATCAAATGTCACATTTCGGAAAAATTTTATGTGCCCAATACCGCTCATTTTGATCAGACGAGCAAAACGTTCGATATACATCGACCTCTCAAGGGGATGTTCGTCGACAGCAAGATGTTCGTCGACCCGGATCAGGGAAAGGTTCTCCTGTCCATCAATTGCATCCAGAAGAGAGGAATGAGCCATGCGACAAAGTTTTTTGACCTGCTTATGCTCTGCGGAATAGAGTTTTGAAGTAGAAATCGCCGTGGTCAAATGCCGCAGGCAATGGTCGACAGCATTCAAGCGTTTCAGGTCCATGGCAACGTCCTTCTTTTTTGCAGACAAACCTGTCCGGCGGCACGGGCAAGTTCACCGGAAGCCTTACGATACACCTCTTCGGCCAGATCGACCGCATCTGGAGAGTCGTAGCGAACCAGGGTTTTAACAGCTTCAATCTTAAGGCTGTTGCCCTGGAAACTCTGCAACAGACTGCGGCTGTGAAGAAACTGCCTTAACCCGGGCAAAGCTTCAGGGAGAGCCATTTCGGCAAGAGCTTTGATGGCGGTACTTTTAACATTCTCATCGGTTTCATTAAGCAGCTTGCGATTTAATACCCCGGACAGCTTAGTCGCCACTTCAGGGCTGCTACTATTGGCGGCCAGTCGTGCGGCTTGAAGAAGGACACCAGGATCTTTACTGTCAAGTTCTTTGATCAGATATCGGTCGGCACGCGGGTCGTTGAAATGAATAAACGTGCGCATAACCTCAAACTGGACCGTTGAATTTGCATAACCGACCAATCTTCCCAAGGCTTTTAGTACGCTTGGGTCTTCCATCCCCCGCAGCAAGATAACCAGGTTGCGGACAAAGAACCAGCGACGATCATGCAGCCTGGCCTCAATCTGCTCACGCGCATCAATACCAACAACATGCAGACACTCCATAAAAAGGCGCCTTTTTGACATACTGCCCTCCTGAACAAGGAGCTCTAGCAGCGGGTCGACAAAGGGCTTTTTGACTCTCTTGATGAGGCTTTTTATTGAGCCGTATTTGGCTTTTCCCCAGGTATCGAGGCTGTCAAGAACATGCTCGACAAACTCTTCTCTGGAGAAGATATGCAACGCTGACTTTTCGGGTGTTTCCAGCCATTCCTCGACCTGACGAGCATGACGTGACAAATGGTCATGAACACTGATGAGAGAAACAAAGTCACCGGTTTCCAGGAAATAGAAGATCAACTCTTCCATGTTGCGACTGATCGCGTTAACGGTCACTTTATTAACACCGCGATCAAGGAGATCGAACATAACATTGCAGAGGTGTCTCTCAACTGCATGTCCATCCAGCGTTTCAACCAACTCATCAACCTGCTTACGATCCAGCCCGGGCAAAGTCTCTGCCGCGGCTAGAACGGCCAGGGCATCCTGATAGTCATCAGGGACAAATTTATCAGCTTGGTCAGCACTGAATAATTGACCAAGGAGGACTGTAGTCTCCTCGGAAGAACGCTCCCTCTTCCCTGCGACACGTCCCCCGCCCTTCTCGCCTCCACCATGTTGGCCCAGCTTGCCAAGTACATCCATAAGTGCCTGGGGGATTTCGAGCTGTTCATTATCGACCTGCTCCATGGCTTCAAGAATCTGAGCCTGAGGTAAATGGCTAAGAACCTCTCCGGCCATCTCTTGTCGCCCTGAGATTGATTTCAGGGTGCTGTTCAGAAAGCGGCGGCGCAGGTCAGGCTTAAGGTTTCCGACCAAATCACCAAGACGACGAAGAGTCTCCTGACTCGCCTGACTTTGAAGTTTGTCGCGGTCTGTCTCTTTAAGAAAAGAGGTAATGGCTTCTTCATAATTCCGAATCAGTCCTTGCCCCTCTACGCCTTCTTCCCGATTCATGATCTCAGCGAGCAACTCAGGATCAAGTTGTGCGTCTGGAGCCAGTTTTTCTCCGTTAGGGTCAAGTGTGCCGGCAACCAGACCACCAACGAAAGATTTCCATAGGACGACGGTTTCGTCTTCAATTAATTTTGATTTCGGGGCGTGCACCTGGCTGACTTCAGTCGCGTAAAAAGCCCCAAAATCAACACCTTGGGCTGAAAGCCCTTTAATGTCGGAGAGGGTTAGGACGCGATGTAGTCCGCCACGATCAGCCAGGTCTTCTGGTTTGTAACGCAGGAGTTCAAAAAACTTGCAGATTTCAGCGGCAGTAACATCTTTATTAATCGTCAATGAAGCGACTTTCGCATCAAAAAGGTTTTTTGCAAAATCACGATAAATAGGGTTTGTGTTGTCCAGCGCCTGGTTGCCGACAAGGAGAGTGTCTCGGGCAACCCCGATCGTGATGTGCTGGCGGAACTCAAACATCTGAGGCAACAAATTGAGCAATTTCTCCGCGGCCGCATTGATCACCGGATGACCTGGAGGATATGAGAGAATCTGACGACGTGCGATGTTGAGTGCATAGATAAACTCAGACAACACCCTGGTGTCCAGATTCAAATCGTTTTTTTCTTTATGACCAGCCAAGAGCGACCCTTTACAGGCGAAGAAAAACCTGTGTTATTGCTAAACGAGTGCCTTGTACAAAAAGCCAACCGCCGTCGAGAAAACGTCTTTCACAACTAAAAAACGCCGACCGATATCACACCGGTTCAGGCGATTTAAATACTCATAGAAACTGTGTGTTCACTATAGGGATCCTCAAAAAAACAAAAAGGAGCATCGCGCATAAAGCGCAACCCCTCCTTTTGTTTCAGCACCAATAGCGAACAATTGTCCGCAACATTAAATCACAGGTTTTCAAAATACCTTTAAGGGCCAAGCTAGTCAAGACAGGTAGAGACTACGAGCGTAGTAAGGGGTTGTCTATTTTTAGATTTTATTGACATGCGGCAAGCCACATTGTAATAACTTCTCAACCATCGTTGACCCAAATCACCAGCAACCAGAAGGTAGAAACCATGAATGAGTACAAGCTCTACAAATGCCAGATCTGCGGCGACCCTTACCTGGGTGACGACGCGCCCATCAACTGCCCTTACTGCGGCGCAAAAAAACATTATCTTGTCGATGCACATGACTACGTCAACAAGTTCGAGCAGGAGAACAACTTCAGCCGTGAGGAACAAGGCAACTTCAAGGCTGCCCTGGACATTGAGATTGGCAATGCCAGCTTTTATAAGGCCGCGGCTGAAAGCTCAGCGGAAGAGATCCACAAGTGGCTCTTTAAGGCACTTATGAAGGTTGAATCAGAGCACGCCAGCATTTTCTCCAAGCACCTCAAAATCATCAAACCTGCTCTCTTTGATGTTGAAGCAAGCACTGACGGCGAGGTAAATCTTCAGGAGAGCCATCGTCGGGAGCAGGTCGCGATTGAATCGTACCGGGAGTTCGCTGAAGCTGCGACTTCACCACGCGCCAAGGAAGTGTTTTCAGCCCTGGTGGAGATTGAGAACGATCACCTGGGCCTGGAAGACTGATTTACGATTGGTGGTTTGTTTGAAATGAAGACAGATTGAGTCGTAATCTTATATGGTTACGGCTCTCTTTTAAAGCGCATTATAAGGTTAAAGATCGTCGTTATCTCAACGGTTGTTCGCTGTTCTCAAGGAGCTGAAGATGCAAATATGGGTCGACGCTGACGCCTGCCCCAGGGTCATTAAAGATATACTCTACAGGGCCGCTGACAGGAAAAAGGTGCAGCTGACCCTGGTCGCCAATCAGCCCTTGCAAACCCCGACCTCAGCCTTTATCGGGTCAATGGTTGTGGGCTCCGGGTTTGATGTGGCAGATGACAAGATTGTGGAGCTGATGCAGGCCGGGGACCTGGTGATTACTGCCGACATTCCACTGGCCGCGGCAGCCATTGAGAAGAACGGCCATGCACTGAATCCACGCGGAGAGTTCTACACGGAAGACAATATCAAAGAACGGCTTGCGGTACGTAACATGCTTGACGAACTCCGTGGCTGCGGCATTGAAACCGCCGGCCCGGCGACCTTCAACGCATGTGACAAGCAGGCGTTTGCTAACCAGCTTGACCGGTTTTTGGCGAAACATTGACGGATGGTGGCTAGAGGCTAAGACAGAAAATGTGAGTTCATCTTAGCCGCAGATAACAACGGATGAAACCTGACAGGGGTTAGAAGTTAAAATCTCAAGGAATAACTATACAAACAGTTCTTTCATTTTATGTATTTATCAGACCTTATCAGATGTTCTCTGCGGCCATTCAAAGCTTTCGATTTAACAACAGAATTTTTGCCAGGAAGGATGCTCCGAATCAGGGTCAATCAACGCGGAACAGTTATTAAAAGCACAGACAGTTAACAACCCGGCAATCTCCTGTTGCAGATTGACAAGGCTACCGTTAATCATCTCTTTATCAAACCCCTTTTCTCCCAACCTCAGGACCAAATCCATAGAGACAATACGACTTACAATCTTGCCTAACTCGGTCATTTTGCGTTGAGGCAGGGAAGCCTCAAGATCAAACTCGATCAATTCCTTAATCAGTCCGCTGGCGCGATGAGTGAGGTCAAAACCGTTGAGGTAGCGGAACAGGTTTTTCTCTTTGGCAATTTTCATTTGTTTCAGGAGCGCTTCGGCAATCTGCACATAAAGAATATCGTTGGATCCTTCGAAGATCTGAAATGGGCGGCTGTCGACAATGGCGCGGCCGGCGAAGTGGTCAAGACGGTAGCCTGCCGCTCCAACAAGCTGCAGTAATGATTGGGCGGCATCCTGCATGAGATCAGTGACGCAGGTTTTGATAGAGTTCGCTTCCAACCCATGAGTAGCTAAATCTCGATCGATACTGGCGTGCTCGCTCGTGTTGACACACATTGCTGAACAGATGGTGAACGCCGACTGAATCTGTGCCAGGCGGGCTTGGACCTGGTCGTAGTTATACAAAGCTTTGCCACCGACCAGGCGCTCGCGGGAGTGGTTGGTCGCTTCATCAAGGATGCGCGTCAGGAACCCCATCGCCATCGCTGGAAACTGCATGCGGCTGCGATGCAGCAAGTCGAGCATCATCTTGATCCCTGTGCTGTGCGGGATCAGTCGATGGGTTTTTGGAATCGTAACATTGATGCGATTGCGGCCGTAGGGAATCATGTAGAGGCCAAGGTTGTTGAATTTTTCCTCGACAACAACTTGCTGACCGGGTGCATTGGCGTCGCAGATAAAGAAGTCGATATCGCGTGCCAGCCCCTTCTTTTCTGTGATCTGCCGTGCCGTAAGCAGCCAGTAGTCGGCCCAACCGGTCAAGCCCGCCCAATGCTTGGTTCCTTGCAGGTGACAAAAATCACCCTCTCCACGCCAAGAGCTCTGCATGTGTAAAGCATCACTGCCATAGTCAGGCTCGGTGATCATCAACCCGCCCATCTTCTTGTGTTGCACGAAGTCCTTTAAAACCGCTTCTCGTGCAGCCTCCTGACCATACTTTGTAACCGGCTGGATAAAGAGCGCCCAGTTGATTCCGAAAACCAGCGCCAAAGCCAGGGATTCGTACGAGGCGGCCTCAATGAGAGCAATGCCTTCACTGATTTGCCCGCCCCGCCCACCCTGCTCAGGTTGAATAAAGGTGGATAATGGGCTGGAAGCCATGATGTCTCGCAGGACATAAGGCGGCAGGCCACGATTAATGCTGAGTTTGTCGAAATCTTCGCGATTATGAAAGACGTTATGTAAATTCGATTTGAAGGTTTGAAGGAATTCAGGAAAAGGTGTTGCGTTATTGGTTTGCTCAGGTCTGAGTGTAAGCCCTTGGCTTTGTTCTGGTTTCATTTTTTACCCCAACGAGGATGGTGGACGTCGATGATGTCGTCCCATTGTATCGTTTTTCCTTCCTTCTACAAGTTTGGCAACAGCAAATTTCACCAGCAGCCTTGGCCGATTCAGGAAACAATTTTCCAGGCGGCAAGAGTCAACAACAACCAACCGACAAGAAAGGCAACACCGCCCAAGGGGGTGATAATACCCAGCGCCCTGACCCCGGAAAGGACCATGACATACAACGAGCCTGAGAAGAGGAGAATCCCGACCAGGATGGCCCATCCAGCGTTGCGAGCCAAAGCAGGGTCCGGCATCAAGTGACAGAGGATTCCGATGAGCAGAAGAGCGAGAGCATGAACCAGGTGATACTGAACACCTGTCTGCCAGACCACAAGCATCTCAGGGGAGACCTTGCTTTTAAGACCATGAGCGCCGAATGCGCCTAAAGCGACACCGAGAAAAGCATTGATACTGCCGAGAAGAACGAAAACTTTCATTGATAAACCCCCGTGAATAGTGATTCGTCGCCATCGCTGGAAACTGCATGCGGCTGCGATGCAGCAAGTCGAGCATCATCTT
>NODE-159-length-24249-cov-4.35224_pt1 | contig 24249 bp, 23 predicted proteins | sample MGYA00139097_ERZ477577 | MGnify/ENA metagenome assembly ERZ477577
CTATCTTTGCAGCGTCGGATGCCGACATACATAAAAATCATTTAAAATAATATTGGAATGTATTTAGATTCAAAAGAAAAAGAAGAGATCTTCAAAAAGCACGGAGGATCAGCAACTAACACCGGTTCATCAGAAGGACAAATTGCTTTGTTTACATACAGAATCACTCACCTTACAGAGCACTTGAAAAAGAATCGTAAAGATTATGGGACTCAAAGAGCACTGCAGTTGTTAGTTGGTAAGCGCAGAAGCTTATTAGATTACTTGAAAGCGAAGGATATCGAAAGATATCGTGCAATAGTTAAAGAATTGGGACTACGTCGTTAATTCTTTACGATAAAATTATTGGGGGGGCAGTCGAATTCGTTTCGGGTGCCCTTTTATTTTAAAAATTTGAATGCTACAATGTATGTATCATTCTATTAATGAGTAAATAAATAAATATGAATATAGGAATAACAAAGTCCATCACTATTGGAGGGAAAGAAATTTCCATCGAGACTGGAAAGTTGGCGAAGCAAGCTGACGGAGCGGTAGTGTTACGAATGGGCGACACAATGATTCTTGCAACAGTCGTTGCAGGTAAAGACGCCAGAGAAGGTGTAGATTTTCTACCATTAACGGTGGATTACAAAGAGAAATTTGCTGCTGATGGAAGAATTCCTGGTGGTTTTTTCAGAAGAGAAGCTCGACCATCAGAGAGAGAGATTTTAGTAATGAGAATTGTGGATAGAGCGTTAAGACCGCTTTTCCCAGATGATTTTCATGCTGAAGTACAGTGTATGATGCAATTGATTGCTTATGACGGTGTAAACAGTCCTGATGCTTTAGTCGGATTTGCTGCATCGACTGCAATCGCAGTTTCTGACATCCCTTTCAACGGGCCAATGTCAGAAGTAAGAGTAGGTCGAGTTGATGGAGAGTTTATCATTAATCCAACTTTGGAGGAAATGGAAGCTTCAGATATCGATTGTATGATTGCTGGTACCATCGACAATATCGTTATGGTGGAAGGTGAAATGCTTGAGATCCAAGAGGAAGAAATGGTGGAAATCATCAAGAAAGCTCACGAGTCAATTAAGTTGCAATGTCAGTTCCAGTTAGATTTGGCTGCGGAGATTCCAGGTACTTCTCCAAAAAGAGAATACTGTCACGAAGATCACAATGATGAGGTTCGCGCTAAAGTAATGGACGCTTGTTACGCAAAATGTAAAGCTGTTGCAGAACAAGGGTTAGCTTCTAAGGAAAAGAGAGCTGAATTGTTTGGTGCAATTAAAGAGGAATATATAGCATCTCTTTCTGAAGAGGAGTTAGAGGTAGAAGGAAAGTACATTTCCGTATACTACAAAGCTGCAATGAAGAAAGCGGTTAGAGATACTATGTTAAATGACAATATTCGTTTAGATGGACGTAAGTTTGATGAAATTCGTCCTATTTGGGCAGAAGTTGATTACTTACCAACGGCTCACGGTTCAGCTGTATTTACACGTGGTGAAACTCAATCATTGACAACACTTACTTTAGGTGGGAAGATGGATGAGCAAAGAATTGATGATGTTACATTTTCTGGAAACGTTCCATTTATGTTGCACTACAATTTCCCTCCATTCTCAACAGGTGAAGCAAGAATGTTAAGAGGAACTTCTCGTCGTGAAATTGGACATGGTAACTTAGCGCTTAGAGCGTTGAAACCAGTTCTTCCAAAAGATAATGCATACACTATTCGTTTGGTGTCAGAGATCCTAGAATCAAATGGTTCTTCTTCAATGGCAACTGTTTGTGCTGGTACGCTAGCATTGATGGATGGTGGTATTCAAATTAAAGCACCTGTATCTGGAATTGCCATGGGCCTTGTTGCGGAAAACGGGAAATTTGCAGTGCTGTCTGACATTTTAGGGGATGAAGATCACCTAGGAGATATGGATTTTAAAATCACCGGAACAGAAGCTGGAATTACGGCTTGTCAAATGGATATAAAAGTAGACGGTCTTCCTTATGAAGTCTTGATTCAAGCATTGAATCAAGCAAAAGCAGGACGTTTGCATATCTTGACCAAAATTACTGATACAATTGCGAAACCAAATACGGAGCTGAAACCTCAAACGCCAAGAATCGAGGCGTTCACAGTACCGAATGATATGATTGGAGCAATTATCGGACCTGGTGGGAAAATCATTCAGCAAATGCAGAAAGATACCAACACGAACATTACAATTGAAGAATTGGAATCAGGTGAGGGTAACGTTCAAATCATGTCGAACAATGCTGATGACATGGCTAATGCCGTTAAAATGATCAAACAAATCGCATTCCCACCAACAGTTGAAGAAGGTGCAGAATACGAAGGAAAGATCAAGTCTCTGCAGGCATATGGTGTATTCGTTGAGATCGTACCAGGAACTGATGGATTAATCCACATCTCTGAATTTGCACACGAACGCATTAACAAGATGGAAGACGTTTGTAAAGAAGGAGATATTGTGAAGTTTAAGGTTGTTGGAAGAGATCCTAAGACGAAGAAGTTTAAGCTTTCTCGTAAGGTTCTTATGCCGAAGCCTGAAGCTGCAGAATAAGATACAATCAATTTAATTGATGTAAAAGCACCCTGATAATCAGGGTGCTTTTTTTGTGTTCCCACATTTGATTGTTAACTACCCCGTAAAGTTCATCTGAATATATTGAGACATTCTGTATATCTTTGAAAAAAAAACAAAGCATATGCCAAGCAAGAGAATACTTAAGAAGAATGTAAAGAAAATGGTTTCTGATGTGATCGAATCAGCATACGATATTCAATTCTTCGATGCGAAAAAAACAGATGCAACTGAAAAGTTAATCAATGAAGTAGCTGATTATAATGATGAAATACTAAATAAAATTTCGACGTCTAAAAGCAATGCTGATTTCAAAGGATTACATGATGATATTCAAGAGAGAGCCAATGATTTCTATACAAAGTTGAATGGACTTGGTTAACATTAAATGATTATGAATTGAAAGTGTTCGGTAATTAACGAACACTTTTTTTTTGCGCTATTTGTAAATAGTTAGTAAGTGAAAGTGGATTCAATTCTTGTTTGTTAAATTAAATATACAAAAACAGTATTTTAGAGAGTTTATAAGAAAAGACTATATGGGAAGACTGAATTTAAAGCAATTAATCATTTTCGGAGGGTTGTTTGCCTTTATTACCATTTTGTTTTTAACGCCAAAAGATGAGAATGCAACTTTTTGGTACTCAATTGCAGTGGGAGGCCTTATGGTTACCTTCTGGCTGTTTGAAGTTGTTCCAATTTACGTGACTGCTCTGTTTCCCTTTATATTTGCTATTCCATTAGGAATACTCAAACCAATTGAGTTGACAGCGGCATATGGACACAAGTATATTTATCTATTTTTTGGAGGCTTTGTTCTTTCGATAGCTCTGGAGAAATGGGGAGTGCACAAGCAAATAGCGGAAAGGATAATAAGAATAGTGGGAACTTCTAAGGCAAGAATTATTCTCGGGTTTCTGCTAGCGACTGGATTGCTGAGTATGTGGATATCAAACACTGCTACAGCTCTCATGATGTTGCCAATGGCAATGGCTGTGTTGTCAAATGTAGAAAAGGAAGGCAAGTCAAAATTTTCCGTTTTCTTGTTACTTTCTGTGGCGTATGGAGCCAGTATTGGTGGGATGGCGACTTTGGTTGGTTCCCCACCAAACATTTTGATGGCAGGCTTACTAGAAGATAAGCATGGAATAACTGTCGATTTCGCTTCTTGGATGAAAATTGGCTTGCCTCTAAGTATAATTATTCTCACAATTGTTTTTTTATTTTTTTATTTACTTCTAGGTAAAGAGAGGAAAGAAGATGTGCACGAGGTGAAACATGAAAAAACAGCATGGACAAAAAATCAAATAAGGGTCTTACTCTTGTTTTCGGCTATTGTCGTTTTGTGGTCATTTAGAGTTCCTTTAACTAAGTATACGGGGATAAAATATTCCGATGAAGGTGTTGCTGTGTTAGGTGCGATTCTCATGTTCTTTTTGCCATCTTCAGACAATAAACGAAAGCTTCTTGATTGGTCTGATACAACTCGTTTGCCTTGGGGGATTCTTCTTCTTTTTGGTGGGGGAATGGCGTTGGCAAAAATGTTAGAGGTTAATGGTGTTATTCAGGAGCTAAGCCTTGTATTTCATGAGTATGCAGGTGCACCCTTGTACGTGCTTTTAGCTGTATTAGTGGTCATAGCAATCTTTGGAACGGAAATAATGTCGAATATGGCTCTAGTGTCTGTATTTGTTCCTGTCGTTGCAGATTTTGCATTGGAAACAGATTATTCTATTGTCCAATTGTGTATGCCTATAACATTAGCTGCCAGTTGTGCCTTTATGCTGCCGGTAGGTACTCCGCCAAACGCAATTGTCTTTTCTTCAGGAATGTTGAAGATAAATCAAATGGCACGAACTGGATTTGCATTAAACTTAATTGGGGTTATTGTAGTGGTCATATTTTCATTGCTATTTCTTTAGACTTACAAGCTAGTTATTTTGATATCTGATGGTGATTAAGTATACTTGAATATGAAAGTATTACTGTCACCAGCAAAGGCTATCGACATCACGAAAAAGATTAAGACGAAAGCGTCAACAACTCCTTTGTTTATTAAAGAATCGGGAGGATTAGTTAAAAAGTTGAGTAAATTTTCTTCTAATAAAATAGGACAGATGATGAGTCTTTCTAAAGATTTATCAATACTGAATTATGATCGATATCAGAACTGGAGGCCAATAGCAGAGTTGAATGGGGAGAATGGGCATGCAGGGGCGATGTTCAATGGCGAAGTTTATCGCGGGCTTGATTCCCCATCAATGAATGAGGATGAATTGGCTGTTGCTCAAGATAAAATTCGAATTCTATCAGGCCTTTATGGGGTTTTAAGACCATTGGATGTCATTTATCCTTACCGTTTAGAGATGGGAACCAAATGGGCGGTAACTCCTGCAAAATCAAATCTGTATAAGTTTTGGGGGACAAAAATAGCAGATGTCCTCAACGCGGAGAATGAGGATGGAATAGTCATTAATCTTGCATCGACGGAATATTTTAAAGCCGTTGACCTAAAGGTATTGAATGGAAGAGTGGTTACTCCTGTTTTTAAGGAGTTGAAGAATGGTGAATACAAAATGGTGATGGTTTATGCGAAAAAGGCACGAGGCTATATGGCCCGCTATATTGTAGATAATGATATTTCGGACCCAGAAGATTTAAAGTTGTTTAATACTGATGGCTATATGTTTGATGTAAACCAATCATCGAAAGATGAATGGGTCTTTACTCGTTAGGAATGTCTAAAAATAGAATTGATTTACGTCCCTTCAGGCCTTCGGATTTACACAGTTTGATTGAGCTTGGTAATAACCATCATATTAGCGATAATTTAAGTGATGGTTTCCCACATCCTTACACTGTGGATTCAGCTCGGAAATTTCTAAACGAAGCATTGGAAAAACTACCTGTTACTCGAATGGCCATTACTTTGAATGAAATCCATGTAGGAAATATAGGTTTAGACAAACAATCCGATATTTATTCAAGAACCGCGGAGATCGGTTATTTTATCGGCGAATCATACTGGGGAAGAGGGATCGCAACAAAAGCAATTGAAAAAATTGTTAAATATGGTTTTGATGAGCTCGATATCGTACGTATTTTCGCAGATGTTTTTGATTATAATAAAGCTTCGATGAGGGTATTGGAGAAAAACGGATTCGAATTGGAGGGGATATCCCGGAAAGGAGCGGTTAAGAATGGAGTAATTCTAGATTTGCATCAATATGCGATCATCAACCCAGCTTATTGTTGAGGGGTGAATTCGAAATCGTCATTTTTTTCAACTATATCCCAAGTGTGATCAGCGAGTAGCCGAACAGTTGCAATAAAATCGAAACTTTTTTTAGATCTTCCCCATTGATTCGGTCCGATCAATGAAAGCAAATAAGTCTGATTCTCTTTTTCGTATAAATGGTATATGTGATTAATCAAAGGTTCAAAGCGCATTTCCGCTTGATATATGATCTCCGAAATAATTTTCCGATTGTTTAATTTTTGCGCTTGTTCGGCCAACAATTGCATTTGTTGGCGGATCTGGTCCATTTGCATGTCAGTTTGATGCTCCATGGCTGACAATGCTCTTCCTTTTAATTTTCCCTGATCTTCTGGTTTTACTATAGCTGAACCTAAATGGTGACCATATTCTAGAGAACTTGGGGTCTCCGTTATTTTATCTGGATCAATGGGGTTTTCAAACTTCTTGGACATAGTACTAAGTTACGAAAAAGAGTGATTAGTCCTGTTCTCATTCGTATTCGAAAGTTGTTTATGATCTCGGAATTCATCGTTAGCTTTGATCCTAATAAGTAATTGTTGAGTTCTTATTGGAAATCTCTGTCAACCAGTTTATTGCATCTTCTCTGTTTCTGAATAATTTGGTTTCAGATTGAGGTTTTCTCACTTTTAGATAAAATTTCCCAGCCATTCTGTGCCCAAGAGAACTTACAACTACTGCTCGAGCAATGGATAGTGGAGATTTGTCCTTTTCTGCAGATAACCTTAGAAATTCTTCGGAAGATGTAGTGAAATAACCTGTTGTCACCAAAAGGAAAAAAGGCTTATTATTATTCAGTTCTGTGGTTAGTCCATTTAATTTCCAAAAATCTTCTTCTTCCAAATTAGCGTGATTGTGAATGATGGACTCAAGGATGTTTGGAGCAAGTTTCCTTACAGTATATTTTTCATTAGTAAATTGTTCCATCGAAAAAGGTAGTAGTTGTCTGGTTTAAAAAGTTGATATAAATCAACGATGGACTAAAATATAAAAAAATGTACTAAATCGGTTTATTAAATATAGAAAATTGATGTTTGCTGATCCTCAGTAATTAGTTATTTAGCTTTTGCTAATCTAACTGTTCGCATCGATTTGAAAAGATACCAAGGAAGTTTAATTAAACGATATAAATTGACAAAAGAAAAAAAGCACTATCAACAGAAGGTGCTTTTAAAAAATAGATTTTTTGAATCTATGATTTAACTCGTTCGACATAGACCCCTGTTCGGGTATCCACCTTTATTATTTCTCCAGTATCAATAAATAGAGGAACCCTAACTTCTGCACCAGTAGAAATTGTCGCTGGTTTCATTGTATTTGTCGCAGTATCTCCTTTTATCCCTGGTTCTGTGTAGGTGACTTCAGAAACAATGTGCATAGGTAATTCAAGTACCAAGGGAAGCTCTTCTTCAGCATGGAACAATATGTTGCAAACCATTTCTTCAGTTAAGAACTCAGGTTTTTCAATCATGTTCTTTGGGATGTTTATTTGTTCATAATTTTGAACATTCATAAATACATATGTCTCACCTTCTTGATATAAATATTGGTATTCACGATTCTCAATACGAACGATTTCAATCTTGTGTCCAGCAGAGAATGTATGATCTAACACTTTTCCAGTTTCTATTTGTCTCATTTTTGTTCGGACAAATGCAGGTCCCTTTCCAGGTTTTACATGTTGAAATTCGATTATTTGAAATAATTTCCCATTGTGATTAATACACAATCCATTTTTTATATCAGACGTATTTGCCATTCTAGTTCTTTTAATTCAAGTCGAAATATAAGGAATATTATTTAGTTAAATCCTTTCAAAACGCCGCTAATATTGGCATCTTTGTGTTATGTCATGGAATGACTTTATATCGCAAGGGTTTCAAGTTTCTACGAAACACGAAATAACGGTTGGGGGTATTTTATCTGCCGTTCTAGTTGCAATAGTAACTTGGGGATTAGTTATAGCAGCTCGGCGGGCTATAATGAGACCACGCTTTATTATGGACAAGATCAACAGTAAGCGTCGTCTTTCTGTTTTTTTAATCACGAAATACCTTGTTTGGATAATTGCTTTTACAATAATATTAAAGGTTCTGGGGTTTGATATTACTGTTCTTCTTTTTGGATCAACGGCATTATTAGTTGGTATTGGACTTGGATTTCAGAATATATTTAAAGATCTAATTTCAGGAATATTTCTTCTTTTTGAAGGTACAGTTAAGGTGGGTGATATCATTGAGGCTGACAATGTGATTGGTAAGGTGGTTGAAATTAATCTTCGTAGCTCTGAGGTCCTTACTCGTGATGAAGTGACAATAATTATTCCCAATTCGAAGTTTGTCGTTGAGAAAGTTGTTAATTGGTCTCATGACAATGATCAGGTGCGTTTTAAAGTGAATGTAAGCGTAGCGTATGGTTCAGATGTTGAGAAGGTTTTTGCTTGTTTGCAGGAGGCTATGAGTGAGAATAAAAGTATCCTTTTGAAACCAGTTCCATTTGTGCGATTCACAAATTTCGGTGAATCTGCATTAGAGTTCGAAATGATTTTCTGGTCGAAAGATACTTTTTATATAGAGAATTTGAAATCTGATTTAAGACGAACGGTCTACAAGAAGCTAGCAGAAAGTGGATTGGCAATTCCCTTTCCTCAGAGAGATATTCATATTAAGGGGATGGAACAAATGGTTAGCTTCAAACAGAAGGAGAACAACTAACTTAGTTGACTTTGAATCCCTGAATTATTTGAGGGGTATGGAAGTATTTTCAAATATGTTTTCCGTAATTTAGTAACATGATTCAGCCAACACAGATTGGTTCTAGAATCAACTTCGAAAGAAGGTCCCGCATGGGTAAATTTGAAGCTTAGGACAAAATTATTAAGGAAAGCCTCAGAGTTAGTATGATGGACTGCACTCCTTGGAGAAAAGGGCAACCTAACAGCAGATATCAGATCATCTCAGCAATCCTAAACGTGTTAATTGAGGCTTCAATTAACAGAACCATGCGGGTTTTTTTCTATCTGATCTACGGTACTTCTAGATAGAGTAGTCGAATTTAAATAGCCACACTTTGTAGGTGAAAATCCTAAAGCAGTTCTTCGATGATTTTGTCCATAGAATAACCTTCTGCCTCAGCTCGATAATTACGTACCAATCGATGGCGTAATATTGGTTTTGCAACTGCTTTGACATCTTCAATGTCGGGTGAATATTTCCCATTTAACGCAGCATGACATTTCGCTCCAACTATTAGGTACTGCGAGGCACGTGGCCCAGCTCCCCAGGTAATGAAATCTTTTGTGATTTTTGGGGCTGTTTCACTTCCGATACGCGTTTTCCCTACTAGTTTTACTGCGTATTCAAGTACATTGTCAGCGACGGGAATTCGTCTAATCAATTCCTGATATTTAAGAATATCTTCTCCAGAGAGCATTTGCTTTAGGTGAACCTTGGTGTCCGTAGTGGTGGCTTTAACAATTGCTAATTCTTCAGCATAAGAAGGATAATCTACCCAAATGTTAAACATGAATCTATCCAATTGCGCTTCTGGCAAAGGGTATGTCCCTTCTTGTTCGATTGGGTTTTGAGTCGCGAGAACAAAGAAAGGAGCGGGTAAATCATATGTTGTTCCTGCAGCAGTTACTTTTCGCTCTTGCATAGCTTCAAGCAGGGCCGATTGTGTTTTTGGTGGCGTTCGATTGATTTCGTCGGCAAGTATAATATTCGAAAATAAAGGACCCTTTAAAAACTTGAAATTTCTGTTTTCATCTAAGATTTCTGCACCTACGATATCAGAAGGCATAAGGTCTGGTGTAAACTGAACACGATTAAAACTTAACCCTAAACAATCGGAAATGGTATTAACCAAAAGTGTTTTCGCTAAACCAGGAACCCCAACTAGTAGACAGTGACCGCGAGAAAAAATAGATATTAAAACTTGATCTACAACTTCATCCTGACCTACAATAACTTTATGTATTTCTGTTTTTAAACTCTTGTAATGTTGAACGAGTTGGTCAATGTTTTCTTTATCTGACATGTGTTACTTTGATTTTATAAGTAGATAAATATACAAATGTTATTTCTGCATCCAATTATTGGTGAATTCACAGTTTTTGTACTCATCTTCAATGCGGACAAATGCCTTTGAGATATGAGAATCAGTCCAATCAGCTATTATTTTTTGCTTTTTTTCATTCTCAGCAGCACTTTTAATAAGTGAATAGTCGTCGTCCATGTTCGCCCGGTGAGGTGTTGTTCTTTTCATCAACCGAACTATTCGAACACCTTGTTTTCTTTCAAAAAGATTCATGTATAAGTTTGGTTGAGAAATATCCCCTTTTTCCATTGCGTCGGTCAATAGATATATTTGTTGATCGACCTGGTTTAAGTCTTCCATATCCCACATCTGATTACCAGTAATTGGATTGGTAATGATTCCACGATTTTGCTTAGTTGACTCATCATTGGAATATTTGTTGACAGCTTCTTCCCAAGCAATTTCCCCGGACTTAAGTTCATTATAACACGTATCCAGGCGCATTGCTGCATCTTCAAGTGCTGTGTTGCTGAATTTAGGAATGATCAGAATATGTTGACATGTATAGTTGTCTCCCATTCTTTCAATCAATTTTACAATATGATATCCATAAGTTGATTCAAATACTTCGGAAATATCCCCTTCTTCAAGATTAAATACAGCAGCCTCAAATTGAGGTACCATCATTCCTCTCGTTGCTGTAATTTCTCCTCCTTGACTCGCACTTCCTGGGTCCATAGAATGAATTCGTGCTTGTGTAGAGAAAGATTTACCCTCTCGAATGATTTTATTACGAATCTCTTGTAATTCTTGGAAAGCAATTTTCTTATCAGCATCTGTTATTTCAGGGTAAAGGACAATCTGTTGAAAACTCAATTGAGCACTGATCAAGGGAACGCTGTCCATTGGAAGATTTTTGTAAAATTTATCCACTTCTCTAGGAGTAACTGAAACTGCAGATGTTATGGTACGCTCCATTTCTTGCGACAGAAGCTGGTCTCTAATAATTGGTCTAAACTCCATTTTTATTTGAGTAACCGTTTTTCCATAGAATTCTTCCATTTTTTCTCGCCCGCCAATTTGATTCTCTATAACGCGCAATCGATTTTCCATTTCAGCGTCGACTTGCTGATCACTGATTTCAATACTGTCTAGTTTTGCTTGATTCAAAAGCAAATATTGATACATAAGGTTCTCCATAACCTGACAATCCAATTCATCGGTAACCTCAACACCAGCTTGTAGTGCTTGAATTTTTTGTCCCTGAATGTCAGAAAGAAGTACTATGTTATCCCCAACCTGAGCGACGATTTTGTCGATGGTTTTGCCGCCTTGAGCGTTCGATTGAAATAACGTAAGTAGGGAAAGACTAAATGTTAATAATGACTTCATGTTTCTTTTTTATGCGTTGAACCATTTTAGATTGATTCTTTTCAATTAATATTTGTAGACGATTCGCTACGATGATATTTTTTATTTCATTTCTCAGAAAGTCAACTGGAGGAGCTTCATCCTTTAGTTTAAAATCTATTATGTTAATGAAGTACGTATAGTTTTTATCCGAAAAGTAAGTTTTTGTTCTATTTAATACGAGATTATCAACATTGTATTTTGTCACAGGTATATCTTTGGCCAAATCTGTAAAATAAACCCATGTAGAATCATTGAAATGATAATTCTCAGCATAAAGTTTAGCATAAGAATCGACTTTCATAAGGTCTTTATCATTTTTTAACAGGTAACTAACATGAACATCTTCAGATTTAAAATCCAATCCCGACGGAATTTTTAAATATAATGCCTTGACAATGTAGTCATGTAGAACGAATTCTTCTTTATGAGAATCGTAATAATCAATTAATTCTTGTTCTGGAACAATCGTGTCAAGATCTTTGAGAATTTCATTTTCTTCGAGGTATATTTTAGAGAGTTCGCCTGAGAAGGATTCTGCGCGAAGTCGAACTAGTTCCCAATCCTCCGGGTATTCTTTTTTCATCTCCGCTTTAAATACTTCGTTTTCACACCATTGTTCCAAAAAGAGCTTGTATTCATCTTTGTTTTTAGGGTCTAAACTTTGGTGCTTCATTAGTATGTAAGCCTCATTCTCATATAGCTCTGCGCTATCCACTTTGGCAACGACTTTGCCTTTCCCTGTACATCCTGAGAGTAGGAATAAACAAAACAGGCTGGCAAAAATGCCAGCCTGTAATTGATATGTTTTGATATTATTCACCAACGGAATAAAGTTCTTCGGTATTGATAACGACCTTATGTTTCTTTGCTAATTTTTCTAGCCAATTTTTTTCAAGATGGTTTTGGTAATCTGATGTAATTGCTCCCTTTGCTTCACTAAATTCCTTCTGTGAAGGGTCAAGCATTTCGGAAACAACTATAACATAAAACTTACCATCTACTTCATATGGCTCATTTAAACCAATAGTTAAGTTTGAGTTAGTGAGATAATTTGTACGATTCACATCAAATTTTCCATTTCGATGACGAATATTTAATTTAGAATCTCCGTTGATTTCTTTTACAACATGAACCGGACGAATAGTGTCATTCTGTAGCATTTTGTGTGCTTCTTTCGCAAAGTCTTTGCTGTAGCACTCGTAGATGTCAGCGTCAATACGCTTACCCCACATGTAACTGTGTTTATTCTTTTCATAGAAATTTTTAAGACCCGTTGTGTCTTTCATCGCCTTGTTCCAGACCATGTCCGACATGATCTCATACAATAATATTCCATCATGGTACTCCGTAACAAGTGCTTTAAATGCAGGGTACTTATCAATTAGTTTAGATTCTTCATATTCAAGAATCGCTTGCTTCACCCACTTCTTATATTGAAGATTAATTACTGCATCCATTGCATTTTGTTGAACCCCTCTATAATTTCCTTTAAGGAATTGCGCGAATTGTTTCTGGGTGAAATTCTGTCCATCAAGAATGAAAAGTGCTTTGTCGCTTGGGAGTATTGATGGATCAAATTTTCCTTTGAAATAAGTTGAATCAATATTTTGGTAGAACCACTTAAGTCCTTTCTTGCTCTTATCGCTATACCCATATTCTTTCTTAAGTTTAGCAACAAAAGAACTTTGAGTGGTCTTTGAACGTTCATCTTTTGAAACTTTACCTTTTAACAGATCCTTCATTTCATCAAATTCAGGTACTGGCTTCAAGTTGATTCGCTTCACAATATGGAAGCCATAATTTGTCTTAATTGGCTTGCTATAATCTCCATCATTTTGTAGATCGAATGCTGCCTGTTCAAACTCTGGAACCATTCGAGTTGTAGTTCCTGTTCCAAATGCAGGAAGTAGTCCTTCTTTTTTGTTTGAAGTCGGATCATCCGAATATTTCTCAACAAGTGCTTCGAAATTCTCGCCTTTTTCAAGTAGTCCGTAGATTTCATCAATTTTTGCCTTGGCAGATACTAGACCTTGATTTCCTGCTGATTTGTCTACTGACACCATAATATGTGCCGTTTCAATTGTTCCGCGAGCCTCACGCTTGTCAGTCACTTTCATAATGTGATAACCGAAACGCGTACGAAAAGGATCAGAAACACCACCTACTGGTGTAGTAAAGGCCTTTTCTTCAAATGCATATACCATTTGGAAAGCTGTAAAATAACCGAGGTCGCCTCCGTTTTGAGCTGCTGAAGGATCTTCAGATCCTCCTTTTGATTTTGCTACCGCGGCAAAGTCTTCTCCGGATTCAATACGTTTTTTAAATTCAAGCATCCGGTTGAATAGGCGCAATGTATCTTCAGGAGTTGCATCTCTTGGTATTTTCAACATTATGTGTGAGGCGCGAACTTCATTCTTTGTTCTATCATAAGCCTCTTGCACTAAAGATTGATTCTTTGCGGAGTCAACCAAATAGGGAAGGGCAAGTTGTTTACGATATCCATTTAATTCTTTGACCAGTTTAGGAATGGTGTCATATCCCATTGCCTCAGCTTCAGCTACTTTAAGTTTAAACTTTTTAAACAACTCCATGTACTCATCCAAGGATGCTTTATCGTACTTCGGATCATTGTTGTTCTTCAAATAGATCTGAAGAAATTCTGACTTTGTAATATTATTGTCATTAATGGTCATGATGACAGGATCTTTCTGGCTAAATACGCTAAATCCTAAAAAGAGTGTAATTGCAAATACAGATAGTTTATTCATTTTCTTTTTTTTTAAGGCTGTCAAATATATCGTTAATCAAGTAAATTCAACACGGTAACGAATTATTTTATGCTATAGTTTGGTGCTTCTCTAGTAATGGTAACATCATGTGGGTGACTCTCGTGAATTCCTGCACTCGTAATACGCACAAACTTAGCACCTTGTAAGTTTGATATGTTGGCTGCACCACAATACCCCATTCCTGAACGAAGTCCTCCAATAATCTGATACATCACTTCATTTAATTTTCCTTTGAAAGGAACTCTTCCAGAAATCCCTTCCGGAACTAGTTTTTTCACGTCGTCTTCATTTGCTTGGAAGTAACGATCTTTTGATCCTTTTTGCATTGCTTCCAATGACCCCATTCCTCGGTAAGTCTTAAACTTTCTTCCCTGATAAATAATTGTTTCTCCAGGAGATTCTTCTACTCCTGCAAACATCGAACCAACCATCACTGTATCTGCTCCAGCAGCTATTGCCTTTACAATATCACCAGTATAGCGGATGCCACCATCAGCAATTACAGGAACGCCAGTTCCTTCTAAGGCTAGAGCAACGTCGTTAATAGCAGTTAATTGCGGGACACCAACTCCTGCTATAATTCGAGTAGTACAAATAGAACCAGGTCCAATTCCTACCTTGACTGCATCTGCGCCAGCATCAACCAAAAACTTGGCAGCTTCTGGTGTTGCAATGTTTCCAACGATCACATCAAGTTGTGGGTATTTCTTTTTTACTTCTTTTAGTTTAACCACAACCCCTTCAGTATGTCCATGAGCAGTGTCGATGACAACCGCGTCAACACCAGCTATTACGAGCGCGTCAACACGTTCAATAGTGTCATCGGTTACACCGAGGGCAGCGGCAACACGCAGTCGACCATATGAATCCTTACAAGAGTTCGGATGTTCTTTTACTTTGATGATATCGCGAAAAGTTATTAAACCAATCAATTTATAGTTGTCATCAACTACTGGGAGCTTTTCAATTTTACTTTCTTGAAGGATTTGTTCTGCAGTCGCTAAATCCGTATTCTCGGATGTAGTAACAATATTTTCCGATGTCATAACCTCAAGGATTGGACGCGTTAGATTTTTTTCAAAACGCAAATCTCTATTCGTGACAATTCCTATCAACTTTCTATCTTCATCGATAACTGGAATTCCTCCTATTTTGTTCTCACTCATTAAAGTCAATGCGTCTGAAACAACTGCATCTAGCGAAAGAGTTACTGGATCTAAGATCATTCCGCTTTCTGAACGCTTTACTTTGCGCACTTGCAGTGCTTGTGAGTCAATTGACATGTTCTTGTGAATCACACCAATACCACCCTGTTGAGCAATAGCTATTGCAAGGCTGGCTTCTGTCACAGTATCCATTGCTGCTGACACGATCGGCGTGTTTACTTCAATGTTACGTGTGATTTTACTTTTTAGTTGAACATCCTTAGGAAGTACCTGGGAAAATGCCGGTACTAATAAAACATCATCGTAGGTTAAACCTTCTTTGATTTCGATAAGATTTGAAAGAGACATATTGCGAACCTATTTTAGAAATAAATTCTTGCAAATTTAGAGATTATTTTTGAGAAATAAGCCTCTTCTAATGAATGAATACTGAAGTTTGTTCTTTATTTCAGTTTAACGACAATTATTAGATAGAAATTGCGGCCCTCTTTTTGTTAAAGAAATGAAAATCTCTGGCTAAATTTGATTATATTATGTACACTTGTTTAATGTTTAAAGTAAGTAATTTGAAGTATTCAATTATTCTTTTGGTTTGTAGTCTTTCTTTTTTCTCGTCATCGCAAAAAGCAGATACACTATTCCTTGATTCTACAATGATTCAGCTTTCAGGCGTAATTGTTACGGAAGATGATTTAGAGGCATTATCTTATACTACTGTATTTGATAAAACGATCAGAAGAGGAGTGATTGCAGATTTCTACGGTTATTTTTCTATGGTGACTTTTCCGGGGGATACATTGTACTTTTCCTTTTATGGACATAAAACATCTACATATATTGTTCCGGACACATTGACAGAGAATCGTTATTCTATTATTCATATGATGAAAAAAGATACGGTGAACCTTCCATCGATTGATGTATACCCGTGGCCTTCAAGAGAAGATTTTGCTAGAGCATTTGTAGAAATGCAGCCATACGATGATGCAATTCGGAGAGCTCAGCGCGAATTATCTGGAGAGAGCCTTGCATTTGTTGCAGCTCGATTAGAAGGAGACGCATCTCTAGCTCATGGAACAGCTCAGAATCAGTATAACACGCAGCTTTATACGAATGGTCAGTTGCCAGCGAACAACTTGTTGAATCCATATGCTTGGGCGAAACTTGTCAAAGACTGGAAAGAAGGAAGGTTGAAAAGAGAGTGATTACTTCTTGAATATCGGATAGCTTAAAAAATATTTTGCAACAGGTTGTGTTAGTGCAGATATATTTAAATTGTCCGATGCTCTTGATAATTCCATCGTTTTTCCTGATTTAAGAAGCAAATTAATGTTCTGTTTGTCATCGTTGTAGGCATTATTGGTGAGGCGCTCTGAATAAACAAAATGCTCTACATCTTCTTGAGGAAGATTTAGGCTATTCTGAACGTCACTACTTATTTCTTTTACCTTTTTCTCACTAAATGCTTTCTTGGCAACTTCAATTTTAAACAGTTCTCGGTCAACAATTCTTTTAGATAATTCAGACAGAACTTTATCATTTTCATGTTGCCAGACTTTAATTGCTCCAAGAATATCGTAGTCATCCAATAATGAAAACTGTTCTAAAACTTCCGGTTTGTTTCGAAAGTCGTCCGCAGAAATATCATTTTTCATAAAGAAAAGTAATGCAGGGCTTCCAAACAACTCTTGACCTTCCTGAATTAATTCTTTAGCTCTTCGAAGAATGTGAATTAGCATAAACTCTGCAGCAACGACAGTTTTGTGCAAATAGACTTGCCAATACATTATTCGTCGCGCCACAATAAATTTCTCAATTGAGTAAATTCCTTTTTCTTCAATAACCAGTTCACCATTCACAACATTCATCATTTCGATGATTCTGTCACTTCCGATTTTTCCTTCACTGACACCAGTATAAAAACTGTCCCTGTTTAAGTAATCTAGTCTATCCATATCGAGTTGACTAGAAACAAGTTGATAAAGGAACTTTTTCGGGTGTTCATTCTTGAAAATTTTCAAGGCTAGGTCTAATTTTCCGTCAAACTCTTTACTAAGGCGTTCGATGAAATAACAAGATATTTCTTCGTGACTCACACCGCTCACGATGTCATGCTCAAGAGCATGACTAAATGGGCCATGTCCAATATCGTGTAATAGGATGGCAAGGAGAACAGCTTCTTCTTCTTCTTCTGTAATAGAATGTCCTTTTCTTCGTATTGTGGCGATAGCCTTCATCATCAGATGCATTGCGCCGAGAACATGATGGAATCTCGTGTGAAGTGCTCCTGGATATACAAGGTGTGTTAGGCCCAGTTGTTTAATCCTTCGAAGACGTTGAAAATATGGATGTTCTATAATATCGAAAATAATCTCCCTAGGAATTGAAATAAATCCGTAAACCGGGTCGTTAAATATTTTCTTCTTGTTATTACTATTGACTTTTGATTGCAATTGCATACTTTTAAATCGGATAGTCAAAACTAAAAAATAATCGACATATGCAGATAAAAATCCTTTGGGCCGATGATGAAATAGTCCTTTTAAAGCCACATATTTTATTTTTGGAATCAAAAGGGTATGAAGTTGTGACGGTGAATAACGGTTCTTCAGCAGTAGATAAAAGTAATGAACAAGATTTCGATATAATTTTCTTAGATGAGAACATGCCTGGGATTTCGGGGTTAGATGCTTTGGAAAAAATAAAGAAGCAAAAACCACATGTACCTGTAGTAATGATTACTAAGAGTGAGGAGGAGTATATAATGGAAGAGGCAATAGGTAACAATATAGCAGATTATCTTATTAAGCCAGTAAATCCAAATCAGATTTTATTATCGATTAAGCGGAATTTGGATCAAAGTAAACTTGTTTCTCAAAAAGCTAATTCTAATTATCAGCAAGAGTTCCGTGAGCTTGGAATGCAACTTAACAGCAGTTTAGATATCGATGAGTGGAATGAGGTATATAAAAAGCTCGTTTATTGGGAATTAAAATTGAGCAAGGTTGAGGATAAGGGGATGCAGGAAATATTAAGCATGCAAAAACGCGAAGCGAATACGCAATTTTCTCGTTTTATTGAGAATAACTATTTGAATTGGTTGAATGGTATAAATGATGCTCCAGAAATGGTTCATACTTTAATAAAGAATAGAATTAGTCCGCATTTAGACCGGGAAGATATTTTTGTACTTGTCATTGATAACTTACGATACGATCAATGGAAAGTTTTGAGCCCCATTTTTTCTAAGTACTATTCAATTAAAAAGGAGGAGATAGTATATTCTATTCTTCCAACTGCAACACAATACGCAAGGAATGCTTTTTTTGCTGGGCTGATGCCTTCAGAGATCATGAAGAAATATCCTAAATTTTGGGTGGGAGAAGAGGATGAAGGAGGGAAAAACATGTTTGAAAAAGAGCTGCTTGAGGAAAACCTGAAAAGGTTAGGTAAGTCAGTAAAGTGGTCATATAATAAGATTACCAATTTAAATGCTGGAAAAAAATTAGCTGACAATTTTAATCAGCTATTGGATAATCGACTGAACGTTATCGTGTACAATTTTGTTGATATGCTTTCTCACGCGCGTACAGAAATGGAGGTAATTCGTGAATTAGCGGATGACGAACAGGCTTATCGCTCATTAACCTTGTCGTGGTTTGATCATTCTCCCTTGCATGACATCGTGAAAAAAGTTGCTGAGTCGGGAAGACGTTTAATAATTACCACAGACCATGGTACTGTGCGAGTTACGAACCCTGTTAAAATAGTTGGAGAGCGCAGTACGAATAGTAATTTGAGGTATAAAACTGGGCGGAATTTGTCCTACAAAGAAAAGGATGTTTTTCGGGTGAAAGACCCGCAGGATGCATTTTTACCTAAATCAGGTTTATCCAGTGAATATGTATTTACTCGGGATGATGATTATTTCGTTTACCCGAATAATTATAATCATTTTGTTAAGTATTATAGTGACACCTTTCAACATGGGGGTATTTCGCTTGAGGAGCTGTTAATACCATACGTCGAGTTGGAACCTCGTACTGAGAAAACAACAAAAAATGAATCAACGATCTCGCAAGAAACTCCTAAACGAGATGTTTCAAGGTTCTCGAGAAGAAGGAAGTAAGTTTGGCGAGAATTTCAATTTTTATTGAAGCGATTTCTAGGGTTTCCTTAGGATGTTTTATGAAACCTTTTTGATTTGATTGGGTAAAAGAAAGTCGTGAGCGATAAAAAGATAATACACATAGAATCATTGAGAGATCTGCCACGAGTTGCAATGGAATTTCTCGATACAGTAGGGCATAGGAAAGTATTCGCATTTAAAGCTGATATGGGCGTTGGAAAAACAACATTTATCTCGGCATTATTAAAGGCGATGGGTGTACAGGAGTTGGATGGTTCTCCAACATATTCGCTTGTGAATGTGTATGATAGTAAAATGTTCGGACGAATTTATCATTTTGATCTTTATCGGATTGATGATGAGGGCGAGGCACTTGATATAGGAATTGAAGAGATGCTCTATTCAGACGAAATCTGTTTCATTGAATGGCCTGAAAAAATTGAGTCTCTCCTTCCAGATAACGTGATTTGGTCGTATATTCGTAGAAACGACGACGAAACTAGAACGTTAACCATTGACTTATGATTACGGATCCAGAACTTTTAAAGCACTTAATGCAGCAGGGAAGTCTACTGCCTAAAGAAGAGATGCTAGAGATTGCCCGGAAAAAGGGAAATTTGTACATCGGTATTCCTAAGGAGATATCATTTCAAGAACGTCGTGTCGCGCTCGTTCCGGAGACCGTTTCATTGTTAGTAGCAAATGGACATCGAGTTAAAGTAGAATCGAAAAGTGGGGAAGGTGTTAACTTCTCCGATAATGATTATAGCGAGGCGGGGGCAGAGATTTGCTACGATAAAAAAGATGTTTTTTCATGTGACCTTATTTTTAAAGTAGCACCGCCATCAGAGGATGAAGTGGACTTGATGCCAGGTGGACAGACACTTATTTCTGCGTTGCAGATTTCAATTCAGCCTAAAAAGATTCTCGAAAAATTAATTGAAAAGAGAATTACTGCAATTGCTTGGGATTACATCCGGGATGATAGTGGAGTTTTTCCAGTTGTTAGAACTATGGGCGAGATTGCAGGCACTACATCAATACTTGTTGCTGGTGAACTTCTTTCTTCCTTTAGCAAGGGGAAGGGGATAATGCTTGGCGGAATTGCTGGTGTACAGCCGACAGAGGTTGTTATCATCGGAGCAGGTACTGTTGGAGAATATGCAGCAAAAGGAGCATTAGGATTGGGTTCTTCAGTTAAAGTATTTGATAATTCATTGTCGCGCTTGAGACGACTTCAAAATGACATTGGATCTAGAGTATTTACGTCAGTGATACAACCAAAGGTACTTGCAAAATCCTTAATGCGTGCAGATGTGGTAATTGGTGCTTTAAGAGCTCCTTTAGGTCGTACACCTTGCGTTGTAACGGAAGAGATGATTCAGAATATGAAAGAAGGTTCTGTGCTCGTTGATGTGAGTATTGATCAAGGTGGTTGTTTTGAGACATCTAGAGTCACTTCCCATGACAACCCTACCTTTGAGAAGCATGGTGTAATTCATTATTGCGTGCCGAACATAGCATCGAGGGTTTCTCGAACGGCTTCTTTTGCATTGTCTAATATTTTTTCTCCCATCCTTGTTGATATGGGAGAAAAAGGGGGGTGTAAAGAACTAATTGCTAATAACCCAGGGTTTAGAAGTGGCGTTTACATATATAAAGGAGTACTAACGAGCGAAGTACTTGGGAAGGTTTTTGATCTTAAGTACAAGGATATTGAAATGCTCCTTTTGGGAATGAAGTAATTTCATGTCAACTATTCAACCTCTTAATCTACCTAAAGCCAAATTGAAGCTTGTTAAGCGTGACGATCAGGTATATGTTTGGTGTATTTTGCGAAAGAAAGAATTGATATGTACTCCTGAGGAGTGGGTGAGACAGCACATAATTCACTTTTTGATTAATGAGAAATCTATACCCGAAGGATTAATAGCATCAGAATATAGTCTCGAGTACAATGGGCTTAAGAAAAGAGCTGATGTGGTTGTATTTAACAAAGAGCAACAACCTTTATTGATTGTTGAATGCAAAGCTACTTCAGTACCAATCACTGAAAAAACTTTGCGACAGATAGCACAATATAACTTCCAATTGAATGTAGATTTCTTGTTCCTTACGAATGGATTGGAACATGTTTTTTGTCAAGTAGATAGAGAGAATGGTAAGCTAATTTATTTGGAGGAATTGCCAAGTTTTTTTTAATCACTGGATTTACATGGTTTCTGCATATATTGAAAACCGACGTAATTGCGTTCATTCAGTGCATTTAACCAGTCCGGTCGTTGCCTTGAGTATATATCGTTTAGCTCAAAAATACTCACCCAGAAAACAACTTCTTTTTCTGAGTGATCTCCATTCCTAATGACTAACGCGACTCCTGTAGCAACGAACTCTTCTTGCGATGATTCTTCATTGAAAATTAAATGCTCTCGGACAAGTATGTTTCTGATGATTGACATTTTTAATGGATGATCTATAGGGGGCATAAATGTAATGCCTTCCGTTCCATCAGGTTGGACTTCCCAAACGGGATCACCATTCTCATCTTTTAAATAATCCCAAGAAGTATAAGCTCTATCAAACAAATCAGCTTTTCTCCGAGCCAAAACAGTGTCGTTTGAAGGAACTAATTCAATACTATCTATTATGACCCAATTGCTTTCATAATAAATGTCCTTTATTTCCTCTCTGTATATGTCCAAAGGGCCATTCAGTGTAAGGTCTTTAATTATGTCAACTATGTTATTTTTATCATTATCAGAAGTAAATAATGAGTGGTTTGCCGCGGAAGAATCCAATTCAATCCATCGCGTTTGTATGCAGATTGAGTCGTTCTTTTGACTTAAAAGTGTACTCATGTAAAGCAGAAAAGCACATGTAAGAATGTATTTCATCATAACTTTGTTGCTATCGTTTATAATGAAAATAGGTAACCTATATTCAATCCGCCACTGAACTGATATTCTTTAATTGGTGCATTAGCTAATGGGAGTAGAGAATGGCGGAAAATTGGTTCAATTCTTAGTGCCGATCGACCTCCCAATTTAAAATCTACTCCTAAAGAAAGAATAGCAGAAGGATTAAACAAGTTAAAATCGGTAAAATCATCATTAGCCGGTATGCTTGAGCTGTTTTCAAGTTGAAATGGTGAATCTAATTGATCTGATTGAACTCTACTGTATCTTTTGTATAGATAATTTAGTCCAACGCCCCCCGTAATGAACAGATTGATATTTGTTTTGTGGATTATATCATAAGAGACCAATAAAGGTATACCGAATGAGTGATATTCATTTCGCACTTTTGTCGTTGGTAAGCTATTGTCAAATTCTGTTGTTGGTGGGATCCATATTTCGAAATCAATCACTTCTCCTCGAACTGAATAGTTAATTCCAGATCTAATTGCTAAGCGTGGCAAAGGATGGTATTCTATACCAACGAGTCCAGTGTAACAAATCATGGGAGATTCGTACCCATTTCGGAAATCAATAATATTGTCGTTGCTTGTAACATCAGATGAGAGGTGTCTGAAGGCAACATCAGGAGATATATTTAAGCTGATTGCCCATTTCCGTTCCTGACTCCCCTCTTCTTGAGCTATTAAATTGGATGAAGAAAGGGAGAAAAGACATCCCAAAATGAAAGCTTTTCTAATAAACCTGATTTTCTTGAACATGTTTTTCCTTATCAATTACCTCAATAACGCAAAAAATAGCTAAATAATTGTTGCCTAAAATGTTAAAAAATTTAACTGCACTCTTATTGAGCAACAAGTATTGATTAGGAATTATTTGTCCAATTTAAATTCAGACGTTTTGTGGAATTTAATATCGGGATAATCTTGTTCTGCCATTTGCAATAGGAAGGGGGTTTCGGCAAGAAATACTAGATTGTCATCTTTGTCGGTTGCTATATAACTGACTTTAGCCCTTTTGAACGCTGTCAGCTGTTCTTCGTTATCAGTGGTAATCCAGCATGCCTTGAAATAGTTTTTTGGTACAAATCTACATTTAGCTCCGTATTCATGTTCTAATCGATAATTAATAACTTCAAACTGAAGTTGCCCGACCGTTCCGACAATTTTTCTGGTTCCTGGTTGTTGTATAAATAATTGGGCAACACCTTCGTCCATTAATTGCCTGATACCTTTGTCCAGTTGCTTAGATTTCATTGGATCAAGGTTTTCTAATTCCATAAAGATCTCTGGAGAGAAGCTAGGTATTCCTTTAAAAACGAACTGCTCTCCTTCATTAAGAGTATCACCAATTTTGAAGTTTCCAGAATCGTATAACCCGACTACATCTCCAGGATATGCTTCTTCAATAATACTTTTGTCCTGGGCCATGAAAGACGTAGGATTTGGAAATTTAAGCTTTTTGCCCAATCGTACATGGTTATAGAATGTATTTCGTTGAAATGTTCCAGAAACTATACGTAAGAAAGCAATTCTATCACGGTGTTTAGGGTCTAAATTCGCATGAATTTTAAAAACAAATCCAGAGAACTTTTTGTCTTCAGGTTCTATTCTTTTTAAATCTGTTTCACGTCCACGAGGAGAAGGTGATATCTCACAAAAGGTATTCAACAATTCCTGCACTCCAAAATTATTGACCGCGGATCCAAAGAAAACAGGTGCTACCTCTCCAGATAGATAGGTTTCTCTGTCAAATCCGTCATACACGCCATCAATCATTTCAATTTCTTCACGCAGTTCATTTGCGGCTTCCTCACCAACGATTTCGTCTAAATCAGGTGAATTAAGATCCGATAAAGATTGGATGTCATCAGAAATTCCGGTTTTATTCGGAGAAAAAACATTCAGTTCTTTATTATATACATTATA
>NODE-160-length-24238-cov-6.03023_pt1 | contig 24238 bp, 14 predicted proteins | sample MGYA00139097_ERZ477577 | MGnify/ENA metagenome assembly ERZ477577
TCTGATGGGTGAAGAAGTTGCGGAGTATAATGGTGCTTACAAGGCGTCTAAAGGCATGCTTGATGAGTTTGGTGCTAAAAGAGTAATTGATACGCCTATTGCTGAATTGGGATTTTCAGGTATTGCCGTAGGATCAGCTATGGGAGGCGCAAGACCGATCGTTGAGTTTATGACCTTCAACTTTTCTCTGGTAGGTATTGATCAAATCATCAATAATGCGGCGAAAATGAGACAAATGTCTGGTGGTCAGTTTAATATTCCTATTGTATTCAGAGGACCTACAGGATCAGCAGGGCAGCTTGGTGCGACACATTCTCAGTCTTTTGAGAATTGGTATGCCAATACACCCGGATTAAAGGTGGTTGTTCCTTCAAACCCATATGATGCCAAGGGTCTTTTAAAGGCTTCCATCAGGGATGATGATCCGGTGATTTTTATGGAATCTGAGCAGATGTATGGTGATAAAGGAGAAGTTCCTGAGGGTGAATATGTGTTGCCGATAGGTGTGGCCGCTATAAAAAGGGAAGGAACAGATGTAACTGTTGTAAGTTTTGGTAAAATAATCAAAGAAGCATATAAGGCTGCAGATGAGTTGGCGGAGGAAGGAATTTCAGTTGAAGTGATTGACTTGAGAACCATAAGGCCCTTAGATCATGAAACGATTTTAAATTCTGTTAAGAAAACGAACAGACTCGTAATTTTAGAAGAGGCCTGGCCTTTTGCAAGTGTTTCTTCTGAGATCACATATCAGGTACAGGAAAACGCTTTTGATTATCTGGACGCACCGATTCAAAGAATCACAACAGCGGATACACCCGCGCCGTTTTCACCAGTATTACTTGAAGAATGGATGCCTAACAAAACTGATTTGATCAATGCGATTAAAAAGGTAATGTATAAATAGGAGAAAAAACAAATTATAGGAAAGGCCATTTGACTAATTCGAATGGTTTTTTTGTTTTTATCACATTGATTAATAACGATGAAAACAAATGAAGTGCGTTTTAATTATGTATCTTTGAATCGTTTTAAAGCCCTTATTATAAGGCTAATTTTAATTATTCCCTTGTCATTAAATTTATATGTATGAAGAAGAGTATCGATAAAAGTATATTTTTAGACAATGAAATTGAGGATGGGTTTTATCTGCTTAAATTTCACAATGAAAAGGATCAGGCTATTGATGTTTTTAGAGAAGTAGACAAATCATTCTTACAGCTTCAGTTTTGTATAAAGAATTCTGCAAAGCTTAAATTCAATGCAGGTAATTACAGTCTTGACCTGATAGAAAATAAATCATTTTTATTGTATAACCCGCAGGAAAACCTTCCAATTCACCTGGAATTGTCTCCTGGGGCACAGGTCATCAGTTTATTGATCAGAATAGAGAAATTCCACACTTTTTTTTCTCAGGAGGCTGGGCTCATACATTTCTTAAGCGGAGAGAATAAGGGTAAAAAATGTTATAGAGATAAGGAGTTGAATGCCAATGAAATTATGGTTTTGAATCAGATTTTTAATTATGGATTGCATTCGTCTCTTGAAAAACTGTATTCAAAAGGAAAAGTATACGAGTTGATCAGCTTGTATTTTCATAAATCAGATAATGAAGGTGCCCAGAACTGCCCTTTTTTGGAAGACGAAGCAAACGTGGAGAAGATTCAAAAAGCCAAACAAATATTGATTGAAAGTATGGCAGAGCCTCCAACGCTGAATCAACTTTCAGATCGCATAAATCTCCCTTTACAACATTTAAAAGATGGCTTTAAACAAATTTATGGCGAAACAGTTTTTGCCTATTTGTTAAATTATAAGATGGAATATGCCCGAAAGTTGTTAGCGACCAAGAAATATAATATTTCTGAGGTCAGTTTTGAGATCGGTTATAGTACGCCGAGTCATTTTATTGCGGCGTTTAAAAAGAAATTTGGAGCAACTCCGAAACGTTATATGAGCAGTCTTTGAAAGACGAGATTTTAAATAGCATTGGTTGAGCAAATTGTTTTCAAATGAATAAATATATGAATATACTTATAGTTCCTTTCAGCGGGAAGGACTGTTTAGTGATGATCGGACATGCGTAAAAGGATATTATATATATTGTACTTTATTGTAGTGGGTTTACACGCTCAGGTCAAGATTACCGGTAGCGTTCTCGATGAGCAGGAGAATCCGGTCCCCTTTGCCAATATTATATTTAAAGGATCCATAGAAGGAACTATTTCAGATGAGAATGGTAAATTTTATCTTGAATCTTCTGTAAACCACAAGGAATTAGAAGTTTCGTTTGTAGGATTTGAGACTGAAATTGTCCCACTGGAGCAAGGCAGTTCAAATCTGAGGATCATTCTAAAGGAAGGGTTTGATCAATTGGAAGAAGTAAAGTTGTACACGGGTAGAGTGAAGAAAAAGAATAATCCGGCAATCGATCTTTTAAGGAAAATCTGGGCTCAAAAAAGAAAGAACGGGCTCAATATGTACGATCAGTATGAATTTGACAGGTATGAGAAGATAGAATTTGACTTGAATAACATCGATGAAAAATTGATGGGTAAGAAAGTATTCAACGGGATGGAAATGGTGTTTGATCAAATAGATACCTCGAAAATTACCGGCAAAGTTTTTTTACCAATTTTCATCAATGAATCCGTTTATAAAACCTATGGCAAAAATATATTTCCAAGGAAGAAAAACAGTGTTCTGATGGCCAATAAGAATTCTGGCTATTCAAATAATCAGGCGCTTATATCCTTTCTGAAGCAACTATATGTTGATTTTGATATTTATGATAATTACCTGCTGTTTTTTGATAAAAAGTTTTCCAGCCCATTGTCAAAGCTGGGTCCGGATGTCTATAATTATGTGTTGACGGACAGCAGTTTTATAGATAATAAGTGGTGTTATAATATTTTATTTTACCCCAGGAGAAAGAATGAACTCACCTTTAAAGGAGATTTCTGGGTGAGTGACACCACATTTGCCATTAAGGAGATTCAGATGTATGCTACCAAAAATGCCAACGTAAACTGGGTTAAGGAAATATATATTGAACAAGAGTTTGAAGTCCTTAATGATTCCGTTTTTCTTTTGAAAAGGGATTATATCATGACCGACTTTGCCTTGAATCAAAAGGATAAATCAAAAGGGGTCTATGGTAAGCGGACAACGCTATATGATGATCATATTTTCAATGTGAAGCGTCCTGAAGAATTCTATAAGGAACAGATTCAGGACAATGAAGAAATGTATAATAAATCCGATGATTTTTGGGCTAAAAACAGACAAGAGGAATTGTCTAAAAATGAAATTGGCATATACAATATGCTGGACACCCTTCAAAACGTAAAAAGGTTTCAGCAAATTAATACAGTTGGTGAAATTTTGGCTTCCGGCTACTGGAATTTTACCAGGGGCTGGGATTTTGGACCGATCTTCTCTACTATTGGCTATAATGACATTGAAGGATTGAGACTAAAGTTGGGAGGCCGTACCTATATGAGCCAAAACGATAAGGCGAGAGCAAGCGGTTATATTGCCTATGGTTTTATGGATAATAGGTTTAAATATGGTGTAGAAGGTAAATTACTGCTCAAAGGACAGGATAGGTGGATTTTGTCAGCAGGAACAAGAAATGATATTGAACAGTTAGGCGTAAGCCTGACTACAGCAAACGAAGTGCTTGAAAGAAGCTTTGCAACTACTTCCATTTTTACCAGTGGTGATAATTCCAAGTTGTCTAATATAGATTTAACCAATTTTCAGGTGTCAGTTGAACCTGTAAAGAATCTTGAGTTGAGGCTGGGTACTACCTTTAAAACACTGGAATCTGCAAACCCGGATGTGTTTAATGTTGACTACTTTGATGAGAATGGGGAAATTCAATCAAATATAGAACAGGTGGACGTGAGTTTTGCTGCTCAATATACCCCAAATAGAAAATCGTATGGATTTGGAGTGGAAAGAAGTATAAGTAATCAGGGGCGCTTTCCTACCTTTTTCTTTAGTTATACCCGGGGGCTTAAAGGTGTTTTTGGCAGTGATTTTGATTACCATAAATTACAATTATTTTATGAACAACCTTATCAATTAGGTCTGTTCGGCAGGCTGAGATCAACACTTGAGATTGGCAAGACCTTTAATACTGTTCCGCTGCAATTGCTAAATATTGTTCCCGGTAACCAGACTTTTTTTACCTCAAGCAAGCTTTTCGATCTGCTCGATTATTATGAATTTGTTACCGATGAATACGTGTCTTTGCATTTAGAACACAATTTTAATGGTAAAATCTTTTCTAAAATCCCCTGGATCAGAGATCTGCAATGGAGGGAGATTGTTGGTGTCAGAGGTGTAATTGGTGGAATTTCTCAGGATAACATCGATATCAATGCTTCCGACATCATTTATGTGGCCCCAGAGAATATTTACTGGGAATATCACTTTGGGATTGGTAATATTTTCAAGTTGCTCAGGGTGGATTTTGAATATCGCGGAAGCTACCGCAATGTTCCGAATGCTACTAAATTTGCCGTTAAGGTTGGCTTTGGTTTCTATTTTTAGAAATCCAGATACCAGTTAAATAAGCTCGATTTTAATCCTATAGTAAACCAGGTGGTATTGTCTTCTGATACAACATTTCCGGATTGGTCAGGGGAGAAGTTTCTCAAAGTGACCCCCGCAAAAATTTGTAGGTTAGTTGTTGGATTCAATAAATAGCCTCCCTGCAAGTCTCCTATAAAAATATTTGTCGAATTTCCCTGGCCTACTTCGTTGCCTTCATCTGAAAGTCGGTCATTGTAAGATTGCCAGATGTCCCCTCCATAACTAATGTCCGAGTCATTATAATCAAACCCTTTTTGTCCAACGATAAGTTTGGCGGATCCGAACCATCTGTTTTTATTGTATCTGGCTATTCCAATGACTTCATAGAAGTTACCACCCCATAAATGCGCAATAGCCTGGTTATAATGTCCGGAGTTTAATTCAATTTCCCCGTGAGAATAGGTGTAAGGTCTTACCCAGTTAAATTCACCCTGCAGCGTTAAATGATCAACTTTAAAGGCATTGTAGTATTTTGCTCCGAGTTGAAAGGCAAATTTGTTACCCCAGTATCCGGTTCCATCAAAAACCCTGCTCGTAGTCATTTCGTCAATTAAAAACTGAGAGTATATCGAAATATTATCCTTTATTTTATATTTCATATTTAAACCAATTTGCACATTTCCGCTGTAGTCACCGCCATTAGAGAATTCCACGGCGCGATAAAAAATGATAGGATTGAAAAAGGAGATATCAAATCCGCCGGGATAACTATTTTCATTGGTGATTACCGCTTCAAATAATCCAAGATTGAATCTTTTTGTTATGTTCCAGCTCAGATGGTGCATGGCCACATATTTCCTTAAATTGGTTCCGTCGTCTGATGAAGATCTTCTAACGTCATCCATCCACATCCAAAGGTTAGTGTATTTTATTTTCCAAAATGAGGTACTGATCTTTAAAAATGGATAGGGAGAAGCCACATCCGACAGGAAAAAGGACCGGTAACCATCCCCAATAAAATTCTTTCCGTTTCCAAACTGAAAATTAAAGAATTTATTAGGCGTATAGCTTAAATAGGCTTCAGCCACAGGATAATCAAATCCACCTTCCTTAAAACTTTTTGCTTTTCCACGACCATGCACAACCGCACTGGCGCCAATTGGAACACTCGGTATTCTGGTATCCTTATTGACATATTCGGCAAAACGTCCCTGACTTTCATAAAAGGAGGTTGAAAAAGCAAATTTCTTACCCAGAGAACCTTGAATCTGCAGGCCTCTTGTATTGTTATACGTGTAATCCACATCGGAATTATCTTTACCAATCTGAAGATCGAAAACAGGGTTAAGGGTAAACCAAAAATCCTTTCCTTTGACAAGAACCAAGTGTTCATTGTGTAATTTCCTTCCTCCCCATGTTTCTCTGGGCTTCAGCAGTTTACTTCTTTTGGCGTCAAGATCGATATAGGGTTTCACCTCATTGAATAGATAAGGTTTGGAAGCGGTATGGGTATTTTCATTTTTATTCATATGGAAAATGACGTCATCATATTCCTGATGGACAAAGGGCATATTCAGTTCACTCTGAAATTCCGGAAATAATGTGTTCTTATTGTCTAAGATTTCTTCCTGAATAGTTGCTTTCTCTTCTACAACTACCTCTGTTTTATAGTTGTCACTTAAGGGTATTCTTATCGGGATCTGATAGCGTTCATCCACCGCTCTGGAATTATAGGTCGGGGGTTGAATCACAGGCAGGGTTTGAAAGACTCTTTTTACTTCATCCTCCAATTCAGGGTACATGGAATTTACATAGAGTATTTCAAAATTACCTTCCTTGCTTACAATAAAGACAACATTGATTTTTCCTTTGTAATTTTCTTTTTCAACTATTTCAGGGACTTGAAATTCTTCCAGAACCGCTGACTTCAATTTATCATTAAAACAGCCTTCTAAATTATCAAGATCCTCATCTTCACATCCTAAATATACCGGGGGTTTTGATACTTGTGCTGTGGCCATAAAGCCCACAACCATAAATATTGAAAGGGTTAAAAGTATTTTCTTCATGTATAATCGATCTATTTTCGACAGTAACGGCAAAGCCTATTAAATTGTTAACAGCAGCAAATCTAATTTATTTTATTAACAAGGTTATTTTTTAATTCATATTTTTCCTTGCTTTCGGGGCATATGGCCACTCCTTGCGCGTCAAAATTCAAACGATGCCCGAATTCACTAATCCAGCCAATTTGCCTGGAAGGGTTTCCAACGACCAAAGCATAGGGTTTAACTTCTTTTACTACGACCGCTCCCGCCCCAATAAAAGCAAATTTACCGATATCGTTACCACAAACTATAGTTGCATTCGCACCAATGCTTGCTCCCTTCCTCACCGTAGTCTTCATGTATTCGTTTTTTCTATTCACGGCACTTCTTGGGTTAATTACATTGGTAAAGACCATGGACGGCCCTAAAAATACATCATCCTCACAATTCACTCCTGTATATATGGATACGTTGTTTTGAACTTTCACATTATCTCCAAGATGTACATCAGGTGAAATAACAACATTTTGACCTATGTTGCATTTTTTACCAATTGAACAATTAGGCATAATATGACTAAAATGCCATATATGAGTTCCTTCACCAATAAGGCAAGGTTGATCTATAACAGCGGTTTCATGTGCAAAAAAGTTCGATTTTTCCATAGAAATTAATATTAAAAAAATAACACAAAAATTGAGAAGTTAAATTTTAGTTGGATGCCAGGTTGTTTTTATTTCCTGGGTCTTTTCAATAAAATAGGGAGACTGTGTATGCTCATTGAACCAATCTGTCTTTTTATAAAAAATGTTTCGTTTTAAATTATTACTGGATAGCTGGCTGATTTTCTTGATCTCATCCGCATCTTTTCCACAATAAATGATGGCATTTACATCCATGTGTGAGGCCATATGCGGAATCAGTTCTTTTTTATCTCCGGTCAGTATATTGACGACTCCTGCTGGTACATCAGAAGAATGAAGTACTTCGGCGAAAGAAATTGAACAGAGAGGTAAGGTGCCACTCGCCAAAACCACAACGGTATTTCCGCCTACCAATGCTGGTGCCACAGCGGAAACCAGACCGAGCAAGCCATGTTCTTCAGGTGCTATAATTGATACGACTCCCATAGGTTCAGGGGCCGAAAAATTAAAATGGGCACTTGAGACCGGGTTGACCGCACTGAAAATTTGCTGGTATTTATCACTCCATCCGGCATAATAAACCAGCCTGTCAATGGCTGCTTCAACTTCTTTGATGGCCCTTTTTCTTGTAGATCCTTGATTTTCGATTTCTTTAATAAACTGTTCTTTCCTTCCCTCTAACATTTCAGCAATCCGATATAGAATCTGGCCTTTATTCAGGGCGCTGGTGCTTGCCCATGCATTTTGAGAATTTCTGGCTACAACCACAGCATTTCTAAAGTCCTTTCTTGAGGCAAGGCACATGTTTGCAATGACATTGGCTTTTTTGTCAGTAATTGGAAAATACCTGCCAGATTCTGTCCGGGGGAATTTTCCTCCGATATATAATTTATAGGTTTTATGAATGTCAAGTCTGCTCATACTAGTCAAATTTTACATAGGGTTTTAGTCCATGAAGACCACCTTCTCTGCCAAACCCACTTTCTTTATATCCGCCAAAGGGTGAGGTAGCATCAAATTTGTTAAAGGTATTGGCCCAAACGACACCGGCATTTAGTTTTTGAGTCAAATGAAAAATCTTGGCGCCTTTATCTGTCCATACTCCAGCAGATAAACCAAATGGTGTATTATTGGCCTTTTCTATGACCTCGTCTATGGTTCTGAAAGTTTGAATGGCCAGGACCGGGCCGAAAATCTCCTCTTGAACGATGCGATGTGACTGAGATACATTTAAAAACAGGGTAGGCGGGCACCAATTCCCTTCTTTCGGGACTTTACATTTGGGTTGGTAGATTTCTCCTCCTTCGTCTTTACCTATTCTGATATATGATTCAATTGTTTCTAATTGCTTTTTTGAATTGATGGCTCCTATGTCGGTATTTTTATCAAGGGGATCACCCACCATCAGAGAATTCATACGCTGCTTCAGTTTGTCAATGACAAGATCAGCAACTGATTCCTGTACAAACAATCTTGATCCGGCACAACAAACGTGCCCCTGGTTAAAAAAGATGGCATTAACGATACCTTCAACCGCCTGATCAATGGCTGCATCTTCAAAAATAATATTGGCTCCTTTACCGCCTAATTCAAGGGTTAGTCTTTTAGAAGTTCCCGCAATGGCATTTTTGATAAATTTACCAACTGCCGTTGAACCTGTAAATGCTATTTTATCTATATAAGGATGTTCAACCAATGCAGCACCGGTTTGACCAGCACCAGTTATGATATTAACTACCCCGTCAGGTATGCCACTTTCTTTAATGATCTCAGCTAATTTTAAGGCGGTCAGGGGTGTGGTTTCTGCCGGTTTTAAAACAACTGTATTCCCTGTTGCCAGGGCTGGTGCAAGTTTCCATGCGGCCATTAACAGGGGAAAATTCCAAGGAATAATTTGTCCCGCCACCCCAACGGGGCTTGGTTTTCTATTGGGAAAGGCATAGGATAATTTATCTGCCCAGCCAGCATAATAGAAAAAGTGATTAGCAGCCAGGGGAATATCAATATCTCTGGATTCTCTGATCGGCTTTCCACCGTCAAGGCTTTCAATCACTGCAAACTCTTTGGCTCTTTCCTGAATCAATCTTGCAATTCGGAAAATATATTTTCCTCGTTCCTTACCCGAAAGGGCAGACCATTTTTTAAAGGCTTTTTTTGCCGCCATAACCGCCATGTCTACATCTGCTGCCGAGGCCTCGGCAACCCTCGAAATGACCTTATTTGTAGCGGGGTTAACGGTGTTAAAGTACTTCCCTTCAACAGGTTTGATAAAATCACCGTTTACAAAAAGTTCATATTGATCTTTAATATAAACGTGGTCAGTGCTCTCGAGTGCCTTGTCATAGCTCCATGAGGCTGTAAATATGTTTTTATCTGAAATTTTTGTCATAATCAATCCTTTGAAAAATAGTTAGATGACTGGTAGAATCCGGTTTCTGACTTAACAAGTTGCATCAGAATATCATTGGCAAGACTGCTGGCGCCAAATCTAAAATAATTTTTATCCATCCATCTTTCACCAAGCACTTCGTTCAGCATCACAAGATATTGTAAGGCTATTTTTGAGGTAGATATTCCGCCTGCAGGTTTCATGCCAATCATTTTACCCGTTTTGAGATAAAAGTCCTTTATGGCATCCAACATCACATAGGTCACTGGCATAGTAGCGGCGGGCTGTATTTTGCCTGTAGAGGTTTTTATAAAATCAGCTCCAGCATACATCGCTATTTCACTTGCTTTTCTGACATTATCAAGGGTGTCAAGTTCTCCTGTTTCCAAAATCACTTTTAAATGAGCTTCACCACAGGCTTCCTTTATCGCTGCGATTTCATCAAATACAAAATTATATTGACCGGCAAGAAACTCTCCTCTGGAAATCACCATGTCAATTTCATCAGCTCCCTGTTCAACCGCAAATTTAGTGTCCATAAGTTTAGTGGCTAAACTTGATTGACCGCTTGGAAAAGCAGTTGCGACTGAGGCAACCTGTATATCCGATCCTTTAAGTTCATTTTTAGCAATCTTTACGTAGGTGGGATAAACACAAATCGCTGCAACGGTTGGAATATTATTCAGGTTTTCATGCAGATGCATGGCCTTGTAGCACAATTGCTTTACTTTTCCCGGAGTATCTTTTCCCTCTAAGGTAGTAAGATCGATCATGCTCAGGGCTAATTTAAGACCTTCTACCTTTGACGTGTTTTTAATACTTCTTTTGCAAAACCTGTCAACACGCTCCATTACGCCTAAGGTATCATAGGACGGTAAGTTGTTTAAATTAGGAATCATTCAATAGAATTATAAAATCAAATTTACAAATTTAATATGATAAGTATAGTGGTGTACTTTAAAAGAATCCGGGTAAAAAAGGAAAATATAAAGCAAAAAAAAACACTCGCCAGGTGACGAATGTTTTTCTAAATTTTTAAACCAATTTATTCCACGACAAGCGTAATTGGCAACGTATATTTTACACCTACAGGTCTTCCACGTTGTTTTCCCGGAGTCATATCAGGCAATAATTCAACCACTCTCACCGCTTCTTTTTCCAAACGTGCGTGAGGACCTCTGGCCATTACATTTGTAATTTTCCCGGTTTTATCAATTTTAAACTGAACATAAACTCTTTTTTTACCAGGGGTTAATCCAAGGTCACCGGCTAAACCAGTATTGTATTTTCTACCAACATGTTTGGTTATCTCGTCAACCATACATTTTTTCTTTTGTTCATTAGTACCCTTACATCCGGGATAAACAGGAACATTTTCAATGATGGCAAAAGGAACGTCATCAATAACTTCCTCTTCTTCAACGATTTCTATAATTTCCTCTACCTCTACGGCCTCATTCTCATTAGTTTCAGTTGATTCAAGGATAGTTTCTTCTATCTCAGCTTCATCCTCAACGATTTCGATTTTTTCAGGTGCCGGTGGTGGTGGTGGTGGTGGCTTGACTTCTTGTATACGCTCAGTGATCGGTATATCAATTTCTTCTTCAGCCGAAATGTCAACAATACCAAGATCAGCAACACTTCTCTCAAACGTTTTCCACTCAATGCCAACATAAATAACAATCAGTGCAAGGGCTAACCCTAACAACATGAACTGTTTATTATGTCTTTCTAGGTTTGCTTTCGGGTTCTTCTTGTGTTCCATCTTCTCTTAAAATTTTTATACTGCGCTAATTTAATGAAATAAATGGCACAAAAACAAGTAATTTTTAAATTGTACTATACCATTTAATAATTTTATTGAATAAAACCATGCCTACTATAACGCCAGCCGCATTAGCCATGGCGTCGTAAACATCTCCGGTCCTATAGGTAGTTAACCCACTTTGTAAGCCTTCAAGAATGATGCCATAAAAAATTAAACCTAAAGGAACTAAAAATTTAAAGACTTTTTGATTGATTCTATCCCGTAAAGCAAAATACCAAAGGAGGCTCAAACCAAAATAGGCAATGAAATGCAAATATTTATCCCCTGCTTTGATTCCGAGATTTAGATTCAATTTTGGAATCGCACTCAGGCTTAAGGCAGCCAGAAAAACTGTAGCCGCTATGGCAACAATTAAAGCATTACGCTCCAATAATTTCTTTATATCCTTCAGCATCCAATAAGGTTTCGATTTCTGCGCTATCAGACAATTTGATTTTAATCATCCATCCTTCTCCATAGGGATCAGTGTTGACTTTCTCAGGAGTATCTTCAAGCAATTCGTTAAATTCAATGACCTCTCCACTCAAAGGCATAAATAAATCAGAAACCGTTTTTACCGCTTCAACACTCCCAAATACCTCATTTTTATCGATGGTCTCATCTACGGTTTCTATATCTACATAAACGATATCACCCAGCTCACCCTGCGCAAAATCTGTTATTCCAACCGTTGCTATATCTCCGGTAATGCTGATCCATTCGTGATCTTTCGTGTATTTTAAGCCTTCTGGTGTATTCATTTTTATAAAACTTTAAGTTAATTACCAATTATATATCTTACACTAATACCTCCATTAATTGATGTCCTGGGATAAGTTGTAGATATTGCAAATTTAGAATTATTATAGTCAAAGAAAAAGGAGGTGAGTAAATTTTTATTTAAGGAGTAATCAGCTAAAAATTTAATGGAAATTAAATTCTGCCCTCCGGTGATCTGGTCGTTGTCTATATCATCATTAATTCCATAGGCTCGTACAATGGTCAGGTTGTCACGAATCCCCAAATCAAATTTTAAATTAATATCTCCCTGAAAGGTTGTTGACCCACCGCCACTTCCTGTTTTAAATTTCATTTTAACGTTTTGAATTCTGTAGCCCATTCCCAATACAATTTCTTCTCCCGACACTTCGGTAACCGTATTATTATTAAAATTTAAGTTCAGCGCCCGGTCTTTGTTGAATGCCGCTCTCAGTGAAAAGGAATTTTTCAATTTGAAATCTACCCTGATTAATGGAGAGAATTCTTCTATCAGATTAATCCCGTTAAACAATTTTTCAGGATTGAAATTGCCAGCAATATCACGGTTCGCATCATCATAAGGATTATCGTAATCATACTTTAAATTGTTGGTAAATGCCAAAACAGAATAAATCGATCTGTAGCTGTGTTCCAGCGTAAAACTTCTGAAATTCTCCCGCATCCACGGAATTGACATCAATCCCTTGTAAGAAATTCTCCAGTTGGGAACAGGTGTCGTTCTAAAAGCACTGAGCTGCACCGAATTGGGATCCTTATCCGTGTAGGCAGCCAGAAATGCCGGAAGAACTACATCCTGACTCGTACCTCCAAACCCATCTATGTCTCCTCCAGTGTCATCCGCAAGGCGTTGCGAAATGATTGACCTGTTATCTTTGAATTGCTGGAATACTTCTTCCGGGTCTTTAAATGAGGCTCCTAACATCACCTGGGAAATACTGAAATTACCAACACCATTTCTGGGTGACTCCTCTAAGACGCCATTGATGACATCTAATTGCTGGTTAAAACTCTCGGTATAGGTTCTGTTTCCAAAGAGCTCAATATCAAGGTCTTTTGTGAGCTTAACATTCGCGGAATAATCAAATTTGTCAAAATGTGATTTGCTGTAATTCATAGCATAATAATTTTCACCCGCATTTCTCGATAGTAGCCATCCATTTGTAATCGCCTTGTCAAGGATATCTACCTGACTGCCAAAAACAAACCCCAAGGTAGGAGCAAAAGTACCTGAAGTATTGGTCTGGCCCAAAAAGCCGAATTCAGGAATATACCCGGGCATAAAGGTTCCATTATTCTCAGTATAAGACATCCTGATGTTTTTAACGGAGGTCAGGATATCAACGCCAACGCGTCCAATTTTTTGCCCCGTGGAGAGACTTTTTTTGCCTTTTAACGGTGCTCCAGTCTGGGTATCTTCTTTTACCGTAACCGTCTTCCTCTTGGTAAAAAGTTTGGATAATCCAATATAATCATAGAGTCGGTCCATGCTCATATCAGCGGTTAAATTATGCGTATTGGCATTTTGAATGGTATTTCCAATGTCGTCAATATTTGTGTAGGAAGGCGCTTGCCAATCGTAATCAGCCGAATAGTTATAGGTACCGTTGATAAAATCCAGGACAGGAAATTTATCAAAAGGTATTTTATAGGTAAGATTAAAGGTCTGGTGATAATGTTCCGGTCGTCCGATTTTAAAGAAATTATCATAGAGTTGGATATTTTCATCCGATCCAAACTCATCATAAACATAGTTATTCAGAGCTCTCAATGAAAACTGAAGTGACTTGGTAATGTTATAGGCGATCAAGTAATCCCAGTCAAACATATAATTCCTCTGCTGTAAGACCGGTAGGTCCGGAAGCCCTGCGACGAGTGATCTGGATAGTTGCTCATTATAGGTTCGAATGATATTGGAATTTATAGAAAACGAAGTAGGTAACAAGCTGAGATTGAAGTCTTTCAGGAATTGTAGATAAGCCTTGTCACTCACCAGTCCCCATGATTTAAAAGGTTCTATCACAAAGGGTTGGAAGCTATGCGTATAATTAGCCGAGGCTCTAAGTTTCTGATCAATGAATCTTTGGATATTATAATCTCTGTGATAGGTCTCATTAAAAAGATAGGACACCGAAAGGTTTTCAACGTCATAAAAATGCGGTTTCCTGTTTTGTGAAGTCCTGTTTTTTCTGACATTAATAAAGTTAAGACTTTTTCGTTGGGTATAATCACGTGCTACATCACTATTGGTATAGCCATCCTGAAACAATACATCCTGGAACTGCGGGTCGTATTTGGGACTCCTGAATTCTTCTCCAAAACTGAAGTTAAACGGGATACTGATATTTACTCTTCTGGGTAAGAGTTGGCCTATATTAATATTTGATACAAGACCATATTGCTTCATTTCATCCTGGCTTCTTTCGTTTACCATTTGGTCAAGACTTCCAAACCCTATGGTATGCATGCTTCCGGTAAGAGAGATGTCAGCAAAATCGGCAAAATTCGCATCTGCATTGGCGATAGCGGCCCAGCTTGATTTATTGTCAAAGTCAGATACGCGCAATTCATTGAACCATACTTCCAAACTTTTAGGCGTAAACGAAACGTTCTTAACCCCTAGCATTAAGGTTCTGATATTTGATAGATTCGGATTCCCTTTAACCCTGATTCTGTATTCCTGATTTTCACCCGGCAGCGGTTGAGGATATAGTTCATTGACCGGGGCACCAACGTCAAGACGCTCTAATTTGAGATTGCCAAAATCTTCAATAGCGGCATTTATATTATTTTCTTCGGGCCAGATTTCATCCGCGGAAATTGAGCTGAATGCTGAAATTTTTAAAGGAATTTCAATTTGATAATAGTTATCATCAGTATCACTACCCAGCCTTATGATTCCTAAAAGTTCATCATCTTTTACTTCAATACTGCCGACCCTGCCCTCAGCGTGAATGAACATTTTCAGATTTTTATACATCCTTAAATCGAAGGTGGTATTCTTGAAGATGGCTCTGGTATCACCAGGCTGTAGATCTGTTATTTTAACTGAAACCGATTGTTCATTTTGCTGTTGAATGGTTGTGGTTCCCTGTAGTTGTTCCCGCTCAATTCCTGGAGGCAACGCATATGGGATGGGTTGTCTGTCCTCATTTTCCTCTATATTGACGACACCCACTTCAAACTTTTGATTCTCATCAGGACTAATCTCCTGAGGAGGTTGAATCGCCTCATCCAGTGTTTTGGTATACCTTCTCCAGTCACCTCTCACCAATTGTAATTCTCCGAACCTGAGCACCACGGGAATTTTAAATTTAGTCAGAAACATCCTCATGAAACGAATCGAGGTGAAGCCTGATATATCATTGATGATATTGTTTGGATCTTCGGGAGTGGTGATCGGAATTCTAAACTGGTACCAGGTTGTTGTTTGCGTTGTGTTGTTCGCCAGAGTAACGGTGGTGACTCTTGAATCTACAATGTAATTTCTACCAACTACCAGATCAGTCTTGTTCATCGAAACCTTGTATTGATAATAACTTTCAATGGCGCTCATTGTCTGGTCCTTGTTAATATCTTCCACATCCGGAAAGGTTGTAGATGAGGTAGGATAGTTTTCGACTGAATTATTGATTGTGGGGGAGTTTCCTTCAGTAAGGCTGAACTCTTTATACCTGGTTAGGATCGAGGCATCTTCAGCATCATAATCTGATCCTCTGAAATAATGAAAGTTGTCTGCTGATGGATCAGGCCCGAAAACTGAACCATATTTTGTGCTTTCATCAAGGTCATTTAAGCCATCCAAACCAAGATCCTGGTTCAGCCTGGCCTCATCACTTTCGGGAAAGGCATAGAGCAGGGACTGATCTGTTGGGATAGATGACCAGGGTGTGGATTCAATATTTGATCCAGGTATTTGATTCCCATCCGTAGGCAATCCATTTTCAAACATTTTTCTATCGTCTTTCAGGATATCTTCCGAGATACTTCCAAAATTGAAATAAAGTTCACCTTCCATATCCTGAAGCGAGGGCGCCCCATTAGGACCGCCTTCTTCCGGCCGAATGGAATAGTTTTCATAAGGATCCATGAGCCAGAACTGGATGTATTCAATATTCGCCTGCTGGAAGTTTGTAGTTGACAAAGCCCTTGTAATACCAGCCCATCTGTCTTCAGGGTCGATGTATTTACCATTAGCGTCGAAACTGTCATCGTAATTATTGGTCCCTCTTTCTTGTGGGAAATAGGCCAGGTCTAGCGTTCTTATAATGCTCGATTGGGTTACGTCCAGATCTACCTGAGGGAATAATTCACTGTAATTCACCTGCCTTACCTCCGCTCTGGAAAGTTCTTCACTGTCAATGTTTGGCGGGCGAAGTGAAGACCCATAGAAAATCTGATCGATATTATACCATGCCAATTTTGACCTTTTTGCTCCTGTCCTTAGTTCAGGCGGGAGTCCGGCGGCTACGTTTCCATTATTGAAATCCAGATCTCCACTCTGTCCCTGAGGCGTACTTGCCGTAAACCATTGTCTGGGTGATTTTATATCCAGCGGAATCTGAGCCCCTTCGAAATCATCGATATATGAGGTTGCCGACCCTTCCAGATCTATTCCTTTGGGACTTCCCGGAGCAAGGTAGGCAAGTTCAGAACGAACAGATATATATGAAGGGACATCCGTATCAATATTGGGTAAGGCATTTACCCATTTTGTGAGTTTTGGGACTTCTGATCTGTAAGTCACATAGGCACCAAGAATTGTGTTATTCACGGGTTCAGAACCAAATTGCGCCTTCTGTGTAAGGGGTTTTTCATTAAGATTGATAATGTTTCCTCCGACGGCCAGTTTTTCATTAAAAACATGAAGCACGTCAATACCCATATACCTTCTTCTTTGCTGATTGAAGCCTAAATTGTTTTCAACATTGACCTGGATCGGGGCATCGGAGGCAATCAATGCCGGATTGATGATTTGGACGTTTCCTATATTATAGTCAACCACATAGTCAACACCTTCAACCAATTCACGGCCTCCAGTGGTAACTTTAACAGAGCCTCGCGGAACATTAAACGCTCCTAAGGGAATTCCGCTTTTGCCATCGGATTTAAAATATCCTTTGAAGGAGTATTTATCTTTTTGCTGAAAATCATTTTGTGCCTCAGCCTGGGTTCTGTCATAAAGTTCTTTAAACACATATACGTCATCGTCTGTCACCAATTGATTATCCAGAAACTCTCCGAAGGGTTCCACTATGGGGAAAATAAAATACCCGTTCGGGGAATCAATCGTTATGCCTTCTACATAATCAAAGAAACCATCTCCTTCAGGTTGGTTGTTGTTATTCTGATCAAGACGATCCAGTCTAAGCAAATTAAGAAGTGTCTTATTATTAACCCCGGGGGTCTGGGCATTTTGTAGAATATTGACCGGTTCACCGGTGCTGTCATCAAAATAAAGCAATTCAAGTCTGAACCCATCTTTTTGTAATTGAAAAGCCCCTGGAATCTCATAAACGTTTTTCATCAAAAGGTCAAACATGGGGATGCCGGGATTGATGATTTCGCTACGGAGCATTTTTAGCACCAAATTATCAGGGGCTATAACCCCCGCATCTGTGAATTCACCAACTCTGTATACTTCTGTCCCGTCTGAATATTCATAAGCCACTGCCAGCACATCGCTTTCAACCAGTCTTCTGTTTAAGGTAATAAATCCCAACTGGGCATTCATGGTAAAATCTACACCCTGAATTAATTTCACGGCGTTTTCCAAAATGGTATAGTCTCTGCCCTGGGACATATTGTAGGGTGAAAGCGCCTGGCCCACGGTTGAAATTTTTCGAATCGGACCATTAAGTGTTAGTAAACTGTTCAGGTCATTGGCATCATTTGAGGGGTCCTGACCGCCCGGAATAGGGTTGACATCGGCCGGGCCAATATTTGTTGGATTGTTTTCTCCAAGATCTGCCAGGGCAACAATATTTCTTGTTCCGTTGGTTGTGGCGTTTCGATTGGTTACCCAGATTTCTATCCTTGTGATATTCACTGCGCTATTGATCAAGGGAAAATTCACAAGTGCATCGTTGTATTTATCCCGAAAACCATGCGCTATAAAAAAGTGACGATTATTGTCGTAATTACTTGCTTTAAAATCAAATTCATTCAGGACTGCTCCACCTTGAGCCGCCACCGTTCTGGTTTGAGATCTCTGCTGTGAAAAAATTCCGGTAACCGTGGTTTTACCGAACTGCAATTCCATTTTAGCACCAAAAAGATTCTGGGCACCCGTAACCAGGGAGTTTCTTATGGGCATGGACACGTTACCCACCTCTATTTTTCTAATGATATCGTCTTCGGTAGGTGTATACTCCAATTTGACCATGTTTTGGAAATTGAAAGTAGACTGTGTATCGAAATTTGCCATTACCCTTAGTCTGGTTCCTATTCTTGCATTAAGGCTGGCATTGATCTCCTGATCAAAATCAAAGGTTGTACTTTGTCTGTTATTTTCAGAGAGCTGCGGGTTATCAACTTTTTGATAGATTAGCCCCATCTTGATCAGGATGGACCCTTGAACGTTAACATCAATACTGTTGCCTCCGAATACACTTTCGAAAAAATTCGAATTGACATAGTAGGTGGGTAACAGATTTTTTTGCACATCCGAAGCGCCTTTTGTTTTGCCTCCAATGGCATCTAATTTATCCTTGGAGTACTCCAGCATGTCTCTTTGTAACCTGTAATCTTTATACTCCTCAGGTGTCATCTGGGTGGGATACTTGATATAGTAACCACCTATTTTTTCCATCAGTATATAATTGCCCGATTGGGGGTCATAAATTACTTCCAGATCCTTGTTGTCGTTTAAAAATAAGCTGCCGCTTTGATTGGCGTTAAATGAATAGGGTAGGGGCGGTATGGTATCTTTTTTAGCAGAAGTAGTTGATAGTCCGCTAGTTACTTGATTTTCAGTGGAATTTATTTGAGCCGAAACAATAGTCGTACTAAACAAAAGTACAATTAATATAATAGGGAGATTATATTTGAATCGTTCTATTTTGATCAAATTTTACAAGTTTTTAAGCGCTTGTTTGATGAGTTCCTCTAGACTTATGTCCGGAGAATCTTGTAAAATAACTTGTATGACTTTTTCAACTTTTTTTCTTGAAAATCCTAACACTTCTAGAGCTGATAACGCTTCAATTTTAATTGTATTGTTTGAAGTGGTAAAATCTTCTGAAATTTCATAAGATTTAAGAATTTTATCCCTGAGATCGACAATAACTCTTTGTGCAGTTTTTATCCCAATTCCTTTTACGGATTGAATCTTTGAGACATCTTCACCACCTATTGCCCGTTGGATTTCTTCTGTATCCATTGATGACAACATGGTGATTGCTGTACTCGGACCAACTCCTGAAACAGAGATCAATAGTTTAAATATCTCGCGTTCAGTTTTGGACACAAAACCGTAGAGTATTTGAGCGTCCTCCCTTACGACCAAATGAGTAAACAGTTTTATGTTTTCCTGCTCTGGTATATTTGAAAATGTTTGTAGAGAAATAATAACGTGGTAACCGATCCCGTTGCATTCTATAACCGCATGGTCAGGGTTTTTTTCGATCAATTTGCCTTGGATATGTGCAATCATAAATTTGAAATTGTAATGGTCTTAAATGTAATGATTTTATGCACTTTCCAAGGAAATGTAAGTATTTTTTAATAACATTGTTATCCCCATAAAATAATAGCCTATTTTCAGCATATGAGCCTAATTATCAGGCCAATAACCTTTCCTTTCAGGGGCATGTTTCGCCCCTTATTTTCTTTCCTGAGCGTCTACCACAGCAATACAGACGATATTGACAATCTCATCAACGCTGGCGCCAAGCTGAATTAAATGAACGGGTTTTTTTAAGCCCATAATAATCGGCCCCACAGATTCAGTATTATGAAGCTCCTTTAGGAGCTTATAACTGATATTGGCTGCCTCAAGATTTGGGTAGATAAGTCCGTTTACTTTTTTGCCTTTTAGCTTGGTGAAAGGGAATTTATCTTCTCTCATTTTGCCATTTAAGGCAAAATCAGCCTGAATTTCACCATCGATGGTGATATTCGGAAAAAATTTGTGTAAATAACTTGTCGCTTCGCTTATTTTTTTGCTGGAAGCGGACTTTGAAGAACCGAAGTTTGAAAAGGACACCATGGCAAGATTTGGTGTTAATCCAAACATTGTCATTGTTTTATGAGTCATTCTGGCAATTTCAGTAAGTTCTTTTGCACTTGGGTCAATATTCATTGCGGTATCCGAAAGAAATAATGGACCCTTATCAGTGAGCATCAGATTTGTGGCGGCGATCCTTCTGATGCCTTGTATCTTCCCAATAAGCTGGATCATGGGTTTTGCCACAGAAGGATAACTTCGGGTATAGCCTGTGACCAGCGCATCGGCTTCATTTTCATTGACCATCATGGCGGCAAAATAATTCCTTTCCCTCATCCATTTCTGGGCTTCGAGCAAAGTCATCCCTTTTCTTTGTTCTTTTTGCCAGTAAATTTCAGCGAATCTGTTTCTTCGGGCATCTTCATTTTTAGACTTCGGATCAATGATGCTGATGTCAGCGTCAAATTGAATTTCTTTCATCAAAGTTTTTATCACCTGTTTGTCACCCAGCAAAATTGGAATGGCAATGCCTTCGTCAAAAGTGATTTGGGCCGCTTTTAGTACACTTAACTGATCTGCCTCTGCAAAAACCACTTTTTTAGGATTTGACTTAGCACGACTGGTCAGTAATCTCATGAGTTTGTTGCCAGTACCCAGCCTTTCAATCAGCTCTTCTTTATAGGCATCCCAGTTTTTGATAGGGACCTGAGCGACACCAGACTCCATAGCCGCCTTGGCCACGGCCGGAGGGATTTCGCTGATCAGTCTATGGTCAAAAGGTTTTGGAATGATATAGTCTTTTCCAAAACTTATGTTTTTCATATTATAGGTTATGTTGACTTGCTCAGGGACACTTTCTTTGGCTAAATCCGCCAAGGCATGAACGGCAGCCATTTTCATGGCTTCGTTTATTTTTTTGGCCCTTACATCCAGTGCTCCTCTGAATATAAACGGGAATCCTAAAACGTTATTTACCTGATTCGGATGGTCTGACCTGCCAGTCGCCATAATGATATCTTTTCTCGTATCCACAGCCAACTGGTAAGCTATCTCCGGATCAGGATTGGCAAGCGCAAAAACAATGGGGTTTTTCGCCATGGATAACAACATTGCAGGGCTCACAATATTTGCAATTGACAAACCTATCAGTACATCTGCATTTTTTATAGCGTCCTCCAAGGTGTAAAAGTCTTTATCAGTGGTAAACTCCTGCTTCTGAGGATTGAGATCGGTTCGGTCTTTTCTCAACACGCCTTTGCTGTCGCACATGACGATGTTTTCTTTTTTTACCCCCAGCTTTTTATATAATTTTGTACATGAAATAGCCGCTGCGCCCGCACCGTTGATTACAATATTTACATCCGAGGGTGATTTCCCGGCAATTTCCAATGCATTTTTCAAAGCCGCTGCAGAAATAATTGCTGTCCCGTGCTGGTCATCGTGCATTACCGGAATATCCAATTCTTCCTTTAATCTCGTTTCAATTTCAAAGGCTTCAGGGGCCTTGATATCTTCAAGATTGATCCCTCCAAAAGTAGGAGAAATGGCTTTTACGGTTTCTACAAATTTATCGATGTCTTTGGTATCGACCTCAATGTCAAAAACATCAATATCAGCGAAAATTTTAAACAAGAGTGCTTTTCCTTCCATCACAGGTTTTGAAGCCAGCGCCCCGATATCTCCCAGGCCCAACACGGCTGTCCCGTTTGAAATCACGGCAACAAGATTGCCTTTGGAAGTATACTTATAGGCATCCTGACCATTTTTTTCGATGGCCAGACAGGGTTCAGCTACTCCTGGAGAATAGGCCAGAGACAGATCCCTTTGTGTGGCGTGTTTTTTTGTTGGTAGAATTTGTATTTTTCCAGGGCTAGGATATTGATGATAATCTAATGCGTCTGATTTATTTATTTTTGAAGCCATTATCTAAGTTTATTGCTAAAGGTGTACAAAGTTAATTTTTTTGTCAAAAGAGGGGAGTAGATTTTCATTTTTTTAGGAAGTTAATATTTCTTAACAGCCCGTTGAATTTTGTCCGTTGAACGGGAGATTTTTTAAAGATTTCATTAAAAACATCTTCTGTTATTCCCTCCCATTCTTTTTTATTTTTTGTCAACAGCCCGGGCAAAGGTTTAAAACCGGGTTCCCTATGCGGAGTTGAGAATCTGTTCCAAGGGCATACATCCTGACAAATATCGCAACCAAACATCCAATCCTCAAACTTGTCTTTATAAAGAGTAGGAATTTCATTTTTCAATTCAATTGTAAAATAGGAGATGCATTTACTTCCGTCAATAGTATTATTGGGTAAAATGGCTTGAGTAGGACAGGCATCTATGCATTTTGTGCAATTACCACAATGATCTGTTTTAAATTCATCATCATAGTGGAGTTCGAGATCAAGAATTATTTCTGCCAGAAAGAAAAAGGAACCTTTTTGTTTACTAATTAACAAAGCGTTTTTCCCCAACCAGCCAAGGCCACTTTTTTGGGCCCAGTTTCTTTCCATGATAGGGGCAGAATCCGTAAATACCCGGGCGTGAAACTTCCCAAAGCTTGACTCCATGGTGTCTACAAGCGCATATAGTTTTTGTTTTATGACATGGTGGTAATCTTCACCGTAGGCATATTTGGCTATTTTATAAGTGCCGTCAGTCTGTGTGGCTGAGGGATAATAATTGTAAAGCAGAGAGATAACGGATTTGGCGCCGGGAACAAGTTTGGCAGGATCCAGGCGCTTGTCAAAATGGTTCTCCATATAGCCCATTTTTCCATGAAAACCGTTCTTAAGCCATTGCTCCAATAAGGGCGCCTGTTCTTCAAGGAATTCTGCCTTGGCAATTCCGCAGGAAGTGAAGCCCAGTAAACTGGCTTCTTTTTTTATGAAATTACTATTAAATTCTTTGTTGCTCAAAAGGAATCAGGACATTAGATTTCAGTAAAAATACAATAAAAGATAGTTGTCCATTTAAAAATGGTTCACCCTTCATTATATTGGATTAAAAAAGTTCTCCCTGCGAAGTTCCTTTAATTCTTCCAAGGTGTTTGAAGGCTAACTCCGTTACCTCCCTGCCTCTCGGGGTTCTCATGATAAATCCTTCCTGTATCAAAAAAGGTTCATAAACTTCTTCAATCGTTTCTGCATTTTCTCCTACGGCGGTTGCAAGCGTGGAGATACCTACGGGCCCTCCTTTGAATTTGTCAATAATCGTAGTCAATATTTTATTGTCCATTTCATCAAGACCATGCGTATCAACATGCAATGCATTTAACGCGTATCTGGCAATTTCAATATCAATATTACCATCACCTTTAATCTGTGCAAAATCTCTAACTCTTCTTAAAAGGGCATTTGCAATTCTCGGGGTTCCCCTGCTCCGGCCGGCAATTTCAATGGCAGCCTCCATTGAATTTTTGACCTTCAGGATTCCTGAACTTCTTTGCACGATATGCGTAAGTAATTCAGTACTGTAATATTGAAGCCTGCTGCTGATCCCAAATCGAGCCCTCATTGGCGCCGTCAATAACCCGGACCTTGTGGTCGCTCCAATTAATGTGAAAGGCTCCAGGTTGATCTGGACGCTTCTTGCATTAGGCCCTGATTCGATCATGATATCGATCTTAAAATCTTCCATAGCCGAATAAAGATATTCCTCTATGACCGGGCTTAATCTGTGTATTTCATCGATAAACAATACGTCTCTTTCGCCGAGGTTGGTCAGAAGACCCGCTAAATCTCCCGGCTTATCAAGCACTGGCCCCGAAGTAATTTTGATATTGGTTTTTAACTCATTGGCTATAATGTGTGCCAGGGTTGTCTTTCCCAGTCCGGGGGGTCCGTGAAATAGGGTATGATCAAGGGCTTCC
>NODE-161-length-24220-cov-6.97443_pt1 | contig 24220 bp, 21 predicted proteins | sample MGYA00139097_ERZ477577 | MGnify/ENA metagenome assembly ERZ477577
CGACTTAGATTGTTAATTAGTTTTAAAGAAAGGGTTATTGAAAAAACATGGTACGTCTCCAATCAAAAACATACCGGCTGCTCCTCGCCGTACTGATATGCCTGTTTGTTCTCGTAAACGGCTCATCACTTCTGGCAGCGGATCTGGGAAGCACAGGAGATTACCAGATATCAGGTTTTTCTTTTGATACTGACGCTGTTACCGAGTCTGAGACCGGGCTGCATTTTGAATCTTCCAGATTCAAGCCGCTGATGATCACCAATAGCGCAACAGATGTTCTTGTTGGTGACCCGTTTCTCTCCGACTTATCACCACAGACCAGTAAATCTACCCCGCACGGTTTTGCTGTTGCTGCCGAATACCTCGCCACGCCGAGCCTTGCATTCCATGGCGCTATCGGTGTAACAAAGGGGAACTGGGCCGCAGACGCAGCCTTGGACAGTGAATCAAGCTGGGAAGCCAATATTGGTGTTGTATACAATTTTTTCAACTCGCTGGCTTACGAAGTTCACTTCGGCTATATGGATGCAGGAGATATATTCAAACAAGCCGACACCTACTCGGAAATAGACTCTATTATCATGATCAGCAACCAGCTGACCATGAGCTTCTAAGTAGTTTCCATCTAGATATTCAAAAGCCTTACGGTACTTTGCCGTAGGGCTTTTTTTATTTAACCAGATCGATTGGGAGCTGCGATTCACTCACCTCTGCCTTGACTTTCTATGATGAGTAGAATATTACTGATTTCTTTTGCTATTTAATAAATATTCGCCAGCCATAATGGTCTCTCAGCGGCACCTTGAAAATGACTAACAGCTCAAAGGCATATAATATCCTGATGTATTCCCACGACACATATGGGTTGGGGCATATTCGCCGGACAATGGCAATCGCCAGTCATCTTCGAGACCGCAACACCAACATCTTAATCCTTACCGGCTCACCGCTGGCCGGCAGGTTTTCATTTCCAAGCCAGGTCGATTTCGTCAGAATTCCCGGGATGATCAAGAAAACCAATGATGAATATCGGTCTCTTTCTATCCGTATTGATGACGAGCAGGCCCTGAGTATACGAACAAACATTATCCTGGCAACGGCACAGACCTTCAAACCTGACCTGTTTATCGTCGACAAGGAGCCGCTCGGATTAAAACGTGAAGTGTTGCCGACACTTCAATGGCTGAAGGCATCAGAGCCAAACACCAAGACGATCCTTGGACTGCGCGATATCCTGGATGACCCTGAGGTGATAAAACAGGACTGGCGTGACAAGAATGTCTATGCACGCCTGGTGGAACTTTATGATGAAATCTGGATTTATGGTGACAAGAAGATCTATAACCCGGTCGATCTTTATGAAATACCCGAAGCAGTGCATGATAAAATAGTCTTCACCGGCTACATTCCGCGCCTAAAGAAAAGTGGAAGCATGAGGGAAAAGATAAGACGACAATTCAGGATTTTGCCTGACGACAAGTTTGTTCTTGTGACAACGGGCGGTGGCGGAGACGGGTTCGAAGTCCTGGAGCACTATATCTCGATGCATGACTACTTTCCAGCGTCACTGCCGTTTAAAACAGTGATGATAACCGGGCCGTTCATGCCGAAAAGAAAGCGTCAAAAGATCAGGAAGCGAGCCAAACAATACGGTATAAAAACCCTGCCTTTCCACCCAAGACTGGAAGAACTCATGCAGGCCGCCGATATGATCATCTCCATGGGGGGATACAATACCATTTGTGAGATCCTCACCCAGAAGACACCAGCACTCATTATACCGCGGGAAACGCCTCGAAAAGAGCAATTAATTCGAGCGCAATGTCTGAAATCACGGAAGCTGATTGACTATATTCCGTGGAATGAAGTAACACCCCAACTGCTCCGCGAAAAAATGATCAGCGTGCTGACAAACAATGTCGAGTCCGCCGAGAACAGGGCAAACTTTAAACTTACCGGGCTGGACACCATGCACAGCAGGCTGGAACATTTCAAGTCTGAGAACCTCCGGCTCCAGGGAGTCGCTCCGGAACAGACGCCATCACCAACCGTGCAGCAATGATATCATCAGCACAACCGACCCTCGCCTACATTTTAAAAGGGTATCCCCGAATATCTGAAACCTTTATATCAAACGAAATCCTGCTCCTTGAGCAGCTCGGCTTCAGGATGCACCTCTTTCCGATGCGAAAGCCCCGGGAACCGTTCTGCCATGACTCAGTAAAGCAGATCCGTGCAGCCGTTGATTACCTGCCGACAGATCTATTACTCGACCTGCCCAGACTCATCGGTCCCAATATCTTATCTGCCGTGCGTAAACCGGGTGTGTACCGCAGCGCTCTCGGACTTGCCTCCAGAAGGTTCCGACGTACCGGCAAAGTCGCAACCTTTAAACATCTTTTCCAGGGAGGCTACCTCGCCGAAAAACACCTCGCCAGAAATCCTTCCATCATTCACCTGCATGGTCATTTTGCCCATTCTCCTACCTCTGTAACGATGTTCGCAGCACATCTCGCGGACCTGCCGTTCAGCTTTACTGCCCATGCAAAGGATATTTACACATCGAACCCGGATCAGCTAAAAGAGAAAATAGCGCAGGCCACATTTGTAACAACCTGTACCAGGCACAACAAGGAATACCTGGAAAATATCGGCGATGACAGCACGACTCCAATTCACTGCATTTACCATGGAATTGACATTTCTCTCTTTACTCACACCTCCCCAGAAATCCAGAGCCGGTCGCCCTATAATTTACTGACAGTAGCACGAATGACCGAGAAAAAGGGACTGCCAACCATTTATCGTGCTTTAAGAATCCTTGCCGATCGACAGGTACCGTTTAGTCATGTTTTGATAGGAGATGGCGATGACCGTGAGCAGATACTTCAACTGATCAAAGACCTTAACCTGGAATCATATTGCAAATGGCTTGGCACCAGGACTCATACCGAAGTACTTGATCATTTCAGGCGCAGTGACCTGTTCGTGCTTGGCTGCGAGGTTGCAAAAAATGGAGATCGTGACGGCATTCCCAACGTTCTGGTCGAAAGCCTGGCAATGGGGGTACCTGCAGTTTCTACAAACGTTTCAGCGCTACCGGAAATATTGATTGAGGGCAGGACCGGAGTCACCGTTGACCCACAAGACAGTACTGCCTTTGCTGACGCAATTTTCCAGCTGCTCACTGACAAGGTACTTCGAAAACGAGTGGTAAAGGGAGGAAGAGCCCTTGTCCACGATCATTTCAACAATAGAAAATTGATTACTGAGCTGGCAGCACTATTCAGCTCAACGCACCCATCCCTGTTGCCGGCTGAAGGCACGATGCAATAAAGAGCACTGTTTATGTCTGCACTCCAGTCTCATTCAACTATTTTTGGCCTGCTCCGACATGGGCAGACTGTCTGGAATAAAGAGAGGCGAATCCAGGGCAGTGGTAATTCAGACCTTACCCCTGAAGGGATCACCTCGTGCAGAAACTGGGGACAGCATCTTTCAACATCGGAAATAACCTGGCACCGGATCATCGCCAGTCCTCTCCAACGAGCCAGGGAAACGGCACAGCTGGTTAATGAAGCACTTCAACTCCCAATAGAAAGCGATGAAGAGATACGCGAGCAACACTGGGGAACATGGGAAGGACTTACCCTTGAACAGATCAAAAGCGATAGCCCCGGAAAACTGGAAGAGCTTATCCACCGCGGGTGGAATTTCAGGCCCCCTGGAGGCGAGAGCAGAAGGGAGCTCCTTGACCGGGTTCTGGCCTCATTGAGGGTAAGCAGTGATCGCTGGCCTGGAGAGAACCTGTTGATTATCTCGCATCTCGGGGTAATCAAATCCCTGCTCTACTTCATAGAAGGCAGAAACTACCTGCCAGAAGAGCCCAGGATCGTCTACAAAAACCGTTTTCATACCGTTGGACATACGAATGGCATGTTTTCTATCCTCAGGAAAAATATCACCTTGCCGGACCTTCCATGAAAATCTGTTATTATTGTCAGCATGTTCTCGGTATCGGGCATTTCCATCGAAGTCTTGAGATCTGCCGGGCTTTTGACAGCCATCACCAGGTGACGATGATTGTCGGTGGACCCCAAATTTCTCTTGATGAACCTTCGATATCGATACACCAGCTTCCCGGACTTAAAATGGATGCGGAGTTCAGCATGCTCACCCCCTGTGATGACCTGCCGCTTGAAGAAGTAAAAGAACAACGGCGCGAGCAGCTGCTCTCTTTTGCCAGGGAGTATCAGCCCGATTGCCTGATCGTTGAACTGTATCCTTTTGGCCGAAAAAATTTCAGATTTGAGCTTGATCCACTCCTGACCCTACTGTCTGAACAGAATTGTTCGGTTTTTTGCAGTCTGCGCGATATCCTTGTTGAAAAGAAAGAAGGGAGGGAAAAATTTGAACAGCGCGCTGTTACAACCCTGAACAGATTCTTTGACGGTCTGCTGATCCATGCTGATCCCGATCTTGTTACTCTCGATAAAACATTCGGAAAGACCGCTGCCATCACAACAGATGTTCACTACACCGGTTTCATATCTCCCCAGCCCAGGCAAGGGGCTCGAGACAGGATACGCAAAAAAATAAATCTTGATGACCGAGATCAACTGATCGTTGCCAGTATCGGCAGTGGCAGTGTCGGTCTTGAACTAATGGAAGCAACAATCAGGGGATTCAACAGAATAATCGCAGGCAGAAAGGGAACAATCTTACAATTGTTCGCCGGACCCTATCTTGCAGAGACCAGTTACCAGAAGTTATGTAAAAACCGAAGCCAGCACATACGGCTTGAACGATTCTCCAGCCATTTTATCGACTGGCTTGCAGCCGCCGACCTGTCAATTTCAATGGCAGGTTATAACACCTGCATGAATGTTCTTACGACAGGTGTTCCGGCGCTCATGTATCCCTTTGACCAGAACCGCGAACAACGGATGAGAGTTACCAAGATTAGTTCTTCAGGAAACATCAGGCTGTTGGAAAAAGATGATCTCGAGCCTGTAACACTGGCTCGTTCCATGGAAACCATGCTCGACAGGCCGAGATTCACTTCATCAATCAGGCTGGACGGAGCTGCCCGGACCGCAGCCATTATTGAGAATCACCACCGACCATGAACATTGCGCCCTCAAAAATCTACTTGGATTACCCGAGTAATTCGATCTCCATACTCCAACAGAGCCTGAAGGTCGGGCTGCAGACCCGACAAACCTCACAGCCGATCCCCATCTATTTCAGGGCAGACGATATCGGTGTTGTCTCAAAACCGTTTGAGGAGCTTCTTGTTCTTTTCAACCAGTACCAGGTGCCGCTTTGCCTTGCTGTAGTACCTTCCTGGTTGACAACCTCCAGGTGGGCTGCAATGGGTCAAATCAGTGATACCGGATCCTCACTCTGGTGCTGGCACCAGCACGGCTGGATGCACCGAAATCACCAATTGTCCGGAAAAAAATGCGAGTTTGGTTCGGACAGATCTGCAGCGGCCATTAGAAAAGATATCATTAACGGTCGAAACAGACTGCAGGAAATTCTTGGAGCTCATTTTTCCCCCTTTTTCACACCACCATGGAACCGCTGCAGCGAGGAGACATTGACCCAGCTGAACGAAGCAGGGTTTAAAGCAGTTTCAACGGATCGGAGCCCTCAGGATATTCCACTATCGTTATTACCCGATCTGCCGGTCAATGTTGATCTCCATACCAGAAGAGAACCTGACCCCTTGAGCTGCCTGCACGGATTAGCCTCTGAACTCGAGTCGGCTGCCAGGAATGGTACGATCGGCATGATGATCCACCACCAGCGAATGAACCGCAACAGCTTCATTCTGCTCAAAGAACTGCTTAAAATAGTCTGTGCGACTCCTGCCCTTTCCCCGACACATTTCAAAGACCTCATGTAAAGCGCTGCCCTTCTCTTCGGTCCCCCTGCTTCTGCTGAATATCATTGACAAAGATCTATCGATGCAGATAGTATCACAGATGACCGTGATCGGCCTTACCGCCGCTATTTCACAATAGTCCTGTTGATAATTGTGATCTTCGTCTTTCCCTGCCGGAGATTTTAATATGAAGCGCCTTATCGCTTTGCCATTCAAAAAATCGCTGGAAATCGCTTTCCAGTCAATCCGTGTCCGCTTTTTCCGTTCACTGGTGACGACCACCAGCCTGGTTCTCGCTGTCGCTTTTCTCAGTTTCATGAGCTGTTGTAACGATTTTGCCCAGGGAATATTAGCCTCAGGTTCGGTCGAATCCCACCAGACGCTTATCTCAGCCGGTTATGACGTCTCCTTTGAGACCGCCAGTATCAGCAGCTCTGCCAAGCAGCGGTGGATAGTCATCCTGTCATTGATGGTATGTATTGTTGGTATCATCAACGCACAGCTGATGTCAGTTACCGAGCGATTCCGTGAAATTGGTACCATGAAATGTCTCGGGGCGCTGGATCGTTTTATCGTCAGGCTGTTCATACTGGAGGCGTTAATGCAGGGACTGGCCGGATCAATTACCGGAGCGTTGCTCGGTGCGATTGCTGCAGCCGTATCTTCCACGGTAAATCTTGGCTTTGAGGCCCTGGTCCTTGCTCCTGTTGGAGCGATCCTCATATCAACAGGTACAGCCATCATTATCGGAACAACCTTGAGCCTGCTCGGTGTTATCTATCCGGCAATTCTCGCAGCCCGCATGCAACCCGTGGAAGCAATGAGGGTAGAGCAATAACGAAATCAGGATAGTCTTTATAAGGAACCGTCAATGTCAGTAAAAAATATCGTCAGGGTAAGCGGAGTCACCAAAGATTTTGACCTGGGAAAACTTGTTGTCAATGTTCTCAAAGGAATTGACCTTGAAATCGAAACGGGAAAATATGTTTCGATTATGGGACCCTCCGGGTCTGGAAAATCGACGCTGTTCAACATGATCGGTGGACTCGACAAACCGACAGATGGTAAAGTGTTCATTGATGAAGTCGATATCGCCCAGCTCGATGCATATGAACTTGCCTGGCTGCGCTGTCGTCAGATCGGTTACATTTTTCAGACATTCAATCTCATTCCGGTAATGACAGCGCTGGAGAATGTTACCCTGCCCATGACGTTTGCAGGCGCCTCAAATGATGCCGCCGTCGAGCATGGCATGGAACTGCTGAACCAGGTCGGTCTTGAGGGGAGACAGTCACACAAACCTTCAGAGCTCTCGGGGGGACAGCAGCAGCGTGTTGCCGTTGCCAGGGCCCTTGCCAACAGCCCATCAATTGTCCTGGCAGATGAGCCGACAGGAAATCTCGACTTGACCACGGGAGAAGATATCATCAACCTGCTCAAGGAACTCAGTCTGGATCGTGGTGTAACGGTGATTTCAGCCACTCACGACTATAAGATGCTCAACGTATCTGACCAGGTTGTCTGGATTCGTGATGGCAGAGTCGACAAGATCCAGGAACGCTCAGAACTGGATATTAAAACCGGCGGACTTGCTTAACAAGAAATATTTATTCTCAATTCATGAAAATATTACGCTCACATGCAAGCATATCTTTTGTCACCATGACACTGTTCTGGTTGCTGATCACTGTGGCAGATGTGAGTGCTCAGGAGTCACCCACCCTTCAGAAAATTATCACAGAATTAAGTGGTCTGCAGGATCGCAGCAGTGGCACTCCCGGTAACGAGAAGGCGGCTGACTATATATCTGACTACTTTCTTCAACTTGGCCTTACACCTCAAACCTACCTTTTCCCGATCCCTGTCAGAAGGGCAACCCTGGCAACTATTACTTACGGTGGCAAGGCTGCCCAGCTCATCCCCCTGGTCAACAACGCCGTCACACCACAATCAATTAGTGGTGTGCTTGACGGACCGCTCTATTACGTGGGTAATGGAGAGCTGGAGCAACTCGACCGGAAGCTGATCAAGGGCTCCATCCTGCTGATGGACTTTAACTCAGGCCGAAATTGGCTTTCAGCCGCTTCTCTCGGAGCCAGTGCTGTAATCTTTCTTGATCGCAAAGTTACAACCTCCAATAGTTTTTTCAGGGAAAAAGAAGAACTCTCACCGATCCAGTTTCCCTGCTTCTGGATGGAGATGGAAGAGGCCGTCGAGCTGTTCGGACCGATATCTGCAGAAAATAACGGCCTTGTTGTGGACAAGGTGGAGGTGCGATCACAGATATCCTGGCAGCAGGCCGTCGATAAAAATATCTATTGTTTAATTGAGGGAACCAACCCGGAACTGAAAGAGAATCTGGTTATAATTGAAGCATTCTATGACAGCACCAGCTATGTCACCGGAAGGTCTCCCGGCGCCGACGAAGCGGTATCGATTGCAAATCTGTTAAAACTTGCCGAAAAATTATCTCAAGAACCACCCCAGCGCTCCATAATGCTCGTTGCTACCAGTGGTCACGCCAAGGCCTTGCACGGAATGCGTGACCTGATCTGGAGCCTCCAGGAACGAACCAAAGGCTTACGGGATTTCCGCCGGGAGCTTAAAAAAATTGTCCGGCAGTCACGTGATAGGATCAAACTGATCGAATCGCTTCGTTTTCCCCTGGCCGAGGACAATGAACGCGACGAAATGCTGGTGGAAGCGATCGCAGATGATCTGAAATTACAGGTTGATCTCATTTCAAGAAAGCTGATGAGCCTCAGGCTTGAAAAAAGCAGCGACACCATAAATAAACAGGTGATCGACGATCTGGCCGCTCATCGATTCGCCCTGAGAAAAATCAGTTGGCGCTCATCGTTTCACGATATGTCGACTGATGAACAGGAGCTTCTGACAGCGTTGCTGCCTTCCATGATCACAACCATGCAGCGGCGTATTAACGACAGTCAAGTACAATTGCAATCACTGGAATCGGCACTTGAGTTCAGACAACTGACTCGCGATTTTACTATCGATTCAATACTGTCCCTGCATCTTTCAAGCCATGGGGAAGGCATCGGCGGCTTTCATCGCGGCTGGCTTTACCGACTCAGAACTCGTATCAACCGCACGGGCATTTTCAGCACTATTGGAGACGTTTTTCAATCGGCAGCACCGGAGCCGGTTAACTCTGCACGTTATATCAATTCGCTCCGACCAGATCGTTTACGCAGCTGGGATTCATATTTTCTTGATAAACCATTTTTAGGCGGAGAAGTTGCCTCCCTTGCCGGTTATATCGGCGTCAGTCTCGTTACTGTTGGAGACGGAAGGTCCCTCTGGGGTACGCCGTGGGATACCGCTGAAAAAATCAACTGGCCTTACCTTGATGACCAACTGCAGCTTCTGACCAATATGGTGCAGGCTGTCTCAGCCGCGCCGGCCCTGCATGCAGATCTATTTCCTCGTAACGGCTTTTCCAGTTTGACCGGCAAAGCAAACCTGCTCCTGCAGGGGGAACTGTTTGCCGATTTTCCTGCAGATAAGACGATACTTCTTTCTTACCAGGGAATAGCCAAACTTTATGCAACCGTCAACAGCAATGGTACGTTCATCTATAAAGGCATTGCTGATTCCAAGAATGTACTCGATAAACTGATTATTGAAGGATATCGTTTTGATGACACCAGTGGAGAGGTAATCTGGGCAATTGACAAGAAAGAAACCGGCAAGAACAACTATCGTATAAAAATGCTTCGTCGCGCGATGAAGACTCGACTGATTATGTTCGCCTGTCGAGAGACAACTATCTTTGACCTGCTCGAACCTCGCAGTCTTGATTTCATGACGAAACTCTATCTTTATGACGGTCGCCGTGATGCCCCACCCCAGCGATACTGGTACAGCAGGATTGACACCCGTGAATCTATTATCTCATCAATTTACCTCGAGCCCGGGTCATGGCTTAAACTGACACTGTCTGATAATGTGCTCACCAGGAAACTGATTCTCTCCAAAGGCACCAAGGAGAACCCCATGGGATTCGGCTACCCGGTAAATGAATATCCGCAGATAAACAATACCATATTCAGGGCAGCACTCGATGCCTGGGTCCTGCTGGGCCCTCGAATTATTAATCTCGAGGCTCATGGAATTTACGATGAACGAATCAACTCCCTGAGAGAGCGGGGATTAACATCTCTTGCCTCAAGTGTCAGGAATCTTGAAGAACTCAATTATACCGAGTTTAGAGAGGCGGCAGCCGAGTCACTTGCACTGGCCGCCCGTGTCTATGACCAGATAGAAAAAACCCAGAAAGATGTTCTCTTTGGCGTTCTTTTCTATATTGCCCTGTTTGTGCCGTTCGCATTCTGCATGGAACGTTTTCTCTTTGGATATGCAAATATCTACAAGCGAATCGTTGCCTTCATACTGATTCTTACCGGCCTGATCTTGATTATCTACAATGTACATCCGGCCTTTGACCTGGCCTACAGCCCGATGGTTGTCATTCTGGCCTTTTTTATCATCGGCATGTCCCTGATGGTCACGCTTATTATCTTCTTTCGTTTCGAAGAGGAAATGATTCTGCTCCAGCGCCATGCCAGTCACATGAGTGCTGCCGAGATAAGTCGCTGGAAGGCTTTTGTCGCAGCTTTCTTCCTCGGTGTCTCAAACCTCAGAAGAAGAAGGATCCGGACGATTCTGACCTGTTCGACACTGATCATCCTTACCTTTACCATCATGAGTTTTACGACGGTAAAATCCAATCAGCAGGAAAACAGGCTCTTTTTCCACAAGGACTCGCCCTATCATGGAATACTCCTTAAAAAGCTGAACTGGAGAAGCATGCCGCCGCAGGCCACAGGAATACTTGAAGGAAGTATGCGGGCCATCAGCAACCCTGCTCCACGTGTATGGCTTGAATCAACAGACCTGACCCGAAGCGTCCAGGTACCTCTCAGAAACGGCGAACGCAAGACGATACTCCAGGGACTTATCGGGCTGAGCCATCACGAGGCAGAGGTAACCGGTCTGGACACACTCCTGTCATCGGGCCGCTGGTTCACGGAGAATGATTATAATTCGATAATTTTATCAGACAGCAATGCAGCAGAGCTCGGTTTAGAATCGGGAACATCTCCCACTATACTGCTGTGGGGAACCGAGTTTACTGTTATTGGCACCTTTCCCGGTGACACACTGGATAGAACCTACGATCTCGACGGAGAACCGCTGACCCCTGTGACCTTCCCCGATGAGGCCTCCCAGGATATGTCCGATGTCGAATATGAAGCTCTCGAGTCGGGTGACGATATTCGCAGCTTTCAGAGCAGGTATGTCCATATACCGGCCTCAGCAACTGCTATTATTCCATCGGCCACCCTGCTCTCAATGGGGGGCAAGTTAAAAAATGTGGCAATCAGACCCTCATCCGGAACAGACATTTCTGAGATCGCTTCACACCTTGTCGACCGTTTTAATCTGGCAATTTTTTCAGGAACGAAAGATGGCGTCTGGCTCTACAATATCAGCGACACCATGTCCTACAGTGGTGTTCCTAATATCATTATTCCGTTATTGATCTCGATCCTCATTGTTCTCAATACGATGATCAGCTCGGTCTATGAACGGAAAAATGAAATCGCTATCTACACATCTGTCGGTCTGGCACCCTCTCATGTCGGATTTCTTTTTGTTGCAGAGGCGATGGCTCTTGCTGTTATTTCGGTGGTTATCGGTTATCTGGTCGCCCAGGTATCGTCGGCACTGCTCGCGGGCACATCATTCTGGGAAGGTATCACCGTCAACTATTCCTCCATGGCAGGTGTGGCAGCGATGATTCTTGTCATCTGTGTTGTACTTATCTCTGTAATTTATCCGTCACGGGTCGCCGCACGCATAGCTATTCCGGATGTTAACCGGTCTTTTACGCTGCCGACACCGATAGATAACACCATCAGCGTGATGCTGCCATTTTTCATGAAACCTGATGAGCATCAGTCTGTCGGTGGATTTTTATACTCCTTTTTCAGTGGCCACCAGGATATCTCCCACGGTAAATTCTCTACCGGCCCGGTTGAGCTGATATACTCCTGTGCAAACGTTGAAGAAATAGACCAGGCCATAAAAACCTACCAGGATCCCAGTACCTTTCACTGCGTTCACCTGAGAACCAAGGTATGGCTTGCACCGTTTGACTTCGGCATCATGCAGCATGTCGATATCCAGTTCTGCCCAGCCAAGGATAATCCGTCCTATCTGGAGATTAAGATCACCATCCATCGGGAGTCCGGCGAAGAGGGACAGTGGCGGCGAATCAATAAAAAATTCATCCACGAACTGCGCAAACAGCTGCTGATCTGGCGTTCCATGGATCACTCAATCCATGAACAATTGAGTATAACCTATAGAGATATAGTAGAAAGCAAGCTGGAACGTTGAGAGCAAACTAATGACAGAGACGATTGACACCAGTTCAGTTTCCCGCAGAATAAGAGCCCGCGCACCCTTGATTGGCCTCTTTCTGGCTGTAGCAATCTGTCTGGTAACACCGTTTAATAACATTTACCACAAGGCAACTCCGCTCGGCGGCGGTCATTTCCCCCTTGCACCATTCTTTATTTTCCTTGTCCTGGCTATCCTCGTTTCACTTGTGTCCTGGATGTTCAGGAGACGTACACTGCTGAGCGGATCGGAACTGCTGATCATCTGGGTCCAGATGGTAATCGGCTCAGGAATTGCCTATACCGGGCTCGCTCGAACCTTCCTGATAAACCTGACCGCTCCGATCCACTTTGCAACGGTCGGCAACCAGTGGCTGGAGACATTTCAGCCACTCCTGCCAGAGTCCCTGATGCCGACAGACACCGACGCCATAGAGCTGCTCTATAACGGGCTGCAGGGTGGACGGGATATGGGCTGGTTTGAAGTCGCCGTTTCGATACCATGGCAGGCCTGGCTGCTCCCCCTTTTACGCTGGGGATTCTTTCTATTGCTCTGCTATCTGGTCATGTTGTTCCTGATCAACCTTATATCCAGGCAGTGGATATTTAATGAACGTTTGAATTTCCCCCTTCTCAAGGTTCCTCAACTTATTGGATATTCTATTGATTCAGGCGAGTTTGGGTCACTGCTCCGAAACAGGTTCCTGCTGGTTGGGCTTTCCATACCGGTATGCCTTCATCTTGTCAACGGATTGAATCTCTATTTTCCCTCTATCCCCCAATTACCGACCTTAGTCCTGGCCGGCTCCTATTTCCCCAAGGAAGGTCTGCTCTCCGGCTATTACAAGTTGAAAATATATCTCTACCCTGCCTTTATCGGGTTTGCCTTCTTGGCCTCCAGACAGATTTCCTTTTCCTTCTGGTTCTTTTTTCTCGCCGGTGGCCTGCTCTACGGGATCCTCAATATGATGGGATATTCCATCCCCGCTTCCGAACTGGGAATTACCTTTGGCCCGACCCTGACAAGGCCGGAAGAGATGCAAATGATCGGCGCCTATGGGATTTTTTTCCTGTTTCTGGTCTGGCTTGCGCGTCACCACCTTTATGAAGTAGCACGGCAGTCGTTAGGCCTTCAGCCTGCCAGAGAAGATGTTACCGAGTGGTTTGACGTACGAATTTCCTTCTGGGGGGTCATCATCGGAATGCTCCTGCTGATAGGATGGTTCATCTGGCATGGTATGACCATGGTAACGGCAACCCTTCTAGTCGGTGCCTTTATGATGATCACGCTGGTCGCCACCCGTATCATCTGTCAGGGCGGGCTTGCCTATTTTACTCTGACAGCCGCTCCAATGGACGGCATTACCGCCCTTTTCGGAGCAAAAATGTTTGCCGGTGCAAACGGCTTGATAGCTGCCGTCAGCCAGAAGGTGCTGTTTGTCGACCTGCGGGAATCCTTAATGCCCACACTGCTCCATGCCAAAAAAATTCATCACACCAGGGGCACACCATTGATGCTTTTCTCCGGGTTGCTCGTTACCCTGATTTTTTCGGTTCTCAGCTCACTCCTTGCCATGATGACACTTTGCTATCGTTTTGGAATTCGAGAACTTGATCTGGAGTGGGCCAACCGTACAACACTGAATGTATATGAGAACGCCTACCGCATGATTGTCAATCCGCTGCCAAGCGGTGACGGCGTTTATCTGTATACCGCGATTGGTATGGTTGTCATGTTCATCCTGGTCTTTTGCTATCAGCGGTTCTATTGGTGGCCGATTCACCCTATCGGGTATCTGACTGCATACAGTTCTGCCATGCGCATTCTCTGGGTCAGTTTTTTCCTTGGCTGGTTCTTTAATGCAATAACTATGAAATATGGCGGGGTTGTGCTGTTCAGGAAGATGCAGTTTTTTTTCATTGGCATGATAATCGGTGATCTGCTGATGGGAGGGATCTGGGCGATTGTCGGCCAATTCAGCTATATAAGCTATATGGTATTACCGGATTAATACTATGTATGACGATAAAGAACTAAAAGAATATCGGGACCTTTTACCGCCTCCTGACCATTTCGAGGAAGGGTTCGACTGGAAGACAATCATTGGTGCGGTCTTTATCGGTTTCTTGATGATGCCTGGATCCATGTATCTCCAGCTTGTTATTGGACAGGGGATTGGTCCTGCCGCCCGCTGGGTAACAATAATTCTGTTTGCAGAAATCGCCAAGCGGGCGCACTCAGACCTCAAGCAGCAGGAAATCTTCCTGCTCTACTATATGGCCGGTGCCGCACTTGCATCACCGTTTTCCGGTCTACTCTGGAATCAGTATTTGGTGCAGTCGGATGCCGCCAAAATGCTTGGTATTACAGAATATATCCCGACCTGGGTAGCTCCCGGACCAGATTCAATGTCGATGATCGAGCGCACTTTCTTTCATCGCGACTGGATGATTCCGATCCTGCTGCTGGTTGGGTCCCAGATTATTCAACGCATCGATCATTTTGGCCTCGGCTATGCGCTCTATCGAATAACCTCAGACGTTGAGAAACTGCCGTTTCCAATGGCTCCGGTCGCTGCACTTGGTACCATGGCCCTTGCGGAATCTACTGAAGAAAAAAAGGCCAGCTGGAAGTGGCGGGTATTTTCCATAGGAGGTGTGATCGGCCTTGCCTTTGGGGCCGTTTACGTCTTATTACCCATTGCCTCAGGGCTCATTTTCACCGAACAAATCCGTCTGATTCCTATTCCGTGGATAGAACTCACCAGCCATACCGAAGGATTCCTGCCAGCGGTTGCAACCGGTCTGCAACTGGACCTCGGCCTGCTTTTTGTTGGAATGGTCCTGCCATTCTGGGCTGTCATCGGCGGATTGATCGGGCTCATCATCACCATCATACTCAATCCGATTCTCTACGCCCAGGGTATCCTGCACCGATGGCATCCCGGCATGGCGACGGTTGATACGGTTTTTGCAAACAATTTTGATTTCTACATGAGCTTTGGTATTGGGCTCGGTCTGGCAATCGGCGCAATCGGCGTCTGGTCAGTCGTAAAATCAATACGTGATTCATCGGGTGAGCGCGGAACATTGAAGGACCTGTTTGAGCCACCAGCAGGCCGTGGTGATTTCAACTTCTGGATATCAATAGCAATTTATGTTTTTTCAACACTTGCCTATGTTGCCCTTTGTGTCTGGCTGGTGCCATCATTTCCATGGATATTTTTCCTTGCTTACGGCTTTATCTATACACCGGTCATTTCCTATATCACTGCCCGGATGGAAGGAATCGCCGGCCAGTTTGTCAGCCTGCCCCTCGTCAGGGAGGCCAGTTTTATTGCCGGAGCCCGATTTTTCGGCTATCAGGGCATCGAGATCTGGTACGCTCCGATACCAATCCACAATTACGGTGAAGCAACAGTACAGTTTCGACAGATTGAGTTGACCGGAACCTCGATCCGCGGCATCATTAAAGCGGAAATTGTCGTTTTTCCTATCGTAATGGTTGCCAGCCTGCTGTTCTCCCAGTTTATCTGGCGGCTGGCTCCAATACCTTCATCGAGTTATCCGTATGCCCAGGAACTATGGCACCTGCAGGCGCTCAACACATTGCTGATGCAAACCTCAACACTGGAAGGGAACTCGCTTTTCTATCAGGCGCTCAACGGCACAACTGTCGCCTCCGGACTCGGTTTCGGGCTGCTCGCCTATTTTATCCTCAGCCTTTTTGGTCTTCCGGTTCTGCTGATTTATGGTGTTGTCAGAGGGCTCGGCCAGTCAACGCCACATGGCCTCGTTCTTGAAGTGGCTGGCGCTCTGCTTGGCAGATACTTCTTCCTGAAACGCTATGGCACCATGTGGCGGCAATATGCACCAGTCCTGCTGGCAGGTTTTTCCTGCGGAATGGGCCTCACCGGCATGTTTGCAATGGGTTTTGCACTAATCATGAAATCTCTCAACTATATGGCCTACTGACATAAAGAATGGTGTTGATTAATCCATTTTTACCAGTTCATCCAAACGGCCCAGGCTTAATTGACCATAAAAAATGAGTATGCGACTTACTGAACGACCACTTTTTTACTGGGTACTCAGACGCTTCAGGGGCTTTCAGTTCGTTCTACTGGTGGTCATTCTAGTCAGCCTGTTTTTCAGGATTTATCCACTGGAAATGCAGCGTAAGATCATCAACGTCGCCATTAACCTGAAGATGCTTGATAAGCTCTATCTCTACTGTGGGCTCTACATGGGGGCGGTCCTTATTGCCGCACTCCTGAAGTACCTGATATACACAATGCAGGCAGTCCTTGGCCAGAAGATCCTCATCGATATGCGCAAGGAAATCTTTCAGCACATCCTACAACTCCCCCTGCCTTTTTTCCACCGTACTCAGGCTGGAATGATTATCTCCTCTGTGACAGCAGAACTCAACGCCATCGCACAATTTCTTGGCAATGCGGTCGCCGTACCGATCGCTTCAATCTTGACCTTTGCTACCTTTCTCGGATTCATGATATATCTCAATCCGACTCTGGGGCTACTCAGCATGATCATCTATCCGTTAGAACTGACGGTCATTCCACTCCTGCAACGATGGTACAACAGGTATAACCGCAAACGCGTATTGACAAACAGACAGATAACAAGCCTGGTGAACGAATCCGTGGCTGGTATACATGAAGTCCAGGGAAATGCCAGCTACCTCCTGGAGAACAACAAGCTCAGCCGCTTGATCAAGCGCCTCTACAAGGTCACGGTAAAATTGTCAGTCATAAAATATGGAATCAAGTTCAGTAATAATCTTTTCCAGAGTATCGGCCCATTACTGTTGTTTCTTGTCGGCGGGTATCTTGCGATCAATGGTGAGTTTACCATTGGTGCCCTGGTCGCTTTCCTTTCCGCTTATGAAAAAGTCTATGATCCATGGAAAGAGGTGATTGAGTATTATCAGACCTATCAGGATGCCCAGGTTCGTTACAAACAGATCATGGAGCTTCTTGACCACTCACCCGACTTTCTCCTCGAGGCTCCGGGAAGAACGCCCCAACCGCTTTCCGGTACAATTGAGCTCAGCAATGTCAACTACAATATCTCGGAGTCGATTCGGTTACTCAACGACGTTTCATTTCGGCTGAATCCCGGTCAGCATCTGGCACTCGTCGGTTTTTCCGGCTCAGGAAAGTCTACCCTCAGCCTGTTGATCAGTCAGTTACTCAAATCCACTTCGGGTTCTTTAAAAATTGGCGGTCACGAGATAGATGATCTGAGTAAGCTTGAAGTGGCACTCAATATCAGCACTGTTTCGCAGCACCCGTTCATATTTACTGGATCTGTTCGCGACAACCTGCTCTACTCCTGCAATACGCTTTATCTCAATAAACTCACAGACAACCTTCCCGACCGCCAGGAAATTATAGAAATGGTCAAAGAGGTCGGACTGGCAGAAGATATCATCCGGTGGGGTCTTCGCTCAGTTATTCCTCCAAAACGTGCCGAGCCGATGATCGACAGTTTCATGCACATGCGCCAGATCATCCAGGAAAAATTGAGAGAAGAGTTCTCTCAAGCAATTGAATTTTATAATGCTGCAGAATTTCAACAGTATTTACCTGTGGCAAAAAATATCATATTCGGTAGTTATGGCGGAGCATTCAGCAACAGGAAACTTATCGGAAATATAGAGTTCAGGCGTTTTCTCAAAGAGATTGACCTGGAGGATCCTTTGACCGAACTCGGTGTTGGAATCGCCACTGCAACGATTGAGTTCCTCGGGGACTTCCAGAACGACCCGTTCTTCTTTCAGGGAAGCCCAATGAACCCCGAAACGTTTCAGGAGTATGAAGCACTGACCAGAAAAGTTCAGAAGATGTCATTGAAAAAGCTGAATAAGACAGAACGAGATCGATTCCTGCTGCTGGCCCTTGATTTCACCCCCGGAGTCCACAAGATCACGACAATAACCACGGCTCTTGAGCAGGAGATTCTGCTGGCCCGCAGAGCCTTTCTCAATGAGGTTGCCGGCGTCGATATCGATCAGTGTACCAACGGTAATATTCAACTGGAGATCAAACCACACTTAGAAAAGCATTCATCATCGAACCCTGAATTCACTCCATTTTGCGTGAATCAATACCTCAACGCCCACTCTCTTGGTGACAATATTCTTTTTGGCACGGTCATTGACCGGGACCTCATCAGGGACAGGTTGGGCAGCATCGCCGCAGAAGAATTTGAACAGCAGGGGCTTCTTGATGACATCATGGATATCGGCCTCGATTTTCACGTTGGCAGCAAAGGAGATAACCTCTCGGGCGGGCAAAAACAAAAAATTGCCCTGGCACGAGCCCTGCTGAAAAAGAGCCCGATTCTGGTTCTTGATGAGGCGACCGCGAGCCTCGATAACAGCTCGCAAGCCCGAATCCAACGATATATCGACTCACACCTTAAAGGTAATACCACCGTCATCTCGGTGGTCCATCGTCTTGACATGATTTCAGGATATGACCATATTATTGTTATGAAAGATGGTAAAATTGTTGAGTCGGGAACATATAATGATCTTCTCGACAAAAAAGGAACACTCTATGGCCTCGTCAATGACAGCTGATAAATACGTCAATCAGGAGAGCAACCGTCTATCCAGCGATTTTAGCGTTCTGCGGCAATCTCCGATTTTTTCAGGTGTCCATCACGATGTTGTTAAGTTACTGGCTTATTTATCAACTCACCGTTCATTTCAACCTGGTGATTACCTCATTGAACAGGGGAAAAAGGCCAACCAGGCATTTATCCTGATAAGTGGTACCGTTGAAATTACAGTCCACCACCGAGGCAATGAAATTGTCCTTCAGCAGTTGGAAGCGAGTTCAGTTTTTGGTGAACTGGCATTGCTTGCTCAATTTGGATGGTTTTTTAATGCCCGTGCTGTCAATGAAGTAGAGGTTATTATGATCGACCAGACAGCATTTCAAAAAGTAATTGAGAAATTTCCGGAACAAAAGGATAAACTAATCGAACGGGTTATTCAGATCCGTATAAACCGGCTGGAGAACCAGACAACATATATGTTGGATCAACTTTTAGCAGATGGCTGGCAACCAAAAAAAGTTATGATATAATGACCTTAAGAACACTTTTACGAGCGGCCATTTTTCAGATTCTCTTCTCCGCAGGAGCTCTTTCCGCCATTGAAATTCCTCAAGAGATCGGTGGTTTCCGTCTTGGGGAAGATATAACCGAATATTCGGATATTGAATACTCCAACTACCTCAAGGACGTTGTGGTAACAGACTGGCATGGTTTCCGTAAAGGGATCATTTCCTATGGCATCTGTGCTTCACCAGGAAAAATTGTCAGAATTTCAATGAAGTACGAGGATTCCAGCAAAGATTTTTATGAGACACTTCTAAAAAAATACAAGAAAAAATTTGGTAAACCGGCACTATGGGGCGGAGATGCTTTTGGCATTCTCTCCAAATGGAAATGGATATTCATCGATGAAAACAACCGCAGGGTTAACCTGATCCTCCAGCACAATCTTAAAAACCATAACGAAAATATCGGTAATATGGTCAAGCTCTACTATCCTGAACGGGAAAAAGAGGAACGGCTCTGTTTCATTGAGCAATGCGAGATAAACAAAAGTGAAGAGCAGGCACGTGAACGCAAGGAAATGAACTGGGACTACATGATTCCCCGATAACTCAATGGTTCCTCTTTCCCACGAGATCAGGCCGATCGGCTGGAACGGTATTTATTGTTTTTTACCGAAGCGTTGGAATATCATCGTAAAGGGGAATTGCCACCTGATCATCGAACAGGACTTTCGGCCACTCCTGGAGTTTCGCTGGCAAAACAAAATCCAGTCCTCAGCCAAAAAACCTCACACTGATTTCATCCTCTCCCAGCTTCATAAAGAAACTGATAAAAAACCACTGGTAATAGCGCCCCCTCCGTTTCTCCAGTCACTCGATGCCAAATACAAGGTCAGCGCCTTTACCTTTGATAAACGATCACACCCAGCCGGCGCAATCCTCACCTGCAGGCAAAGCGGCACCCCTATTCTGTTCCAGTTTCTCAACACTGCCATCAGTTCTCCTAAGAACCTTGTTTCCTTTTTTAAAACCTTCTCCTGCTGTCCAGAAGACAGCCAGAACAGTCAATGGACAATCGAGGATTTAACATTCAAAATACCCCAACTCTTTACGCTCAACACCTACTCATTTTCATTTGGTCTGACCAAATTCTCTTTTAAAACCAGAAATACCAATTTAAAATTCTGCAGGCTTGCTGCCGCATCAAAACATATTGAACGTTATACGTTTAAACGTTTATTTGCCAACTTTCACGAGAATGCCAATGGTGACTGCACCGTGATTGACGATAACACCCTGATACTGGAGAATCCCCCCTCTTTTGGAGATCATCTGGCCAGGGTCATTAAAAGAAAAAAAATATACCGCTGGGCACGGTTCTGCCATGTCACAGATCAGGACAAGATTCTGGGAATCCATATGGAGAGCTCGCAGCCACTTGATAAAAACCAGCTGGTCTTCATCGAAAGAAACTATGGCTTTGTTCAATAAAAAACAGAAAGCGGCGCCAATGACCAGGGAACAGGCCCTGGCCTGTACTCCCATTCTCAACAACATAATTTCCTGGGAAGAGGACAGCTCCGGATTTGTACAGGTTGAGTATGTATTGCTGCTGAAGCCGTTTTTCCATTCAATTCTCAAACGATTTGCCCCCGAACCGACCAATGCCCCGACCAGAAAGATTCAACTCGATGAGTTGGGAAGCTGTGTCTGGAAGATGATCGATGGAAAACGCAGTACTTCTGATATCATCATCGAGTTCTCGGCTCTGCAGAATATCTCTACCCAGGAATCTGAGCAATCGGTAACCACCTTTTTCAGAGAACTTGGTAAAAGAGGCCTGATTGGCCTTCGCTGATCGGTTCAGCCACCGAGTTTCTGTTTGATCGCCTGCAGATCTGCCCAGGTCGCCTGCTTCATTTCCGGGTTTTGCAGCAGGAACGTAGGATGATAGGTCGGCATCACCGGGACCTGTGATCCCGCGCCGGTTTTATAGGAATAAAAATGCCCCCGTTGTTGGGAGAGAGGTCTGGCCTGAGCAGTCAGGAGTCTTGAGGCGATAATCCCCATACTGCAAATAAGTTGCGGCGAGAGAAGTTCAATCTGCATTTCCAAATAGTTGCTGCAACTCCTGATATGTTCTGAAGTCGGCTGACAGGTGTCTGAGATACTGCACTTGATAACGTTTGTTACGAATACTTCCTCTGGAGTCAAGTTAATCGCCTCAATCATCCTTGCAAGCATCAAATCCTGGTCACGGCCAAACAGGTCGCCCGCTTTAACGGGTGATTTACGGGTAACAGTCAACCAGTCACCAACAATCATCAACTTCAGTGGAACTGCCCCGGAGCCGCCACTTCCCGCCGTGCTTACCTGTCTCTCAAGATGGAGGGAACAATTTCGGCATCTGCCAATTTCCGTATCGAGCTCTTTCAGTGTGGGAGATTTTGCCTGTTCCTTAAAACCCTCCCCGCTTATCGCGGGCTCTTCGACCTCTGGTCTCTCCGGTCCATCCACCTCCCGATCATCCTCGGCCAGCCGGATAAGTACATCAAAATCAGCTTTGGAAGAGGCACCTGCTGGGTAGTTCTCTATGCCGCATGAACGATGATAGCTGAGAAGCGACCTGAAAGCGTTGATAAATTCCAATTTATTCAATTGATTATCGACATGTAAGGTTGAGACAGAAAAGAAAAAACAGTTAATCGTGCATGGTGGTAATAATACCCGTAATGGTTATGCCTGCAATAATTTTCATATTTCAGACGAATGTTGTCGCTTATTATGACGTTATCGCCAATGTATTAGGAAAGAGAATCTTTTTTTTACGTCTATCAGAAAAAGGCAGTGCATTTCCCCCATTTGTGGTATAACGAAATGGACATATACACTATTAATAAAAATGCATTTCCGTCCTGTCTGGAGGTAATTACAGTGGAAAAAGCAGAATTCAGTCAGATTAGAAAAAAATTGGGTAAAACGCAAAAACAGCTTGCAGCGTTGCTTGGCATGTCATTAAAAACCATTCATAGTTACGAGCAAGGCTGGCGTTCGATTCCAGCACATATCGAGAGGCAACTCTTCTTCCTGCTGATCAATCAGAGGAAAAAGAAGAACGAACTGGCTCCCTGCTGGGAACAGAAAGAGTGCGACCAGAAGGAAGAGTGCCCTGCGTGGGAGTTTCAGAGTGGCCATCTCTGCTGGTTTCTTTGCGGAACGCTGTGTGAGTGCACGAGTGAATCGTCATACAAAGAGAAAGTTAGCGTCTGCAGGTCATGTAAAATATTTAAATCATTAGTAGCATAATCAACAACATTCCCGCACGTTCTGCTTTATCTGAATGAAGCGATGTATACTCTATGAAAAATCGCCCATTGCTTCATATTTCAAAAATGGTACAAAGGTAACGTCCATGCCTATCTACGAATTCAGCTGTAATAAATGTGGAGAAAATTTTGAACAGATTCTCTCATCCTCGGATATCTCGACCGTCACGTGCAGCAAGTGTAACAGCGCTGATATAAAAAAGATGATCTCTTCCGGCAGTTTCAGGCTTGGCAATAATAGTGGCGCTCTGTCGTCGGGGCCCCCTTCTGCTCCACCATGCGGTAATTCGGGATTTTCCTGAGCGTCATAAATTTCAGCCCGGTCCGGGCTCAATAGATATATCTAGCCGCACTATTTCACGAATTGTACCAAAAAAACTTGCTCAAAATTGCAGATAAGAATTGTAAATTACATACTATCTTTTACCTGCATTGGAATGTTCATGAAATTTTGGGGTTGCTTGCTGCTCGCCAGCACAAGAAGAGCTGAATTCAAGAAGATGCCAAAAGGCTGTTAATTTTTTGACGTTGTTTTCTGAGGTTCGGAAAAATCAAATACCCGTTCATTTTTCTTGAGCATACCATATTTCTCCCGGGCAATTTGCTCAAGGTAGCCGGTATCGTTATTAAGCCGGTCGATTTCCGCCCGTAGCTCCTCATTTATCAGGGTCAGTTCTCGGGTCTGTTTCTCGAGTTCAAATGCCTGGTTTCTCAACTTTAACAGGCTGTACACCCCCGTCCCTGGAGCAAAAAAAATCCAGAGCGTCGAGACGACAAAAAGACCGAGAATAATTTTCAAAAGTCGATTTTGCTGGAGTGGAGTAAGTGGCTTCTTCGGTTTTTTTTTCACGCGAGTATCCATGAAATGGTATAAATATTCATCTGGTCAAATGTACCTTTTGTTATGATCTAGTTCAACCCTGTTCCGGAATAAATATGCCCAGTAAAAAAACTATTCTTGTAAGCGCCTGTCTGGCCGGTCTCTGCACCCGATATGACAATCAACTGGTGACCAGTACCAGCTGCATGACGCGCATCCAGACGACAACCTGGATTCCGATCTGCCCCGAGCAGCTCGGCGGATTACCGACTCCCCGTGAACCTGCCGAAATCAGGGGAGGAGAGGGAATCGATGTTCTGCGTGGTAGCGCACGAGTCATATGCAAAGATGGCACAGACGTTACCGATTCATTTATCAAGGGTGCTTACCAGGTGCTTGAGATCGTACGGCGGCAGAAAATTTCATGCGTGTTACTCAAGGCACGCAGTCCCTCATGCGGCGTCACCAAACAGGGAGTGACCGCCGCACTGCTCCTCCAACATGGAATTGAACTGGAAGAATTTGACTGACACATCAGACGGACTGATTCAATTAAGGTATACGCATGATGAGCAGAATAATAATACCGGCCTCATAAAGCAGGTAAAGCGGGCCTCCCATCAACAGCATATTGACAATATCAGGAGTTGGTGTCAATAACG
>NODE-162-length-24189-cov-4.69748_pt1 | contig 24189 bp, 17 predicted proteins | sample MGYA00139097_ERZ477577 | MGnify/ENA metagenome assembly ERZ477577
AATGGAGGTGGTACTAATCCACAAATCATTGCTTCTGTTCTTGGACTTTATGATATCAATATGACTTGGGTAATGCATACTCCATGAAGAAGGTAAATAATCTCTGTGAATAGAAGTAACAATAATAACGTAACGCTCGAACCACATTCCAATGTTTACAACAATTGAAATGATGAAAGTAAATATTAAACTTCTTCTCAACTTTCTGAACCACATCAATTGAGGAGACACAACGTTACATGTCATCATCGCCGCGTATGCCCACCAATATGGTCCGGCAGCACGATTGATAAATGCGTATGCTTCATACTCTACACCTGAATACCATGAAACGAAAAGCTCCGTAATATAAGCGGTACCAACAATTGATCCCGTAACCATGATTACGATGTTCATGTATTCCACGTGTTTGGTGTGGATGTATGCTTCCAATTTCATTGCTTTACGCATCACCAACATTAATGTTTGTACCATTGCGAACCCTGAGAATACCGCACCTGCCACGAAATAGGGAGGGAAAATAGTTGTGTGCCAACCTGGTATCACCGAAGTGGCGAAATCAAAAGATACAATAGAGTGAACGGAGAATACCAGTGGCGTAGCTAAACCTGCCAATACCAATGACACCAATTCAAATCTATTCCAATGCTTCGCTCTTCCAGACCAACCAAAAGACAAAATAGAATACATCTTTTTAGAAATTGGCTTCTTCGCTCTATCACGAATAGTTGCAAAATCTGGAATTAAGCCGATATACCAGAATACAAGAGAAACTGATAAATATGTCGATATCGCAAATACATCCCAGAGTAGGGGCGAATTGAAGTTAACCCAAAGTGAACCGAACTGATTTGGAATTGGCATAACCCAATAACCAGCCCATAAACGTCCCATGTGAATTAATGGGAACAATCCTGCCATGAATACTGCGAAAATTGTCATCGCTTCTGCAGAACGGTTAATTGCCATTCTCCATTTCTGACGGAATAATAACAGTACCGCTGAAATAAGCGTTCCGGCGTGACCAATACCTACCCACCATACGAAGTTTGTAATATCCCAAGCCCAACCAATGGTCTTGTTCAATCCCCAAACACCGACTCCGGTACCTAGTAAATATAAGATACAACCAACTCCATACAAACCAATGATCAAAGCTATCCCAAACAGGATATACCACATTCTTGGTGCCTTATCCTCGATTGGCTTACAAACATCTTCCGTGATGTCGTGATAGGTTTTGTGACCTAATATGAGGGGTTCTCTAATTGCTGCTTCCTTATGCATTGAAATAAGTTTTTATCAATTATCTATTAATGTGCATTATGTTCTCCATGTTCTTCAGAACCATGCTCTTCACCGTGACCTCCACCGTGAGATGCTTCTATAACTTCTTGGAGCTTATCTAACGTACTATTCTCTTCGTTACGAACTTTCACTTTGAACCAAACGTTTGGCTTAACACCAACTTCTTCAAGCGCTTGATAAGATCTCTTATCATCAGCACTCTTTCTAACCATTGATTCAACATCATTCCAGTCACCAACAGTGATTGCGTTTGTAGGACAAACATCAGCACAAGCTGAAGTTACATCGCCATCTTGAACTGGTCTTCCTTCTACCTTAGCATCTAATTTACCAGCTTGTATTCTTTGAACACAGAAAGAACATTTCTCCATAACACCTCTTGTACGTACTGTAACATCAGGGTTAAGAACCATTCTTCCAAGATCATCTTGAGCTGGGTTAATTTCTGCTTGCGCTTTATATGATGGGTAGTTGAACCAGTTGAAACGACGCACTTTATAAGGACAGTTGTTAGCACAATATCTTGTACCAATACATCTGTTATACGCCATTTGGTTCAATCCTTCATTACTATGTGTTGTTGCTGCCACTGGACAAACTGTCTCACATGGAGCGTGATTACAATGGTGACACATCATTGGCATATGCACAACTCTTGGATTGTCTGCTGGATTTTCAGCAGCATCAAAGAATTCCATTTTGCTCATGTCATGCTTCTTTCTCGTACCAACCGTTGCTTCAACATCCGAAGCGTAGTAACGGTCAATTCGCAACCAATGCATTTCTCTTCCTCTTCTGATCTCATCTTTACCAACTACTGGCACATTGTTTTCGGCTTGACACGCAATTAAACATGTTCCACAACCGATACAAGATGAAAGGTCAATTGTCATACCCCATCTGTGACCAATATTTTCTACTGGATGTTCTTCCCAAAGATCAAACTCGCTCATTGGTGCATCAACGTGATGACCATGCTCGTCTAATTTTTGCAAAGTATATGGAGGATTGTATCCTGTTCCTGTTTCGTCTTTATCAAAAGTATGTTTCGTTGTTTCTCTAACGATAGAGTGACGTCCCATTACTGTTGAATGAATTTGTGTTGCTGCTAAAGCGTGAACTCCTTCTTTCTTTGTAATAGTTGCAGAACCATTGTAAGAATAAGAACCGTTTGCCATTGAAACAAAACCAAAAGCATTTCCACCAATTGGTGCTGGCTTTCCATCTTCTGATTCAACATGTCCGCCATATTGCTTCGTTTGATATGCAGCCTTACCGATTTTTTCACCATTAGCTCCTCTACCATATCCCAATGCAACACCAACTGTCCCCTTCGCCTGTCCAGGCAAAGCAACAACTGGCAATGTTAATTCGTTAGAACCAACTTTGATTGAAGCAATATTAACTCCGTTTTCTTGATCGAAAGTGATTGCATAACCACCAGCTTCCATTTCTCCCGGATTCATTGTAATGTAATTATCCCAAGTCGCTTTAGTCATTGGGTCTGGCATCTCCTGTAACCAAGGGTTATTTGCTTGAGAACCTGTTCCCATTGAAGACTTTTGATACAAAACAAATTCAGTACCTGATCCTTTAGGGAATTTCAATCCTGACAAAGCACTGTCATCAAAAGAAACAGCTACAGCTGGAACTTCTTCTGAAGCAACTTCCTCAGTCATATCTAAACAACTATTGTGAACAGCCATGTTCCAATAAGTGTGTGCGTCTGCGTATTTAGTTTGAGCTGGGAAACCGTAATCAACCCACAATGCCTTGATGTAATCGTAAGCTACTTTAGAATCTTTACCACCTCTTTTTGCTTTATCAGCCCAAACTAGCACTGATTCAATTTCAGAAGAAGTATTATGTAAAGGTCTGATTGTTGGTTGACCTAAAGCATAATGTTTCATTGAAACTTGATGATCCATCCATCCTTCTAAAGCATGATGAGCTGGAGTAGCATATTTACATTTAGCACCAGTTTCGTCTGCGTAAGCATTCATCGAAACCGATGTTTTAACTTTTTCTAATCCTTTAGCGAATGCCGCTCCATTTGGAAGCGTATAAACTGGGTTTGTTCCCAAGAAAATAACTCCCTCTGGTCCTTTACCACCAACAACATCTTTAACCAATTCTGCCATCTTCTCATCTTCAGATTTGAAAAGGTTTAATGGATTAGTTGTATCTATTGTTGTTCCGTAAGCGCCTAAAACACTATTAAGTTTATTGCAAAGAATCTGAACGTTTTTGTCGTTAGAACCACTTACAACGAGTGAATGAGATTTTGACTTTTTTAATGATTTAATTGCCTCCTTCGCAACTGCCTCAGCTCCTTCTGACAAAGTAGTAGATGCAGAACCAGCGCTTGCTCCCATACCTTTTAAGATATATGCAAGAACATTTGCTTCTTCTGATGGCTTAATCATTCCACGGTAATCTGCATTAGATCCCGTAACTGACATTAGTGATTCAAATTGGAAATGTTTCGACATCCATTCTCCATCAGGATTACGTGTCAATCCATATTGTCCAGCAAATTGAGTCGGGAATAACCAGCTACTTAAGAAGTCGGCACCAACAGAAACAATTGTTTTTGCTTTAGAGAAATCATAGCTAGGAATAATTCCGTCTGCATCTGGATTCTCAGCGTTTACTGTCAAATTGAATGAAGCCTTATTCGCAGCTCTCAATCCAGCATAGGAAACAGCATCGTATTGGATGTGTTCAAATTTATCTCCTGCCTCACCGTTAATAGACGTTTTCAATTCTGAAATCGCATTCAATAACGAAGGAGAAGTGAGTGTTCCTGAAACTAAAACAACTTTGTTAGCTGCTGCTAATCCAGCTTTAATTTCACTATCTACTTTTTTATAATCTTTTGACTCACCATTAATTGATGGCCCTTGTAATCTTTCGCTATCATAAAGTCCAAGAACAGAAGCAATGATTTGTGGATTAGTACCACCTCCATTAATTCCGAAGTCTTTATTTCCTTTGATAAAGATTGGACGACCCTCGCGAGTCTTAACTAAGATTGATGAGTATGAGTTTCCATCATAATAAGTTGAAGCGTACCATGTCGGCATACCTGGCGTTACATCTTCCGGCTTGTTCACGTATGGAATAGCCTTTGTAACAGGTGCCTCACATGCTGCAACAGTTGCAGCCGCAACACTAAACCCTAAAAACTTAAGGAAATCTCGACGACCTGTCGATGTTTCACTTAGTTTATCGTCACCCAAAAACTCTTCAACAGGTGTTTGAGCAGGAAACTCTTGATCTCTGGATTCTAGAAATTGAGGAGTTTCTTTTAACTCGTCAAGTCCTTGCCAATATTTTCTTTGCATTCCCATATTCTTATTTCGAATTCGTCAAGTTCTTATTAATAGTGGCATTTAGCACATTCCCATCCACCTAATTCTTTCACTGTCACTTTACCGTCTTCTAAGTACTCACCGTATAGCGACTTGTCATTATTCATTAATCTTCTATGAATCTCATCGTAATAACCATCTTTCTTAGAATCTAAAGGCCCAGAAGCAATTTCTTTCTCCTGATGACATTCAATACACCAACCCATTGTTAAAGTTGGTCGAGTTAATTGAACATTACCCTCAACCTTGTTAAGTTCAGAAACTGGTTGAACTTTCGCTGTTTCAGTCATGCTCGCCATATCTCCGTGACATTGTTTACAGTCTACTCCTCCAACTACAACGTGCTGTTGGTGAGAGAAATAAACGTGATCCGGAAGTACGTGAACTTTGTTCCATACAATCTCTTTTGTATCTCCAGTATACTTTCTGCCTTCAGCATCCCAACCAGCAGCTGCATATATAGCACTTATTTTTTCTTGTTGCTCTGGTGTGTTTCCATTGATTTGTTTGTGACAATTCATACAAACATTAACAGTAGGTAAACCAGCTGTTCTAGATTTAGTTGCAGAATTGTGACAATACTTACAGTCAATGCCATTCGTCCCAGCGTGAACCGAGTGAGGGAATGCAATTGGCTGTGATGGTTGATAATTTTCAACTACGCCTATAGTATATAAGCCTAAGAAAAGCGTTACAATAACACCTATCACAATAACTAAACCTCCTAAACCAACGTACTTTCTATTTAACCAAGCCCACTGTTTGAACTCATCGGCATAACTCATGCCTGCGTCAAATTCCTTTCCTTCTGTTGCCGCTGATGCTGACTTTAATTGTCTTCTTACTCCTCCAACTGCCAAAACAATTGTTAAGAAGATTACCCCTAGGATAATCCAAATCCAACTTAATGAAGATTCCTCTTCTTGTACATCTGCAGTAACGACTCCACCACCATCACCAGGTCCTCCTCCTTCTTCTTGAGAATCGATCCAATCAAAAATTGAAACGATTTGCTCTTCAGAAAGCTCGGGAAACTTGTTCATGTTAGTTCCTGACCATGCCATAACTGTTGCCGCATAAGGATCACTAGCTGCTGCTGCTTCATAGTTGTTTACCCATTGGATAACCGAACCATCCATAGCGCCGCCTTCGGACCATTTCTTGCGAACCTCGTATAACTTCGGTCCCGTTCCATCTTTAAATACTTGGTGACAGGTAGCACATTTTGCTTTAAATAAGGCGTCACCTTGCGCTTGAGAATTGAATGCCCCAGCTAAAAACAGTATTGCAACTGCGCTAAGACACCATCTGTTAAAATTTCTAAACATCTGACTACTAGATATTTTCATGTAAAAAACTGTAAGTCCATTGCCAAAAAAACACTTTTTGACGAAAGCAAATTTAACAGAAATGAACTATTACATGACACTTTGATGACAATTTTGAACATTGACTTCCTAATTTAAAATGATTCTAAATAAAAGAATAAATGCATCCTGAATAACATTTAAAGTTGGAACGAAATCAAAACCAACCAAATGAAGCACTTATATAGTCTTCGGCACGAACATTGATTAACTATTTCTTAAATTTACGGTTGAAATGAAATTTAACGCGATGAAGGTTTTACTATTATTTGTTTGCATTGCATTTGGGCAAATGGCAATCGGGCAGCAAGGCGACATTAAGATTGTTAAAGACAATCGAATTGATGCACTTGTTGAAAAGCAAGGCGCTATTATACCACCTGCAATTAAACCTGAAATTGATGGGTTTAGAATTCAATTGTTTTTCGATTCAAATAAGGATGCCATTTATTCGGCTAGATCAAAGTTCATTTCACAATTTCCGAAAGTTGATACATACGTAGAGTTTAATGCCCCAAATTTTATGCTAAAAGTTGGGGATTTCAGAACACGTCTTGAAGCTGAAAAGGTTAAATCAGAGGTAGAAGCAGAGTTTCCAACGAGCTTCGTAATTAAAGAAAAGATCAATCTACCAAGAATCGATAAAGACATTGATTAAAAATTGATGGCAAGTTTGGAGAATATGACAAACCATAAGTTTGGTAAGCAGTATAAGCTTTGTAAAAAAACAGTCATAGATGATATTTTCCAACATGGGAAAACAATCAAGGAGTATCCATTCGTGCTCAGATACATAAAAGCACCTCTCGATAATAATCAGCCTTTTCAAATTGTTGTTTCTGCGCCTAAGAAATTGCACAGAAAGGCAGTAGACAGAAATAAAATTAAAAGACTTTCCAAGGAGGCGCTAAGGTTAAACAAACTACCGTTAGAAAGTTTTTGCAAAAGCAATAATTATCAACTGGGTTTATTTCTAATTTTCTCCAGTAAAGAGATTTTGAGTTTTGAACTCATGGATCGCAAGATTAAAAAATTAATAAACAAGCTAATTCAACAACTAGATGAACAAAATTCGTAAAAGCAGCTCTATCCTACATAATTTAAGTTTTGCGCTACTATTAATTGTATCGCCTTTTTTTAGCTTTTCTCAATCCAACGGTTTTGAAGTAATTCGAAGTCTTGAGTTATTAGATCAGATCTATGAGAATTTAGAAAAGTACTATGTGGATGACATTGAAGCGGGTAATCTCTCAAAGGTGGCCATCGATGCAATGCTAACTGAGCTTGATCAAATATTGAGGATTATCAATTAATGACAACTGGACAATATGGAGGTATTGGCGCTTTGATTAGAAAAATAGATGACTTTGTTTATATATCAGAACCCTACGAAGGAAATCCTGCACAAAAAGCAGGACTTGTTGCAGGTGATAAAATCTTAGAAATTGACGGCAAATCAATGGAGGGTAAATCCACTACCGAAGTTTCGAAATCATTAAAAGGCCCAAAGGGCACACAAGTTGATGTTTACGTAGAAAGAAACAACGGAGAAAAAAAGACCGTCAAATTTGAGCGTGATGAAATTAAAATAAAAGATGTACCGTACTCAGGAATGGTAAATGAATCAATCGGATATATAAAACTCAATAGTTTTACAAAAACAGCTTCTTCTGAAGTTCTTTCTGCATACAACAGGCTCAAAAGCGAAGGGATGGAAGAACTCGTATTGGACCTTAGAGGTAACGGGGGTGGTTTATTAATAGAAGCTGTAAAACTGGTAAACATGTTCGTTCCCAAAAATCAAGTTGTGGTAACAACTAAAGGTCGAGTTGTAGAGGAAAACAGAACGTACAAAACAATGGGGGAACCAAAGGACCTTGAAATTCCCGTAGTAGTATTAGTTAACGGCACTTCAGCGTCAGCTAGCGAAATTGTAGCTGGAACCTTACAGGACTTGGATCGAGCGGTGATTATTGGAACAACTTCCTATGGAAAGGGCTTGGTTCAAAGAACTTACGACTTGGACTATGGGTCAAAAATAAAATTAACAATTGCAAAATATTACACGCCTTCTGGAAGATGCGTACAAAGGTTAGAGTACTATGATAAAGTAACAGGTGAACGTCCTCAGGAAATTGCCGATTCATTAGTGAAGATTTTTAAAACAATCAATGGAAGGGACGTTATTGACGGGAGAGGAATTGAACCAGACGTTGAAGTTGAACCAAAAGAATTTAGTCGTCTTACAGCAACTATCTTTCGAGAAAATTTAATCTTCAATTATGCATCAGATTACTTCGATAAGAATCCCGAAATATCAAATGCAGGAAGCTTTAATTTAAGCGATGAAGAATATGCTGAATTTAAGAAGTACGTTCTCGAACATGACTTTACGTATTCAACTGCGTCCGAAGAAATGTTAAAGAAAATGAAGGAAACGGCAGAAGATGAAGGTTTTTATTCTGGAGCTGAAGCTGAATACGAAGCTTTACTCAGTAAGGTAGTTCCTTCAAAAGATCGAGACCTCGAAAAATTTAAAGAAGAAATAAAAAGAACCCTCGAAAACGAAATTGTATCTCGTTACTTTTTTCAGACAGGTAGAGCCGAGCATGCATTTAATGGCGATCAGGACATTAAAAAAGCAATGGAAATATTAAAAGACAATAGTCAGTACAACACTATTCTCGGAAATTAATCGTTACTCAATACTAAAGTAACTACTTCTTATGCTCAACCGGTTCTTCGGACCTCATACACATACGTATTTACACGTATTAGGCGTTGCAGGGCTTGCCTTTAGTTTACCACTCAATAAGGTGGCAATGTCCATCTGCATGATGTTTATTGCACTCAATTTTTTACTTGCTGGTCAGTATAAAGTCTACCTTCAAAACTTAAAGAATAGCAGGCTCTTTCTACTCATTTTTGCATTCATCCTTTTACATGTTGTTGGACTTTTATGGTCGGATAATATGTCCTATGGAATGCATGATTTAAGGGTGAAACTTCCTTTATTAGTTATTGCGGTTACTTTGTTCGCCAAACCCATCACTAACAGAGCACATGTTTCAATTGTTTTAGGCTCATTCGTTACTTCTGTGCTGATTACTTCTCTTATTAATTTTTTAGCATACAATCAATTCTTTGGTGAATGGCTTTTTAATGACATCCGAGGGCTATCGCTTTTCGGGTCCCATGTTCGTTACTCCCTTTTAGTAGCCATGTCGATTGCTATTCTACTTTTACATCCTTCCTTTAAGTCAAAAACAAGTATTTTAATTCGAGTTGTATTCATTCTTTGGTTCTTATATTACTCCTATTACAGTCAGGTTCTTAGTGGTTATATTGCGTTATCAGGAGTCTTTGGAGTTGCTATCACGTATTGGTTATCTAAATGGAAAAAATGGGTTGCTGTAACATCTATTTTACTCATTTCAATTGGTTCCATTGCAGTCTTGATTTGGGTTTTACGACCAATTAGCTTTAATCCAGAAGATTACAAAGATTTGGAACCATACACTTCAGAGGGTCATGAATACTACCATAAACCCTATAATATTACACCGGAAACGCATAAGCCTATTGAGATCTATATTTCTGACTTCGAATTAAGAAGAGAATGGAGTAAAGTTTCAGATGTGCATTATGATAGTGCCGATGTTAAAGGTCAACCTGTTCGGGCAACTCTTATTAGGTACATGTCTTCCCTAGATTTGAGAAAAGATGCTAAAGACTTTCAAAAGTTAACCAAATCGGACATCAAAAAAATTGAACAGGGTTATGCTTCGAAGTACACAGTTGGGGTTTTAGCACGAATCTATGGTTTAAAATTTCAGCTCAATAATGCAAAAGACCCTAACGGTCATTCCTTTTTACAACGCGTTGAATATTGGAAAACCGGACTAATTATCGCCAAAGAAAATATGTTTAGAGGAGTTGGCACTGGCGATGTTCAAGATGAGTTCGATGCGGTCTATAATAGATTTGATTCTCCTTTAACTGCAGAAAACAGAAGAAGAGCTCACAACATGTTTCTAACTGTGTTTCTCACTTTCGGAATGTTTGGACTGTTTTTATTCATATGGCTGCACACAGAATTTCTAGCTAAGAAGTTGGCGGACTTAGACATGATTGCAGTTAGCTTCATCGTAATAATCATGCTGTCTTATTGCGTGGAGGACACTTTAGAAACCCAAACAGGCATTACTTTTTTTGCCTTATTTATTTCCCTCTTCTCTCGTTCAGAAAATATGACCTAGAAAGCACAACCTTTTCAATTCCTTAACGTACATCTTTATGTAACTTGCTATCTTTGCAAGACAAAATTGGTTTCGACGTGAGTTTTGAATTAACGAAAGAATATCTTGATCAGGTCCAGGATGCCATAGAGCAAAAGGATTCTAAATGGTTGACAGAGCATGTCTTTGTACTCCATGACGCAGATATTGCAGCAGTTATTGACGAGCTAGACAACGACGAAGCTGTCTACGTATTTGAAGTACTAGATGAAGACAAGAGAGGTGATATCCTTATCGAATTGGATGAAGACACCAAAGATCACATTATTCAGCTCTACACTCCAAAGGAGATCGCCGAACAGATTGAAAACCTGGATTCGGATGATGCCGCAGATTTAATTGGTGATTTACCAGAGAAACGCAAGGAGGAAGTTATTTCTCACATTACGGATAGTGATGTGGCCAATGAAATTGTTGATCTTCTTAACTACGATGAAGATACAGCGGGTGGGATGATGCAGAAGGAGTTCATAAAGGCGCAATTAAATTGGCCTGTGAACAAGTGCATCGTAGAACTTCGAAGACAAGCTGAAGACGTTGAAAAGGTATTTACGATCTATGTTGTGGATGACAATGACAAACTCGTTGGATTCCTCTCGTTGAAGAGACTATTGTTTGCAAGTCCTACAACAAAAATCAAAGACTTATACCAGAGCAAAAACGTTATCTCCGTTAAGACAAGCGTGGACAATGAGGACGTTGCTAAGGTTATGGAAAAATATGACCTCGTTTCCGTTCCAGTTGTTGACATCCAAAACAAATTGGTAGGTCGAATTACTATTGATGATGTCGTTGATGTCATAATGGAGGAAGCAGACAAAGATTTCCAATTAGCTTCTGGTATATCCGAAAAAGTAGAATCGAGTTCTTCTGTTTGGAAAATTTCAAGAGCCAGAATGCCCTGGTTATTAATCGGACTTCTAGGAGGTATACTTGGAGCACAAGTTATTTCAGGATTTGAAGGCGGAATAAGTCAAGTTCCTGCCTTAGCATTCTTCATTCCACTAATAACTGCAATGGGGGGTAATGTTGGTGTACAATCATCCGCAATAGTGGTGCAATCAATAGCAAAAGGAAACGATCAGTTTGATTCCATGCTAAAACGAATTGGTAAAGAAGCATTAGTCGCGGTTGTGAATGGCATATTCCTGTGCTTAATCGTTTATGGAATAACATACGCATTCGATAGCTCAACTCTCGGTTTAGTGGTGAGTATCTCATTGTTTACCGTGATTATGTTTGCTGCTGTTTTTGGTACATTAATCCCATTGATTCTCAATAATTACAACATCGATCCAGCTCTGGCAACTGGTCCGTTTATAACGACACTCAACGATGTTCTTGGACTGTTCATTTATCTAACAATAGGAATTCTATTTTACGGACTTTGATGAAGGTTTTGTTTCTTGATATCGTTCATCCAGTATTAAGCGAGCGCTTAACTGAAAGCGGTTTTGAATGTGTTGATTGCTCTGATTTATCCCGTGAAAAGATTACTCCCTTTTTAAGTGACGCAGATGGAATCGTAATTCGTTCTCGTTTTAAGATGGACCAACAGTTTCTCAAAAATGCTCCCCGTATAAAGTTTATTGCCCGATCAGGTGCTGGAATGGAAAACATCGATGTTAAATATTGCGATGCTCAGAATATAAAGTTGTTCAACGCCCCAGAAGGAAACAGGAATGCTGTCGGGGAACATGCATTAGCCATGCTGCTTGCCTTATTCAACAAGATTATCCCTGGAGATAAGCAAATTAGAGAAGGTAAGTGGGACAGAGAAGGAAATAGAGGCGTCGAGCTGGATGGTAAGACAGTTGGGATTATTGGTTTTGGGAATAATGGTTCTGCTTTTGCAAAAAAGCTAAGCGGTTTTGACGTCAAGATTCTAGCACACGATAAATACAAGACAGGCTTCGGCAACGAGCAAGTCATTGAATCTGATTTATGTGATTTGTATGAAAGTGCAGATGTTATCAGTTTTCATATCCCTCAAAATGAAGAAACGATTGGTTTTGCTAATCAGGCGTTTTTCCAATCTTTCAAAAAGAATATTTACCTCATCAACCTTGCTAGAGGAAAAGTTGTAGAAACCCATGCGCTAGTTCAAGCCCTAAAAAACAATACGGTAATAGGTGCATGTCTCGATGTTTTAGAATACGAGAAAGCTAGTTTTGAATCGTTTTTTGAACAAGATATCCCTGCGGACTTTCAATATCTACTAGAGTCCAAAAAGACAATACTATCCCCTCATGTTGGAGGTTGGACGAATGAAAGTTACTTTAAATTGAGTGATGTTCTGGCGGACAAAATAATGGCTAATTTCCGCAATTAGCGCTTACTTTTCCTTTTTCGGTGTTACGCGAAGTAAATTGCCGTAGTACAAGTCTTTCCCCGTAGATGTTTTCATCCACAATTCAACAACCTTTCTGTTTTTCTCTGGAAAATAAAGCGATGCTAGGTCTTCAATCGTTTTCAATTCAACCTTAGGGGAATACGTGTTGAGAACTAGAACGCCATCTTCTTTAAGAATTGATGCGGCTGTCCCAAGCAAATCGTCAAGCTTGTCTTCGAGTTTCCACTTTTCCTTTTTCGCGCCTATCCCCCAAGCTGGTGGGTCCATCACGACAGCATCAAATTTTTGCTCTCTTTTGGAAAGCCTATTCACAAATTTCAGTGCATCTTCATGCACCCATTTAATATTCATTAGCCTACTCAGCTCCATATTTTTTGAAGCCCAAGTGATTAGTTGCTTCACAGAATCTACATGTAATGTCTCTGCTCCTACCTTTCGGGCAACACAAGACATTGCACCTGTGTAAGCAAACAGGTTCACCAAATTGGATTCACTGTTGATGTTTTTTTCTATAAAATCCCAATTCGTTCGCTGTTCCGGAAACAAACCGACATGTTTAAACTTTGTAAGTGATAATTGAAACTTTAGAGATCCATAACGTACTTCCCACTCTTTAGGACCACCTTTAAGCGTTTTCCACTTACCCGATTGACCATCATTCGAAACAAATTCAAAATGAGCTTTTTTTCTCCATTCCGTATGTTGTTCTCCTGATTGAAAATATGCTTGGTGCTCGGGTCGAATAGTAATTACCTTACCCCATCGTTCCAATTTTTTACCACCGCCCGCATCAATGAGTTCGTAGTCTTCCCAACCTTCTGTAAAAAGTTTCTGAGCGCTCATCCTATCTTCTAGGAGTCTTTCGACGACCACCCATCATTTGAGCCATTCTCATTTGATTTTTAGATGGGGCAACATTTAATTGACGCTGCATTTGGTTGATTTGATCCTTCATCATCCCTGCAGTATCTAATTTCTTAGCTTCTGACAACAATGAAAGCGCTTCTTTTTTTCTTCCAGTCTGCGCACATATACCTGCTAAATGCATTCTTGCAACTGCATTATCCTGTCCAGTTCTTAATCCCATAGAGATCGCCTTACGCAGCAAGGTTTCGCTTTGAGCAAATCCCAACTCTTGTGTGTTTAGTACTGCTTTCAAAAAGAGCACGTAAGCGTGTTGCTTCTTTGGTAAAAATTGAGGTGCTGAAATCTTATTTACATACTTCTTCGCTTTTTCCGTATCACCCATTCTCATTTGATTGAGTGCAAGAATCATGTTTTCATTTCTGAAAAATGAAAATCCGAATATCAACGTTGGAAATATCATTACGATACCCCATCCCCAATATCCTGTTGCAAATAAATAGTACGTTAAAAAGAGAGAGCCTCCTGTTAGTATACATCGAATAATAAATCCTATCATAACTTAATCAATTGTTGCAATGCATTTTAACTCAATAGCGATTGGTGTTGGCAATGAATTAATCTCTACCGTTGTCCTACAAGGCAAATTATCTTTAAAATACTCCGCATATATCTTGTTGTATACATGAAAATCTCGTTTCATATTTACAAGAAAAACAGTTACATCAACTAATTTGTCCCAACTTGAACCCGATTCCTCTAAAATGACTTTTACATTATCGAAAACACTTCTGCATTGTGCTTCAAAATCAAATTCGATAAAATTGCCATTCTTATCCAACTTTAAACCCGGCACCGCTGAATCAATTTCATCTGATCCCGCTACTCTTGGCCCTACCCCAGATAAAAACAACAAATCACCCACTTTTCTAGCATGAGGATATAAACCTACTGGCTTCGGTGCTTTATTGGTTGAAATTCTATTATTACTAGACATACGCTAACTTTAATGCAAATATAATCAGTAATAAAGGATTAAGAAAGTTTAACACGTCAATATGGTACTAAATTTGCATATTGTTAACCAATTAGCATAAAATGATAAAACCGCTACTTTATCTCTTTAATATTACGCTCTTACTGGTGTTAACCGGCTGTATTGAAATTATTGATGATGTTTCATTAAATGATGATGGCTCAGGTACATTTAAGTACAACATTAATTTGAGCTCTAGTAAAGTAAAGATTAACTCCATTCTTTCTTTGGATAGCCTAGACGGCAGGAAAGTTCCAAAAATAACTGACATTGAAAGTCAAGTTATCAGAGTTGTCGAAGAACTCAAAGCACAAAAAGGAATTACTAATGTTACGTTCGAAGCAGATTATATAGATTACATGTTTAAACTTAAATGTGATTTTGCATCGCTTGAAGATTTACAAAGTGCCATTAAACAAGTAATTATTTTTGAAAGCAAAGCGAAGGATTTACCGGAATTAGATCACGACTGGATTTCATTCGAGGATAATACACTTAAGAGGTCTGTTCCTAAGATAACAATTGCAAAATCGAAGGAAATAAACCAGAAAGAAATCGATTTACTGAAAGAAGGCACATACACCTCCATCACCAGGTTTGAACAGGAAATTGTAGACTTTGAAAACGATAAAGCGATTGTTTCGAAAAACAACAAAGCAATAATGGTCCGAACCGATCCATATTCGCTTACGCAGAATCCAAATTTATTGGATAATTCAATTAACCTAGTGAAAAAAGCAGAGTAGTATTTACTACTTTTGATGAAACAATAACACAGAATTTCTAGCACATGAAATCCATCCTAATATTACTTTCCCTATTTGCAGTATCATTTGTAAATGCTCAGCGCTCTGAGGACCTTGTGCCAAAGCAAGCCGTTTCTGTTTTCAGCATTAATAATGTGAATCTATTGCAACGGATTTCATTAGATGACCTGGTTAAATACGAGTTCATGGAAGAAGTTCAACAGGAGCTGTTTGACGGATCAACTTCAGGCAAAACATTAAAAGAATCAGGAATTGATTTTGATCAGAAACTCAATGTATTCTCAGGTAAAACAAACACTTTCGAAATTACAGGCCTCACCTTTGGAATCAGTGATAAAGAGCAACTCTTTAGCGTGTTCGATGATTACCAGCCAGAAGAAAGTGAATACCCAGGCGTTGAAATTTATGTCTCTTACTTTAATCGGATTGCGATTAAAGGAAATTCGGGTATACTCTTTAGAATCAATCCCGTTATGCGAACAGTAGACGATCTTACAGACTCCATTTGGTACGCTAGAGGGAATGAATATCCTTGGTACGATGATGGTTTTGAAGGGCTATGGGAAGAACTTGAGGTGGAGAAGCAAACAGATGAAATAGAATTCATGGAGGAAATGGAAACAGCCGAGAACACTTCCAATCCGATTGATGAAGAATTACCTGTAGCTGCGGATGACCCAACAACTAAAACTTATTATGAATTAAGAGATTCTGTTGAAATGGCACTTCAAAAAAACCTCATGGAGGATTTTTGTACTACGCTATTGGTGAATGGGGAAAATTTAATTCAAAATTCTCCATCTTTTAAAAATCAATTAACACATCTTTCTGAAGGGGTGTTTTATTCTGACAATTCACGGAATTTTTCAGAAGAAAGTAGTTTCTGGTATTTGCGTCAATGGTACCCAACCTTGTATGCTGACATTCAAAAATTATATACTGGAAATATTATGCTCGGTGACTTAATTATTAAAGATGAATCAATCGAAATGAAATTGGATGTCGCTTACGGTGAAGATTTAGGATCGATATATGAAAGTTTAACTGATTCTAAATTTGATAAAAATGTCTTGAATTACATCCATAAAGACAATAGTGCTTACTTCACTTATAATGTGAATATGCGTGAAGCATATGAGCAGGCATTTGATATCATAACACCAATCTTGTCTAATTCTGAGAATAACCGAGTTTCTTCCAATTTACTCACGATTGAATTGCTCAACGAGTTTTTAAACAAGGATGCAATTTTCGACACATATAAAGGGAGTATGTTTGGAACTTACAACGGAATAAAGAAAATCAAGACGAAGAAAATCATTTTTGAATACGACGAAGAAACTTTTGAGTATACAGAACAAGAAATTGAAGCAGAAGAAGACATGCCTGTTTTCACTGTTGGATTTTCTACGGATAGAAATGACATCCCTGAAAAAGTTTTAAACCACCTTTCCAAAATAACTGAAGATTGCAAAAAGAAAGGGGACTATTGGGTTTTTGAAAATGTTGTTTTAGGTGCAGCTCCTTTGTATATGGTGCTAAAAAACGACCTCTTTATCATGACCAACAATGAAGATCTAGCAGTAAATCATCCTAACGGATATGGTTCAGAAGCCATTTCAAAAAAAGAAGCTAAAAAAGCAATGTCAAGTGGCGCTGTTTATGGTTATGCTGATTTAGGGAAGGCAATTGAAGAGTTACCTCGAGAACTTTTTAATGATCAAGAAAATGAAATGATCGATGTGATTAGAGGTAAGTCAGGGAAATTTGAACTTACTTCTTCTGAGACCACTTCAAGTGGAACAAAATTCAACTTAGTTTATAAGTATGACGGAGAATATGAAAGTACCGGTACTTATATACTTGATTTGATCAATAGTCTTTACGTAGTATCGAAATAGCAATATGCTAAGGAGGATTCTTGCCATATTTGTTTTAGCGGCTGCTCTCGCTACATTTTTGTTTCTAAAGCCTTGGCAATTTGAAAAAATCCCCCCTCCACGTTTCTTTGACCGACTTCCTGACGCAGACTTTATTGGTAAATCCGATGTGTTAGAGTTTTCTCGTGCACTCTCAAGTACGATGTACTATTATAAGATCCCAATTCGTGAGTTCCTTTCACATGATTTTATTCTTGCCCAAGGGAAAACACATGGGATAGACCTTCAGAAACCCATCTTTTTCTTCGGTGATATCGAAGCATGGGGAATTGACGACTTCGGCATCATGACGATTTTAAGTGATAGTAGCAAAGTTCAAAATGGATTAGCCAAATTAAGTCAAGTACTCGAAATGAAGGATACAACTATTTTTAATACACGAGTATCCAAGAATGAAGAATACAACTTCTACATATCCTATGGTGCGGATTGGTTGCTTGCTTACCAAGGAACTAATTTTAAAAAGAGACTAAATGGTATAATCGCTGCTAAAAGGAATGAAATTCCACCTAAATGGAGAGAGTTTTTAAATACAACTGAATACAACAATACAAATGCTGTTGCCTATTTCGAATTCAAAGACTTGAAAGAGATTGGTGTGCATTCAACTAGCATTTCCATTCATAACGATTCAAGCAGTCTATATCTTAATACTGCTGTCCATCAAATGGATACACTTCAATTATCACTAAGAGAAAATGGGCCAAGTTACGAAGCGCAAGAATTTACCAAGTACCTCGTCAATCTGCATTGTAATACCGATAAATTACAATTGAATAATTCCGACCCATTGTTTGTTCTTGGCAATAAATACATGAAGAGAATTAGTTTCCCGACAGAATCTTTGCTAAAAGCATGGACAGGTAACATCTCTTATCGTCAGGGTGGCATTCACGAAGTAGATGAAAGGTACATTGAATCCATTTTAGATGAAAATTTCAATGTTCAAGAAGTTGTAAAAACAAAAAAAGTAAAAGTCCCAAGTTTTAGTTTGTACCTGTCAATGAATGAACACTGCGATGCCTTTTTGAATAAACTCACTGCAAAAGGAATATTAACGGAGGAACATAACAGATACCGTTTATTATACTCTCCCCCGTTGAATATGAATAAAACCGATACCTCATTAGTGTTTCATACGGGTAAGTATATTCCAAATATCAATACAAGCACTATAAATGAAGTTGTATGGACTCATGACTATACCCCTTATACGTTTATCATTGACTCTACAAAAGTCAAGTCAATCTATTCTACGATTAGAATTCCACTTGAAAGGATTATCAAACACAAGCTCCCAAACTCAGAATAGCTCATCAAAAGTCGAAATAAAGGTTGCTGTTTTTTAACAAAATTGTGTCAATAACTAAAGACCAATTATTCGTTAAACCGTTCATGTTTAATCCTTAATTTAAGAGAAAACAAATAGCCTATGCCGAAAAAGACCAAAGTATTCGTTCTTGACACATCCGTACTTTTACACGACCACCAGTCTATCACTAATTTCGTAAAACATGATGTTGCTATTCCGATAACAGTGCTTGAAGAGTTGGATAAATTCAAAATTGGGAATGACACAAAGAATTTTTCGGCGAGAGAAGTAATTCGATTTATCGATAAATTATCCAATAAGAATGGTCTCCAAGAATGGATCCCACTTGGTAAAGGTTTAGGAAAATTCAAAGTGGTATTAGAATCTAAACCAGGTGGCCTCGACGCAGAAACCATATATGCAAGAGGTAAAAATGATCACAAAATAATTAACGCTGCTTTATTTTTAAAAGAGACAGATCCTACCAAGGATATTATTCTCGTCACAAAAGATATTAACCTACGAATCAAAGCTAAAGCCTTAGGAATTGTAGCTGAGGACTATGAAACGGGCAAGGTTGACAACGATAATCTTCAACCTACAACTGTTTGTACCATTGATAATGTTGATCCTGAACAAATCAGACAAATATTTACGAAGGGTAAAATTGAAGAAAATGGAATTCTAGGTTCACATAAAATAGCGAATGGATATTACATTCTCAAGAATGGTCGCTCATCCTCATTAGCCGTCTATAATCCGCATACTGATCAAATAGAAAGAATTGAAAAGGATTTCGTTTATGGAATTAAACCGAAGAATGCAGAACAAGCATTTGCTCTAAATGCCTTGCTAAATGACAACATCAAGCTTGTCGCACTTCAAGGAGTAGCTGGTACCGGTAAAACGCTCTTAGCTCTTGCTTCAGCCCTTGAACAACATAAGAAGTTCCACCAGATCATTTTAGCTCGTCCAATCGTTCCCTTATCAAATAAGGAGATTGGATTCTTGCCAGGTGATGCCTCTGATAAGATTAGTCCTTACATGGAACCTCTTTGGGATAATCTCAAATTCATTAAATCACAATTTGGTGAAAATGAAAAGAAACATAAAGCAATAAATGATCTAGAAGAGAGTGGTAAAATTGTAATAACGCCGCTTGCATTCATCAGAGGACGTAGTTTATCCAACATTATGTTCATCGTTGATGAAGCACAAAATTTAACTCCTCATGAGATCAAGACAATTATCACACGAGCAGGGGACAATACTAAAATTGTATTTACAGGTGATGTCAATCAAATTGACACACCTTATCTAGATGAAAATAGTAATGGTCTTGCCTATTTGATGGATCGTTTAAAAGGGGAAAAATTGTTTGCACACATTAAATTAGAAAAAGGAGAGAGAAGTGAATTAGCCAATTTGGCAAACGATCTTCTATAACTGGAACACTAATATTCAAAAAACATTCTTCCGTTAAGCCATTCGCCATCAAGCAAGGCTCCTTTCTTCTTGTAGAAGTTAATTGCTGGCTTGTTCCAGTCGAGTACTTGCCAATCGAGACGCTTGACTTTACGTTCTCTAGCGACGTTCACAATCGCATCAAATAGCATGGATCCAACTCCATCCTTTCGATGTTCTGGAAGTACATATAGATCTTCCAGATAAACACTGGCTCCCTTCCAAGTTGAATACGATGTATAATAGAGCGCGAATGCAATTATCTGTCCATTCGTTTCAGCAACAAATGCATCACAAATATTACGTTCAAATAAATCTATTCTGAGTTGACTTGCAGTAATTTCAACAGCGTCGGGCTCATTTTCATACTCGGCTAATCCTTGGATTAACTCAAGAATTGAAAATTCATCACCAACTTGTGCTTTACGTATTAACATTACTGAACTCCAGCTAGGTTAAACCTCAATCGAATACCTGTACTCAAGTTTCCAGTAGGATAAGATGTTGCAATCTTAGGTGTGTTTAACGTTTGATCATAGTAAATCTGTACAGTAAGGTTCTTCATCACGTTGTAATCGGCTGAAGCCTTAATTGAAACTACTTTCTGACCTGCTGTTGCTTGATTTGTATTCTCCACTACCTTCCGAATTACGGTCAAGTTATCACGGAAAGAAAGGTCAAATCGTACATTCAAATCGTTTGGCTCAATTCGCTCAAACGGCAATTTTACTTTCTTGAATCTATAACCTGTACCGATTATCCACTCATTACCTAGAACCTCTGTGATTTGATTGTTATTAAGTGAAAGCGTAGCACTTCTGTCTTTCTTATATTCAAACTTAGTAATCAAACCTTGGCCTTTCACTACCCATGTTGCATCAAAACCAATTAATGGAGAAAAACGTTCTGTAATCGTTACGTTCTGTACTTGGTTCGCAGCAATAAAATTGTTATTCAAATCTCGAGCTGTTGCTCCGTTATCATCGAAAGATGCATTTAAGTTTGTTTGCATTCCTGCAACTGAAACTGTTGAGCTGTATGCGTGTCGAAGAACAAAGTTCTTAAGATGTTTCTTCATGAAATCAAACTTCTTCAACCCGTTATAATTAATTGACCAATTAGGTAATGGAATATTAGATACAGGATTAATGTTTTTTGTATTAACCTTTCTGTTTGAATAGGTCGTCATAAATGCTCCAATCACAACTTCTTGCTGTGTTCCTCCATAACCATCATAATAACCGGATGTCAATAATGAAGAATTTCCATTTTCACTACCAATTAGTTCCGAAACTTCAGATCGAGACTGTAATAGATTATCGAAGACAGCGGATTCATATTCTTTGCCTATTAACTCAAACGCAGAGCTCAAAGAAACATTCGAATAAGTTAACGTACCTATTTCAACTCTACTTTGACTTTCAAACTGAGACGTAGACTCATTCCATCTATAGAACTCACTTCCATTGTTTGAATAGGTTCTGGTAGCCGTAAGTTCAATTGATAAGTCCTTGAGAGGCTCTAGTGTGGCTCTTAAGTTTAAGTTTTGAGAATGTGTTTGTGTAAATTGTTTGTTGAGGTTTTCATTTCTCACCAACCAATTGTTTTCACGTGTCACATCGGCAATATTGTATCCAGTTTCTCTACCCCAAAGATCATATGTTTGTTTACCGAAAATAAAACCTGTCATGCTTGTATTAAATCCTTGGTTATGACCCAAAACAGAAGTTTCTTGATTATACCCTGGTAACAACGTACCATCAGTTATGGCATATGTTCCGGACACATTTCTTACTGACATAATTAATCGAGCAAAGAAGCCTGCAACTGGATGTACCTTTCCTTTGCGTCGCTTTTCTCTTTCGGCCTTACGCTCTTGTCGCTTCTCCCAGCGTTCTAATTTTTTCTCCCACTTCTCTTTCTCTTTATCCGTCATTTCCTCTACCGGCTTTTTTGGAGTTGGAGGATCTTTTTTAGGTTTTTCTGGGGCCGCATTTGGATTATTACCATCACCCGTAGCTTTTCTTGGATCTATAGCTCCTCTAACAGTCCCACGTGGAGAGCCACTTCTTCCACCTGTGTTTACCTTTTTAAAGAACGGTATCTTATTGTAGAGCGAGGTAAAGTTAGCTTGAGCTGTCATGTTAACATTTCTGCTATTCTGGATAATATTACCATACTCAGCCTGTCCTAATGGTGCACGTTGCCAGTTGTAAGTTCCTGAATATTTAATATTTGCATTCAACCAATCAGTAGCCGGAATTTTATCAAGAGGCAATGTATAGTTTAGGCTATAATTATGCGTGTAATCCATCGATTTACCGAAAGTCTGCAACTGCGTCATAACTGAATCTTGGAATTCACGATAACCGTCTAGGTCCTCTTTTTTATCCACTTGTCCGTCAGCTTCTTCAAATACTGATCTATTCGTTGCTCCGAATGTGAACTTTAATTTTCGCGTAATATCATAGCCCATATTGTAAGAACGGTTCCAATTGAAACGCTTCACATATACAGGTGCAAATTCATAGTCTGGCACTAGGTTATTTCGAATTTCTCTCTCATTGTATGAACGCATTAAGTCATTCGTGAAAGATATGTTCTTAGGCATCAAATAAAAATTGAAATCCTTAACGATACTGAACCATTTTGATTTTTTCAAAAACTTCACCTTACTAAACGGTGTGATAGGTTTAGCACTAAACGAATAGTTGTAACTCAATCCACCATTCCAAGTTCTTGTTTGATCTTGTTTCGTGTTAAAATCTCTGAGTGTGTTTTCGGAATATGAATAGTTAGCAGTCCAGTTCGAAATTCTCCAGAAAGCCGGCTTAGCCCCTGCTTTCATTTCTTTTCTAACTCCTGTGAAATTATATGACCTCCGTTCGTTAAAGTCTTGACCAAGTTTTGCCCGTTCTCTTCGGGTTGCTCCGTCATATTCACTTAATTTAATGTCTGGATTGAAAGGGTCATACTCTGGGTTGACTAACCCTAATGAGTAGCCGTAGAAAAATGGCAATGTTACCTTTGCTTTCTTACCAAAGAATTGGCCCAGCTGAACATTCGCGTTCATATCGAACCCAATCTGTTCATTTCTCTGTCTATCCTGCACTCTACTATCTACTGCACCCCAGTTAATTCCTGAATAATTTCCAGACATCGCTACATTGGCAAAATCAGCAAGTTGTACCTGCATTTGTGCTACTGCAGCAGACCCTCCATTATCAACAAAATCAGTCAACCTTAATTCATTGATCCATATTGTTGCACATTTAGCAAGCCCATCTTCATTCCATGTATCCAGATCATGAGAATTTACATGAGGGTTTCTAACACCAACCATAATTGTCTTCAATCCTTGCAGGTTTGGAGAACCTTTCACTTTTAAAATGCGTTCTGGGTTATTTGGGTCAATTCCTTCGTATTCGACAATGTATGAGATTGAAGCGTTACCCGACTCAATCAAATCATTTCGCTGCTTCTTTAAGTTGAGTAGGTGTTCAAAAGTGATTTCAATATTATTTGCTTCTGGCCAAATATCGGTATCTACAGTCGCACCCCAAGGAGTTACTTTTAATGGAAGTTCGTACTCGTAATAATTATCCGTAAAGTCTGTTCCTAATCGGACAAACACCGTTACATCATCATCATTGAGAGGAATACTTGGATCTACCTCTTCCGCGTGAACGAACATTTTTAATTTCTTGTATGTTCTAACGTCGAACTGAACATTTCTGTATGCTGCACGAGCATCACCGTCTGCCAAGTTACAAACCTCAAGCGTTAATGACTGCTCATTTAATTGACGTTGGAAAGTTTGAGATGGATCAACCTCACGTATAATTCCTGGTGGAATTTCATACTTAATAGGACTTCTCTGGTCATTCTCTTCAACATTAACAGCACCAACATTAAACGTTGTCAAGTTCGGGTCAACCGTAACACTCTCTCCTGGTTCTGTTAAATCATCAAAATACCTTCTCCATTCTCCTCTAATAAATTCAAGTCGAGCAAATCGCAATACTACCTCCTCATCGAAATCTTTCATAAACATTCTCATGAATCGAATCGATCTGAAATCTGTGATTCCATTTACCTTTTTTTGG
>NODE-163-length-24164-cov-8.22025_pt1 | contig 24164 bp, 28 predicted proteins | sample MGYA00139097_ERZ477577 | MGnify/ENA metagenome assembly ERZ477577
ACAAAAGGATGTTCTCACTGTTTTATCCCGTCAGGCAATCGTATGCCGCACGATACTTCCCTCGTTGAGGTAAATGACATCCTCGGCGATGTTGGTTGCCAGGTCGGCAACTCGCTCAAGGTGGCGGGAGACGGTCAGGTAGCTGAGGACAATATCCACCGAATCCGGATGGTGGCGAACATAGTCTTTGAATAACTTGTAGTTACCGCTGTGAATAGCGTCGACTTCATCGTCTAGTTCAAGGACATTGCGAGCCATTTCCAAGTTAGCGTTAACCAGTGAATCGAGGGCTTTTTCCAACATGTCGATCACTTTTTCCCCCATCTTGTCAAGTTCGAGGGGGCAGATCATCTTTGGAGACTCACTGATTGCCAGGGCGCGTTCACAGATGTTGGCAGCCTGGTCTGCTATGCGTTCCAGGTCATTGTTGATCTTTAGAACCGCAACGATCATGCGCAGGTCGTTCGCGACCGGCTGGTGAAGGGCGAGAACCTTGAGACACTCTTCTTCAAGGTCGACCTCGAGACGATTGATGTGGTCATCGGTGTCGATGACCTTCTGCGCCAGTTCACGGTTGTGACCAGACAGGGCCTTGATGGCCTGCTGAACGCTCTCTTCGACGACTGCGGTCAGAGTAAGGAGCTGCTTCTCAAGCTGTCCCAGCTCTTTATGCAATAAGCTTGTCATGGTTTAACTCCTCAACCAAACCGCCCGGTGATGTAATCCTGGGTCTTGGTATTGTCAGGGTTGGTGAAAATCTTGTCGGTGGCACCGAACTCGATAATTTCCCCTTTGTAGAAAAAGGCCGTGTAGTCAGAGATGCGGGCAGCCTGCTGCATATTGTGGGTGACGATGACGATGGTGTAATGCTCTTTCAGGGTGTCAACCAGCTCTTCAATGCGTGCCGTGGCTACAGGATCAATCGCTGAGGTCGGTTCGTCCATCAACAGGATTTCGGGCTCCACGGCGATCGCCCGGGCGATGCAGAGACGTTGCTGCTGACCGCCGGAGAGTGCTGTGCCGGGCTGATTCAGTTTGTCTTTAACGTCATCCCAGAGCGCGGCCTGCTGCAGAGCTTTCTCAACCCGGTCACGCAGCTCACTGCGGGTGATGTGATAGTGCTGCTTGAGGCCATAGGCGATGTTGTCGAAGACGCTCATAGGAAACGGCGTCGGCTTCTGGAAGATCATGCTTGCGGCGTAATTCCAGGACATCACAACTGCTGTCGAGAATGTTTTGGCCGTCGAGAAGAACTTCACCACTGACACGCTGACCGCGATAGAGCTCAAAGATCCGGTTGTAGGTTCGAAGGTGAGTCGACTTGCCGCATCCCGAAGGGCCGATGATTGCAGTCACCTGGTTGGCGGCGATCTCAAGGTTATTGTCAAAGAGGGCCTGCTGATCGCCGTAATAGAAGTTAAGACCCCGGGTCGCGATTTTGATCTGAGTTTCCTCTGCCAAGGGTTGGGCCTTCGTTGAATGCAATGCAAAGGGTCGCTTCCGCTGTTGATCCTGATATTCTGTTGTCACAGTCTGAATCATAATTATTTGCTCCTGTACCAGAGAAGTCCCCGGCTAATAACGGTCGTGCCAAGAACGCTGGCTGCAATAAGCAGCGAAGCCCCCCAGGCCAAGGTTTGCCAATCTTCGTAAGGGGACATGGCGTAGTTAAAAATTGTGACGGTCAAATTCGCAGTCGGCTCGTTGAACGATTCGGGCCAATAGGGACTGTTCAGGGATGTGAAGAGTAGAGGCGCAGTTTCGCCACTAACCCGGGCAACGGCAAGTAAAATGCCAGTCAAAAGGCCCGCCTTTGCAGATCGGAAAACAATGCCTAGCGTCGCTTTCCAGCGGGGCACGCCAAGGGCCAAAGCTGCTTCGCGCAGGGCGCTCGGCACCAAAGCCAGCATGTCTTCTGCGGTGCGTGCGACCACCGGCAACATGATAATTGCCAGGGCTACGGCGCCGGAGATTCCCGAGAAATGCCCGGTCGTCATGACGATTGCTACGTAAACGAAGACGCCAATGATGATCGATGGTGTGCCCATCAGCAAGTTAGCCGCAAAGCGGACGGCTTCAGCCGTTTTCGACTGTTGACCGAATTCCGCCAGCCAGACGCCCGCGGCGAGCCCGATCGGGACACCCATCAGAACGGCTAACAAGGTAATCAGCAGGGTGCCGAGGATGGCGTTGGCGAGGCCGCCGCCCGGCATCCCCGGCGGCGCCGGCAACTCAGTAAAAAACTGCCAGTTGATGGCCGGCATTCCCTTGAGAATGACAATGCTGAGAATCCAGCCGAGCATGGCCACGCCGAACAGGGCCGCCAGGCCGCTGATCAGGCGAATCCCCAGGTCGATGCCACGACGATATGTCAAGCTGCGTTGTCTCATCTTACGGCTCCCAACTTGCGCGCTGTGCGGCGCAGCCACCAGCGGGCGGCCCACTGCAAGACCAGGGTGACGCCGAACAGGACCAGGCCGAGTTCGATCAGGGCGGCGAGGTAAAGATCGTCGGAAGCCTCGGTAAATTCGTTGGCCAGGGTCGAAGCGATGCTGTTGCCGGCAGCAAACAGTGAGGCTGAGATCTCGTGCCGGTTGCCGATGACGAAGGTCACCGCCATTGTTTCACCGATGGCGCGACCGAGGCCGAGGAAGCAGGCTCCGACCACGCCCTGGATGCCGTAAGGAATGGTCACCTTGCGGGTCACTTCCCAGGTCGTGCTGCCCATACCGTAGGCTGACTCCTTAACCACCGCGGGGACCATCTGGAACACGTCGCGGGTCACCGAGGTGATGAACGGCAGCACCATCAGGGCAAGGATGATTCCGGCTGAGAGCATGCCGATACCCATGGGCGGGCCCTGGAAGAGCGCGAATCCGGGGGCGATGCTTGCCAGCCACGGCTGTACGTAGTCAGCCATGAATGGAGCAAACACGAACAGGCCCCACATGCCGTAAATAATGCTTGGGATGGCGGCCAGAAGCTCGATGGCGCCACCGACGATGCGGCTCACTGCCGGCGGGGCAATCTCCACCAGGAAGAGAGCGATCACCAGGCTTAAGGGCACGGCGATCAGCATGCCGATGGCGGTCGAAACAAGGGTGCCATAAACGCTGCTGAGCGCGCCGAACTCCATGAAGGCCGGATCCCAATCCTGCGAGGTCAGAAAGCCGAAGCCGAAATGTTTGAGCGCCGGCATGGCTCCCATCACCAGGGTGTAGAGGATGCTGCCAACGAGCAACAAAACAGCTAGACCGCTGGCTAGTGTCAGCCAACGGAATGCCGGGTCAAGATTGATATGGGTTTTCGTCTGCATCTTTCAACCTTTTGAAGGTTTGTTTTTTCCGCGCTTCACGCCACGCGCTCGGTCTTTATGGCCAAACCGGTTTGCCCGTTGATTTGATCTCTTCCGCCCAGGTTTTCTCAACAAGGCTGACCACGGCTTCCGGCATCGGCACATAATCGAGTTTTTCTGCCGTGCTGGCTCCGTTGCGATAGCACCAGTCAAAGAAGGTCAAAATCTCTTTGGCGGTTGCGGCATTCGCCTGTTCCTTGTGGACCAGGATGAACGAAGCTCCGGTGATCGGCCAACTCTCAGCACCGGGCTGATCGGTCAGCACCAGGTAGAAGCCCTCGGCGTTAGCCCAGTCGGCATTGGCCGCTGCAGCCTGGAAGGCCGTGCTGGTTGGGGCGATGTAATTACCGGCCTGGTTTTGCAACAGGCTGTAGGCCAGCTTGTTCTGCAGAGCGTAGGCATATTCGACGTACCCGATCGAACCTTTGATGCGCTGCACGTAGGCGGCGACGCCTTCGTTACCCTTGCCACCAACCCCGGCAGGCCACTTCACAGCCTTGGCATTGCCGATCGAGTCTTTCCATGTCGGCGAAACTTTGCTCAAGTAGTTGGTAAAGATCCAGGTTGTGCCCGAGCCATCAGCCCGGTAGACGACCGTAATCGCTGTTTCTGGAAGTGCCAGGCCTGGATTCTCCTTGGCAATCGCAGCATCGTTCCAGGTGTTTATCTTGCCCAGGAAGATGTTGGCCAGGGTGGTTCCGGAGAGTTTCAAGGCTCCTTCTTCAATACCCGGCACATTAACAACCGGAACCACGCCACCCATGATCATGGGGAACTGCAGCAAACCGGCTTCGTCCAACTCAGCCGCCTTTAATGGTGCGTCAGACGCCCCGAAATCGACAGTTTTAGCCTTGATCTGACGAATTCCGCCGCCCGAGCCGATCGACTGGTAGTTCAACTTGACGCCGGTCTCTTTGTTATATTGCCAGGCCCACTGCGCGTAAACCGGGTAGGGGAAGGTTGCTCCCGCGCCGTTGATCGTGGCTGCGGCGAGAGCAGGACCGGAACTTAGTATCAGGGTGGTCAGGGTGATCAGGATCGTGCGGAAAAATTTATTGCTCTTTGGGTCCATGGGACTTATCTCCTTAACTGCTTTCTCGTTAATTTGGAGACGAGTCTGACGTGAAACTGTTAGCGGATGGTTAGGGTACGGTAAGAAGTGAATTAAATATGGCCGCCGGGAGAGTTTTCCCGATGGCCATATTTGTTGTGACGTGTACTCAATAAATCCCTGGGTGATTCAGGAAAGAGCTGCGATAGGATTTGTAGTAATCAGGTCCTGCAGCTTTGTGCCGTTACTGGAAATCATAAATTAGAAGGAGCCTTCGTTTATCCTGTTTATAAAGTCAAAGGCTTAAATCAATGGCTAGATATGCATGTTTCTCTAGACACGTTAGGGGTTGAACATGTATATTTTTTGTCAGGAACTGCCGAAAACTGATTCCGAATTCTATGGAGGTCGACCTGGAAAAGAACATCAAACTCGGAGAACTTCTTGTTAAGGCCGGCTTGATCGATGGCTTTCAGATGAATTTAGCGCTCTCCTATAAACGTCACTGGGGTGGGCGTGTAGGGGAGTCGCTTGTAAGATTGGGCTATATTACCGATGAGGATCTTCACAACTTCATCGCCAAGCAATTCAACTTACCTCATATTGACCTTATCACTCACAGAATACCCGAAGACGTACTTGACTATATTCCTGAATCAAAAGCGATCGAGTTTTGCGTAATACCAGTTGACAGGGTCGAAATCAGAGGGACCATGCACCTCGTGGTCGCCATGCCCGATCCTACAAATTTTTATGTCATTGATACATTACAATTTCTGACCGAATGTTGGATAAAGCCGACAATGGCTTGCGCTGAATCAATTACTAAAGCAATTGCCTTGCATTACGGAGCTGCTTCTAGTCGACGAGCAAAATTTGGGCACCCCGCTCCCCCCTCGCCTATTCCTGACCGCCCTGCTCTTGACCCCACTGACGAAGAGTGGCACCCTTCTGAATTAATCATCAAGCGTCTTGAGGAAAGATTTGAAAAGCTGGTACGCATACTGCTCGAGAACGGCTCCACCGCGCAGGTTAAGGCTTTAATTGATCTGTTGTAACGTCGTTCCCCCCAGTCGCCTGGGCAGTTGTTTGATCTGCCACATCCCCTGATGTCTTCTTCATGATTCTTGTCGGCTTTCATCAGGCCCTCCTGCGTTTGGTTGTCGTAAATCCCTATAAATAAATGGCCACCCGACGTTGATCCGGTGGCCTTGATTCTGCGGATTAAAGGGCATCCTAAAGATATCTATCAACAAGAAGCCGATTTTATCTCAGAAGTCGGGACTTCTGAGAACTAGACCTTACCTCTAGCTTTGTTGGGTCAATTGCCAAGCGTCGCTCTTGGCAGCGGCCAATCCTTCGCATTCTTCTTTCACCAAATGATGACGGTACGCAAACATTTTCTTGAGTTTTTGGCGTATAAACCACCCACTAAACAACTCTCCCAACCAACCGATTGGCACTTTATAATCAATACTATCAATATACAGACAGGTGTTTTCATCTATTGGTTCTACAGAATGGGTATGGCACCACAGTGCAAAAGGGCCACTAATTTGTACATCCTGAAAAGACTTTCCTGGTTGGTAATTTCGGTGTTCCGCCACCCAAAAAAAGTGAATGAAACCAAAAATGGACATTTCTAAAGTGGTGCGAGAACCGATTTCGTCAATACAAGCCGGTGTGCCCACCACCTTGACAGGCTCCCATGGTGGAATGAGTTTTTCTATGGCAGCTGGGTCGTGGTGCCAGTCAAAAACCAGAGCTGCAGGAGCCTGAATAGTAGATTCGTAATAAAGGTGGGGCATAAGTTTTATTCCACTGTTCTTTGGAAGTTTCGTCCAACATCTACAATCACCCCACGAGAGTCGAAAAGCTGAGGGTGAACCAATTCGCCAACGGAGAATCTCACACGGGTAATATTAGTTACAGCTCCCATGCCCTTCCCGTCACGCTTTAAAATGCCGAATACAGGGACTTTACCAGCAGCTCCACGGCCACGCTTACCTTTGCGACTGCCACCGAAGTATGACTCATCGACTTCGATCTCGCCAGAGAAGAGAGTTTCATCTTCTACGGCCTGGTAACTCAACTGGCGCAACCGGTGAAAATAGTAGGCTGCAGTGTTCTTGTTAACGCCAATCAAGGCCGCTGCTGTTCGGGCTGTTGATCCCGAGATAAAGAGCTCAATTAATCGCTGTTGTTTGGATTCACTTAAACGACTTTTACACATGCTGCTCTCCTGGAAGAAATTCAGTTATCCAGGACAGCCCCAAACATCATTGTCTGCCAATGAAGAACCTAATCATCACCCCTCCTCTGCGCTAACCGTCGGCAAAGCTTCAGAACCTCAGTCTGGTGTTCCTGCTCTTTTTGGTGAAGTCGTTGCTCCATTTCATTAAGCTGACGTTTCAACGACTTGACTCGCTCCCGGTAGCGCAGCACGAAATCTATGGCCTCCAAGGACAGGCCCATATCTTCGTGCAGGTGGCGGATGAGTTTAAGTTTCCTGACATCTGTGGCTCTCAAGCCTTTTGCGCCATGCAACATGGTATGCGAAGTGACCAACTCTTCATGCTCACACTGGAGAATGAACTCCTCTGACACCCTTGTCATGCGTGCTACAATCCGATATTCGTAGTGAGCTTCAGGATCATTGCAGACAAGTGCAATTGGGTATTTCTTCATAGCCTTCTCCTCACCAGTCGGGCTGGAATTGCAAAACAGGGCACGAACAATTTATCTAATGCATAGACTTCCATTGCTCAAGCAGTTCCTTTTCTTTTGCCGTCAGCTTTTGCGGCAGAACGGTTTCGACAGTGACATACAGATCGCCGTGTTGATCAGGATGATTGATTTTGGGCATTCCTAACCCGCGCAGCCGGAAAACCCGTCCATTACTTGTTTCCGGTGGGATAGGCAAGCTCACCGTGCGGTCGATGCCGGGAACCGAGAGCTTTCCACCTAACAACATGGTGAACAGATCTGCTGAAACAGTGGTCTTCAAATCATCGTCGTCGCGCAAAAACCGTTTGTCGGGCAAAACGTCAATGGTCAAATAAAGATTTCCTGACCCCCCTCCTCCGGTACCAGTCCCTCCCTGTCCCTTGAGCCTTACCCGGGATCCGGTTTTGACCCCACGAGGAATTTTGACGTCAACTTTGCGACCGTCCTCCCATTGCAACGACCGCTTGGTTCCATGGTAGGCCTCGCTGAGGCTCACCTGAAGTGAATGTTCGAGATCTCCGCCGAGTCTCGGCCGCACCTTATGATGAACCTGCTGGCCGCCCCTATCTCCAGTGCTTTGCTTGCGGTCGCCACCGCCGAACAGATTGGTGAAAAAATCGGAAAAACCGCCACCAGAGCCAAACAGCTCTTCGAATTCCTCGGGATTAACGGTTCGATAACTGTAGTTCTGATTGCCTGCTGTCGCTCTCTCACCCCAGTTGAAGTCTTCTGGCTTTCCGCCGCTTTGCTGATACTGCTGCCACTGGGAACCTAAACGATCATACTGCTCACGCTTTGCGGGATCGGACAGCACTTCGTTGGCCTCATTGATGTCCTGAAATTTGTTAGCTGCAACACTGTCTGAGGAGTTGACGTCAGGATGATATTTTCGAGCCAGCTTGCGGTAGGCTTTTTTGACTTCCTTCGCATCCGCTTTACGATCTATCCCCAGGATACTGTAGTAATCTTTATACTCCATGCGATCTCCATTTCGTCGTATCCAGAATGGCTCGCCTGACAAGATCAACGGCCGATCTTTGTCTCCGGCCCAGATTGACGAATCAACTTGATGCGATGAGCACCTGCGCCGGGCGTAACAGTTTGCCGTTGAGCAGATAGCCCTTTTGCTCGACTCTCACTATGGTGTTGGGGGCGACGCCGGGATACCGGACCATACCTATGCTGTCGTGCAAACTGGGGTCGAACGTTTGGCCCAAAGCTTTCATCTCTTCGACAGCGTAGTTGGCAAAGAATTTCCCCAGAAGGCTCCGAATCATTTCGATTCCCTGCAAGATGTTGCGGCTATCCTCTTCCGGCGAAGTATGTCGTAAGGCGAGATCAAGACCGTCAGCAACGGGTAAAATGTCTCTCAGTAACGTTTCCTTTTGTGCCTCAACCCCCTGGGCGGAGGAGCGTTCCAGACGTTTTTTGGTGTTCTCCAGATCGGCAAGCAGGCTTAGATAGCGCTCCTTCCATACCGCGCCCTCATCAGGCGATTGTTGATCAGTTTCCGTATTTTTATCCCGGGACGTACCGGTGTCTATTTGAATCTCATCGGCCATCATCGCACCTCTTTACTCCTGTGGTTGCACAGACTCATTACTGATTGTTAATTAAACTTTCGCAGGGTCTTCTGATAAGTCAATCCTTGCATCAGGAATTGGTTAACCATCTCCAGGTTCAAAAAGAAGCCGATTTTGATCACACCTCGCAAGTTTGAAAGGGTTCTGGAATAACGACATTTTCGAGATCAAGTTCATTGCGCAAGTCGTTAGCCAGACTCTCGGAGGATTCCTCTTCGCCATGAACGATGAAGGTATGTTGCGGTTTGCACCGCATGACCCGCACAAAATCGATCAGGCCATCCCGGTCAGCGTGTCCGGAAAAGCCGGTCAGAATCTCTAGTTTGGCACGCACAATATATTCTTCACCGTAGATGCGAACGGTCTTCTCCTTATCCACTATATGGCGGCCCAAGGTGTTGGGCGCCTGCCAACTGGTGAAGAGAATTGTGTTGCGCGGATCTCCGATGCGGTTTCGCAGGTGATGGAGGATACGGCCGCCCTCAAGCATGCCGCTGCAACTGATGATGATCGCCGGGAATTTTAAGCTGTTGAGCGCCTTCGACTGCTCCACGGTCTGGGTGTACTGGAGACGACCGAAACCAAAGGGGTTGTTATCATCGTCTGTCAGCAGGAACTCGCGGATCTCGGCATCATAAACCTCCGGATGCAGTCGGAAGATCTCGGTGGTGCGGGTGGCCAGCGGGCTGTCAACGAAGATTGGGAGATCGGGGATGGATCCCTCGCTGTGCAAGCGGTGGAAAGCATAAACGAGCTGCTGGGTCCGACCAACGGCAAAGGCCGGGATCAGCAGCAATCCACCGCGACTGGCGGTTTCGTTGACAATGCGTTCCAATTCCTTCTCTGAATCGGGATAAGCCGGATGGTACCGGTTGCCGTAGGTACTCTCCATGATCAGGATATCGCAACCGTCGCTTATTGGCACGGGGTCACGGATGATGGGGATGTCCGGCCGGCCGATATCTCCGCTGAAGACCAGACGGCGGTTCTGGCCGGTCACCTGATCGTCGATGTCAAGGATGACATGGGCGCTGCCTAGCATGTGGCCGGCATCGATCAAGGTGAGGTGGATGCCGGGAAAGAGCTGGTGGCGACGGTTGTAGCTTAAACCGACGAATTGTTCCATCGCCTTACTCACATCGGCCTTTCTATAGAGAGGCTCAAAAAGGCGCTGACCTTTCTTCTTCCTCCGGCGATTGACGAATTCCACGTCATTTTCCTGAATAAAGGCGCTGTCCATGAGCATAACGGCACACAGGTCGCGGGTGGCCGAGGTGCAGAAAATGTCACCGCTGAAACCATCCTTGACCAGCCGCGGGATGCGCCCTGAGTGATCAATGTGGGCATGGGAAAGCACCAGGCAGTCGATGCTCTCGCCCGAGCACAATTCATTGCGGTTACGCTCGAAGGCTTCCTTTCGTTTGCCCTGGAACAGACCACAGTCCAACATGATGGTTTTGCCGTTCACTTCAATCAGGTGTTGGGATCCGGTAACAGTACGGGCGGCGCCATGGAAAGTGATTTTCATGATAGAGTCCTTTCCCGAAGATTAAGCTGGTGGTTTTTGAGCTAGTCGTTCATCCCGTTTGAGATCGAACGCCATGTCATAATGTTATGATGACAAACCTCAACCTTTTGTCAAAATATCAACGTCTCATATTGCCTGGATTACAAAAAAGGCCACCCGTTTCCAGGTGGCCTTTTTTGTTGGCTTAAAGCGCCTCTCAAATGTCAATCAACAGGAAGCCTGTTTTTCCTCTCACAAGTCGTGACATATAAGAAAAGCTAAAGGCCGATCCTGATGATTCTATCGCATTCTGGGCATTTCATTTGCAGCATTTGCGACTCACTTTGTGACGAGGTGTCCCAAGCTATTAGAAATCACCTTAACAAAAGAATCCGAGTCATAGAAACAACCTTCCCCAGGTTGGTCTTCGGAATATATGCTGCGCAACCATGCCCTCGAGCTTCCTCTTGCGTAATGTCCTTTCCGGTGAGCATGATGACTGGTATAAACTTATTGCTCCTGTTTTTGTTTCTAATAAATTGAGAAACATCATATCCACTTAACCCCGTCATCTCCAAGTCAGTTATAACCAGATCAAAGGGCCCAATATCTCCAGGCTTTGCGCTATCGATCTCTTTAAGAAGGTTGATGGCCTTTTCTCCCGAGCTCGCTGTTTCGACATGAAAATCCACAGACAAAGCATCACTGAGGGCCTTGAGGAAAAAGGGGCTATCATCCACTAAAAGGATTTTCTTTCTCATCGTTTTCTGAGTCGTCTCATAGCTCCCGAGATCCTGATTACGTACCATAAACAGAAAAGGCCATCCAACGGATCAGAGGATGGCTTGTGTTCATATCTCATCTTCCCCCTGCAATTCTCAGATACCAGCATAAATAAGCTACCGGCAATTATACCCGGTCATTCGTTGAGGTCAAAGAGGAGGATTTCTTATTGATCGTCCTACATTGTTTGGGATGGTTCAGATTGGCGACAACTATGCTGATACAGGGGACGGGCCACGCTCGAGGCATCCTCAGGACCAAGCCTTGCAAAGCGTATCATGCACGGCAATCATCAAAAAGCCACAAATTAAGCCGAGGCACGACAAACTACACAAGGTCTATTTGGTAATAAATGCCATATTTGTATAACCCCGTTCTCAATTAAAAATCCTTTATAATTACAAGCACCTACTCAACTCATAATTATTTCTTCCTGACACCTCCACAACAGCAAAACATACCAACTGTATACTGTATAAAACAAAATAGTGCATAAGTAGCTGTAAAATAAGACGAATTTCAATTTATAGTCTTGACTTTGTGGGTGGTTTGGTAATAATTATATCAACTGTGTGAATAAATACCTCTTGAGTTATTGGTTGCCGCAATACAGAATCTCCTCTTTCTTCATTCTGCATGCTGCAAAAAGACGGACGACAAAAAGTCCAATTAAAAAGTTTAGAGAGGGCCTATGAAATCGCGACTTAAAAAAGCTGGTCTACTGCTCACCGACGATGCTGACACCGAGATAGACATATCTGTCGCATGGGGCACCTTGTCCCGGCTCGGCTACCCTTCACGGTATGGCGGTAAAGCCCAAGACGGCTCCTACGAATATGTCATCATCGACCCCAAAACAGGCAGGTTTTTGGCCACAGGGAAAGGGGCAACACTTGAAACGTCCATGTGCGAAGCCGCCCTGAATGCTGTTACAGGATTCGACAGGAGTTAGCACATCACTTGTCACGTATAACAAATAAAAACATCACATTCAGCTCAATAAAGTTAAAGGAGAAAATCATGAAGTGCCCATTATGTAAAAACACCGGACATATTGAAATTGACATGCACACCGACGGTTACTGCCAAGATGCATTCGAATGTGGAGATTGCGGAGGCATTTGGACCTATTCCGGCAAAGATTTAAAAATCATCAAAGGGAAGAGCAGCAATAAAGTCACCGCTTATTCTGACTTCATCTGCCCAACCTGCAAAGCCGTTCATTGTATTGAAACAGATTTGAATGCGTTTCAGTTTCATGAAGAAATCCAGGAATGCGAGAACTGCGGCACCGCGTGTTCCTCAGCCCATGACCTGGTCGAAGTCATCGAAGATTCACAGTCCGACTCGTTTCTCAGTACCACATCCGAACATGTCGAATCAGACGACTACGTATATATATAAGAACCATTTTGTTGGTCGTGAAACTACACGTATCAAGTGAGGGGCCCCATGGAAAACTTATGGAAAGAGCACTACTCTGCCATCGGAGTTGAGGATTTTGCCAATACTGTCGTCTTCAAACGTTTCCTGGAGCGCTTCTGCAAAGAAGAAGAGAATAATCATCGAAGCAGATTACTCTATGGGGAAGAGGACGCAGAAAATTTAACGCGAGGAGACGTTCAATGTACGTAGAACAGTGGTCTCATGAAGAGATTGTGACATATTGCAATAACGCTAACTTACTTTTTTCTAAAGTGAACGAGTTACGCAGCAGAGTGATTCGAGAGCTACTGGTTCGCTTAATAAGACGAACGACTTCAGTTCTGAAGCATCAGGGCAGATCAACGACTAACAGCAGCAAAATAAATAATGCCCCCAGGGGTGCATAATCGGGTGATCAGAAGACTATATTCATGTCAAAGCTTTAGACATGTACGCAATACAGCAAGGAGACTTGATCATGATGCTGCTCTCGAACGCAAATAAGGTGCTGGCCAAAATTTTATTTTGGGGAGAAATACTCAGGCAACGAAAGCAACTGAGTAAAATGGACGATTATCTACTGAAGGATATTGGTGTCAGCCGTGTAGAAGCTGCTCGTGAAGCTGAACGCAAGTTTTGGGATTATGCGCCAGTTGTAGATGAATCTCTCCAAAGGCGAACGGGTACGACCTTAGTCACATCATCTGAGAAGAACACCGCCTTCAATCTTCTATTTCATTGAAGCCAGGAATGATTTGTTAAAAATAGACGGACTCCTTTTGTCTCACAGGTTTCGTCAGCAGGTTGATTTCCAAAAATGGCCATTGTGGGCGGGAACGAACCCTGGTGGCCATAGTTTTGTGTATTAAAGAGCTTTCTGAACACACCTATCAATAATAAGCCCGTTTTCTTCTTAGAAGTCGTGACTTATAGCAAAAGCCCCCGGTCTGAAGATCGAGGGCTTTTGTACTCTATAGATAGTAACTTATGCGATGATTCAGTTCTCATTTTCCTTGAATATAAACAGGAGAAGCTTAATGCCTGCCATGACGATAGAACCATATAAAAACTATCTAAAAGTATTTAGGTCATATGCCAAAGCAAGAATGACATCAAAAAATAGCACGGCAGTGCTGAAACTCCGTCTCTGAACCATATTTGATATAGAGAAAAAGCACTGATGGCTGGTGTTGAGGCAGTGTTTTGTGCGAAGATATGTGCCGTTCAGTTAGAACAAAAATTGTTGCAGAGGAATGAGCAATATTCAATCTTGATAAGGAGGAAAAAAATGAAAAAGTTACTGATATTGTTGGTTGTCTTTGGAATGTTTGTACCGAATGTTTTGCTGGCAGTCGAGCCGGTCAAGATTGGTATGGTTACCACGCTTTCGACCAAGGCTGGCTACCTTGGTGAAGACGTGCGCGACGGTTTCAAACTGGCTATCGCGCAGGAGGAGGGAATGCTAGGTGGGGTGCCGGTTGAACTGCTGGTCGAGGATGACGGTCGTGACCCGGGTAAGGCCAAACAGATTGCCGATCGCTTCGTAAAGCGTGACAATGTTAAGATCATGACCGGTATTATCTTCTCCAATGTCGCTCTGGCAGTGGTTCCGAAGGTCGTACGCGGCGAGGTTCTCTACATCAGCCCTAACGCCGGGCCCTCGGACCTGGCCGGCAAAGGCTGTAATGAAAACTACTTCAATGTTGCCTATCAGAACGACAACCTCGATGAGGTCGTTGGCAAGTACGTCAGCGATTCCGGCTTCAAAAATGTTTACCTGCTGGCACCCAATTATCCGGCTGGCAAGGATCACCTCGCAGGTTTCAAACGTTACTACACGGGTAAAATCTCTGGCGAAGTCTACACCAAGCTTGGCCAATCTGACTACGCGGCAGAAATCGCTGCACTGCGTGCTGCCAAGCCGGATGCGGTCTTCTTTTTCCTTCCCGGCGGCATGGGGATCAACTTTATCAAGCAGTATTCTCAGGCTGGCCTGAACAAGACGACCCCTGTCTTCGGTCCCGCCTTCTCCTTCGACGAACGACTCCTTGGCGCGGTTGGTGCTGCTGCCCTGGGGGTGAAAAACGGCTCCCAGTGGACCCACGACCTCGACAATCCGGCCAACAAACAATTTGTTGAGGCTTTCCGCGCAGCCTACGATCGGACCCCGACTCTCTACGCCAGCCAAGGGTATGAGGCGGCACGTTTGATCGGCAGTGCCCTCAAGAGCGTCGGTGGAGATGTGACTAAGTTCGACCAACTGCGTGCCGCCGTTCGCAAGGCTGATTTTGAGTCAGTGCGCGGCCAGTTCGCTTTCACTTCCAACCAGCACCCGGTACAGAACCTCTACATCCGCGAAGTCGTCGAAGATGGCAAGGGGGGCTTCACCAACCAGACACTCAAAGCGGTTTTCACCAACCACGGCAATGCCTACGTTGATGAATGCAGCATGAAGTAGGCGGTTGCAGGGTAGATATAATTTTATTGTAGTAATAGGCACGTTTCTACAAGCAGGAGTGTTCTCTTTGCCGGAGAAACGTGCCTGCCTTTATCCGCCTCGTAACGGGGTGCGGCGAGTGATCTCATGCTCCTGGTTATCGAACAGATCTTCAACGGCCTCCAACTCGGTGTGACCCTGTTTCTTATGTCGGCCGGTCTGACCCTGGTTTTTGGAATCATGCAGGTGATCAACCTCGCGCACGGATCCTTCTACATGATTGGAGCCTATGTCGCGGCAACGGTGACTGCACGCAGCGGTTCTTTCCTGCTTGGCATGGCCGTGGCGTTGCCCGCAGCAGCGGTGGTCGGCATGCTGGTCGAGATGGTCGTGCTGCGGCGACTCTACAAAAAGGAGCACGTCGACCAAGTTCTCGCCACCTTCGGCCTTATTATGTTTTTCAACGAGTTGACCCGCATCCTCTGGGGACGCCAGCCGTTGTTCATGGACGTGCCTTCCTGGTTGTCCGGCAGCGTTGAGCTGATTCCCGGCATCCCCTATCCGAGCTACCGTATTGCGGTTATCGGCGTTGGTTTGATGGTGGCGCTGTTCCTCTACCTGATGTTTACCCGCACCCGAATCGGCATGCAAATTCGGGCCGGGGCGAGCAACAGAGAGATGGCTGGTGCTTTGGGCATCAATATCCGGCTTTTATACACCTTGGTCTTCGGACTCGGAACTCTGCTTGCCGGTTTGGCTGGAGTGATGGCTGGTCCGATCCTTGCGGTCGAGGCGGGGATGGGAGAGAGTATACTGATCTTGACCTTCGTGGTGATCGTGATCGGTGGCATCGGCTCGGTGCGCGGTGCATTTATCGGAGCGCTTTTGGTCGGCATGGTTGACACCCTCGGGCGTGCGTTTCTGCCCGCCCTGTTTCGTATGTTTCTGTCGTCAGCACATGCCGACGGGGTTGCTGCCTCGGTGGCCTCGATGTCGATCTACATTCTAATGGCTATTATCCTGATCTGGCGCCCCAAAGGGCTACTGCCGGCCCATTCCTGAGTTGGACAATAAATAGATGCGCATGCTGTCACGATTCGATCGAAAAAGCCTCTGTATATTCATCAGTGCCCTGTTGCTGGTACTGCTGCCGATTCTGGCGGCCCTGGCCGGTGAGCCTTATCTGGTCTCACTCTTTTCCCGCATCCTGATCTACGCTCTCGCTGCAGCGAGTCTCGATTTAATCCTCGGTTATGGAGGTCTGGTCAGCCTGGGACACGCTGCATTCTTCGGCATAGGTGCCTACGCAGTCGGGATTCTTGCCCATCATGACTTTGAAGAGACCGCGCTGATCTCCTGGCCGCTGATCATTCCGGGGAGCGACAGCGGTCTGGTCGCCTGGCCGCTCGCAATAATGGTTTCCGCCTTGCTGGCCGCAATCATAGGAGCGCTGAGCCTGCGCACCCGCGGCATGCACTTCATTATGATCACTCTGGCTTTTGCGCAGATGCTCTTCTTCTTTTTCGTCTCCCTCGAAGGTTACGGAGGCGACGATGGTCTCACACTCTTTTCGCGCAATACCCTGCCGGGACTCGACTTGGGCGACGACGTGCAGTTCTACTATATCTGCCTGGCTTCGCTGAGTGTTTTCCTGCTCTTGGCCGGCCGGCTGGTAGAGTCACGCTTCGGTATAGTGATCCGAGGTTGTCGCGAGAATGAAAAACGCATGCAGTCGCTCGGTTTTCCAACCTATCGCTACAAGTTGCTCTGTTTCGTGATCGCCGGTGCTGCGGCTGGTCTTGCAGGCGCCCTGATCGCCAACCAGGTCGAGTATGTCAGCCCGGGGCTGATGCACTGGACCCGCTCCGCGATTATCCTGGTCATGGTGCTGTTGGGGGGGAGTGGCACTCTCTATGGGCCGGTGCTCGGTGCTGCGGCCTTTCTGTTGCTTGAAGAGGTGCTCTCGATCTACACCGAGCACTGGATGGTCTACTTCGGCCCGGTGATGATCCTGGTGGTGTTGTTTGCTCGCCACGGACTTTTCGGCATCCTGGTTGGCAAGGAGAAGCGCCATGGCTGAACCGTTGCTGCGCATCGAGAGCCTGTGTAAGAGCTTTGGCGCGGTCAAGGCCTGTCATGACCTTTCCCTTGAGGTTCATGCTGGCGAGATTCATGCCTTGATCGGTCCTAACGGCGCCGGCAAGACTACTCTTCTCAATCAAATTGCCGGTGACTTGACCCCCGACAGCGGACAGATTTTCCTGGCGGGGCAGGAAATTACCCATCTTCCATTGTATCGACGTGCTCCTCTCGGGCTGGCGCGTTCCTACCAGATCACTTCGGTGTTCGCCAACTTGAGTGTCGAGGAGAACATGCTGCTCGCGATTCAGGCCCACCATGGCCACAGCTTTCGCTTCTGGGGCCGAGGACTGAAGGACCCGCAACTGTTGGCTGAGCTTGGACCGGCACTGGAAACAGTGGGCCTCAGCGAGCGTGCCGAGGCTATTGCCGGCAATCTCTCCCACGGTGAAAAGAAGCAGCTTGAGGTTGGTATGGCGCTGTCCTGCAAGCCGCAACTACTGCTGCTTGACGAACCGATGGCAGGGATGGGACCGGGAGGGAGCATCGAACTCTCCAAGTTGATCCACAAGCTAAAGAAAGAGATGACAATCCTGTTGGTCGAGCACGACATGGAGGCGATTTTCTCCCTCGCAGATCGCATCACAGTGCTGGTATACGGTGAGGTGGTTGCTACCGGTAGCGTCGAAGAGATTCGTAGCAACCCGGCGGTACGCCAAGCCTACCTCGGTGAGGAGGACTAGACATGCTAAAGGTCGAGCAGATAGAAACCTTCTACGGCAGCAGCCAAGCGTTGTTTGGTGTCAGCCTTGAGGTGCGCGCCGGCGAGGTGGTGACTCTGCTCGGGCGGAATGGCATGGGCAAGAGCACGACAATCAAGTCGATTATGGGCCTCACACCGGTGACACGGGGACGCATCACCTTCAATGACGTTGAGACCCAGCACCTGCCGAGCTATCAGGTGGCCCGTCAGGGGCTCGGGCTGGTTCCCGAGGGCCGGCAGATTTTTCCTAATCTGACGGTTCTTGAGAACATCATGGTTGGTGCCGCTAATCGCGGTGGCAGAGAAGAGCCCTATACCTTGGACGAGGTGTTGGAGATTTTCCCACGCCTGGCAGAGCGCCTGAAAAACTACGGCAACCAGCTTTCTGGTGGAGAGCAGCAGATGCTTGCTGTGGTTCGCGCCCTGATGACGACACCCAAACTGTTGATCCTTGACGAGGCAACCGAGGGATTGGCTCCGTTGGTTAGGAAAGAGATCTGGTACGGACTCAGTGTGCTCAAAGCACGCGGACAGTCGATACTGGTAATCGACAAGAACCTCGATGCGCTGATGAAACTCGCCGATCGACACTACGTGATGGAAAGGGGGGCGGTGGTCTGGTCCGGGGAAACGGATGAGATAGCTGATAACGAAGAGCTCAAGGCACGCTATTTGGGGGTGTGATGAGGCAGGGGAAGCTGTGGGTTAGTCTGAAAATTCTAACCCTCTATTTTTACTGACACCACGAGACAATATTGAACTGCCGACACGAGAATATTAAGAAGGAGGATTGCTTATTATAAATCTCTCGCATGACTCTTGTGTTTTCAGATTGACAAATACACAGAATCTTTACGATCCCTGATAAATAGAAAAGGGCCGCCCGTGACTAGATGACCTTAACTTTGTGGATTTAAAGTGTCTCTGAGGTAACTCTATCAATAACAAGCCTGATCATGTCATAACTTGGCGGCATGACGTGCTGCCCCGTTAACCTGGCAAGGCGTTTTGCAGACAGGAATTAACAACAAAGAAGCATGCGCCCTGTTAGGCATCGTGTTTAGTCGGAAGATCTTATTTCGTTGCCGCGGCTTTTGTTATTCCAGATAAGGCTTTTTCAACTTTGCTTATGACTTCATCGCAACCAATAATATTATGTCTTTTCCCCAAGTATCTTGGGTCATTATAAGATATCCACACCTTAGATTTATCATCTTCCCAAATAATCGCTTTTTGAGGTAAATCGACAGCGACACTTTGTTGGCATTGCATGAGAGGGCTTCCCACTTTTGGGTTCCCGAATATGATTAGCCGTGTTTCCCGGAGTTCTACGCCCACTTTTTGAGCCGCGTCGGAATGATTTATTTGATTGAATATCGTCATACCTTTTTCATTCAATATGCTCTCAAGTCTTTCGGTTGTTTCCTTAACGTTGAAATCACTTTGAACGTTGATCAGGCCCTCTGCGGCCATTAATGGCAATACAGTAAACAAGATTAACAGCAATGTTATAGATGCTTTTTTCATTACTTACTCCTTACGTGGGCCGTCGCAATATACGGCCAATTAATGAGACGCCTTGATGCCGACTCACAATATCTCTTCTGGCCTTATCCTGAAGTGTAACTGGCAATAGGCTTCGGTCAAATGCGGAGTGTTTCTAATGCTGGTGAGTTGATTTTGAGACGTTATAAACAGCTTGTTTCTGAAGGTCTCTGAAACGTTCTGCCAAAGAAGAAAAGGCCACCCGGTTAAGGGCAGCCCATTTATGAAATTTATCCGTGTTGTTCGATTCGATAGCTATGAAACTGGCAGACTCATCGTAAACACACTCCCTTCACCGGGTGTGCTGTGTACTGTCACCCCACCGTTATGGGCCTGAACGATGTGTTTGACGATTGCCAGGCCCAGTCCGGTACCACCGACGGCACGGCTACGGGCCGCATCTACGCGGTAAAAACGTTCAAACAGTCGAGGCAGATGTGCTTTGGAGATGCCCTGGCCACGGTCCTGAACCTTGATCATGACCTGCTCGCCCTCCTGCCAACTCTCAACGGTCACAAAATTTCTGCTTTCACTGTATTTGATGGCGTTGTCGACCAGGTTTATGACGGCCTGTTCAAGCAGGGCGCTGTTGACGTTTGCTACGAGCTCCTCTGAACAGAACAGGTTAACGTCTACCTCCCGGGACTTCGCAATGCTTGAACATGACTGCAGCGCTGATTCCAGAATTGGTAGCAGCCTCTCATGCGTACGAGCAACCTCATCAGATTCGGCATCCCGCTCAAGGCGTGAGAGGGATAACAGGTCTTCTACGATGGCATTGAGGCGGTCGGATTGCCGGTTGGCGATCTCAAGAAACCTCTGGCTGTCTTCCGGGTTCTCGTTGGCTCCGGCCAATAGAGTTTCTACCGCACCTTTAATGGCGGTGATTGGCGTTCTCAATTCGTGGGAGACGTTGGCGACGAAGTCTCGACGCAGGTTCTCAAGTCGTCGTAGGCGGGTAACATCACGGATGACAATCAGCGCGCCGATCGTTTGCCCGTCTGAACCTCGCAGAGGTGTCCCGTGAGTCTGCAGAAAACGTTCTTCTCCCTGGTACAAAAGAGTCATGTCAGCTTCGATGCTCGTCCGGCTCTGTAGCAATTCGGTGATGAATCTCTGCAGCTCGGGTTTACGGACCACCTCCTGAAGACTTCGGCCAACGGCCAACTCAGGGTTTGTCCCGAGCAGAGTTGCTGCCGCCTGGTTAATACGCAGGATCCTTTCTTGATGATCCACGGCCAGAACGCCCTCGATCATGCTGGCAAGAACGGCTTCCTGCTCGTTACGCTGACTCACAACTGTTTGAAGCCGATCGTTGAGCTGGGCCGCCATCTGGTTCATGGCTTCGGCCAGCCCGCCCATTTCTTCGCCCTTGTAGACCGGAAGCCGTCGATCGAGTTCGCCGCCGGCAAAACGTTCGGCACCGCGTTTCATTTCCACAAGAGGGCGACTGATGCGCCGTGATACCCAAAGGCTGATCAGGGCGGCTATCAGGGCAATCAAAATGCCGCTGTTGATAACATGGAAGAGGACGGTTTCAAGGGCTTTGTCAACACTGGCGATCGGTAAGGCCGTGCGGACGCATCCGATAATTTGATCGTTGCTTCTGATCGGCAGGGCTACGTACATCATTTCCTGTTGCAGGGTTGTGCTGTAGCGTGTTGCCGCACCGGAACGCCCTTCCAGTGCCACACGGATCTCAGGCCTTCTGGCATGGTTGTCCATTTTGGCAGGAGCTTCTTCAGAATCACCGACGACGCGGCCATCCGGCAGGATAATGGTCAGGCGGGTGCCAGATTGTTTGCCCAGGGCTACGCTCAAGCTTTCCAGAGAGCTGATATTGCCCGACACGAGAGCGTCTCGTGCCTGGTTGACGACCAACTGCCCCTGCGCCTCAAGCCCTCTGCGCTTTTCTTCGCGATAGAAGTCATCCAGAGTTCTGGAGAAAAACCAGGTGAGCGCCACCAGTGCGATCAGGATGATCACCAGAAAAGGTGGGTAGATCTGCCATATGAGACGTTTACGAGGCATAGAGGCCAGCTTTCAGCTTTCAGTTGTAAGCTGCAGGAAAAAACTATTCGCGGAAGCGGTAGCCGATACCGCGTACGGTCTCGATATATTCACCGCAGCTGCCGAGCTTCTTGCGCAGGCCGACAATCTGGACATCAACGGCACGATCGGTGACTGCATAGCCTTCGCCATGGATAGCGTCGACGATCTGGGTGCGGGTGAAGACCCAGCCGGGTCTGCAGGCCAGCAGGTAGAGTAGCTGAAATTCGCTAAAGGTCAGTTCGATGTTCTCGCCGCAGGCCTTAACCTTGTTGCGTCCCGGGTGAATATAAAGGTCGTGGATCTCTATCGGTTGTTCCGAGTCGGCTGGTTTGTCGGGCTTGACCCGCCGTCTCAGCACTGCTCGTGCTCTGGCCTGGAGAATCTGCGGGCTGAAAGGTTTGGTGATGTAGTCATCAGCCCCGAGTTCCAGACCCTGGACAATATCGTCCTCTTCGCCCTTGGCTGTGAGCATGATGATCGGGGTTTCCTGGGTGTCGGGAGCCTGGCGCAGCCGCCGACAGACTTCAAGGCCATCGATGCCCGGCAACATCAGGTCAAGAAAGACCAGGTCCGGCTTGTATTCGCGGACTTTGGTAAAGCCTTCTTCGCCTGTCATGGCGCATTCCACCTGGAAGCCGGCCTTGACCAGGTTGAAATGAATCAGGGCCAGAATGTCCTCTTCATCTTCGATAACCAGGATGCGTTCTTTGTTCATGGCCTAATGACTCTCATGTAGAATTAGATGTCGAGCCAAACTTGCCCGGTGGCTGTTCTTTGAATTTACGTCGCAGTCGAATCCTCGGCAAAAAGGGCCTCATGCAGGTTAACCGTGTGATTCTTGATCCGTCGCAGGGCAACGGCCATATCGCTGAAGGTCAGGGCAGGCAGAGCACCGCAGGAGCCCTCCTTCATCCGGACGAGGTGTGCTTTACGAACCTCATCAGCCAGATCGTTTAGACGATTGGCCTCATCGTAAATTTTGCGCATACTGCTGACATCTTCATCCTTGAAGGCATTGCAGACCAGGGTGAAGAAGGCAAATACCTCACGGTGAAAGGCGCGCAGGTCTTTCCAACCATCTTCGCTGAAATCAAGCTCATGCTTATCGAGCCGTTTCATATATGAGCAGAGGGAATACGCGTAGTCGGCAATCGACTCAAGCTCATCGGCGGCACGAACGTAATTGTAGGCCCGGTCCGACTGAGCTGTGCTGGCGCCACCGGATTGCATGAGGGTGACGGTAAAGCTCGTGATCTCGTGTTGCATGACATCGGTTTCGTCTTCGAGCTTCTTCACTTCGCGGTAGATGCTGTCGCGCCCTTTAAGGTCTCGTTGCAGAAATTTTTCGGCATTGATCAAAACCTCATGAACAGCCTCCTGCATGCGCTTGAGTTCTTCGAAAACCATCGAAATACCCATCGCTACGGGCATGCTGCCGGGAGAACCGATATATTTGAAGGAACCTTTTTCAGCGCCCGCTTTCTCAGGGATCATTTTAGTGACGAGCTTTGCCAGGTGGTTGAGAAACGGTAGCATCACCAGGGTGGCGGTCACATTGAAGAAGGTGTGCGCCATGGCGATATGAGCGGCAATGTAGGGGCGGCTGCCATCGGCATCGACAAAGTTTGAAAGACCGGGCACAAATAGCTCAATCATGTCGACATAGGTCGAGAAGACCGAAATAATGATGAAGACCCCAAGAACATTGAACACGCTGTGGGCCATCGCCGCACGCCGGGCAGCAATGGAGCCGCCGATCGCGGCGAACTGGGCGGTGATGGTGGTGCCGATATTTTCACCCATAACCAGAGCAACAGCTGTATACAGAGGGATGGCGCCGGTTGCCGCGAGAGCCATGGTGATACCGAGCATCGCCGAACTGCTCTGGATGATCATGGTCATCATACAGCCAATGACGACGCAACCGAGGATACTCAGCAGCGACTGGGCATCAAGGGTCAGCATCAGGTTCATGAAGCTTTCATCGCTGCGCAATGGTTTGAAAGCATTACTCATGATCTCAAGGCCGAAGAAGATCAGACCCAGAGCCACCAGAACCTTGGCGGTTGCCGAGATCCGATCATTTTTGGAAAAGAGCATCGGAAAGACACCGATGGCGACCAGCAAGAGCCCGTACTTGCCGACCTTGACCGCCAGAATCCAGCCGGTGATGGTGGTACCGATGTTGGCACCGAGGATAACTCCGATCGCCTGGGTCAGATGCATCAGGCCGGCGTTGGTCAGGCCGACCACCATGACCGTCGTGATCGACGAAGACTGCACGAAACAGGTAACCACCAAGCCGACTATGACCGCGAGGAAGCGGTTGCTGGTCACTGACGAGATCGCCTTGCGGATCAGGCCGCCCGAGAGCGACTGCAAGCTGTCGGAGAGGTATTTCATGCCGAGGATAAAAATCCCGAGGCCACCGATGGCGGTGTAACCCATTGTGAATGGTTCGATCATTTGATTCATCCTTGAGGAGTGTAATGGCTTAGCATTAAAAAACTGGCTGATTAATCGTGGGTAAATATCAGCCTTTTGTTAGGGTTATGTTAGGAGCATCAACTTTTTAACTGTATGAGTAAAGATAAAAGGCCAAATTCCATGAAAAAATACTCTTTATCTGTTGTCGTTGTTAGAGGTGGCATGTCGTCACCCCGAATCATCTCTGTATGGCGAGGCCAGAGCTCTGTCAAGGTCTTGGGATGTTAAGGAAAGACGGTAGTATTGTCCGAGAGTTTTTGTAATAATCGGGAGTTGCCATCTTCAGCGCTTCAGAATCAGGAGTTCCAAAACACAAGTCAGGATCGATTTTAGCGTATGATATGATTCGTGTACTCTATAACCCGACGCG
>NODE-164-length-24045-cov-4.78404_pt1 | contig 24045 bp, 25 predicted proteins | sample MGYA00139097_ERZ477577 | MGnify/ENA metagenome assembly ERZ477577
TATCAGGTCATCTTTTCAGCAAAAGTGAATTTAAAAATTTCAAAGAGGAATTTTTTCATAATTACCACCAAGTTCCTTTTAAGAAATTTGAAGGATATCAAGATAAAGAAAATGTTCGCGTCTTTGAAATTTATGAAAGAAAAAAAGTAAAAAAGAAAGCAAGGCCTCTTGTCTTTGTAAAACTTCCAGAGAGTAAGGGAGAGTTAGATGATTCTCTGGAAAACAAGATGTTTATGCTTATGAGAAATCGAGAATTTGATCATTTGAGATACGTTATCTTTGAAGATAACGATGGTTATGAATGGATGCGAGTTGAATTTGTGGACAAAAAAGGAAAGGTCCGTTCTTTGGGTTACAGAGATCTCTTGCTAAATCATGTGGGAATATTTTTTGAGAAAATGCACAAAAAATCAGCACGCAAGAAAAATTTAAAGAGACTGGCCCAAGTAACAACGGCCCTTTTATTTACAAGCTCTTTGCCAGTTCAGGCCTTTTTTGCTGCAACAATTGCTGGTCTTCCTATCTCTATGATGGTGGGAGGCACTGGGATTGGTCTTTTGGCCTTGAGTAGTAAAAAAGTAAAAAAAGAAAAGAAGTGGAAAAAATTAATGGAAGATTCTATGGATGTTATTGAGAAAGTGAAAGACTCGCGCGCCAACAGAAGGTTGCTTTTTACGACAGAGATGAATTTAGATAAGTTGAAAAAAGAAGTCAGTAAATTCCTCAATGCTCTTCTTAAAGAAAGTGCCCGTTAAAATTATTCTTTCCAATTTTCTCATATTTTCGTTGACAAGAATCCCGTAGTTTTATAGTTTCCTTGCGTATCAAAACGCAGGGGCGTTTAGCTCAGCTGGTAGAGCGCTACCCTTACAAGGTAGATGTCGGCGGTTCGATCCCGTCAACGCCCACCATAAACAAAATCCCAACAATTCCGCAAAGTATTTCTATGACAAAAAAAACTGGACCTGATCCTTTATCAGTCTTTCCTCTCGAGCATGATAAAAACTTAGTTTTTCTAAAAAATATTATCACTGCCCCCAATATTTTTATTGGAGATTATACTTACTTTGATGATCGCTTTGCTGATCCTCACCGCTTTGAGACATATAACGTTCTCTATAATTATTCGCCTGATAAAGTAAAGCTCGTGATGGGAAAATTCTGTGCCATTGCTATGGATACACGTTTTATTATGACGGGAGATCACAAGTTAGATGCTCTTACGACATACCCTTTTCCTATTTTTGGGCAAGGTTGGGAAGAAGCTTTTGATGTCTCTGAGTTTAAAGTGAAAGGCGATATTATTATTGGAAATGATGTCTGGTTTGGTTTTGGAAGTACGGTGCGAAATGGCGTGACCATTGGAGATGGGGCCATCATTGCAGCAGGTGCCTTTGTAGTTAAAGATGTGCCTCCTTATTCGATTGTGGCAGGAAATCCTGCGCGTGTAGTGAAAATGCGCTTTGATGATATTTCTATTGCGAGGCTACAAAAGATTGCGTGGTGGAATTGGCCTCTTGAAAAAATCAACAAAAATTTAAAGCTACTTTGTTCGCTAGATTTAGATGGATTAGAAAAAGCTAATTCCATTTAAGTGTCTGAATAAGTGATGTTGGCGATAAAAAAACAGCTTCGTGGCGAGATGTTTCAGGATTGAGTTGATGAATAAAATCCTTTAAAAAGGGAATAAAAGAAAATCCCTTGATATTTTTTTCTGGCCCAATATCTTGAAGATTGGCCCATGTCATCTCGTCAATTTCATCTTCATCAAGCTTGATTTGGGATTCTTTAATGGGTCTTGTGTAGAGAAAGTAATGGGCAATTCCGTTGGTTTCTTGATTGGATATTTTACCCAAGCGATTAGTGAAGGCCACTGTCTTTAAAAAGTCGACTTCAATTTTTAAATTGAGTTCTTCCTTAACTTCCCTGATGGCACCATAAATATTGAGTTCATGAGCATCAACGGCCCCACCAGGAAGATGCCATACTTTGACACCACGATTGCGCACTAAAAGTAATTCGCCTCTTTGATTAAAGAGGGCCACACCCATTCCTGCTAACATATTGGCCTGATCGGGAATAGCTCGCCCATTGCGGTAAATCCAAACAGATTCATCATCATTAATCCGATAGGCCTCAAATTTTAACTCTTTGAGAAAAGAGATAAGATTTGATTGTTCATGAGGAAGCCGAAGGTAAAGACCTTGGCGTTTTTTATTATCCTTTAATGACAGAAAGGCCTCTTGGATTTTATGTTGAAGAGTTTGTTCTGCATCTTCTTTTGTTACTTCTAACCACAAGTTGTTATAGCTATCTTTCGTAAGAGCTGTGCTGGGATTTTTAGGAGTTAAAGCGTTGCAAGAGCAAAAAAAGGCAAAAAAGAGTGGAAGAAGAACGATGATAAAAAGGCGATACATAAAAAGTCTTTATTGGTTTAAGAGATGATGTGATGATTTTTCTTAGCAGAGTAAGAGAATTTTTTCAAGACAGTTAAATAGTGTTGTCCTCATCATCAAGGAGCTCAACTTCAAGATTATACTTTTCTCCAAGGGTTAAAATAACCTCTTTGACTTCTTCTTCAGGAAGGAGCACACCTAGCACAGATTTCTTCATGTTGGCCTTAAAAGGGCAGCCCGAAGTACAATTGAAGTTAGAGGAGATGATTTGAATACGTTGGATCTTACTAGGGTTCTGAAACTTAGAATACCATTTAAAAAAATCTTCGGCTTTATCCTCAAAAGTTTCAAAGACCTGCTCTTCTGTTTGATCAACAAGATTAAAAAGAAAGCGTCCATTGTCGAGTTTTTTGGAATTAATAATAATATTAATAATTCCAGATTTATTAATTTGAAGAGAATCGTTTAAACAGGTGGGACAATACATAGTTACACTCTATAATGATATTAACTTTTATTAGTCATATATTCTTATTTTTTTCTTTTTTTTAAGGAGTGTCAATGATCAAAGAAGAAAGATACATTAAACTTGATGGTGAGACTTCTCTATTTTCTCAAATTAAAGAGGTCGGATCAAATACTTGGATTGTTATGACTCATGGTATTGCGGAGTACTCTTCGCGTCATCAGTACCTCTTGAGGCTCTTTCCAGAGAATCGAAATATTTTTCTTTATGATTTAAGAGGCCATGGAAAAAGCTCTGGGAAGCGCGGGTATATTGAAGATTTCTCTGTCTATATCGATGATTTGAGAAAAGTTCTTACCTATCTTAAAACTGATTTTCGCATGAAACGATATTTTTTAGTCGGTCATTCTATGGGCGCTCTTATTACGGCAAGTTTTATGCAGCAGTGGAGAGATGAAGACAATCTTCCCTATCCCGAAAAAGTTTTTCTCTCCTCTCCACCAGTGGGAGTAGATGATTTACTTGGAAAATTTCTTATGATGAGTCCTAAAATGCTCTCTCTTTTGCATCAGGTAAAACAGAGTATTGCCCTGGGAGGAATGGTGAGTGCAAAAAAACTCTCTCATGATGGAAGAGTTTATCAACAGTTTATTAGCGATGATTTAAATTTAAAAAAACTTCATACAAAACTTTTGTTGAGTTTATTAGTTCAGGCCAAAGAAACTTTTGCACGACCACTTAATTTAAAATGTCCTCTAGCGGCCTCTGTTGGAACAGATGATACTATTGTCTCCGTTGAGGCCTTTAGAGATTATTTTAAAAATATTGAAAAAAATGCAGAGCTTCTTTTTGTGGAAGAAGGCCTGCACGAGCTTCATAACGAAGTAGAAATTTATCGAAAAAAATATTTTAAATTTTTAACAAACTTTCTTCTCAATTAATTATTTTGCCAGGGCCAGTTTTTCAAGATGATGGATTCTCTCTATGGCCGAAGGATGTGAATGATAAATGGCCACGTAAAGTGGATCTGGTGTGAGGGTGCTAGCATTTTCTTTATAGAGCTTAACAAGAGCATCAATAAGCTTTTGAGGACTGGCATGCTGAGAAGCAAACTCATCGGCCTCATATTCACATTTGCGCGAATAGAGGGTCATTAAAGGTGCCATAAAGTACGTCATAAGAGGCGTAATCATAGAGAAAAGCAAAAGAGAGATGGGAAGAGGATGCAATTGAGGACTTAATTTAAAGGCCTCATAAAACCAGTCTTGTTGTTGCAGAAAACTGAGGATAAAAAGTCCTGAAAAAGAGAAGAGCCACGAGATCACCATCATTTTAAGAACATGTTTTTTCTTAAAGTGGCCTAGCTCATGGGCCAAAACGGCAATAGTTTCATCGTGAGTGAGATTTTTAATGAGATTATCAAAGAAAACGATGCGTTTGTTTTTTCCAATTCCTGTAAAATAAGCATTTCCATGAGAGCTTCGCTTTGAGGCATCCATGACAAAAATCCCATCAGATTTAAAGCCGGCCTTATCTAAGAGAGAGAAAATTTTCTTTTTTAATTCTTCATCTTCAAGAGGAGTAAATTTATTAAAAAGAGGAGCAATAAATTTGGGGTAAATAAGCATCATGAGAAGCTGTATGCCCATAAGAAAAAGTTGGCCTACCCAAAACCAATTAGACTGAAGTCTTTCCATAATAAAAATAAGGCCAGCAATAAGGGGGCCACCTAAAAGGATGGAGACAAGAAGCTGTTTTAAAGCATCTATAATAAATGTTTTAGCATCCGTTTTATTAAAACCAAATTTTTCTTCAATATAGAAAGTTGATGTGAGAGTGGCCGGAAGAGAAAGGACAAACTCAATGATGCCAAAACAAAAGATAAAAAGGAGGCCAAAGAGAATAGAAGACTGCGTAGCATAAAGAGAGTTTATTATATCACAGAGGCGCGAGAGTCCCCCTCCTAATGTCCAAAACCAAAGAATGAGTGTCTCATAGGCCAAAAAAAGTCGCTCAAATCGAAGTTTTGTTTGAGTATAACTAGCAGCTTTGAAGTGATCTTCAGCAGAGACTTTTTCTTGAAAGCGCAGTGGAACTTCTTGACGTTTGTTCCATACATAGTTTTCTTGGCGACGGGCCAAGTAAAATTTAACGAGAAAGCGCAAAAAAATAAGAGGGGCCACAATTTGAGCAAATTGCTCACCTGAAAATTCCACGAGCATGTTTTTGTCCTTAAAAATAAGTTGGGTCTTAGCTTAATTTGTTCTAAGTTAGACATCAGAATTAGTCAAAACCTCTTTTTGTTATCAAAGGGATTTTATTGTGAAAGCAGTTCAAGAAGGAAAGAAAATTCCGGCCATTTCTCTTTTTAATCAGGAGGGAGAAAAAATTAGTCTCAAGAATTATCTGGGGGATCAATATCTCTTGCTCTATTTTTACCCTAAGGCCATGACGCCAGGATGCACAACGCAGGCCTGTGATTTGAGAGACTCAATGGAGGAGTTTCAAAAGAGAAATATTACTATCTTTGGCATCTCCCCTGATAAAGTAGAAAAGTTAAAAAAATTTATTGTTAAAGAAGAGCTTAACTTTGATTTGCTCTCAGATGAAGACCATGAAGTTTCTCTGGCCTTTAATTCTTACGGAAAAAAGAAACTCTATGGCCGAGAATACATGGGGGTTATGAGAAATAGTTTTCTTGTGGATTTAGAAGGAAGGTTAGTGGCCACTTTTGAGAAAGTAAAACCCAAAGAACATTGTCAGCAAATTCTTGACTATTTTGATGAGAACTTAGCGCAATAGGTCTGTTCTAAAATAGATGGTGAGAAGAAAGAAAGTGATAGAGCAGAGAAAAATAGTGAGAGCAATAAAGATGTCTTTGGCCATAGGACCTCCTCTTTAAGAGTTATCGGTAGAAAAAATAAATGATTTATAGTGGAAGGAAAATAAAATGCCATTTCTTGTCGTTAGCATTGAGAGCATCACAAAACACCCCGATGCAACTAAATTAAAAATTTGTCAGGTGAAAATAGGTGACGGAGTTCCTCTTGTGCAAATTGTTTGTGGGGCCACAAATGTTCGTGAAAAAATGAAAACAATTTTGGCCACAGTAGGAACAAAACTTTCTTCTGGTACTGTTATTAGCGAAGCGACTCTTCGAGGTATTCTCTCTTCTGGAATGCTCTGTTCGCCAAAAGATGTAAATGCTGTTGATGAAAGTGGATTGATTGATTTGCCTGATGCATACCAGGTGGGGATGGATATCGTCGAAGTGAAACAAGAGCATCTCTCTTCAACTCCTTGGCATCGTTATAAATTGTGTGAACGATTTTTTCTCAATCCTCAAACAAAAAAAATTAGTATTCAGCGAAAAAATTACCAGGAAGAAATTGTTAAAGGCGAGAAAATTGTCTCTGAAACCTATTTTCATGAAGGAAGTTACTTAGTGAGGAACTTCCCTTTTTGAGACTTGTTCAGGAGAGAGGATAAAGTTCTTCATATTGAGATGACCAAAGATTTGTTCGGGAATAGCAATGCGATAATAAATTCCATCTTGATGACAAACTTTATTTAAAATATTTGTCTGTGCTTCAACTTTTGAATGCTCTTCACCTGCTTGATAAGGAATAAAAAGATCATAGCGATTTTGCTTTGAAAGAAAAAGTTGAAGAATTTCTTTTCTCAAGTAATCCATATCTTCATCATTATAAATAGAGACAAAAAAACTTTGTGGATAATTTTTGCGCAGAATTTTTTCTTTAAGCATATCGTTGTTTTTATCTTTTTTATTAAAGACAATAATTCTTTCTTGATCTTTGGCCTCGATTTCTTCGAGAACCCTAAAAGTTGTCTCTAGTTGATGCTCCGTATTGGCAGATGAGAGATCGCATACAATGAGGAGTAAATCTGCTTCTAGTGCTGATTCAAGAGTTGTGCGGAACCCTTTGACTAATTGGTGAGGAAGATTAGCGATAAGTCCTACCGTATCGATAAGAACCATCGGAGGACGCGATTCAGGATTAAGAAGACGGTAAGTCGAATCAAGTGTAGCAAAAAGTTTATCTTCCACTAAAAGATTTTGTCGGCAAAGCTTATTCATGAGAGATGATTTCCCTACATTGGTATAGCCCACAAGCGCCGCTGTTATAATTTGTCCTTGCCGTTTCTTTTTTTGCTGAAGCCGTGTGTTTTTAATTCCCTCTAAAACTTTGTTATAATGTTTTATTTTATTTTTAATAATTCTCTTATCTAGCTCAAGCTGCTTTTCCCCTTCCCCTCCAACAGTGCTCATACCACCTTTTTGACGGGAGAAATGACTCCAGTAAGAAGTAAGGCGAGGAAGAAGATAGTTGAGGCGGGAAATTTCAATTTGAATTTTAGCTTCTTTCGTTTGGGCATGTTTAGCAAATATTTCAAGAATAAGCTGACAACGGTCAATGGTTTGAAGCTTGCTAAGATTATTGATGTTTTTTACTTGGGCCCCAGATAACTCCACGTCAAAGATGAGAATACTGCTTTTTGTTTGAGTGGCAAAATCTTTAATTTCTTCAAGCTTTCCACGGCCAATAAAAGTGGCCGGATCAATTTGTGAGCGAATCTGAATAAAACGCGTTTGAACTTCAAGTCCTAGCGTCTCACTTAAGGACGCTAGTTCATCAAGAGACTCTTCGCACTTCTTTAAGCTCTCGTAGTGATCTGTTTTTTCACTGTAGAGAGTGACAAGAATGGCCTTATTATCAGAAGAAAAGTTAAATTCATCTTGCATGAGATAGGATCCGATTTAATTTTTTAAGGATTAAGGTAAATAGTCATGTTATCGATGAGGCGTGTTTTTCCGCAAAGATAGGCCCCGAAAATTTGCGCTGTTTTCGTTTTACTTGTAATATTTTTTAGTGTTTCACTATCAAGAAGTTCAAGGTATTGCCACTTGGAATGAGGCCCTAAAGTCTTCTCTTTTTCATCGTTGAAGAGAGAAATCTTTTCTTTCAAGCTCAAAGAGGAATTCTCTAGAGCATGCTTAACCCTTAACATTGTATTGTAGAGGCAAAGGGCCTCACCTTCTCTTTCTTGAGGAGTTAAATAATTATTTCTGCTAGACATGGCAAGATTGCTTTTTTCTCTTATGGTGGGAAGTGATATAATTTCAGAGGAAAGAAGAAGGTCTTTTACCATTTTTTTAATAAGAAATTGTTGTTGGAAATCTTTGAGCCCCATGTAGGTTCGATGAGGTTTTAAGAGAATAAGTAAGCGGTAGACGACGGTGGTGACACCTTTAAAATGGTTTTTTCTTTGCTTACCGCAGAGTATTTTTGAGAGACCATCAACTGTAATGGAGGTAGCAAATCCTTCCGGGAAAATTTCTTGCTGATTATCGGGATAAAAAAGCAAAATATCTTTTTTCATTTCTTTGCTAAGAGAGGAGAGTTTCACGATATCTTCTTCAATTGTAGAGGGATAATTATGAAAATCTTCTTTGGGACCAAATTGCTTAGGGTTAACAAAAATAGAAAAAACGCAAAAAGAATTGCGCGAATCTTTGAGAGACTCTCGTGCTAAAGAGAGATGTCCTTCGTGGAGGTTTCCCATGGTGGGGACAAAAGAAAATTCTTGGCCTTCGTTTATTTTTTCAGCAAGATAATTTTGAAGGGGTGCAATATGACTAAATTGTTGAATCATAGACTGCCTTTTTTGTGAGAAACCATTGATAGATTTCATTGGCCAACTGATTTTTGGAAAGAGAAATATTGTTTTGCAGGACTTGCCCTTCTTCAATAAAATAGTAGCCGTTGGATTCTTGCCCAAAGCCCATTGATAGTGGGACCTCGTTTTCATCGCCGTACTGATGAAAAGCATAGTTCCCAATAAGAAGATCTGTTTTTTTTCGCATCCATTTTTCAATAAAGTAGTGAGTTCCGTGATCCTTACTCTCGGCGGCCATCCCAATAGAAAGTTGATGCTCTTTTTTTACTTTTAAAAAGCTTAGTAAAATATCTTCGGCCATCTCATAAGAGAGATTCATTTCATTGAGGCGAAGTGCTTCTTTTTTTATTTTTGATGGTCTATAAGCAAATTCAAAATCACTAACGGCCGCGGCGGCAATAAAAAGATCACAATTTTCTCGAACTTGTTGAATCTTTTTGGCCATCTCTTTTGTTGTGCTACAGCGAAAAATTCTCACATGTTTAAATTCTTTTAAATAGTCAATTTCCTTTGTGCTATGAATGCCGCAAAAGAGATCCACATGGTGACCTTGTTGGAGAAATTTTCTCGCCATATACATTCCTGTGATTCCCGTTGAACCATTCGTGATATAGCGGACAGGGTCAATAGGAGAAATGGTGGCGCCTGTGGTGATGAGGATTTTTTTTACTTGTGATTCTTCAAGAGAACATGCGGGAAGCCACTCATAGAGAGTTTTAATTTTCTCTAAGGCGGGAAGTTTTCCTTCTCCTGTATCACCACAGGCCAATAGACCTTCATCAGTAGAGTGAAAATGATAGTAAGGAAATTCTTTTAATAAAGAAATATTTTGTGCTGTTCTTTTATGGAGAAGCATTTGAGTGTTCATGGCCGGATACAAAAGGACAGGAGTTTCACTAGATGAAAGAAGGGTTGACGTTAAAAGATCATCGGCCTGTCCATGAGCAATTTTTGCTAAGGTATTGGCCGAAAGAGGCAAAATAATAATTTTTTCGCACCATTTAGCAAGAGAGATATGAAGAACTGGCCCATCAAAAAGCTGCTCAGTAAAGTCATCTTCATGAGAGAAAACTCTCTTGGCGCCAAGATAAGTAAAGGTTTCTTTTTTTATAAAACGCAAAGCACCTTTCGTCAAAACCACAATGACTTCATGGCCATCTTTAATCATCATGCGGCAAGCATCATAGGCCTTATAGGCGGCGATGGAGCCTGTTACCCCAAGAAGAATTTTCATGGCCTTAACTCTCTGATAGATAATTTAAAAGAAGTTCGCGTTTTATTTCAAAAAGATTGGCGATGGGTTTACAAAAAGAGGGGATTCTATGATTTCCATCTTGCAAGAGATCATTCAAAACGAGGACTTGACCATCAACAACTTTTTTCCCTGCTCCAATTCCAATGGTGGGAATTGTGAGTTTTTGGGTAATGCGTTCGCTGAGATTTTCTGTGGTGCATTCTAAGACAAGAGAAAAACAGCCTGCTTTTTCCAAATTTAAAGCATCAAAATATAATTTTTCGGCCTCTTGCTCATCTTTTCCGTGCTTTCGATAGCTGCCAATTTGATGAATTGATTGGGGAGTAAGTCCTAAATGGCCCATGACAGGAATGCCCACTTCAATTAATCGATCAATCAGCATTAAAGTCGTGGGCGTAGCACCTTCTACTTTAATAGCATCTGCTTTTGTTTGCTGAAAAAGTTTAATACTATTTTTAAGGCCGTCTTCCACCGTTGCATAGCTCCCAAAAGGCATATCTACAACAACAAATGTATCGGCCGCTCCTCGCCGAACAGAACTTCCCAGCATAATCATTTCTTCTAAAGTAACATTTACCGTCGTCTCATGGCCAAAAATGACGTTTCCCGCACTATCACCCACTAAAATCATGTGCAAGGGGAGCGTATTAAGTAGGGTGGCATTGGAAAAGTCATAACAGGTAAGGACTTGAAGAGGGGCACGAGGAGGCGATGAAGAATTTTTGAAATTTCTAAAAAAAGCAGTGGTTAGTTTTTTTTTACTTTGCATCTTTTATCTCTTGGCCATTAAATAGGCCCCTTTATAGCAGACTTTGAGGTGGGTATGTATTATTTTTTTGGCGGTAAAATAAGAGAGTTAAGTGAGCTGTCGATAGAACAGACGCTTCCTGGACTTTTTTATGGTCACTCAGTTTTTACAAGCTTTAGCTCTTTTGAAGGAAGAATATATGCTTGGCATCGCCATCTTGAGCGCTTAATGAAAGGTGCGACAACCTTTTTTTGTTTAACAGAAAAAGAATTGCATCAAATGAGAGAAGAAATAGAAAGAGACTTTCTTCTTCTTCAAGAAATTCTTTTGAGGAATGAAGATTATTCTTTTCGTATCACTCTAATTCCCAAAAAAAATGCCATTAATCATCATGACATAAGTTGGAAGAATACGGCCTTCCCTCTTATGGGGCTTATTAGCTTTAAGAAAAGAGAAGGAGTAAACTTTCTTTTTAAAGAGAAAAAGGCGCCTCGGGTTATTTCTCTTGATGAGAATGAGCTGATAATGATTAAAGGAATGAGAGGAATTGATGGAATAAAAAGGGCCAATTATAGCAATTTTATTCCTTTACTAAAAAAATATCCCGAAGATGAGATTCTCTTTGAGAAAGAGGGATTCTTTTGGGAGTCTCCTAGCAGTAATATTGTTTTTATTTCCAGTGAAAGAAAAAAAATTTTCTTGATGCCTCGAAAAGAGCAAATAGTAGAAGGAATTATGCAAGATATCTTTTGTGAAAAATTTATTGCGGAAAATCCTTCTTATAGGGTTGTAGAAAAAAAAATAAGACGAGATGAATTGAAAAAAGAGAAGATCGACTTCATGTTTCTCACGAACTGTGTCGAAGGGATAAAAAAAATGAAAATTGAAGCAGATGAAAAGAAAAAATGCTTGCAGTGCAAAAATGAAATAAAAGAAGAGGGTAAACGCCATTTTTTTCCTTTTTGTTCAAAAAGGTGTAAAATGTTAGACCTGGGAAAGTGGTTTAATGAAGAGTATGCCATGCCCACAGAAGAGAGTGAAGATGCCTTTGAAGAAAACATCCATCATGAATAAAGTATTTAAAGACTCTTTTGATCTTGTCTTAGAAATGGGAGAAGAGTTGAATCATCATTTTTGGGAAGTCAAAGAAGACCTCTTGAAAGGAAAGGAGACAACTCATGCGTATATAGATGAGGCCATCGAAAAGAAAATGATGATGGCCTTAAAAAAAATAAAACCAAACTCCTCTTTTTTGGCAGAAGAATCTTTTAAGAGAAGTAATGAAGAGATGAATCAAGGATGGAAAGAAGAAGGCCCTTTTTGGATTATTGATCCCCTTGATGGCTCTAATAATTTTTATCGCGGAATTGATCTCTTCGCCATTTCTCTGGCCTATGCAGAAAGAGGGGAAGTCCTCTTTTCATTTGTTCATCGTCCTATTACTCAAGAGAGTTATCTGGCCATTAAAGGAGAAGGGGCCTTCTACCTTCGAGGAAAAAAACTTAACAAGTGGGAGAAGATCAATTCAAAAGAGAAAAAAAAGGGGGAGATGCTCCTTTCTTTTTCCATTCATCTTCCCTTGGAAGAACTTGAAGTAAAATGGTCTTCTTTAATAAAGGTCTTCCGTCAAGTAAAATCAGTTCGTCGTTTTGGCTGTACCTCTTTAGAAATTTGTCTCAGCTCTTTTTCTTCGATGGATCTTCACTATCAAGTAGGCTCCTTTCCTTGGGATATTGCTGCAGGTCTCCTCTTTTGCAGAGAGGCCGGAGGAGAGGTCTATACCCTCAAAGGAGAGTTCGCTGATTATTTTGATCAAGAGTTTTTTATCTCTAGAAGAGCTCTTTCAAAAGAATTGCGTAGTGCACTTGCTGCTCTTAGTTGACGCTAGGTGAAGGGCCTTTTATAATTTTCTTAACAATGCCTATTCCATGGAGGGATAACTTTGGAAACCATCAACTTGGTCTTTACGCATTTTAATGCTGAAATGTTACTTCTCTCATCGAGCTTGCTTGCTCTGGTGAGTTTTATTTTTTTTCTTATTTGGGGAATGAATCGGAAAAAGTATCATCAATTGGTACATCAGATTCCCGCTAGCGTCGTAAAAAATTATCTGGATTCCATTATTCAGAACTCTTCATCCCTGAAGTCATCTCTTTTTAGAGGAGACCTTGGTGGACCTGAAGGAGCGCCTCCTAGCGTCATGCCTATGAGCTCCGGAGGAGGAGACGACGCTGCCGCAAGACAGGCCCTTAATCAAAAAATGGCCGAAGTCTCTATGTTGCAAAATCAGCTGAACGAAAAGTCTTCCATGATTTCAGAATTAGAGAGTAAAATATCTCAACTAGGATCAGGTAGTGAAGGAGGCGATGATGCGGCCATAGGCGCCTTAAACTCTCAACTTGATGCTCTAAAAGCAGAAAACCAAAAGCTACAAGAGAGTCTAAAAAATGCTCCCTCTGGTGGTGGAGGAGCAGATGAAACTGTTGTTAAAGAGCGAGATGAATTAAAAGAAAAATTAAAAGAGTACGAGATCATTGAAGATGATCTTGCCAATTTAAAAAAATTACAAAAAGAAAATGAAGAACTTAAACAAAAGCTCTCTGGTGGAGCAGGAGCTGGAGCAACTGCCGCGCCTATTGCGGCGGCCGCCGCTGTTTCTGAGGCCGCTGCTGCACCCGAGGCAGAGAAACAACCTGCAACTCCTCCTCCGGCCGCTGAAGCGGCAACAGATGCTGCTCCTCCAGCGGATGCAGCAGCATCTGTTGCCGCCGCACAAAGTACAGATGTAGAATCTCCTGAAGTAGAAGGCGCCAATCAAGGTGTTCCTGAAAGTAATAAGAGTGCAGAAGATCTGCTCTCTGAGTTTGAAAAAATGTTGGGTTAATAATTTATGAGCAAATGGGCAATTCTCTTTTTCTTTTTTTCTCTATTTTGTCAGGCCTCTCCAAATAATGTCCAGCAGTTTGAAAAAATATTTAAGCAAAAGAAAATAGAAAAAGCACAACTCAAAGAGATAGAAAAATATGTGAAGGCCAATCCCAAGGAATCAGTTCCTTTTCTTCTAACAGTGATGAAGGATGAGTCTATTATTGAAAAAAATAGGTGGCCTTGCTTTTTTTGGTTGGCCAGTATTACAGGAAAAGAATCCTCGCGTCTTTTGAGTCTTTTTTTAAATCATCCAAGCTGGATGATTCGTCTCGCGGCCTTGAAAAGTTTAGCGTCTCTTGGGGGAAAGGAAAACATTGAAGTTATTACTAAACGCCTCAAAGATGTCTCTATTTTAGTAAAAATTGAGGCCATTAAATCCCTTGTCTTTTTAAAAGCAAAAGAGAAAGCATCTTTTATTTGGTCTATGATCTTTGATTCTTCCAACTATCATACTGTAAAAGGAAAAAAGAGAAGATCCGGTGTTATTGCGGCCGTTATTTGGGCCGTTGGAGAGCTTGGTCTTGTAGAAAAAATGAGAGAACTCACTATTTTATCTAAAGATAAAGGTTATAGTGATTTAAAAAATGAACTCTCTGGCTCAATCAAAAAATTATCTTTTCTAAAAAAGAGTCTTTAGCTCTTCTTCTTGTCTTTTCTTTTCAATGGCCTTGAGCTTTTCTTCTATATCAAGAACGCGCTTTACGCGATAAAGTAAAATTTTCTCCTGGATTTTATTAGAAGGGATCTCTTTCCACCCCTGAAGAAAATCTTGCTCCACAAGCTGTCGTTTATAAATGGCCACACGAGAGATTTCCTCTCCTCCTCGGCTTCCCTTGGTAATATTGACGATGAGTTTGAATTTGGCCTCTTTGACAAAAGAATCATCATTTCCATAAGAATCGGTGAAATTAATAGAAGAGGTATTATCTATCCAGCGAGTTCGGATGACTCCAGACTCTAAACTTTGATATTCAATATCGTATTTTTTGATAACTTGAAGAACCGCCTGCCATGTTTGTTGGAAATTCATCAAAAAAATTTTAGAAGGAATTTCTAACTCTTCAGTGATGAGTTTGAATCTTTCATAGGAACTACAGCTTTGAAGGAAAAAAAGAAAACAAATTATATTTATTTTTTTAAAAATCCTCTTCATGGCCCTTGATCTTTTCACCTAAAATAGGTTTATTGCATTGGCGAAAATAATAGCACATAGGAAGTAAGAGATGCAAAACCAGGAAATTTTAACTGAGGATGAAAAGAGCAAAGTAAGATCTTTTCCCAAAAGTTATGATTTATTTGTTGATGTTTTAGAGCAAGAGGCACGTTCTATTCTATCTTTAAGAGACAAGATAACGAAAGAAGAAGTTGAGAGATTGAACTCTTTCTTTGAGTATCTCTTGACCACAGGAGGGCAACTTGTTTTTACAGGAGTGGGAAAGTCTGCTGTTATTGGAATGAAGCTAGCTTCAACTTTTTGTTCACTTGGGCAAAATTCTTTTTTTCTTCATCCAACAGATGCTCTTCATGGTGACTTAGGGCGCATTTCTCAAAGTGATGTGGTAGTTCTTATTAGTAAATCTGGGAATACAGAAGAGCTTTTAAAACTAGTTAATCATCTCGATCTTCCTATAACCTCTCTTATTGGTTTATTAGGTGAGAGAAATTCTCCTCTCGCAAAAGAGTGCTCACTTGTTTTAGATTGTCATGTGGAAAAAGAGGCCTGTCTTATTAATAAGGCCCCGACAAATTCTACGACGGCCACATTGGCGATAGGTGATGCCATGGCCATTGTCTTTCAATATATATCAGGCCTTTCAAAAGAGAAATTTTTAAAAAATCACCCTGGGGGACTTTTAGGACGCTCTTTGAGACTTAAAGTAAAAGATTTAATGGTTGAGTATTCTAAAAGTGCAATCGCTTCTCCAGAAGATACGATGGAAGATGTGTTAACGAAAATGATCGATCATCCAACAGGCATTTGCTGCGTGATTTTGGAGCAAGATCTTCAGGGTATTATTGTAGATGGTGATATCAAGAGACTACTTAAAAGTAAAAAATTCACACCTCTTTTAAAAGCAAAAGATGTCATGAATAGTCAATTTATTTTTACCACGGAAGATGAATTGGCCTATGACTGTTTGAAAAAAATGGAGAAAAGAGAAAAACCTATCTCCGTTATGCCAGTATTTGATAAAGAAAAAGGATTTAAAGGTATCATCCGTCTTCACGATCTCTTGACGCAAGGATTGTTCTAAGAAAAAATTCTAGCAGTAAGAGAAAAATGGCCAAAATGAATGTTCCTAAAAAATCATACTTTTCATAGAATGTTTTTTCCCGAGTAAAAGGAACTTTTAGAGTGTAATCCATTTTTTCTTCTTTAAAGAGATTACTTGTTTTCTCCATTGATCCATCGGCCTTAATAATAGTGCTTATTCCTGTATTGGTACTTCTAACAATAGGAATATTAAACTCTATGGCCCTCCATTTTGCTAAAAATAGATGTTGATAGGGTTCTCGCGAATCTCCAAACCAAGAATCATTGGTAATATTTACTAAAAAATCTGTCTGATGTTCAAAATGAGCAAGATTATGACGAACAAAACGGTGAAAAAGAATTTCGTAACAAATAGAGACGGCAAAACTTATTTGATGTTCTTTGAGGTGAAATTGCTGAAAAGAATTTCCTCTGGCAAAAAAAGAGACATTTGTAATGATTTTTGAAAGATAAAAATTAAGGGGCCCAAAGGGCAGTGTTTCTCCAAAAGGGAGAAGTAGATGCTTATGATAGACATCTTGAAATTCGCCCTTGCTGTCAAAATAGAATGCACTATTATAAATATCTTCAAAACCCGGAGTAGAGGAAGAATTTTTATTTTCAATATAATCATAACCTCCCGTGAGAAAAAAAAGATTATTTTCTATTGCAATATTTTGTAAAATTTTTCCTGTAAGCGATGTTTTATGTCTCCTAAGCTCTTGAGAATGAATGGTGTAAGGATAGGCCGTCTCTGGCCAAATAAGCAAATGGATATTGTCGCTTTTATCTTGTGATAGTATTTCATGTCTCTTGATAACTTGATGAAGAGAGAGTGAATCACCCTTCTCAGAATTAATTTTTAAATAATTTCCTACATTTCCTTGAACAAGACGAATATTAATTTCTTTTAAGTCCTTCGGTGAATATTTTTTTTGAGATAAAGGAAGAAAGATACTTGAACATAACAAGAAGAGGCCTAGAGATTTTAATTTTTTTGATGAAGGAATAATAAAAGTGAGAATAACAAAGTAAGAGATAAAGGAATATCCCGTGCTGCCAAGAAAAGAAGCAAAAGGAGGATTAGAAGATAAATTAAGAAAAAAATGGCCTTGATGAAATGGCCATAAAGTAGGAGTGAACTCTTCAAACAACACAAAGAAAAAGGCCAGAAGAGAAGGGTGGAGTAGTAATTTTTTTTTCTGTTGAGCATAAAAAAAGAGAAGTGTCATAAGCAATAGTTGAGGGACAACAAAAGGAGAATAGAGCGTATTGAGAAAATAGTTAAAAGGAAAACCAATAAAACCATATTCTTTTATTGTAAAAGACATCCAGTTCATTCCTACAAGAGAGAGAGGAATAGAGAAAAAGAGATAGGAGATAATATTTGTTCTGATGTCTTTGTTTTGCTGTATGATAAAAAAATAGAGAAGCATGCCTACAAGAGAACAGAGAAAAGACAAAGTAGAGAGCAAAAGAGAAGGAGCAATGCCTTTAGGGATAGAATAAGAGTAAAGTGTTCCGGCGATTAGAAGAATAAAAGTATTTTTGAGTTTCATGGAGCTATCTTCTAATTTTTTTCGACGGTGAGCAATAAGATTATTGCAAATCTTCTTCTCTTAAAAGCTGAGGAGAGGAGAGAAGAGTTTTTATAATAAGTTTTCTCTCATTAACTCCCCATTTTTTTAATTGATAAAAGAGTCGGGCGATTCTTGCTGCAACATAAGCGGCCGCCTGGCTTGTTCCCGATAAAAGACCAAAGCTAGAAAAGGGTAGTGTTGAGGAAATATTTTCTCCTGGAGCAAAAAGAGTAACGGTTTTTTTCCCATAATTACTTTTTTCCCATCTTCTCTTTTTTTCATCATACGCACCAACGCATATAATATTTTTTAATTGATAGCTGCAAGGATAATACTTTTCATGGTCGATATTTCTTTGCTGATTACCTGAACTTGTGACAATGAAAATATTATTTTTCAAGGCCTTCTTAAAAAGCTCTTCTTCGCGCAAGGAATAAGATTCACCAGCACTTGTGTATAAAATAAGATGAACTTTTTGTGTAATGGCCAATTCCAGTGCTTGCATAAGAGAATTCATGTTTTCTTGAGGAGTCGCCCTGGCGGAGAAATATTTAAGAGGAAGAATTTTAATTTCCACTTGATCTTTAGTCTCTTGCGAAATAATTCCGGCCATGTGCGTACCATGACCATCAAGATCAATAGGATCGGTCTGTTTTTTTGCACCAAAAGATAAATCAATTCCATGAGGAAAGTTTTTTATTTGATAAATTTTTTTCTCTAGATTTGGGTGAGCAAAGTCTATCCCCGTATCAATAATGGCCATAATAAATGTTTTGCTGCTGGCCCTACAGGCCAAGGAGGAAAAAGTTAAATAAATGATAAGATTCCTTATGCTCTTTTTCATTTATTTATTTTGTCACTACTTTTCTCTTGTGTAATAGTCAAAGAAGAAAAGTGTAAAAATTACATGTTTTTAAGGCCATTTTCAATTGACCACTTAATGGTCTTATCAAAATCAACAACAGAACTAGTAAAAACTTTTCCCTCAAGCGATTTTTTCTTGATAGAGCATGCACTGATGGCCTTTTTAATTTGCTGACCTCCCCAATGAGGATTAATGGTCTTAATAATGGAGACAAGGGCCGTGACGACAGCAGTCGCCTGACTTGTTCCCGTCATTTCAATATTTTGCCCAAATTGGTTTTTTCCCTCAATGTTTTTTCCTGGGGCCGCAATAAAGACAGATTTTTTTCCATAGTTGGACTCAGGCATGAGATTCTGCCCTTCTTCATCCGTGGCCGCTACCACAATAAAATTAGAGAAATTGTAATTAGCAGGAAAAAAAGAATCTTCATTCTTTTTTCTTTCTAGGGCCTCATCAATATCTTTTCCGTTATTTCCTGCGGCCAAAATAATAATGATATCTTTTCTTTGGGCCTCTTCAAAAAGTTCTCGTTCTTGAGGGATGCTTCCCGGTCCTCCACCTGAATAGTTAATAATGGGAATATTGTTGAGGATGGCGTATTTCAAAGCAAGCAGAGAGGCCTTTGTGGTCTCTTGAGAGCTAGAAGAGTCAGACTCATAGTATTTAAGAGGAATCATTTTTGATGCAGGATTCAAGGATGAGATGATAGAGCTTACATGAGTACCGTGACCATTGTTATCTTGACTATTCCGAGAGAAGGGAATGGATTTTGCGGGGAAGAAAATGTTTTTATGAAGAGCGGTATTTTTTAAAGAGATCCCCGTATCAATAACAGCAATAAGAGGGCCATTTTTCATTTTGATATTCTTGAAAAGAGAAGAAGATTGATGAAGAGAAAAAGATGTAGTTTTTAAGAGATTTGTTTTTCCCCATAGCGTTTCACTGAAAGTGAATATTAATAATGTGATAATAAAAAGATCTTTCATGAGAATAATTGTAAGAGGGAAAGGACCTTTTTTTTCAAAAAAGAGCTAAGTAGTGAAAATGATATAAATCAGATAAAGTAAATTTTATTTACAAGGCAATAAGATGAGCTAAGAGGCCTTTCGGTTAAAGCGCATGGCCTCTCTCTCTCTTTCTTCTGCGTGAATAATACAGAAAAGAGCGGCCGGATTGCTATTTAACCTGGCAAAGGGAATAGTCTCATCGCAGTCAAGGCATTGCCCGTAAGTCCCTTCTTCTATCCTTCTAAGGGAGGAGTCAATTAATTTTAGTTGTTCAAATTCTTTTGTTCGAAGAGATAGAGAGATTTCTTGGTCTGTAAGAACAGAGGCCATATCACCTTCATCGGCCATATCCTCTGACTGAAGAGTCATCTCTTTGGCAATAGTTTTTATTTTGTCCTTGATAATAAAATTGCGTTTATCTTGTAGCTTTTTTTTTAGATTCTCTAGCTCTTCTTTTGTCATTAAAGACCTCCCTGTTAGGCCGACTTTTATCAAGGAAGGTCATCGGCAAAAGGGAGAAAAGCATTAGTTTTTCTTTTTCTTTCTTTTTTGATACTGGTTGACCATTTGGCGATGATCTTTATAGTTAGTTGTAAAAATATGTCGGCCATCATTACTGGCCACAAAATAAAGATAATCATGGTGCTCAGGATCTAAAACGGCCTTAATACTTTCAATTCCCGGATTACAGATTGGCCCAGGAGGAAGTCCGTACATTTGATAAGTGTTGTGGCTAGTTTTTTCTAGAAGATGCTTCTTTTTAATATTGCCATCAAAATTTTCAAAAATGGAGTAGATGGTTGTGGGGTCTGATTGAAGGCGCATTCTTTTTTTGAGGCGATTGAGAAAAACACCGGCAATTCTTCTTCTTTCATCTCTATGCCCTGTCTCTTTTTCTACGATAGAAGCAAGGGTTAGAACTTGATAGAAGTTGAGCTTTTCTTGTGTTTTAACAGAAAGCTGTTCTTTCATTTTTTGATTAAACTCACTTACCATTGTTTTAATAATATCTTTGGTGGAAACCTTTGGAGAGAAACGATAAGTCTCAGGGTAGAGAAGACCTTCTAAAGAGAAGTGATGAATACCAAGAGAGGCAAGAAAATCTTGATCAAAAGAGAGTTTTTTAAATTCTTCGTAACTGGCCAACTTTTTTTCTTCGAGAAGACGAGCGATTTCATAGAGATTTTTTCCCTCAGGAATGGTGACGCTGATGGTGATTCCCTGACCAGAACAAAGAGTCTTGAGGATATCAGTGGCATTCATTCCTGCTTGGATAGGATAGATTCCCTCTTTTAAGCAATTCATTTGAGAGGTAAAGCGAGCATATTGGTGAAAAAGGCGTGTGCTTTTAATCAAATTTCTCTTTTTAAGGCGGGTATTTACTTTGGCAAAAGTGTCTCCCGATTTGACTTCAAAGGGAGCTGTGTCTCCTTGATAGGAAGTTATAAAAAGAAGGTAGTAGGAAAAGAGAGAAAGAAAGATAAAAGAGAGAAGAGGGGCCATAACGGCAAAAATGAGAACAAGTAATTTTTTATGAGGATTCATGAGGCAGCGACCTTTTTAGTGACCGAAGAAATCTTCGAGGATAATAACAGCAGAAACTTCATCTATTTTCTCCATATTAACGCGAAAATTATAGAGAGGGGAGTTTTGCATTCTCTCTTTTGCTGCTTGAGTGGAGAGTGTCTCATCTTGCTCGTAGAGAGGCAGATGGGGGAAGTGATTTTTGAGTTCACTAATAAAGGAGTGGACACGGGCCGTTGAGCTGGTTTCTTTTCCATCGAGAAGATGAGGAACGCCAACAATAATAAAGTCGATCATTTCATTTTGAATAACTTGCTGAATTTCTTTCATGGTTTGAGGGAGTGATTTATTGATAATACGGCCCAAAGGGTAAGGTATTGGTTCTAGAATCGGGCGGAAAAAGGCCATTCCGATGACTTTGCTGCCGTAGTCTAAACAAAGAATGTTTTTCCCTTTATGTTCTTTGAGTTTCGTTTCGTTGAGTGTGCTAAGCACCATATGCATTACCTCTTTATAAATTTATACTTGACAAGAAATTTTCCATCGCAGATACTTGCTACAGTATTGTGTTAGATACACTTCATATTAAGTTCAGACAATCCCATCTATTAAAATATCGTCATTGTTTAAAGCTTAAATAAAAAATAGTTGAAGTGTAATCTAAAACATTACTACGACCGTCTTATTTGCCTAAATATAACAATTTACGAGAAAAATTTATCATCAAGTCAACATCACTATTTACCATATTATTTACTATTCAGGAGAAAACATCCCATGCATCTTAATGACCTAAGAGAAATGAGTATTAAGGAACTTACGACTAAGGCCACAGGTCTTGGCATTGAAAATGCTGCAGGCATGAAGAGGCACGAAATTATTTTTGCTCTTCTTACAAATCACGCAAAAAATGAAGAAGGAATTTACGGTGAAGGAGTTCTTGAAATTCTTCCCGATGGTTTTGGCTTTTTGCGTTCACCTTATTACAATTATCTTCCAGGTGCTGATGACGTTTATGTTAGTCCAAGCCAGATTCGCCGTTTTGGTCTTCGCACGGGAGACACTGTTAATGGCCAGATTCGTCCACCTAAAGATAGCGAACGCTATTTTGCTCTTTTAAAGGTTAATACCATTAACTTTAGAGAGCCTGAAGAGCACCGCCAGACAGTTCTTTTTGATAACCTTACTCCTGTTTATCCTCAGAAAAAAGTAAACCTAGAAACAAAAGCGGCCAATGCCTCAACTCGTATTATCGATCTTTTTGTTCCTCAAGGTTTTGGGCAGCGATGTCTTATTGTTGCGCCACCGAAGGCCGGTAAAACTGTTTTGATGCAAAATATTGCCAATGCTATTACGGAAAATCATCCTGAATCAATTCTCATCGTTCTTCTTATTGATGAGCGTCCAGAAGAGGTAACGGATATGAAGCGCTCAGTGAAAGGTGAAGTTGTCTCTTCTACTTTTGATGAGCCTGCCACAAGACACGTTCAAGTGGCCGAAATGGTTCTTGAAAAAGCAAAAAGACTTGTTGAAGCAGGAAAAGATGTTGTTGTTCTTCTTGACTCCATCACTCGTCTTGCTCGTGCTTACAATACAGTGATTCCTCCATCAGGAAAAATTCTCTCGGGTGGGGTTGATTCAAATGCTCTTCATAAGCCAAAAAGATTTTTTGGTGCTGCAAGACATATCGAAAATGGTGGATCTCTCACTATTATTGCCACGGCCCTTATTGATACAGGCTCCAGAATGGATGAAGTTATCTTTGAAGAATTTAAAGGAACAGGTAACTCTGAGATTCAATTAGATAGAAAACTCATGGAAAAAAGAATCTTTCCTTGTCTTGATATTAATAAATCAGCGACGCGAAAAGAAGATCTTCTTGTGGGACCACAGGAACTTCAAAGAATGTATGTTCTTAGAAAAGTTCTTCAACCTATGGGAACAGTTGATTCTATGGAGTTTATCCTTAGTCGTATTAGCAAGACAAAAGACAATTCTGAATTTATGGAATCAATGAACGGTTAGTAAATTTTTAGATCATAAGCATTTGGGCCTTGAGCAATTTTATTTTGCCAGGGCCCTTTTATTTGGGGGCATTTTTTATGGATATGTTTGACAAGCTTGAAAGTGTAGTGCGCCGCTTTGATGATCTCACTGAAAAAATGGCCAATCCCGATCTTTATAATAACAAAGGTGAGTTTAAGAAAATTTCAGAGGAGCGCTCTTCTCTAGAAGATTTAGTTCAAAAGTATTTGGAATACAAAAAAAATAAAGAGCAATTAGAAGGGGCCAAAGAACTTCTCAAAAATGAAAAAGATGAAGAGATGCGTGAAATGGCCCGAATGGAAGTCGATGAGACAAGTGACCTTTTAGAGACCCTTACGCAAGAGCTTAATATTTTACTTTTACCTAAAGATCCTCTCGATGAAAAAAACGTTTTCGTGGAAATTCGAGCAGGTGCAGGTGGAGATGAGGCCTCTCTTTTTGTGGCCGATATGTATCGCCTATATCAAATTTATTTTCGTTCTATTGGGTTTAAGGTAGAGATCCTCTCTATTTCTCAAGGAGATGTGGGGATCAAAGAGATTATTTTTAGTGTTGCGGGAGAGAAGGCCTATTCAAAATTAAAGTATGAGTCAGGTGTTCATCGAGTGCAGAGGGTTCCCAAAACGGAATCGCAGGGGAGAGTTCACACTTCTACTGTTACGGTGGCCGTAATGCCTGAAGTAGATGAAGTAGATTTTCATTTGGATTTAAATGAAGTCAGGATTGATGTTTATCGCTCTGGTGGATCTGGTGGTCAGTCTGTTAACACCACAGATTCTGCTGTAAGGGTAACCCATCTTCCTACAGGAACAGTGGTGGCCATTCAAGATGAAAAATCACAAATAAAAAACAAAGAAAAAGCACTAAAGATTCTTAAAACAAAACTCTACGATCAGATGCTTGCCGAAAAAAAGGCCATTGAAGATGCTAAACGAAAAGATCAAGTGGGAACAGGAGATCGATCAGAACGCATTCGTACTTATAATTTTCCTCAGGGAAGATTAACGGATCATCGCATTGGTCTAACTATTTATAACCTCGATAAAATTATGGAAGGAAATTTAGGCGAAGTGACAGATGCTCTTATTGCTTATTACCAAAGCGAGCTTTTAAAGGGTCAGGAATTTTAAGTGAAGAGAAATCATGAAGTTCAATTGAATGATTTTTTTAAAGAAAATGAGAGTCGTCTTTTGGAGATCTATCCAGGACTTAGTCTTTCTTATTTTATTGAAGAGATGATGAAAATTGAAAGTGACATTGATTTAAAAGACAGTCT
>NODE-165-length-24026-cov-8.63085_pt1 | contig 24026 bp, 20 predicted proteins | sample MGYA00139097_ERZ477577 | MGnify/ENA metagenome assembly ERZ477577
AAGTTCAACTTCATCTCGCTGATGCTCGCACTCTTCTGCGGAACCGCGGCCCTGCCCCACATCCTGATTCGTTACTACACAGTACCAAGCCAGGCAGCAGCCCGTAAGTCGACCATCGTTGCTATTGCCGCGATCGGCTTCTTCTATATTCTGACCCTTTATCTAGGTCTGGGTGCCATGACCAACGGTGTCATCAACATTACCGACAACAACATGTCGGCACCGTTGCTGGCCCTCTCTTTCGGAGTCGTACTCTTCTCTGTCATCTCGTCTCTGGCCTTCGCCACAGTACTCGGTACTGTTTCGGGCCTGATTGTCGCCTCGGCCGGCGCAGTCGCCCATGACTTGATGGACAATTTCCTCGGCATGAACATGACGGATGCCGGCAAAGTCAGAGCGGGCAAGATCTCTGCCATGATCATCGGAGGCATTGCCATCTACCTCGGCATCATCTTCGAAGGCATGAACGTTTCCTTCCTGGTCGGCTGGGCCTTCGCCGTTGCGGCTTCGGCGAACCTGCCAGCGATCCTGATGATCCTGTTCTGGAAGAAAGCGACCGCCCAGGGTGTAGCAGCCTCGATCTTCATCGGCCTGACTTCTTCCCTCGGCCTGATTCTGGTTTCTCCTGACATGTGGGTCCGTTACGGCCTGCTCCCTCAAGACGCTCCCGTCGCTTTCAACAGCCCGGCAGCTATCTCCATCCCAGCCAGCATTCTTACATTGGTCATTGTCTCCCTGATGACCCAGAAGAAGGGTGCCATGGTCGAGGAAGGTGCAGAAGCCTGATCCTTGCAAGGAAAGCTTCAACCTGTTAAATAGAGAGAGGGGCTGCTCTGCAGCCCCTCTCTTTTCCTTTTTATACAATCTAACCACACTGGATATATTTCATGCGCCGTTTCCGCTACACACTGATTGCCGTCTGCCTGGTCCTCCTGTTTCTAGGTGTGAGTGATTTGACCCTCTGGTTTAACAATCAAGCACCGCAACCGGTCAGCATTGAAACCCTGGAACAGATCGGCGCACCCGCTGAATGGATTGAAGCTAAAGCTGGCTACCAGGATCTTGATCGTGCCATCTCCACCTCCGGTTCCCTGGAGATGGAAGCTCTGCTGGTGCCGCTTGTTGCTCACCCCGACCAGGAACAGATCCATGTCATGGTTGAAACTCGGGACCCACACCAATTGAAGCTCTTTCAGGACTACCACTTCTTTACCGACACACTTCCTGAAAAAAAGGAATTCCGACGCAAACATGGCGCTGAATTTAAAGGTCAAAGGGATATCACTGGTATGCTGGTCGCTGGTCTGATCGCCCGGGGGAATCAACAGAAGCTGATCGATCTGGCAAAAGAGACCGACCTGAATATTGCTGACGATGTGATTTTTTTGAGTGAAGGTAAGGAGCCAAGCAAGTTGCGTGGGGTGTTCTTTACGCTGATGGGATTACTTGGCCTGTTTAAGGTTTTGACCCACAAAAAAGCAGTCACTCCTACACCCGAGAAGGCGGATCACAACCCGGAGTAGAAACGCTTGCTTCTTCCGGTCAGACTGAGCTGGCCGTGACTAGACATCATCGCAGGTCAAAGTGCCGTCAACCCTCCTCCAAAGATTATGCTCGTTTTTGTTCTTCAGTGGCTCAGGAAGCATTGTCTGGGGAAAATCCTGGTAACAGACCGGGCGCAAAAACCGCTTGATCGCAGCCGTACCGACTGAGCTAGATCGACTGTCCGTTGTTGCCGGATAAGGTCCTCCGTGGTTCATTGAATCGCATACTTCAACGCCGGTCGGAAAGCCACCCACAAGAACCCTGCCGACCCTTCGTTCGAGCCGCCTAAAGAGCTCTGCGGAATCTTTCAGTTCGAGATCCTGGCCGTGAACGGTCGCAGTTAATTGACCCTGAAGATTTTGAGCTGCCATCATCATCTCTTCTCTTGAATCACACCCGACGACCACAGCAGAGGGACCGAACACCTCTTCGCCGATCCCGGGGTTTTCAAAGAAGACCTTGGCATCGGTTTGCAGCAGGACAGGATTGACGAAACAACCTGTCTCCTGAGAACCGCTTCCTCCTACCCTGACGACTCCTTGAATGTCCTTCAATCGTTCAATGCCCTGCTGAAAGTTCTGTTTGATTCCCGCATGCAACATAAGACCTGGAGGCTTATGCGACAGCAGCTCTGCTGCTTTCTGGACAAAGGCATCCAGAGCTGGCCCCTTAAGAGCAAACAAGAGCCCCGGAGAGGTGCAGAATTGTCCTGTACCGAGGGTCACCGACTCTACAAAACCCTTGGCCAAGCTGTCACCTTGTTCCCGCAGTGCCTGAGGCAACAGAAAAACGGGATTAACACTGCCCATTTCAGCATAAACGGGAATCGGCTCCGTACGCGAGGCAGCCAGATCGAAAAGGGCCCGGCCGCCGGCAAGTGAGCCGGTAAAGGCCACAGCCTTGAGATGGGAATGCTGGACCAGGATTGCCCCGAACTCGTGACCACGGCCCTGAATCAGGCTGAAAGTCCCTTCCGGCAACGCACACTTCCTGACAGCATTCTTGATAGCCTGTCCGGCTAATTCGGAGGTTCCCGGGTGAGCAGGATGGCCTTTAACCACAACCGGACACCCGGCGGCCAACGCTGAGGCCGTATCGCCACCGGCGACGGAAAAGGCAAGCGGGAAGTTGCTGGCACCGAAGACCGCAACCGGCCCCAAAGGAATAAGAATCTGACGAAGGTCTGGTTTGGGAACAGGGAATCGATCCGGGAGGGCGCGATCGATACGCGCCTCCACATAAGAGCCCTCTTTGACCAGTTGGGCAAAAAGTTTCAACTGATTGACAGTCCGGCCCAGCTCACCAACAAGGCGTGCTTCAGGGAGACCGGTTTCCTGCATGGCGCGATCGACCAGGACTCCTTCAATGGTCAACAACTCTGTCGCAATGGTCTCGAGAAATTCTCCTCGTTTTCTATTGTCTGTAGCCCTGTAAGTGTCAAAAGCTTTTTCAGCCAAAGCCACCGCACGATCCACATCTTGAGAGGTCCCTTCAGAAAAGAGGGGTTCCAGAGCCGCTCCCGTTTCGGGGTTAACCGCCTGGAAGGTCTGCTCTCCCGGGGACGCGTAGCTTGAACCAATCAGCTGCTTTCCAGTCAGGCACATAGGCTGTTTTCTCTCAATCCATCAGGTTATGCGTTCAGCAACCCTTCAAGCTCCGGCTCAAAGATCTCCCAGACCCGCTTCTCCAGCTTTTCAATAAATTCCGGGCTGGTGATGTTGGGCAACTTGATGTTCTGGTTCGGATTCTCAAACACCTCGGCCGGCAGACAAAACTCGTCTTTGGTGTAACCTTGACGTAGCTCAAGAGCCAGTCCACGCAGAAAAGCGCGGCGTACTGCAGCACGGAGGTTATCGACACTGACGTCCAGATCAAATTCACTTTTCAGACAATCGACCACCATCTGTGTACCGATGCCCTTGGCAATGTCGAAGAATTTACACAAGCCGATCATATCAAAACCGACAATGTGCAACTTATCTTCGGTGATCCCTTTCACCCAGGAGTCAAGATCCGACTTGCCCTCACGGGTCAGTAAACCGTAGGTCCCCATCGACATGTGCCCTCCGGCGATCGCCCAGGCGTAACCGGGATTGGTTTCCGGTTGGTAGGCTGCGATTTCCAGGCCTTTAACATGGTAAGCGTAGCTGGTTTCGTTGAGACTTTGCGACAGGCGCATGGAGCCCTGGCCGATCTCCGGCAGTTCCCCCTCTCCGGCCTGAATGATCAACTCGCGAATCTTTTCATAATCACCAAAGGTCGCGCCGTTGAGAATCGTTGCCTGCGGATGCCTTTCGTTGTAGGACAATGTGTAAGAGATGGTCACGCCAAGAGAAATGGCATCCATGCCGTAGTTGTCACCTAGCTGAATCAGTCGTGCAGCCTGACCGGCATCGTGAACACCGACATTGGTACTGAGCAGGTTGAGTGGCTCGTAGTCGAACTTGGCCAAAAACTCGCCCTTGCTGCCGTCGACATTCTTCTTGGAAATATTGTTGTGACAGGTGATGCCGCAGCGGTAGCAGGCCTGCGACTTGATGTCGTACTCTTTTTCAACATTTTCACGGAACAACTTCTCCGGAAGCGCATTTCCTTGTGGACGAAAATTATTAACCGGCACCGCGTGGAATTCCTGCAGAACATCGTAAGCAGCCCAGGTCCCGCCGCCGCCGCCACGACTGATCGGTTGAATCCGGGCAGACCCTCCCCCCTTGACGACGTTGACATTAACTTTCTTAACCGCCTCGGTTAAGGGTTTCAGCTTGTCGTTGCTCTGCGCCACCAGGGCAAGGATGTTCTTATAGCCCATCAGGCTGCCCATGCCACCGCGCCCGGCGAATCGACTCTTGTCTTCTTTCTCTTTGAGCTGATTCTCTGTGGAAAGAGCAATAGCGCCCATATAGTTGTTCTGCCAGTTTTCCCCGGCTTGGCCGATAGCGGCAAAGTGGGCGTCAGGATATTCTTTCTGTAGAGCCATGATTTTGTCATGGGTTGAAAGGCCGATTAAATGTCCGGCAGGCTTTAATTCAACAGACGGTCCAGCTTCGGTCTCCTTAATCACAACATAGACCGGTTGTTCCGAACGGTTTTCGAAAATCAATTCATCGAGACCGGTCCATTTGAACTTTGCGCCGAACTTACCGCTACCGGTCGACCAGATTGCAGCAGGAAGCCCCACCTTAGAACCTTTGATCGGACTGTAACCGGAGAAATAAGTACGCATGCCGGTCATGGCACTACTGCCGGTCAGCAGACCAGTATTGACGATTAAAGGGTTCTCGTCGCAGTAGGCATTCTCTATCTTTCGTTCGGCGAGGTCTTGAAAGGAACGGCCAAAGCCGCCGAGCACATCTTCCAGGTTGCGGCAGGGGACATCTTCTATCTGCTGACGACCGGTCCTTAAGTCAATGTTACAGCGCTTATACAGAATGCCGGACGGTTCTGCTGAAGGATCTGTTGTCAAAAACTTCATCAAACTCTCTCCTTGGTACAGTGAACAAAACCGGTGGTGATTGCAAAAAAGCCGTAGAAAAAGAACTTCTTAACCACCATCAAGTAACGGAAGTAGAGACAGAGTATCACCATCCTCGAGAATATCCTGTTCCCCGGCATGGAGCCCATTGATGAGAATAATGCCAAGAACATTTTCAGGTAACTGAAGATTGTCAATAACCTCCGCAACCTTAATACCGGAAGGGTATTCCTGAACATTTTTTTTGAATCTTCCGATACAAAATGCGCCAACGAGCTTAACGGTGATTTTCATTTTCTTAACTCACGAATGACCGAGAAAAGTCCAGTATACTGCATCACTAGAAAAATTCCTCCTCCGTATTAATCAACATCAACGGCTTTGTTCTTTACGATCTGCTGCAAAAACAATCCCGCCACAATCAAAACCAATCCATAAAAAGTCGACGGCAAAATCTCTTCGCCAACAAGAAAATGAATCAAGAGCAGAGAGAAGAAAGGTAACATGAAAACGATACTACTGATCCTCGCTGTACTGGCAGTGTACTTAAGCGCCTGCAACCAGAGCACAAAAGATATTCCCATCTCGAAACAGCCGACATAGACCGCCCCGAGGAAGCCTGTCAGTTCAGGCCTCTGCATTTCGGTAAAAACCAGACAATAGATCAGGGTCAGTGGCAGTGCACAGAGGAAGTTCATAAAGAGGCCAGCCAGGGGCGGCCGACTGTCCCTGACATTGAAAATCCAGTAGAGCGCCCAGACAATTGTGCTCCCCAAAGCCAGAGCCACCCCAAGGGGATCGGAAAAATTCATCCCAAACGGATCGCCGTGGGTTGAAATCACTACAACACCACAAAAGCTAACCAGAATCGCAAGCATCTCACGTAAAGAAAGCTTCTGTTTGAGTAATGGTACGGCGAGAATTGAGAGCGTGATAGCCCAGGTGCTGTTAAGTGGTTGAGCTTCCTGGGCCGGGATCAGATCGTACGCCTTCAACAGAATCAGGTAATAGAGAAAGGGGTTTAGTATTCCCAAACCCGCTGAACGAAGTAGCTCCTGACGGTTCTTCGGCAAGGCCATCCCCAGCTCGCGACGGCACAGCAAGATAACTCCAAGCAGCAAAACAGAAGTCAGGTTGGCGTATAACAACAGGTGTGCGGGCGATAATGTCCGCAGGGAAATTTTGAACGCTGAAGCGACCGTTGACCAGATTAAAACCGTGCTGATTGCGTAGATATAAGCCTTGCGTTGATTGACCATTCGGTCAACCTCCAAATTCCGCCGGGACTTCCGGGGTCGCGCGTCCCCCCAGAGAGAGAACCGCCAAACCTGAGAAAATCAGGGCTATACCAACAAAGGAAACCGGGTTCAGCTGTTCGCCCAAGACCAACAGGCCCAAAAGACCTGCAGTCAAGGGCTCAGCCAAGGTCAAGGTCACCGCAGTAGCAACCGGAACTCGCTGCAAACCACGGGCAAACAACCAATAGGCCAGGGCGGCCGTTACCAGGCCAAGGTGGAGGATGACAGCAATACTACGAGGAGCCGCCAGCCAGGCCATTTCACGTCCAATTAACAGAGGAGCAAGCATCAGGGCACCAATACAAAAAACAACCGCGATAACAGCATTCGCGTCGTGTTTTTCTAACAAACCCTTGATCACCAGAGTGTAGGCTGCATAGGCAACACCGGCACCGATAGCGAGTGCGACACCCATCAGATCAATGACAACATCACCACCGCTGCTAAGGGTCAAAACAACACAACCGATAAGGGCAAGAGCCGTCGCAACAAACCAATTTCTCCCGGGCCGCTCTCCCCGAAAAAAATAACCAAGCAGACCTCCGGCGACCGGCGCGCTGCCGATCCCAACGATAGTCCCTACGGCAACCCCGGTCTTGGCAACACCGGCAAAAAAGAAGGCTTGATAAAGGGCAGTGAACAGGGCTGCAGAAAGCGTTGCCTTAAGTGGCCAGCCTTTCATCTGCGACAGGCCAGTGGTCATCAATACGATCAACATCATGGAGACGCCGCCAATAGCGAGACGCAAAGTCCCAATCACCATCGGATCGAAACCGGCAGGTGCAAAAGCCTGGGTCGTCCCGGTTGTTCCCCATAACATGGCCGCCATCAGGACAAACCAGACTCCCGACCGTGAATCATCGTGCTGCATCAAAAACTCCCATAAAGACACTCATGAAACAACTTGTTCGCGACTCCGCTGCACACCAGCACATGGCCAGCATAAGTAAAGCAGCGCCAGAAGACGACCAAGCAGGTAAGCAAGCGCTGCGGAGGTCACTCCAGGAAGCGCTGAGTATAGTACAAGCAACGCCATTATTGAAAAGATTCCCACCGCTTCAATAGCAGTCGCCAGCGTCACAGGAAGTGTTATGCCGGCATCGATCAAAACAGCTCGTTGATAACCGATAGCAACTGTCAAGGTCGGGAAAAAAGCCATGATCTGTAATGGCGGAATTGCTAACTGAACCAGCTCTGCAGACAAACCGGAAAGGGTTGCAAACCAGACCACATTGAGAGGCGTAAATGCAATCAAAGACAACCCACCACCCAGTGCAAGCCCTAGATAGATGGCAAATTTTCTGACCACCGCGCGATTCTGCTGACCATCCTTTAACGTAGCTATTGCCACCTCTGGATAAGATAAGCCGAGCGCACGAAACAGGAAGGTCAGAGCATAGAGCACCGGCATGACCGCCAAAGACTCAAGAGGCTTGTAACTATGACCGAGGAAAAAGGTCACCACAGGATGAACGCTTAGGCCAATCAACGGCGTCATTGCCAGAGGTAGATAGAAACGACTCAACGCAGCATAGGATGACATGACAACGGCATCCCCGGCTTCCGCCAGTGAGTTTGCAATCGCGCGACGTGCCAGCCAACGAGTCGCCAAGGCCTCAGCCACGACACCGACACTCAAGGAGCAGGCTCCCAGACTGGCACCTGGCAAATCACCAAATGACCAGAGCAGGTACGCCGTTGTCGACATACTCAAAAGTCTGACCGCAGTGCCAACAGCAACGCGACCAGGTTGGTGATGGGCGATCAGCACGCCCTGGTAGAAACGACGCATGCCAATAGCCGCCGGCCATGGCAAGAGTAACCACAAAGCCTGATTCACATGAGCGGCTATATCGGATGACAGGCCAAGGAGCATTGTCGTTAAGGGGACAAAAAAAGCCGGTACGAGCAGAAGTAAAAGAAACAGCGTGACGATCCCACACAGGATCACTGAGAAAGAACGCAACCGCAGGTAATCACAACGACTCCGCGCCAAGAGTGTCGAAGCGCTCAACAGCATGATCACCGGAGCTTCCGTTATCAACCCGAAAGCATAGGCGACACCGTAAGCCGCCAGGTTCGTGGCACTCTCTCCCATGCGGGCAATGATTGCCGCCAGAAAAGGGCCCTCGATCGCCATCATCAGCCAGGTCAAAGCAAGTGGCCACCAGAGGCGATAGACGGTTTTAAGTGTTGCCTGTTGGTTCATTGATTCACTAAAGGGGGTTGTCCCGGTTTCTTCACGGGGCTGTCCCCGGTTTTTCAGTAGCCTATATCATCTATCTGTTTATCCACTTCGCGCAAGTGAGGACAGTTCAAATAAAACCTTTTACCACAGAGCCACAGAGGACACAGAGGAAATCAAAAAACGATCAGGCTTTCTCTGTGTCCTCTGTGGCTCTAGTGAGAGAAACGAACGGGTGGTAAAGAAAATTATTAATCCTGGCAATAGCTACTGGAGTGAAGTGGATAACCAGAACCATCTAAAAAGGACAGCCCCATTCGGGGGCAGTCCCAGTCAGTCCAGTTAGCAATTTATACGAAAAGGAGGATGCCAACAAGTGGCATCCTCCTTCGAAACGTATTAATCATGCCAGCCTTCAGACAGATTTTGACTTCATGCCGAGCATCTGTCTCAAGGCGTGCTGAGCGATGCTCGGATTCTCCTTGAGACGGCGCCTGGAATAGGGCAACCATGATTTTCCGTATGGAACATATATCCGCAGTTTATGCCCCCGTTTAACCAGAAGGTCCCGCAACTCGGGGTCAACGCCAAGCAGCATCTGGAACTCGTATTCCTCACGTTTCAGCCCAAACTCCCTGATCAGTTGCTCCGATTCGAAAACCAGCTTTTCATCATGAGTGGCGATACCAACATAGGCCTTTTTCTCAAACATTTTTTCAAGGCATTTCACAAAACTGCGATTGATGATCGCCATATCCTTGTAAGCGACCTCACGTGGCTCGTTATAAATCCCTTTACAGAGCCTGAAGTTAAGCAGGCCGTCACTCAAATCCTCGATGTCATCAATAGTACGGCGCAGGTAAGACTGAACGACTACGCCAACATGTCCCGGGAACTCCTCCCGGAGAGTACGGAAGAACTCAAGGGTATCGTCAGTGCACGTGTGGTCTTCCATGTCGATACGAACAAAATTGTTCAGGCTCGCTGCGAGGGCAACGATCTCGCGAATATTTTCAAAGGCGAAAGTTTTGTCGAGTTCCAGCCCCAACTGGGTCGGTTTGAGCGACAGGTTGGCATCGAGGTCTTCCTTGTCGATTCCATTGAGAATATCCAGACACTGCTGCTTGAAGAAATTGGCTTCTTCTTTGGTCTTGATGAACTCGCCGAGGATATCGATGGTTGCGACCATGCCTTTACCATTCAGCTCTTTCGTGGTTCTGACTGCTGCAGAAAGGTCATCTCCAGCGATATAACCCTTGGCAAAAAAGCCAACGATCGGCCCCGGCACGTGCATGATGGTTTTTGAAACAAGGAAGTTAAACAGGGACATAGCGTCCTCCAACTCAATGACTGGTTATTGGGGGCAGCTCAGCTGCCCCCGATTGATATTATTCAGCGTCCATGAAGGGGTAGGCGAAGTGAGTCGGCGCCTCAAAGGTTTCCTTAATGGTGCGCGGCGACACCCAGCGGACCAGGTTCAGGTAAGAACCGGCCTTGTCGTTGGTACCGGAAGCCCGTGCCCCACCGAAAGGTTGCTGACCGACCACAGCACCGGTCGGCTTGTCGTTAATGTAGAAGTTACCAGCGGCATTTTCCAGCTTGGTCATAGCCAGGCTCACAGCTTCACGCTTGGTGGCAAATACCGCGCCGGTCAGAGCGTAGATCGAGGTTTTGTCGCAGAGTTCAAGAGCTTCTTCATACTTGTCATCTTCATAGACATAGATCGTCATAACCGGGCCGAAGATCTCTTCTTCCATGGTGCGGAAATGCGGGTTACTGGTCAGGATCACGGTCGGCTCAATGAAGTAGCCTTTGCTGTCGTCGTAACCGCCACCGATGATAACTTCGGCATCGGAAGCCTCTTTGGCGTAATCGATAAACTCGGTAATGGTCGCAAAAGCCGACTTGTCGATAACAGCATTAAAGAAGTTGCTGAAGTCGTTGGTCTTGCCCATTTTAATCGTGGCCATATCGGTTTCGAGCTTCTCACGAACCGGGCCCCAGAGTGTTTTAGGGATATAGGCACGGGAAGCCGCAGAACATTTCTGCCCCTGGAATTCAAAAGCACCGCGAATGATCGCTGTTGTCAGTTGCTCCGCATTGGCACTCTCATGGGCCATGATAAAGTCTTTACCACCGGTTTCACCAACGATGCGCGGATACGACTTGTACTTGGCAATATTCTCGCCGACGGTTTGCCACATCTGGTGGAAGACGCGAGTCGAACCGGTGAAGTGAATCCCGCCGAGGTCCTTATGATCAAGACAGACCTTGCCGACCATCGAACCGGGACCCGGCACAAAGTTGATGACGCCATCAGGCATCCCTGCCTCTTTGAGAATCTGCATAAAGAGGTAAGGCGTATAGACACAGGACGAAGCCGGCTTAAGCAAAATCGTGTTACCCATGATGGCCGGAGCCGTCGCCAGGTTGCCGGCGATAGCGGTGAAGTTGAACGGAGCAACGGCAAAGACAAAGCCTTCGAGAGGGCGCTGCTGCACGAAGTTCCAGAGGCCTTTCGAGGAATACATGGGCTGGTCGGTATAAACCTGCTGCGCGTAGTACACGTTGAAGCGCAAAAAGTCGATCAGCTCGCAGGCTGCGTCGATCTCTGCCTGGTAGGCGCTCTTGCTGGTGGAAAGCATGCTGACGGCATTCATAATGTAACGATACTTACCGGAAAGCAGCTCGGCAGCTTTGAGGAAGATCGCGGCGCGCTCTTCCCAACGCAGGTTTGCCCAATCTTCCTTGGCGGCCATGGCTGCATCAATCGCCATTTTGATCTCTTTTTCACCGGCCAGGTGGCACTCACCGAGAATATGCTGATGGTCATGAGGCATGACAACCTTGCCCATTTTACCGGTACGAACTTCTTTACCACCGATAATCAGGGGAATCTCAACTTTCTTGTTGGTGATTTCTTCAATCGCCGCCTTGAGCAGATCACGCTGCGGAGTTCCGGGAGCATAGCTGTAGACAGGCTCATTGACAGGGGTCGGGACCTTAAGGATGGCATTGTTCAACAGGTTCATGATGGGCACCTTTCTCGTAAGAGTTTCTATGTTAAAAAATCGTTTATACGCAGGAGTCAAGACCGGCCGCAGTGCGTACCAAATCATTCTGACATAGTCATAAGAGCAAGCAAGATGCCAAGCCGCTCTTTTCAATCAGGAGATCGAGTTATTCTCACCCAGGAAAGCAACACCCAGAAGCAGAAAAACAGGCTAACAAACTAAAATTACAGCACTTTTAAAGCCACTGTGAAAAGCAACAAGCTCCTGATAAATAGACGGAATTATTGTTTTTTCTTTTCAAGGAGTGGCAAACAGGGAGGAAAAGGGATTTATCAGGGCGACAAATAATGCATTAATGCATAACTAAATTTCGCAAATGTAACTATAAGTATTTGATTTTATAAAATTAATATATATTTATGGCAGAAACAGATTTTAAAATATGTCCGCATTTTAAATGCATTTATGCATATTTGCTATAAATATTCAGCCCCCTATCGTGGCAGTCAAACCATGCCCAGCAAAGACCTCAATCACTCTTTGCACAGCATCCGCTCCAGGCTCATGCAGCGCAGCAAGATCACGTTCCTGGCCAAGCTTCTCATCCTTACCCCTGGCGACATCATGAAAAGGGAGAAGGCTGACCGCCCTCTTCTCTCCTGGCAAAGCGGCAACATAAGTGGCCATGGCAGCAACGCTGTCGTCATCATCATTCACGCCACCGATCAGAGGAATTCGGATCTGGACCTCTGAGCCATATTCAGCCAGCGCCACCAGGTTATCGAGAATCAAGCGATTATCGACCCCCGTGTAACGTTTATGTTTTTCTGCATCGACCATCTTCAGGTCATAAAGGAACAGATCCGTGTGTTCTGCGACCTTAAGCAGCGCCTCTTTTTTAACAAAGCCAGAGGTATCGACAGCCCGGTGGACGTCCTGCCTGCCGCACGCCTCGAGAAGTTCAATCAGGAACTCGGGATAGAGCAGCGGCTCGCCCCCGGAGAAGGTGACACCGCCTCCCGATTGATCGAAGAAGGGCCGCTCTTTTTCAATAACCTCAAGAAGCTCTGCGACCGAATAGTAGCGCCCCGACATCTGCGTGGCCAGCGTCGGGCAAACTTCAGCACACTGACCACAGAGAGTACAAAGATCGCCGTCGGTGACCACACCATCAGGAGCCAGGCGGCAGGCATCTACAGGGCAAACGCGGCAACACTCCCCGCACCCGATGCATTTGGCTGCAGTAAAGAGCTTTTGAACTTTTGGTGAGATACTTTCCGGGTTATGACACCATTGACAATTCAGCGGACAACCCTTGAAGAAGATTGTGGCCCGGATACCCGGACCATCGTTGATCGAGTAACGCTTGATGTCAAAAATCAGCGGTTGCGGCATATCAGAACGATTCATTTTCCGTACGCTCAACCACTTCCTGCTGCAGGTCTGCGTTCATGTCATTGAAGTAGTCGCTGTAACCGGCCATACGCACCAGCAGATCCTTATAATCCTCGGGGGCCTCCTGGGCTGCTTTCAGGGTCGCCGTATCAACGATATTGAACTGGATGTGATGACCCCCCAGAGTGAAATAGCTGCGCACCAACTGACCCAACCTTGCAACATCCTCGTCCCGCTTGAGCAGACTCGGCAAGAAGCGCTGGTTAAGTAAAGTGCCCCCAGACAAAGTGTGATCAAGCTTGGTCAATGACCGCACCACGGCTGACGGGCCATGGGTATCTGCGCCATGAGACGGCGAGGTGCCATCAGAAATCGACTTGCCGGCCAATCGCCCATTGGGAGTCGCCCCCATTACCTTGCCGAAATAGATATGGCATGTCGTAGAGAGCATGTTGAAATGAAAGGTTTCACCCTTAACATTCGGCTTGCCATCGATCGCAGAAAACAAGTCAGCATAAATCTGCAGGGCAATATCATCGGCGTAATCATCATCGTTGCCAAAGAAAGGTGTCTTGTTGAGAACAGTCTGTCTCACGAACTCTTCACCCTCGAAATTTTTTGCAACTGCGTCAAGGAGGCGCTCCATACTGAACGTCTTCGTCTCGAAGACATGTTTCTTGAGCACAGAGAGACTGTCGGTGGTCGTACCAAGACCGGTGCACTGGATATAATTGGTATTATAACGCGGGCCAGCATCGTAATAATCCCGACCCTTGCTAATGCAATCCTCGATCACAACCGACAGGAAAGGTGCCGGAGCATACTTGGCGAACATACGATCGATGTAGTTGCTGACCCTGACCTTGGTATCGACAACAAAATTCAACTGTTTGTTAAATGCTTCGTAGAGATCTTCATAACAGCTAAAGTCACGTGGATCTCCAGTCTCGAGCCCTACCCGTTTGCCGGTCACCGGGTCGATACCGTTATTCAGAGTGACCTCGAGGATCTTCGGCACGTTCAGGTAGCCGGTCAGAACGTAGGCCTCCTTGCCGAATGCGCCGACCTCGATGCAGCCGCTGCAGCCGCCCTCTCGAGCATCCTTGAGAGACTTGCCCTGACGCAGCAGTTCCTCCACGTAAACATCCGGATTAAAGATTGACGGGTAGCCGTGCCCCTGACGAATCACCTTGCAGGCGGCCTCGAGGAAACGGTCCGGCGTCTTGCTGCTGACGTGTACAGAATTGCCCGGCTGCAAGATGTGCAGCTCTTCGACCACCTCGAGCATGATGTAGGAGACGTCACTGACGCCGTCCCTACCGTCACTGGTGATGCCGCCGATATTGATGTTGGTGAAATCGTTATAGGTGCCGCTCTCACGGGCGGTAATCCCCACCTTGGGTGGCGCCGGGTGATTATTGACCTTGATCCAGAAGCAGCAGAGCAACTCCTTGGCCTGCTCGCGGGTCAAAGTGCCAGCAGCAAGCTCAGCCTCATAAAAAGGTGCCAGATGCTGATCGAAGTGGCCGGGGTTCATGGCATCCCAACCGTTGAGTTCGGTAATGGTGCCAAGGTGAACAAACCAGTACATCTGGATCGCTTCGTGAAACGTGCGTGGCGCATTGGCCGGAACCCAGCGGCAGACTTCGGCGATCTTTTGTAGCTCCGCAACACGCTTAGGATCGCTCTCACTCGCAGCCAAATCTTCGGCGAGATCGGCATGACGCTCAGCAAAAACAATCACCGCATCGCAGGAGACGTCCATCGCCTTGAGCTCTTCGAACTTGTCGGTGGCTTCCGGATCGTTGAGATAATCAAGGCCTGCAATTTCAACCGCAATCTGCCGTTTGTAATCGAGCATCCCCTTAACATAGATCTGCCCATCGAGGGCCGTATGGCCAGGTGCGCGCTGCTCCATGAACTCGGTAAAGAGCCCCGCCTCGTAAGCCGCCCGCCATTCATCTGGGACATGGTTGAAGATCCGCTCACGGATTGTCTTGCCCTGCCAATAAGGGATCACATCACGGGCATAGGTTTCCACGTCTTCATCGCTGATGGTGTAACGTTGCTGGTCGCGGGTATTGAGGACGTGAAAGTCATCAACGCTATGACAGGTCAACTCAGGGAAGGTCGGCACCGCCTTGGGTTGCGGGCCACGTTCGGCAACGATCAGCTCATCTTCTCCGACATAAAGGGTCTTCTTCCGGCAATGATCGAGAAAATTCAAGGCGCGCAGCATCGGCGTCGAGTGCTTGCCATAATTCTCTTTATAAAAAGCAGTCTCATGCAGGGCACGTTCAATAGAAAGACTCGGCTCTGTCTCAACACTCAACTTGCGTAGACGCTGGATTCGCTCATTCATTCCAGGCCCGATGGCGTTCTTGGTTGGTGAATAAAAGTTCCCCTCGGCATCGGCATGACGCTGGGGAACCACCTTCAAGTCTCTCTCTTTTGACATCTTCTCTTCCCTTCAAACATCGCGACCCTAAAGGGTACGCAATCAGACAACGATAACATCTGGGTTAATTGTACTCCGCACGACGGCCTGAACACAATAAAGGCCGTACGCATCACCTCACGAAGCTAACCGGAGAATCTTCTTACATATCTCAAGAGCAAGAAGAGTACCAATTGAGAGAAGCCATGAGTCAACGATAAAGGCTTAAAATAATTAACTATTTAAAGACGGATAAAGACAAGAAAGGAGCAGTGAATCACACTTTTAATTCATTTCTGTATTTTTTATTCACAGATGCATACGGAAGGGCGGTGAAAACTTAAAAGCGAAAGGCTGCGAGTCCGCTATTTATTCTTTACGGACTCCAGCAAGTGCACATTGATGAGCCCTGAGGGGTAGATAATATAAACCAGACTCATTGTCTCACCATCCTTTCCGACACTCCGGCCATAAGGCAGTGCAACAGTGTATGTCCACTCCCTACCGTCATCATCGCGCCAGCTTACAGATGCCTTACGAGCGAGGAGGGGGTGCTCCGAAAAACCTATATCCAAGGACTTGTGCGGTAAAATAGCATTGACGGCCCCATATCTTTCCGTCGGTTCATGACGTACCCTTACATCAGTAATCCTGCTGTTTGTGGCATTTTTGACATAAACGCGATCAAGCACGGTTTGCGAACGCCCACAAGCCGACAAAACCAAAGAGAGCAAAACACAGACAAAGAACGACAACCAACTTTTCATATTTTCTCATCCTAACAAGAAACAACTACAAATTGACCCAAACTTAAAGAAATTATCTGAGTGACGCCCTGCCCCGGTAGTTAAACGATGCCGGTCGCCATCCGGGGATATAGTCTTTCGTCATTTCATTGAGCTTAAAGCCCCCTTGCTCTACCAACTCAGGGATGTTGCGATTAAGGTGACAGCCTCCGCCAACAACCTTCCAGAGGGGATTAATAAAATTTTGCACTCTCCGAACACCCGGATCTGGTGCGAGACCATGTTCACAAAATATGAGCTCGCCACCGGGCTTGAGAACACGTGCCATTTGTTCAAGAGCCCGGCCGATATCAAAAATTGTGCACAAGGTATAAGTAACCTAAGTAACCAGAACGGTGTCAACGCTATTGCTCTCCAGGGACAACTCCTCCCCGGCCGAACAAATGAACTCAACATCGAATTTAACAGAAGCGGCTCTTGCTTCTGCCATTCCGAGCATCTCCGACGAAGTGTCAAGTCCCCAGACTTTGCTGACCTTATCTGCGTCATAGTAAGGAAGGTTTAAACCTGACCCCAGGCCGACCTCCAGCACCCTGCCTCGCGCAAAGGGTACAACCTTTTCTCGTTGACTCATAACTGAATGCATATTGCAGGCGCAGTGGATGAGTTTCGGAAGAACATGCTTGTTGTATAGGCTCATAATGACTCAAACACTCACGTAGGAAGGATAGGAACACCGCTTTACCCTGCCAATAAAATGTGGGAGCGACAAGAATAGCACTAACTTGAAAAAATGAATGAATTACCCCACAGCATGCTACGAGGTATCAGTGATCAAAAAATCGAAGGCAACCAACCATCTTTCACCACAGAGTCACAGAGGACACAGAGCAAACAAAAACTTTCTATGCTTTCTCTGTGTCCTCTGTGACTCGAGTGAGAGAAGCGAGCGGGTGGTAAAGATTTGGCCCTCTGTGACTCGAGTGAGCGAAGCGAGCGGGTGGTAAAGATTTGGCTTTACTAACTAAGTAAGCTTCGGGTAATACGACCCGAGGATTTGATTTAACTTTCCGCACTCCCGCTGTGAAAGCCGACCCCGTATTTTTGCAGCTTACGAGCAACCGTAGGCTGGCTCATACCAAGAGCTTCGGCAATGTCCTGCTGTTTTCGGTAGCGCTTACTGGCTTCGGAAAGTACACGCTTTTCAACGCTCTCCAGAATTTGCGTCATGTTCATCCCATCGGGCCAATTGCTTTCCACGAGGCAACCCTCACCACTGGACCCCGTAACCACATCCTGAGGCAGATCACCCACATCGAGCATCTCAGTTTCAGACATCACGACCAAACGCTCGCAGATATTCATCAACTCACGCACATTACCGGGATAATGGTAATCAACCAGGACGTCGAGAGCTGCAGCACTCAGTTTTCTTGAAACATTGGACCGTAAAGCAAAATGATCGATGTAGGAGCGAATCAATGCAATCAGACATTCCTTACGTTCACGTAGAGCCGGGACAAGCAAAGGGATAACGCTCAAACGGTAGAATAGATCGGTGCGAAATTGGCCGGAAGCAACCAACTGATCGAGATCACGATTGGTTGCGGCAAGCAGACGGACATCAACTTTCCGACTCTGAGTGCTTCCCAGACGGGTAACCACACCATCCTCCATGAAGCGCAGTAACTTGACCTGCGAAGCCAGCGGCAGTTCGGCGACTTCATCGAGAAACAGGGTGCCACCATCAGCGAGTTCAAGATGGCCCGGCTTGCTGGCAGAGGCACCGGTAAATGCACCTTTTTCGTAGCCAAACAATTCGGCTTCGATAAGCGTTTCCGGGATGGCGCCACAATTGATTTTTATGATGGGTTTGTCGCTACGGTGGGAGTTCTTGTGAATCAGATCAGCGATCAGACCCTTGCCAACCCCGGATTCACCGAGAATCAGAGCCGTCGAGTCGACTTCACTGACTTTCAGCGCCTGTTTGAGCGCCTTGACCATACAAGGACTTTTGGCAATCATCGGCTGACGGGAGAGAAACTCTTCCTGTAGCTCTTGTACCTGGTGACGAAAATGATCACCAATCGCCTGTTGTTCTTCCAGCTGCCGCTGTAGACGATCCGTTTCAGTAATATCGCGTTCGCTCACCACCACGCGGATCAGTTCGCCGCCATCATCAAACACCGGGGTCGCCGTAGAAATAAGTTTTCGACCGAAACGGTTTTCCTGCAGCAGGCTGACCGCACTACGGGACTTGATGGCTTCAAGGGCTGCCGAGGGAAGAATAACCAATCCTTCTTCGGCAACGTCGAGATAGGAACGTCCAACCAACTGCTCAGCAGTGGCGTTGTTGATTCGTTGAGAGGCGGGATTAACACGCAGGATAAGACCGGCACCATCGCAGACAAAAAGGCCATCTGAGGAGGAATCGATGATCGCATCATGTTCCCAGGTCAATTCCTGGATACTCCTGTCCATGGCCTCTCCTTGAACCGGCTTGGCTTTAGCAGCCTGTCGGACTACCAATGAGCTGGCTGCAAATTCGTCTGTTTGGCCCATATTTCAGCTCCTTTTCGACCAATAGCTACAGCTATTACTCTCAAATGAGCCAAAACTTGATCTCAAACGGTCAAATTTTCGCTTCAGCCCGGATAGTCCGACAGGCTGCTAGTGCGACATCAGCACCGGGACGGTCATTGACTGCAGCAGATAACGACCGACATCGCCAAGGATCTGGTTGCCACGACGGAACTGGGAAAAGGCGCCGAGAACCATCAGGTCGATCCCCTCGTCGGCGCAGCGGTTGAGCAGCAAGTCACCGATACTGAGCCCTGCGGTAACGTGCTTTTCGGCAATGGCGTTGATATCGTAGTGTCGCAAATGACTGCAGATATCGGCGTTGTGAGATTCGTAGGCCTCATCGCCTCCGTAGCCCTGGATTGATATGACGTGAACAGAATCGGCCGCGCGCAGGAGTGGCATCGAGTCGTGCATGGCCCGTGAAGATTCGGGGCCACCACGCCAGACCAGCATCACCCGTTTGCCGATTGTTCGGGTATCAGAGGTGTAGGGGACGACCAGCACGGGACGGCCAGCCCCCAGCACCGCTTTTTCGGGGAGGTCACCGGGGGTCGACTGTTGCTTTGCATCATGGTCAGCCTGGCTGACGATCAGCATGTCGCGATAATGGGCGTAAAGATTGAGCGACTGAACCAGATCAAGATTGTTTCTGGAACTGTCGGCACAAATCCACTCCGATTCCAGCCCCGCTTGTTCGACCGTTTGCAGGAACTTCAGCTTGGCCTGGTCCGCCAGCTTATAGGGTTGTTCAAAGTCACTGGCCCGATGGGGTGGAATCGTGTAGATACCAGTCAGCTTGGCCTGCTGCTGCTGGGCCAACTGGATTGCAGTGGCCAGCCTGTTTGAGCATGTTGAGCTTAAATCGATATACACCAGAAGGTCTTTTAAGTTCATTGAGTGATCCTCTCGCAGTGCGGCTCTGCCCCGGCTAGAATATTAATGTTTCTTGCCCAGGTAGGCTTCCTGAACTTTCTCCGAAGCCAACAGTTCTTCTGAGGTTCCGGAGAGGGCGATTTTGCCGACGTCGAGGACATAGCCACGATCAGCCAGCTTCAGCGCAGCCTTGGCGTTCTGTTCAACCAGCAGCACCGTCACACCTTTTTTGGCAATCTCCTTGATCTGCTTGAAGATCGCCTTGACCAGGATCGGCGCAATTCCAAGAGAAGGCTCATCGAGCAGCACCATCTCGGGGTTACTCATCAAGGCCCGGCCGATCGCCAGCATCTGCTGCTCGCCACCGGACAGGGTTCCTGCCAACTGCTTGCGGCGTTCCTGCAGACGAGGGAAAAGTTCGTAGACCCAGGCGAGGGTTTCACGATCCATTTTGCTCTGGGAAAACGCACCGAGCATAAGGTTCTCTTCGACCGTCAAAATACCGAACACGCGTCGCCCTTCCGGAGAATGACTGATGCCCAGTTTGACAATCTTGTGGGCAGGCAATTTCGTCAACTCGTGCCCTTTAAAAGTAATCGAACCGGCTTTGGCTTTGAGAAGCTGGCTGATGGTGCGCATGGTCGTGGTTTTACCGGCACCGTTCGCTCCCAGGATGGCAACAATTTCACCCTTGTGCACTTCGAGGGAGATCCCCTTGATAGCGGCGATGCTGCCGTAGGAGACTTCCAGATCTTTTATTTCAAACAAAACGTCGTTACTCATCGTCGTCATCCTCACTTCCCAGGTAGGCCTCGATGACGGCCGGGTTCTTCTGGATTTCTTCAGGGGTACCCTCGGCAATCTTTTTGCCGAAGTTGATCACCGTCAGGTAGTCAGTGACTTCCATGACCATGTCCATATCGTGCTCGATCAACAGCACGGTGACCCCTTTGTCACGGATCTTAAAGATAGTCTCCAGGAGTTCCAGGGTCTCATTATCATTGAGACCGGCTGCCGGTTCATCGAGGATCAGCAGGGTCGGTTCAACAGCCATCGCCCTGGCAATTTCCACACGCCGCTGGAGACCGTAGGGCAACGAGCCAACCGGAGTAGCAGCAAACTCGCTCAGCTTGAAGAAGTCGAGCTGCTCTTCAACCTTCTGCCAGTTTTCCAGCTCATCCCGCTTTTTCCCGGGGGTAGGGATGATACCGTGCCACCATCTCTGCGTGCTTTTGATGTGACGGCCGCTCATGATGTTTTCGGCGACCGACATCTGGCCGAACAGGCGGATGGTCTGAAAGGTACGGACGATGCCACGATCCACAATCTGGTAGGGGGTCTTGCCGCGGATCTCTTCACCACGCCAGAGAACTGAGCCCTCTTCCGATTTGTAGATGCCGGTAATGCAGTTGAAGACCGTGGTTTTACCCGCCCCGTTGGGGCCGATGATGCCGTAAATCTGGCCGCTTTCAACCTTGAAGCTTAAAGCGTCGACGGCGGTCAATCCCCCGAAGCGCTTGGTGACGTCGGTCAATATCAGTTCATTATGCGCCATGGTTATTATCCTTGATCAAGAACTTGGGGATTTTACCGAAAGTGGCCGGCCAGATACCACGTGGCCGCAGAATCATCGCTGCGATCATAGCGAAGCCGAAGATGAAGTAACGCCAGGTGGCGAACTCGCGGAAGATTTCCGGCAGCACAAACATCACGAACACCCCGATCAGGACTCCCGGCACCGAAGATCCGCCAACCAGAACGATACTGAAGAAGAGTACCGACTGGATAAACTCGAAGGCCTCCGGGCTAACGGCTGAATACTGGGTGGCATAGACGGTACCGGCCAGTCCGGCAATCCCTGCACCAAGACCGAAGGAGAAGATCTTGTAAATGCGGGTGTTGATGCCGATACTTTCGGCCGCAAGCTGATCCTCACGGAGATAATGCATGGCACGTCCCGGTTTACTCCCGGCCAGGTTGTGCATCACCCAGAGGGTCAGCAACAGGACGATGAAAGCAAAATAGTAGACCGAGATCTGGCTCGTCAGGTCATAGCTTAAAAAACTCAACGAATCGAGGCCAAAAATGCCATTCGGCCCGCCGGTGATGCCGCCGAGGTTATTCTGCAGGACCTGAACAAAAACAATATTGAAGCCGATAGTGACGACCAGCAGGCGATAGTGACGACCAGCAGGTAGTCGCCGCGCAGGTGGACGATCGGTCCGGCCAGCAGGATACCGAACACGGCCGGGATGATGATCGCCAGCGGTATCGTGGCGAGGATCGACCAACCGTACTCGTTATTGAGGATTGCCGTGGTGTAAGCGCCCATGCCGAAAAAGAGCGCCTGGCCCATATTAAACATACCGCACTTACCAAGGATAATATCTTGAGAGAGAGCCACCACGGAGAGCCACCACGGCAAAGATCAGGAATGTTATGGCCACCGCCTGCCAACGATCGTCAAGCATGTGCGGCAGAACAGCCATAACGACGAAGAAGACCGGATAAGCAAATTTCTGCAATTCTTTCATCAGACTTTCTCCGCAACCCGCTCGCCGAGGATGCCGGTCGGGCGGACAATCAAGATTAAAATCAGCAGGATAAAGGTAAAGGCATCGGCCCATGTGCTGGAAACGTAACCGGCGATAAAGGCATTGAACAGGCCGAGCAGCATCCCACCGAGCATAGCGCCCGGGATATTACCGATACCACCGAGGATTGCTGCGATAAAAGCGTAAAGGCCGTATTGCCAACCCATATTAAAGGTAATGCCGCGATAGTAGAGGCCGATAAAGAGACCGCCGACAGCACCCAGAGAGGAGCCGATGATAAAAATAAGGGCGATAACACTGTTGACGTTGATGCCCATCAAGCGCGCAGCATCCTGGTCAATGGAAGAGGCTCGGATCGCTGCGCCTATACGGGTTTTTTCAACAAACAGGTAGAGGGCAACCATCAAAATCAGCGACAACACCAGGATAATCACCTGGATCAGGCTGATCACCACACCGCCAAAATCCCAGTAGACCTGCGGGACCAACTCGGGGAAGATGCGCATCCGCGGCCCCCAGACCAGCATGATGCCGTTCTGGATAACCAGTGAGGCACCGAGCGCCGAGACCACTGCCGACAAGCGCGGCGCTTCGCGTAAGGGACGATAGGCAACCCGCTCAAGGATAATGCCGACCATTGCCATGACAACCGCAGTCAGCATGAAGATCGCGATGACTGCGAACAGCGAGGTTGCCTGACCCAAGACCTCGGTGTAGATCGTCAGGCCAACAAAGGCAGAGGCCGCAACCATGTCGCCATGAGCAAAGTTGATCAATCTCATAACGCCGTAGACCATGGTGTAGCCGAGCGCAACCAGGGCAAACATACTACCTATAGTCAGGCCGTTTGCTAACTGTTGTAAAAAAGTGTCCATAAACTTCTCCGGGTTTGGTGAACGAGTTGCCTTGCAGAAGCCAGAGGAGGACCAGGTCGTCCTCTGCTCGCGCCTGAAGGGCAATTTATTGTATCTGCACGTTTACATTTTTAAGCGGGCAAAGATTAAGGGGCGGGGGAACAACTCTCTCCCCCGCCCCTTCCTAAACGATCAGGCGATTTTACTGAACGTACTCGTTGGAGTATGTTCCATCAGCCTCAATCTTCTTAACGACGTAGGCACCGCCTTTGCGGTTGCCGTCTTTAGCGAAAGCGATCGGACCGGTGATGCCAGGGAGTGGCTCGGTCATGTTGTGCAGGTAGTCAGCAGCCTTCTTGGTGTCGAAGCTCTTGTTCTGCTCCATGGCGTGAATGATAGCGCGCATGCCGTCGATATTCATCAAACCCCAGATGGAAGGAGGCATTTCACCGTATTTCTTCTGGTAGTCAGCAATGAAGGTCTTGGCAATTTCGTAAGGCAGCACGTCTGGAGAAGGAACGTTGATGATGAAAGCGCCTGTGGCAGCAGAGCCGGCCAGTTTGACGAAGTCCGGGTTGTCATTGGCGTCGCCACCGATGAAGTCCGCCTTGATACCGAGCGCGATCTGCTGGGCACGCAGCTGGCCACCGTCGGAGTAGTAACCGGCGAAGAAGATTGCATCAGGATTCTTGGACTTGATGTTGGTCAGAACAGGAGTGAAGTTCTGGGAGTCGGCCTTAATCTTGTCGCGAGAAACCACGTTGCCGCCCAGTTCCTTGATCGCTGCTTCGGTGGCGTTCGCCAGGCCGTCTGCATAGGTCGAGAAGTCGGAGATAACGACAATCCGCTCGTACTTCTTGACGTTAACCATGTATTCGGCGGCGAATTGTGCTTCGGCACTGTTCGGAAAAGAGTTACGCAGGAAAGTCCAGTAGCCATTCTCAGTCAGGCTGTCGGCAGTACCGTCGGAAGTCTGCAGAACACCCGCTTTGAAGTAGGTCTTCTGTGCGGCTTCGGCGGCGGTCGAGGTGTAGGAACCAATAACCATTTGGGCCCCTTTGTTAACCAG
>NODE-166-length-23911-cov-5.53207_pt1 | contig 23911 bp, 24 predicted proteins | sample MGYA00139097_ERZ477577 | MGnify/ENA metagenome assembly ERZ477577
GCGGCTGTATGACAGAATGATTGCATCACAAGATCAGCAGAGAAGCCCAAGCAAGCTAATTCTTTTAGCTCATCACGAGTCATCGCACCTGTTGTATCTTGTGAGCCAACAGTAGTTACTTTTGGTTCGCAGTAAGTGCCAGCACGAACCCCTTCTACACCACATGCTTTACCGACCATTTTTTGAGCTAATGTAAAGCCTTTGCCAGTATCAGCTGGTGCAACAGGACGAACAAAAATTTCTGATGGCGCTAAACCTAATGTTTCACGTGCTTTATCAGTCAGACCACGACCGATAATTAATGGAATACGTCCACCAGCACGTACTTCATCAGCGATCGTCGTTGGGCGAAGTTCAAATGTAGAAACAACATCACCAGACTCATTAGTAGCGGCTGTATGACAGAATGATTGCATCACAAGATCAGCAGAGAAGCCCAAGCAAGCTAATTCTTTTAGCTCATCACGAGTCATCGCACCTGTTGTATCTTGTGAGCCAACAGTAGTTACTTTTGGTTCGCAGTAAGTGCCAGCACGAACCCCTTCTACACCACATGCTTTACCGACCATTTTTTGAGCTAATGTAAAGCCTTTGCCAGTATCAGCTGGTGCAACAGGACGAACAAAAATTTCTGATGGCGCTAAACCTAATGTTTCACGTGCTTTATCAGTCAGACCACGACCGATAATTAATGGAATACGTCCACCAGCACGTACTTCATCAGCGATCGTCGTTGGGCGAAGTTCAAATGTAGAAACAACATCACCAGACTCATTAGTAATTTTCCCTTCATATGGGTGAATCGTAATCACATCGCCCATATTCAAGTCTTGTACATTACATTCGATTGGTAAGGCGCCTGAATCTTCAGCAGTATTAAAGAAAATAGGTGCAATATTGCCTCCTAATACAACACCACCTTGGCGTTTATTAGGTACGAATGAAATATCATCCCCCATATGCCATAGCACGGAGTTAATAGCAGATTTACGAGAAGAACCTGTACCTACCACATCACCAACATAGGCAATCGGGTGACCTTTCTCTTTTAATTTTTCAATATCTTCTATTGGTGAATCCATCGTATTCACGAGCATCGCTTTGGCGTGTAATGGAATATCAGGACGACTCCATGCTTCGGTTGCCGGTGACAAGTCATCGGTATTTGTTTCGCCAGCTACTTTAAATACAGTTAACGTAATACTTTCAGCCAATGCTGGACGAGAAGTGAACCAGTCTGCATTTGCCCATGATTCAACCACACCTTTGGCATAAGCATTATTTGCTGATTTTTCAACAACATCGTGATAGGCATCATAGACCAATAATGTTTTTGATAATGCCGCTTGTGCAGTAGCTGCTGTTGCTTCGATATCAAGCAACTCAATCAATGGTTGAACGTTATAACCGCCCATCATTGTGCCTAATAGTTCAGTCGCTTTAACAGCATCAATCATTGCACACGTGGCTTCGCCTTTTGCAACATCAGCCAAAAAGCTAGCTTTAACATAAGCCGCTTGATCAACACCCGGCGGTACACGGTGAATCAATAAATCTAGTAATTCTTGGCTAGGCTCGGCTTTAAGTAAATCAACCAATTTCGATACTTGTTCAGCATCTAATGCTAATGGTGGCAAACCTTCTTGAGCACGTTCTTCAACGTGTTGTTGATATTCATTTAGCACCTAATTCACTCCACTATTTGATTTCGATAGACATCATTTTAACATGCATCACGAAGCAAACAGGCATATCTGATATAATTTACCAATTATTTTGCTTAATTTTTTGGAGTTTTCGTGGATTTAACCTCTCTTACCTCAATATCCCCAGTTGATGGCCGCTATGCTGATAAAACTAAAGCTTTACGTCCTTATTTTAGTGAATATGGTTTATTACATGCACGCGTAGAAGTCGAAGTTCGTTGGTTACATTTATTAGGTGCTAATGATGCCATTACTGAAGTGCCTAAATTAAGTACTGAAGCAGAAGCGTTTCTTAACGAAATGGTCAGTAACTTCACTGTAGAAGATGCTGAAGAAATCAAAGAAATTGAGCGTACAACAAACCATGATGTTAAAGCGGTTGAATACTTTATCAAACGTAAATTTAAAGCCAATGCAGAGCTTGATAAAATCAGTGAATTTGTTCACTTTGCATGTACTTCAGAAGATATCAACAATACGTCTTACGGCATTATGTTGAAAAAAGCACGTGATGAAATCATATTGCCTGAAATGGATACGCTTATCAGCTCTATCCGAAAGCTTGCAATTGAACATGCAGAAACACCAATGATGTCACGTACGCATGGTCAACCAGCCTCGCCAACAACATTAGGTAAAGAAATGGCTAATGTTGTACACCGTTTAGAACGCCAGCGTACTCATGTTGCTGCTGTATTGCTCTATGGAAAAATGAATGGTGCAGTAGGTAACTACAATGCTCATTTATCGGCCTATCCTGAAGTTGACTGGCCAATGATGGCTGATGCCTTTGTAACAGGTCTAGGTCTTCAATGGAATAAATACACAACACAAATTGAGCCTCATGATTATATGGCTGAGTTATTCCAAGCCACAATGCGTTTCAACACAATCTTGATCGACTTCTGCCGTGATATTTGGAGCTATATTTCAATTGGCCACTTCAAACAAAAAACCGTGAAAGGTGAAATTGGTTCTTCAACCATGCCGCATAAAGTAAATCCTATCGACTTTGAAAATGCTGAAGGTAACTTAGGTTTAGCGAATGCGATGTTTGATCACCTAGCGATCAAATTACCTATTTCTCGCTGGCAGCGTGATTTAACAGACTCAACAGTATTACGTAATGTCGGTGTTGGTTTTGCTTATTCACTATTAGCTTACTCGTCTGCGCTGAAAGGTATCAGCAAATTAGATCCAAACCCAGAATCAATGGCCGTAGATTTAGACCAAAACTGGGAAGTCTTAGCTGAGCCAGTTCAAACAGTAATGCGTCGTTATGGCATTGAGAACCCATATGAAATATTAAAAGATCTAACTCGTGGTCGTCGTGTAAACAAAGAAATCATGCTTGAATTTATCAATGGTTTAGAGTTGCCAGAGGAAGCGAAACAAAGCCTTCGTGAACTTACACCCGCTAATTATGTAGGTAACGCAGCTGAACAAGCACGTAACTGCTAGGTTGATGTAATGATGGATTCATCCTATCCTCAATCGAAATCAGAACGGATTCGTTTTGAGGGTAGAGGTGAAGCCAAAGCAATTGCACTTCTAATTGCCCAACATGCCAAAAAACAAATTTGTATTCTAGGGCGAGATATTGATCATGCCCTTTTTGACAGCCCAGAATTTATTGAGTGCGTCAGTGCATTAGCCCGGCGTAATGCTCATACTGAAATACGTATTTTAGTGCATGATACCCGCATCAATGTTCAAAATAATCATAAACTCATCCACCTTGCACAACAGCTGAGTAGTTCAATTCATATTCACAACACCGCGAAACAACACCGGACGATACAAAATATTCTGTTACTTGTTGATGACTTTGGCTATTTAACATGTCCAAAGGCAACACAGTATAACGGCACCGCTAATTTATATGACCGCTTAGAAGTTCGCACACTTCAGCAACAATTCGATGATATGTGGCAACAAAGTAGCCCAGATATAACCGTGAGGCGTTTACATTTATGAAAGTGATTATGATTGTATTAATGTATCTATTCAGTTTAACGGCACTGGCTAATCAACAGCTTGAAACGATTCAGTTAAACCATCGTCTTGCTAATGAAGTCCTATCTGAAATACACCCTTTCCTACCTAAGGGTGCAACCGCGAGAGCCTATAATGAATTAATCATCATTAAAGCCGATAGTAAAACTATTAAAGAAATAAAACACTTAATTAATAAACTAGACACACCTCCACAACGCCTGAAAGTTAGCGTTTTAGTAACAGATGAAGATCTATCAAAACATCAAATCGAACAATTTTCAGCAGGTATTGATATCAGTGATGAAGATAGATATGGCTCAGGATCAATCAAGCGCTGGTCTACCAATAAATCACAAAATAAAGAACATAGTTATCAAGCCCAAGGCATGGCAGGTAAACCTATCTTCATAAATCTAGGTCAAGATATAGCTCAGCAAGAACGATACTTATACTTTAATCGATATGGTGGTGTGAGCACCCAACAAACAACCTCATACATAAGTCTAAAAAATGGCTTTCAAGCTGTGGCTAACATTTTACCTAATAATCAAGTTATCGTAGAGATTCACCCTGAATTTTCGAGCTTTAACCCACGTAATGGAACCATCAATAGTAGTAACGTCATAAGTACCGTGAGTGGTGCAGCAGGATCATGGTTAGAGCTTGGACAAGTTGATAATGAAAAAAGTCTCGAAAAACAAGGATCGACCAGTTACCATACGCACCGTCAGCAACAACAATCTATCTACATCAAAGTAGAACAGCAATAAAGAGAACCTATGGATATTAAAGAAGCAATCGTAAACCGCCGTTCAGTTAAGCATTATGACCCTGACCATGTCATGACTGAAGCTGAAATCGAAGAGTTGATGCAACACGCAATTCTATCTCCGACGGCATTCAATATCCAACACTGGCGCTTTGTTCAAGTTGCTGATAAGGAAAAACGTCAGCAAATTCAAGATGCGAGCTGGGGTCAGAAGCAAGTTACTGAAGCTTCACTAGTACTCATTTTATGCGCCGATTTAAACGCGTGGGAAAAACAACCCGAACGCTATTGGGCTCAAGCACCAGAAGAAGTTCAAGGATTCATGTTGCCAGCTATTGCAAATTACTACACGAATCACCATCAAGGCCAACGAGATGAGTGTTTTCGGTCTAGTAGTCTTGCCGCTATGAACATCATGTTAATGGCTAAAGGCATGGGCTATGACTCTTGTCCAATGGATGGTTTCGATTTTGACAAAGTAGCTAGCATCATTAACTTACCTCACGATCACATCATTACCATGATGATAACTATTGGCAAAAAGAAAGAGGACGCTCGCCCTCGCTCAGGTCAATTACCCCTGAACGAAGTTTTCTTTAAAGATAGTTTCTAAACAAATTCATATTGGCGGTATTCAGCTAACCAGAAATTCTGGCTGATTGCCGCCTCAATGTCTTGATCAGAGAGTGCATCAGCAAAACCTTGTTTCTGGGCTTGCTTAATAATCTCAAACGCCATTTTTTTACTTAACTCACCGATATCAGTTAAAGCAGGTAATAAAGCCCCTTTGCCCATTAAGACAATCGGTGAGGCAGCTGCTAACACCTCACTAGCAACAATCAACATCTCTTCGGTGATTCTACTCACTTTTCCTGCTGTAACGGCTAAACCAAATGCAGGGAAAATATAACTATTATTACACTGTGGAATAATATACGTTTTACCACTGTAATCTATCGGTTCAAATGGACTGCCAGTAGCAATGATTGCCTGGCCTTGTGTCCATTCTAGTAATTGTCTTGGTGTCGCTTCTATCTTTTTCGACGGATTACTCAATGGAAAGATTATCGGCCTTTTACATGCTGATGCCATCGTATTAATTATTGTTTCTGTAAATAGACCAGGCTGACCAGATACGCCAACTAATACCGTTGGTTTTGCATGCTGTACAACTTCGAGTAAGGTCGCAAACTCACTGTCACATTGCCATAAATCCAAAGCAGCCTGCTTTTGAGCTAAGGGTTGTTGGAAATCTAATGATGAATCCATCTCATCAGTAATCAAGCCATAGCGATCCACCATAAAGATCTGACTTCTAGCCTGCTGTTCACTAATTCCTTCTGAGCACATCTGGGCAACAATTTGTTCAGCAATGCCACAACCTGCAGCACCCGCTCCTAAAAACACAACAGTTTGGCTGCTAAGCTTTTCATTCTTTGATTTACATGCGGCTAATAGCGTACCAACCGTTACAGCTGCCGTGCCTTGAATATCATCATTAAAACAACAAATCTTATCTTGATAGCGTTCTAACAACGGTAATGCATTGGTTTGATTAAAATCTTCAAATTGTAGTAACACTTCCGGCCAGCGCTTTTTAACCGCTGAAATAAATAAGTCTAAAAACTCATCATATTCTGCTTGTTCAATCCGCTTATGTTGCCAGCCCATATAAAGAGGGTCATCTAATAGAGTCTGATTATTCGTACCTACATCCAGCATGATTGGCAATGTGTAAGCAGGGCTGACTCCTCCACACGAAGTGTACAAAGATAACTTTCCAATAGGAATACCCATTCCACCTATACCTTGATCGCCTAAACCAAGAATACGACTTCCATCAGTTACAACGATGACTTTTATTTTCTGTTTAGTGACATTTGATAACATCTCATCAATATTATGTCGGTCAGGATAACTAATAAATAAACCACGGTTGCGTCGATATATTTCCGAAAATCGCTCACAAGCATCCCCTACTGTAGGCGTATAAATGATCGGCATCATTTCTTCTAAATGATCTTGAACAAGGCGATAAAATAGAGTCTCATTACTATCTTGCGTTGCACGCAAAAAGATATGCTTATTGATTGCTTTATCAAAACTTGAATATTGTTGGTAAGCACGATCAACTTGCATATCAAGTGACTCAAATTTATGAGGTAGTAAGCCCGTTAACTTAAAATCACGACGTTCTTGCTCATTAAAAGCAGTACCTTTATTCAGTATCGACAGATTTAATAAGTTTGGGCCTGAATAAGAAAGCTTAATAGGTTTTTTTATCTTTTTCGAAGCCATGCTTAATCCTTATTTAAGAGCGAGTTGTACTGGTTTGAATGAGCGCCGATGAATTGGTGTAACACCTAAGTCCAATAGGGCTTGTTGGTGCTGTTTGGTTGGGTAGCCTTTATGTTGTGCCAAACCATAACCAGGATATTGTCGGTCCATTTCCTGCATTTCGTGATCTCTCGCTACTTTTGCTAGGATTGATGCAGCAGCAATTGCAGGCTCAGACTGGTCACCTTTAACAACCGTTGTCACAGGGCAATCTAATTTAGGCGCTTTATTACCATCCACTAAAGCATGGGTTGGTTGAATACTTAAACCTTCAACGGCACGCGTCATCGCGACTAAAGTAGCTTGTAAAATATTAATTCTATCTATTTCATCAGGCTCTGCCCTGCCTAAAGACCATGATAATGCACGCTCTTTAATAATCGGCACTAATGCTTCTCGCCGCTTCTCAGTTAACTTTTTAGAATCATTTAAACCTTCAATAGGATTATTTGGATCAAGTATCACAGCAGCTGTAACGACAGGCCCAGCCAGAGGGCCACGCCCCACTTCATCAACACCAGCAATATACTCTGTCACGACTGCTCCAACATATTTACAATTAATTGAGCTGCATTATCAGCGCCACCAGCAGGCCCCAGGGCTGATAACACTTGCTTACGTACTTGTTCTGCCTGTTGCTTACTATCATTTGCAGTCAGTCGTGTTATCAATTCAGCTTCCAATCGTTCAGCTGTTACTTCATCTTGCAGTAATTCCATCACAACATTTCCACCCGTGACGATATTGCATAAACCAACATATGGGATACGAACTAAACGCTTTAAAATTCGGTAAGTCATCGGTGCTACACGATATGTAATAAAATGTGGCACACCTAATAAAGCGATTTCCAACGTTACGGTACCCGATGCTGCCACGATAGCATCACAAGAAGACGTTAGTTGATAAAAGTCACCTTCGATCATTTTCACTGGCACATTACTTTTCGATACAATTTCTTCGATAAAGCTGGCATTCAAACCTGATGCAACCGGTAATACCACATCAACATTTTCATATTGTTTTTGAACCCGCTCAGCAGCATCTAACATTACTGGTAATAAAGCTTCAACTTCACTTCGACGGCTACCAGGGAATAAACCTAAAACACGGCGGTTTAACTTAAACCCCATTTTTATTTTAGCTTGCTTACTAGACAAGTTTTTCTTAACAGCATCAACCAATGGATGGCCTACACAGCTTACAGGTACACCTGCTTGCTGATAAATATCTACTTCAAAAGGAAATAATACCGCCATATGATCAACGGACTGTTTGATCGCTTTAACTCGACCAGCTCGCCATGCCCACACTTTAGGGCTAATGTAATATAAAACAGGAATGCCCAACTTCTTAGCTTGCTTGGCTAACTTAAGGTTAAAACCCGGGTAGTCAACTAAGATGAGTAAATCAGGTTTATTTTGCTTTAATTCAGCAACGACTTGATTGAATATTTTCTTAATACTACGGTAACGTTTAATAACTTCTACCAGTCCCATCACCGCTAGTTCTGAGAAGTCGATCATGATATCAGCACCTGCTTCACGCATGGTATCACCGCCAATACCTTTAACTGCTACTTCAGGTGCAATTTTTTTTAATGCAGCAATCATGCGTCCAGCATGTGCATCACCAGAAGCCTCACCAGCAATTACCATTATCGTTTTTTGGCTCAAGCAGAAGTTTCCTCAACATAACCAGCTAACTCGAGACCAAAGCCAGACAGTCCAGTTAATTTAGTAGGTGTGCCTATAACACGCATTTTTCTGACACCTACATCAGCTAAAATTTGAGCGCCGACACCAAAGGTGCGTAAATCCCAGCCAGACTTAACAGTAGATGTTGCATCACCCCGATCTTGCTGCTGGTACAACTCTATTTTAGCTGCGAGTTGTAGATTCTGATCAGGTTGGCGTAATACAACTAATACTCCTTTTCCTCTTTCTTGAATCTGAGCCATCACTTTATCTAGTGGCCAATGTGCAGCTTCACGAGTTGAGCCTAAGATATCCGCTAAAGGATCAGCCATATGTACTCGAACTAAGGTTTCTTCATCAGCTTTGACATCACCTAACACCATCGCTAAATGAACTTGGCTGTTCACAGTATCTTGATAACTATAGAGGTCAAAATCACCATATTGTGTTGGCATATGACATTGAGATAGACGCTGTACTGTCATTTCATTTTCTAAACGGTAACTAATTAGATCAGCAATTGTGCCAATTTTTAAGTCATGAAGTTCAGCAAATTTCTCAAGATCAGGACGACGAGCCATTGACCCATCTTCATTTAATATTTCAACAATCACAGCCGATGGGTCTTTACCCGCCAATTGAGCCAAATCACAGCCCGCTTCGGTATGACCTGCACGCGTTAACACTCCACCCAATTGTGCTTTAAGGGGAAAAATATGACCCGGCTGAACAATATCTTCTGGTTTCGCATCAGGATTAACCGCCGCGAGAACTGTTAATGCACGATCTGAAGCTGAAATGCCTGTAGTCACCCCCTCTGCCGCTTCAATTGAAACAGTAAAGTTTGTTGAATATGCAGCTTGATTATCAGTCACCATTAAAGGTAAACGTAATTGCTTACAGCGTTGCTCGGTCAAGGTTAAACAAATCAAACCACGGCCGTATCTCGCCATGAAATTAATTGCTTCTGGCGTAATGCATTCAGCTGCCATGACCAAATCGCCTTCATTTTCGCGATCTTCATCATCGACAATAATAACCATTTTTCCTTGCCTAAGATCATCAAGAATATCAGCGGTTGTATTTAATTTCATTATCTTATGAATCCATTTTCTAGCAGTGTTTCACGGGTAATTCCCACTGCTTGTTTATTCGGTAATAAGCGCTCTAAATAACGCGCAATGAGATCGACCTCCAAGTTTACTTTAGTGCCAACCTGGTAAGTACTCATAATCGTTTCTTGCATTGTGTGAGGAATGATATTCACTTCAAACCAGTTATCCGCGACATTATTCACAGTCAGGCTAGTACCATCAATACAGATCGAACCCTTCTCAGCAATATATCGTTCAAGGCCTTCCGGTACTTCAAATCGGAATTGAACCGAACGTGCTGACTCTTGCATGGATACTACAGAACCGAGTCCATCGACATGACCACTGACAATATGACCGCCTAAACGTTCGCCTACAGCCAATGCTTTTTCTAAGTTAACGGGAGAGCCTGTTTTTAAACTTCCCAAACTTGTACGCTCAATACTTTCACGAGATACATCAAAGCTTAAAGTCGAGTTATCCATTGCAATAACAGTTAAACAAACACCGTTATTAGCCACACTATCACCCAGTTTCACATCAGACAAATCCAACTGCTGACAATTCACTTTTAAACGTATATCACCACCTTGGGCTTGTAAGGATTCGACCTTACCTATTGCCGCTATGATTCCGGTAAACATCTCTTTCTAACCTCTTTGGTTTGGCTTTGCAGTAATACGCCAGTCATTCCCAACTGCACGCATATCTGTAATCGTTACATCTATATTCTGACTCATGGCCTGTAACTCTGGTAAATGAAATAACCCCTTTGATGAATCACCCATAATTTTGGGAGCCATGTAGATAACAAGCTCGTCAATCAAACCTGCATCAAGTAATGAACCATTTAAAACCGATCCAGCTTCGACCATCACTTCATTGATTTCAAGCCGACCTAGTTCAGTCATCAACTCATGCAAATCAACCCGACCATTTTTTTCTGCAACAGTTAAAACACTAACACCTTGTATTGATGGTAATTGTTCAGTACAAACTAATAAAACATCGCCTTGCTGTTTTAATAATTGTGAATTATTAGGTAATGCTGACTGACTGCTCACAATAACTTTTAAAGGCTGTCTAATTGCTTGGTCTTCAGGATACCAATCTCCTTCAGGCCTAACAGTAAATGCAGGGTCATCAGCTAAAACAGTGCCCATTCCCGATAATATTGCAGAACTGCGTGCTCGTAATTTTTGAACATCTTGCCGTGCTTGGCTGCCTGTGATCCACTTACTTTCACCTGAAGACATTGCCGTTCGCCCGTCGATACTCATTGCAATTTTTGCCCGTACATAAGGCAATCCTGTACGCATTCGTTTACAAAAACCAGGGTTCAGTTGTTCAGCTTGCTCAGATAACAGAGCATCTATGACTTCAATGCCTGCACTTTGCAACCGTTTAATCCCATTACCCGATACAAGGGGATTGGGGTCTTTCATAGCGATAAACACACGTTTAACACCTGCATTCACTAATAAATCTGCGCAAGGTGGCGTACGGCCAAAATGGCTGCAAGGCTCGAGTGTCACATAACAATCAGCGCCTTTAGCTTTATCGCCCGCATTTGCTATCGCATTAACTTCAGCATGGCCTTCACCTGCTCGCTGGTGCCAGCCTTCAGCAACAATCCGGTCATCTTTAACAATAACGCAGCCCACGCGAGGGTTAGGGTCTGTTGTAAAAAGCCCGCGCGCTGCTAATTGCAGGGCACGGGCCATATAGTGTTCATGCTTTGACATAATTAAGACTTATTCTTACGCTCCAAGCATCGAGGACATGTATGCAGCTTACCATCATGACTCCAACCCTCGTCAAGAGCGCCCTGTAAGGAGCCTTCAAACCAGGATCGTCCATCTGTGATGCGTCGACCTTCTGTATCGCCTCGTTGTGTACTTCGTTTTTGTTCAATATAACGAATACCTTGAGGATTACATACATCACAAAAAATAATGACACGTAACATAGTTAGTCGTCTCCTTTCTGCTCAGCTTTATTTTCCATTCGTTCAATTTCTTCACGAAATGCATTCACATCTTGAAAGCTTCTATAAACAGATGCAAAGCGAACATATGCAACTTCATCGAGTTCTCTAAGTGCATCCATCACCCAGTCACCGACTAAACGACTATCTACTTCGCGTTCACCAGATGCAACCAAACGGCGTACAATCCCTTTTACTGCTGTATCAATTGAATCAATACTAACGGGACGTTTTTCTAATGCTTTTAAAAATCCTGAACGTAACTTATCTTCATTAAATACTGCACGCGACTGATCCCGCTTTACTAATCGTGGCAACGATAGTTCCGCAGTCTCATAAGTAGTAAAGCGTTCATTACATTCAACACAACTACGCCGACGTCGAATTGCGTCACCCTCAGCTGAAAGACGTGAGTCTATAACCTTAGAATCATCTGCTCCACAGAAAGGGCAACGCATAATATCGTCAGCTTATGAATAAACTGGAAGTTGTTGGCAAACAGCTAATACTTTGGCTTTAACATCTGCCATAACAGCTGCGTCACCTTTGCTATCGATCACATCACACATCCAAGTAGCTAAGTCTTTACATTCTTGCTCTTTAAAACCGCGCGTTGTAACAGCTGGTGTACCTACTCGAATACCTGAAGTCACGAATGGAGATTGTGGGTCATTAGGTACTGAATTTTTGTTGATAGTGATATTTGAATCACCTAGCCAAGCATCAACTTCTTTACCTGTTAAACCTGCTTCAATAAAGCTTACAAGGAATAAATGGTCATCAGTACCTTTAGATACCACGTCATAACCACGTGCCATAAAGATTTCAGCCATCACTTTTGCATTTTTGATGACTTGTTCTTGGTACGATTTAAATTCAGGCAACATTGCTTCTTTGAATGCCACTGCTTTAGCAGCAATCACATGCATTAATGGACCACCTTGGAAACCCGGAAATACAGCAGAGTTTAATTTCTTCTCAATTTCTGGATTAGATTTAGCAAGGATTAAACCACCACGAGGTCCACGTAATGTTTTATGTGTCGTTGTTGTTGTTACGTCAGCGATTTGCGTTGGGTTAGGGTAAAGCCCCGCAGCAACCAAACCAGCAACATGAGCCATATCAACTAATAAGTAAGCACCAATCGAATCGGCAATATCACGGAAACGCTGCCAATCAACAACACGAGAATATGCTGAGAAACCAGCAACAACCATTTTAGGTTTATGTTCTTGCGCTAAACGATCCACTTCATCGTAATCAATTTCACCTGTCTCAGCGTTTAATCCGTATGAAACAGAGTTATAAATTTTACCTGATGCACTCACTTTAGAGCCGTGAGTTAAATGACCACCATGAGCCAAACTCATACCTAAGATAGTATCTCCTGGTTGAAGTAGTGCTAAATATACTGCAGCGTTTGCTTGTGAACCTGAATGAGGTTGAACATTAGCATAATCAGCTCCAAACAATGTTTTCGCACGTTCGATTGCTAATACTTCTGCTTTATCTACGTATTCACAACCACCGTAGTAACGTTTGCCAGGGTAACCTTCTGCATACTTATTAGTTAATGACGAACCTTGAGCTTCCATTACACGTGGGCTTGTGTAGTTTTCAGATGCGATTAGCTCAATATGGTCTTCTTGACGTTGAGTTTCATCGCTAATAGCTTGTAACAACTCATCATCAAATCCAGCGATTGTCATGTTTTTCTTGTACACAGTATTCCCCTGTTTTCACTGTAAAATAAGCAAGTATTCTACAGTACCCTGTAATATGCTTCTATTACTTAATTGATGATTATGGAATTTAAATGATGAATGTATCGCTTATTGGTGTCGGTTTAATGGGACAAGCTCTTTCCGAACACTTGCTGAACAACCAAATACCCCTTCACTTATACAATCGTAGTGCAAAAAAATGTCAGTCATTGCAAGATCGCGGCGCAATTATTAGCGACTCACCACAAGCAGTCATCGATGAATCTGATATTTGCCTGCTGATGTTAAGTGATGCAACAGCGATCAATATTGTACTTGATTCCATCGAACCAATTAGCTTTAAAGGTAAATTAATCATTCAGATGGGTACGATTGCACCTGACGAGTCACGTGCAATTGCAGAACGCATCCAGTCACACCAAGGTCATTATTTAGAATGCCCCGTGTTAGGCAGTCTACCTGAAGCCCGCTCAGGCACCCTTATTTTAATGGCTGGCGGAAGTGAAAAAGATTATCAATCCGCATTACCCCTGCTTCAAATTATCGGCAAAAACCCAAAATATATTGGTGATATAGGCCAAGGTGCCACGGTTAAGTTAGCGATGAACCAACTCATTGCCGGTTTAACTGCCAGCTTCTCCCTCAGCCTTGCATTGGTTGAAAAAGAAGGTATCGAAACCGAACAGTTTATGGAAATAGTCCGTAGTAGCGCACTTTATGCACCTACTTTTGATAAGAAATTAGATCGGATGTTAACTAGGGATTTTTCTAATCCTAATTTTCCGACAAAGCATTTAGCTAAAGATACCAATCTATTTCTGTCGGTTGCAAAGAACTTAGGACTTGATACTAGTGGGCTAGAAGGGGTTTCTACTTTGCTAGAAAAAGCGTTAGCGCAAGGGTTAGCGGATACGGATTATTCGGCGATTTATGCTGCTGTTAGTCCAGAAAAGTAGCCTAGTTACCTTAAAGATCCTACTTTAGATTGATGATAAAGCCACACAAACCTGTATGCCTATATATTTTGGATATATAGGCATACAGGGAAATCATAATAAGCTCTGAACTATTAAGAATAAAAAATCGAACCCTTTAGTTGAAATACCTGAGCGATAGAATAGACTTCCAAAAGAAATGACACCCTACTCAGCGTTAGATGATTACAACAAAATACACTAAAAGCCTAAGCTAATTTAATTATGATCAATAACTTTAAGTTATTAATATACCGGTCGATAACCTTAGAATAACTCATGAGTCACATACTTGGAGGACGACATGGATATTCAAAAATCATCAAACTTCGGCCAAAAAATTCAAACATTAGCAAAGTCTGACGCTAATAAAAACGAACCTTTCGGTAAAACAGTTTCTGAAATGGCACATACCAAACACGCAGAAATACCAACAGAATCATCTGCTGAGACGAGCAAAAAGCAACTCAATGCTGCAATATTACAATCAGCTGTACAACTAAGTGCTGCTGACTCACCGCAGGCTCTCGTCTTGAAGACAGCACTAGATGGTATTAATGATGCTTTAAAAGAAACTTTAGGTGATAGCGCAATTCAAAATGCCTATGACTCAGGATTAGATGTAAGTCCAGAAGCAACCGCAGACCGAATTGTATCCTTAAGTACCGCATTTTTCAGTGCCTACCAAGACAATCATCCCGAATTAGAAACTGATGCAGCACTAAGTGCATTTGTAGATGTTATTAGTGGTGGTATTGATCAAGGATTTGCTGAAGCTCGAGACATTCTAAGTGGTTTATCGGTATTGGAAGGTGACATTGCTAGCAATATCGATACAACTTACGACTTGGTAGAATCTAAACTCCAAGCTTTTATTGATAGCTTCTCATTAGCTGACACTGAATCAAAATAAAATAGCCACCAACAAAAAAAAGCCCTCAATCAGAGGGCTTTTTTTATCAAACAATCACGAGTTAAACGCTAAATAAATCACGTTGAACAATCGTCTCATTACGATCTGGGCCAGTTGAAATAATATCAATCGGTACACCCGCTAAACTTTCTACTTTTTGAATATATGCTTGAGCATTAGCAGGCAAGTCATCAAATTTAGTTACACCTAAAGTTGACTCACTCCAGCCCGGCATATCAATATAAACAGGTTTGCAGCCTACAAACTCATCAGCACTTAGCGGTAAAACGTCTACCGCTTGGCCATCACGTTCGTAAGAAACGCATAAACGAATCGTGTCTAAACCATCGAGTACGTCTAACTTAGTTAAACATAAGCCTGTCACACTGCTCACCCAACAAGCACGATTTAGAGCAACCATATCTAACCAGCCACAACGACGCCCACGACCTGTTGTCGCTCCAACTTCATGACCTTTATCAGCTAAATATTGACCAATTTTATTAACTGAGCCATCTTCATCTAGCAATTCAGAAGGGAATGGGCCAGCACCAACACGTGTCGCATATGCTTTGGTAATGCCTAATACATAATCGATATGACATGGACCAACACCTGCACCTGTAGCACTTCCACCGGCCGTAGTATTTGAAGATGTCACATATGGGTAAGTGCCATGATCGATATCTAATAAGGCACCTTGAGCGCCTTCAAACATGACGTTGTCACCCGCTAATGAATACTGCTGCAGTAAATGTGGAATATCAGCAATCATCGGTAATAAAATATCACGCATTGCTAGTGTTTCGTCACGTACTTGTTCAAAACTAACGGGATCAGCATTATAGTAGTTAACTAGTTGGAAATTATGAAACTCCATCACTTCTTCTAATTTGGCAACAAAGCTTGCTTCATCCTTCAAGTCACCCAAACGAAGGCCCCGACGAGCTACTTTATCTTCGTATGCTGGCCCAATACCACGGCCTGTTGTACCAATTGCATCTTTACCACGACGTCGTTCGCGCGCTTGATCTAAAGCAATGTGGTAAGGCAGGATCAATGGACATGCTGCACTAATTTTTAGGCGCGACTGAACAGGAATACCACCATCCTCTAATTCACGCATTTCTTTCAATAGTGCTTCTGGGCACAATACAACACCATTACCAATTAAGCATTGAACATGTTCGCGCAAAATACCTGATGGAATAAGGTGTAAAACAGTTTTTTTACCATCAATTACTAAGGTATGACCTGCATTATGACCACCTTGAAATCGAACTACTGCTGAAACATTATCAGTCAATAGATCAACTAATTTACCTTTACCTTCGTCGCCCCATTGAGAGCCAATTACAACGATATTTTTAGCCACGTGTTTGTTCCTGTTTCTGCCACTTATATGGGGCTATTTATTTAATGAATAAATTTAACTTTATCCAATAGTTTTTATTCGCTATCAGTTAACTGATAAATAACAATTTCGCCTTGTTCACGTAGTGATTGAACGCTACGTATGTCTTCATCTTTATCAGACCAAGACTTGTATATTGGTTTTCTAGCCTCTTCAACGTGCGTTAATTGAGTCAGCAATGTTTTCATATCCAAACTAAAACCGGTCGCTGGTTGAGCATGACCGAAATCTTCGCCAATATCATCATAACGACCACCCATAGCAATCGCATTAGCTGATCCAGCCTGGTATGCAGCGAATACAACACCTGTGTGGTAGTGATAACCGCGTAACTCTGATAAATCAAAATTTAGTGTCAATTCTGGTAAACGCTCAGCAGTCATCTCTGCAACAGTCTGTAGACTTGCTAGTGCTGACTGTACCGATTCTGGTGCATTTGCTAATACTTGTTTAGCTTTGACTAATACAGAGACATCGCCATTGAGTTCAGCCAATGCCAATAGCATTTGGTAGGCATCAAGAGAGAGGCTGTATTGTGTTAATAATGTCTCTATTTCTGGCAACGCTTTACGCTGTAATGCAGAAAACAACTCTTCTTCTTGCTCAGCATTTAAACCAGCATACTCAGCTAAACCACGATAAATACCAACATGACCAAGGTCAAGTAATAGATCTGATGTAATGCCAGCAGTAGCCAATACTTCAGTCATTAACTGTAATATTTCGATATCACTTGCTGGGCCTCGATGCCCGTAGATTTCAGCACCAAGCTGGATTGGGTTACGCGACGTTCCACCTTGTGGCAGGGTTTGTAATACGTTACCAATATAACAAAGGCGTTGTACACCTTCTTTATTTCTTAGCGTGTGTGCTGCAATACGAGCCACTTGAGGGGTCATATCTGCACGAATCCCCATTAAACGACCAGACATTTGATCAGTTAATTTGAACGTCTGTAAATCAAGTGTTTTAGCTGTGCCGGTTAGTAATGAATCTAAATATTCGACCAAAGGCGGAAATACCAATTGGTATCCCCAGCTCTGCATCATATCTAGTAGCTGACGACGTAATTGTTCTAATTGAGCCGCCTGTTCAGGTAATAATTCATCAATACCTTCTGGTAGTAGCCAACGTTGTTTTAAACTCATCTATCAATTTACCCAATAAAGTAGCGTTACACCTAAGACCATGCTGAACAAACCTATTGTTCTCAACTGCCGATCTGTCATAGATACCATTTGTATCAGTGCTCGCCGAAAAGCAGTTGGACTTAGAAAAGGCATAACGCCCTCAATAACCAGCATTAATGCTGATGCAACCCAAAGGCTATGTAACAATGTATCACTCACAAAAGATATTTATTTTTGTGAATTACTAAATTTATTAAAGAACTCACCTTTAGGCTCAATCACCAACATATCATCACCCGCAAACACATTCTGATATGCAGTTAAACGACGGTAAAGTGAATAGAATTCTTTATTCTGACCATAAGCAGTTGCATAGATTTCAGTCGCTTCAGCATCACCATTACCTCGTAAAACCTCAGCTTCACGTTTAGCATCAGCTAAAATAATAGTACGTTGACGATCAGCATCAGAGCGGATTTCTTCTGCTTTTTCAGCACCTTGCGCACGAGTCTCTTTAGCAATACGCTCACGCTCTGAGTTCATACGGAGAAATACACCACTGCTAATTTCACTTGTAAAGTCAATTCGTTTGATACGAATATTGACTAGTTCAATACCTAACGCTTTAACTGAGTTAGCAGTTTTATCTAGGATATCAGCAACCATGGCTGCTCTGTCACCTGAGACTACTTCTTGTACGGTACGATTTGCAAACTCATCACGTAAAGCGTTATTCACGATATTAAAGATACGTGAACCAGCTCGACTCTTTTCACCACCCATTGCAGTGAAATAAGTCTTTACATCAGAAATTTTCCATAGAATGAATGAATCAACTAAAAGCTTTTCTTTGCCTTTTGTTAAGTATTCCTCTGGATTCACATCCAAAGTCAGGATACGTCTATCAAACCGTTTTACTTCATCAAAAAGCGGCTGTTTAAAATGAATACCAGGTTCGAAGTCAGCATGTTGAATTTGACCGAGACGCAATACAATCGCTCGCTCACGTTGGTCAACAAAAAACACTGACATATAAAGTCCTAGCAGCACAAATGCGACTAAAATAGAAACTAATTTCATTGTTGCAGACATCTTAACGGCCCCCTCTACTACGTGCATCTTCTCTAACAGAAGTTGAAGCACCGCTATTATTCGTCGACGTTGAATAATTATTCATATTACTAACGTCAACACGTGTTGGTTCAGAGTTACTACTGCTACGCATTTTATCTAAAGGAAGATAAAGTACGTTGCTACTATCTTTAGAAACATCAACCATAACTTTTTGAGTCTTACTATATACAGACTCCATCGTATCTAAGTACAAACGTTCTCTTGTGATTTCTGGAGCTTTTTCATATTCCTTCATTACTTGTAAGAATCGGCTTGTTTCACCTTTTGCTTTTGAAAGGATTTGGCTCTTATATGCTTCCGCTTCTTGTACTAAACGGAACGCTGCACCACGTGCTTTTGGAACGATGTCATTAGCATACGCCTCAGCTTCATTTTTCATACGCTCCTTATCTGCACCCGCTTTTACTACATCAGAAAACGCTGCTTGAACTTGAGCAGGTGGCTGCGTATCTTTAATATTGAAGCTAGTTACGATAAGGCCTGTACCATAATCATTTAATAGAGATTGAAGTAATGTTTCAGCTTGTCCTTTCAAGTTAGCACGTTCATTAATAGCTTGGTCCATACTGCTTTGCCCAACTACTTCACGTACCGCACTTTCTGTCATTTTTTCCAATGTTGCAATTGGATTGTCAACATTGAATAAGAAAGCCGCTGCATCTTCAACACGATATTGAATCTCAACTTTCATCTCAATAATGTTTTCATCTTTCGTCAACATTAATGCTTCAGAAGCAATTGTACTATCACGTCCTACTGTTGAGCGGAATCCAATCGCAGCAGTACGACTTTTATCAACATCTACGACATCAACTGATTGAATTGGAGCAGGTATATGCCAATGTGGTCCTGGCAATACAGTTTCTTTATATTTGCCGAACTGCAAAATAACACCACGTTCAGCTGGTTCAACGATATAAATACCTGATGCAAGCCAAACTATGAAGATCACGGCAGCAATCAAGCCCAAACCGATAGCGCTTCCTTGCCCAGAAGGTTGATCATCTGAGTTAGTGCTACTTGAGCCACCGAGCATCCCACTTAATTTACGTTGTATATTGCGAATAACGTCATCAAGATCAGGCGGACCGTCATTGCCACGGTTACCCCATGGGTCTTTATCATCCTTTCCTGGTTCATTCCAAGCCATTTAGCTCTCCAAAATGGGTTTTAAAAAATCAAAGTGTACTATTTTACGTACTTAATATGCGTTAGGGAACAGACAAAACAAATCATTCAATAAATTCTGGTTCAACAACGTCTTCTGGGAAATACTCTTGCAGTGCCTGACGCAATAGATCTAAGCCCTCACCTGTCTTAGCTGATAACCAAACACGTATAATGCGACCTTCTTGGTCTCTATCAATACGTGCTGGGTGATCTTCTAGCTGATCAATTTTATTGCAAACTATCAGTTGAGGAACCTCATCTGCGCCAATTTGATGAAGCACATCATTAACATGACTCATAAGATCTTCTCGATCTGCTCCAGCTTCAACAACGTGAATTAATAATGCTGCATCACGGGTTTCTTCTAAGGTGGAACTGAACGATTCAACAAGATCATGTGGCAACTGTCTAATAAAGCCAACTGTATCCGCTATAACTAATGGCTGCGTATCTATTAACTTCATTCTTCTTAAAGTAGGATCAAGCGTCGCAAATAAACGGTCATCAGCATAAACTTCAGATGTTGTAAGTCGATTAAACAATGTAGATTTACCCATATTGGTATAACCAACTAAAGACACAACGTCAACTTCGCTCCGCTGGCGTGAACGTCTACCTTGGTCGCGCTGTGATTGAACCTTGCTCAAGCGTTTTTTTAATGACTTAATACGCTGCGAAAGTAAGCGGCGATCTGACTCTAGTTGTGTCTCACCTGGTCCACGCATACCAATACCACCTTTTTGTCTTTCAAGGTGAGTCCAGCCTCGAACTAGGCGAGTGGAAAGATGCTTTAACTGGGCTAGCTCTACTTGAAGTTTACCTTCGTGAGATCGAGCTCGACGTGCAAAGATGTCAAGAATGAGTCCTGTCCGCCCAATGACGCGGCACTCTAATTTTTTCTCGATATTCCGTTCTTGGCTAGGCGACAAGTCATGATTGAACATAACAAGTGCAGCATCATGAGCGAGTACATATTCTCGGATCTCATCGATTTTTCCTGAACCTGCAAAAAATTTGGGATCAGGACGCTGACGTTTACCGTGAACTATTTCAGCAATTTTGGCTCCGGTTGAACCGACTAATTCAATGAACTCTTGTTCAGACTCTGCAAAATTAGGATCATTAAAATTTAAGTGTACAAGTATGACAGCTTCTTTTTCTGAGTTATCTTCAAATGCTGCGTTACTATTGGGCCGGTCAAACAGTTCCATTAATATCCTCTAATCTTGATCACTATCACTAAACGTTACATTCCTGGCAGGAACGATGGTTGAAATCGCATGTTTATAAACCATTTGATTTACAGAATTTTTTAATAAAATGACAAACTGATCAAACGAATCAATCTGACCTTGTAATTTAATACCATTCATTAGAAAGATCGATACAGGTACATTTTCACGACGGAGAGCATTTAAAAAAGGGTCTTGTAGTGATTGCGCTTTAGCCATTTTCATTCCTTATCTATTATTGTTATTAGAAAAAACAAGCTATGTATTACAGTATTACTTTAGCATTAAACTAGGGTATTGATCTTCTAAAAAACGAAGTACATCATCAACTGGTAAATCAGGGCCACTATCGAACCAAACTCCATCTTTCTGAGCTCTAAGCCAAGTTAATTGACGCTTTGCCATTTGACGAGTAGCAATGATTGCTTTTTCGATAAATGTAGCCTCATCATACTCACCTGACAGATATGACCAAGCTTGTCGATAACCAACAGACCGTATAGCTGGTAAATCCTTATGACAACCATCTCTTTCAAAAAGTGCCTGAACTTCTTCAATAAATCCCTTTTCGATCATTCCATGATAGCGTTCTGCAATTCGTCTATGTAGTACGCTACGTTCGAATGGACTTATAATAATTTTTACGACATCGTAGGGTAATGTTGTTTCGACAGACTTAGTAAGTTCAGTCATAGATTTACCCGTAATTTCGTATACTTCTAAAGCACGTTGGATCCGTTGAGGGTCATTAATATGAATACGCGCTGCAGAGATAGGATCTACTTCAGCTAGCCGTGCATGTAGAGAAGCCAAACCATTTTGTCGACACTCCTCATCAAGCTTTTCTCGTATAGTAGGGTCGGCATTAGGTAAGTCTGATAACCCCTGCTGTAATGCTTTAAAATAAAGCATCGTACCACCGACTAAGACAGGTATTTTCCCCCGGCCAGTAATATCAGCCATAAGTGTAAGAGCATCGGATCGAAAACTCCCTGCAGAATAACTCTCAGTTGGTTCGATAATATCAACCAGGTGATGGGGATGCTGTTCTAATATTTCAGGCTCAGGTTTAGCTGTACCAATATTCATGCCCCGATACACTAGCGCTGAATCAACACTAATAATCTCAACAGGATAATGTCGAGCTAACTCAAGCGCAAGATCAGTTTTACCAGCAGCTGTTGGCCCCATGATGAACAGGGCCAAAGGTAAATTGTTAGAATTAGCTTCTATGTTTAACCCTGCTTCATTGTGTCGTAAAATTCTGAATTAGTTTTTGTAGATTTAAGTCGATCCATCAAGAATTCCATCGCTTCAACTGGATCCATCGGAGCCAATAATTTACGTAATATCCAAAGTTTATGAAGATCGTCTGCTTGTGTAAGCAAGTCTTCTTTACGCGTGCCTGACCTCGTAACATTAATCGCTGGGTACATACGGCGTTCAGCAAGTTTACGTTCTAACTGAAGCTCCATATTACCCGTACCTTTAAACTCTTCAAAGATAACTTCATCCATACGTGAACCAGTTTCAACAAGTGCTGTTGCGATGATAGTTAAGCTACCACCTTCTTCAATATTTCGTGCTGCACCAAAGAAACGTTTAGGACGTTGTAAAGCATTAGCATCAACACCACCAGTTAAAACCTTACCTGATGATGGCGCAACCGTATTGTAAGCACGAGCAAGTCGCGTAATAGAATCGAGTAGGATTACTACATCACGCTTATGTTCTACAAGACGTTTCGCTTTTTCGATAACCATTTCTGCAACTTGTACATGTCGTGTTGCCGGCTCGTCAAATGTACTAGATACAACTTCACCAACTACTGAACGTTCCATTTCTGTTACTTCTTCAGGACGTTCATCAATCAACAACACAATTAGGTCACTGTCAGGATGATTTGCAGTAATAGATTGCGCTATTGTTTGCAAAATCATGGTTTTACCAGACTTAGGAGGTGCAACAATTAAGGCCCTTTGCCCTTTACCTATCGGAGCTGATAAATCAATTAGTCTAGGAGTTAAATCTTCAGTACTACCGTTACCACGTTCAAGCGTAAATCGTTCATTTGGGAATAATGGTGTTAGGTTTTCAAAAGGTACTTTATGCTTTGATTTATCTGGTTTTTCGTAGTTTATTTCTTCGACTTTGACTAAAGCAAAATAACGTTCGCTGTCTTTAGGCGCTCGAATTTTACCAGTGATAGTATCACCCGTACGCAGATGAAAACGTCGAATTTGACTAGGAGAAACATAAATATCATCAGGACCAGCAACATAAGATGCTTCAGGTGAACGTAGGAAGCCAAAACCATCCTGAAGTAACTCTAATACACCTGTCGTAATAACTTCATCACCTTGTTTGGCGTGCTCTTTAACAATGGAGAAAATTAAGTCTTGTTTACGATTGCGAGCTAGGCCTTCAAGTTTCATTGAAAGGGCAAGCTCCATAAGCTCAGCAGCAGATTGCTTCTTAAGTTCTGTCAGATTCATGTATTACCTAGATTTTGAATTTTATATTTAGAATTTTTATGTGATTTATTAATACGCATCAGATGCGCTTAATTGGGAGATATTTCGGAATTAAGCAGCAATAATAACACAAAAAATAGGGGAGTCTATATAAAATA
>NODE-167-length-23882-cov-9.08322_pt1 | contig 23882 bp, 23 predicted proteins | sample MGYA00139097_ERZ477577 | MGnify/ENA metagenome assembly ERZ477577
CAAGAAAAAACCTGGTTACTCTAATTAATTCAGACACTTAAAATTAACGGAACTGTAATAATTCTATGTTAATCAGGGTAGAATAGTTTTATTGCTTTGAGAAAAAGTCTGCTAATAATTCTATTTCATTAGCACTATAACCACTCGCATGATGCTTCATCACTGTTGAAGGTCTTTCACCATTGCTAAATTGGGTCATTTGCTCAATGATATGCAAGCGATCCATCCCAGCTAAGCTTGGTAGCCCACCAACACTATGCCCGCGAGTACCATGACAAGCAGCACATGAAGAAGCTAAAAGTTCAACATTTTTATCCTCTGCCGCTGAAACATTGCTAGCAATAAAAATAAGTAATGTAGATAAAAATAAAGAGTAAGCGCGCATATAACTTCCTTGGAATTACAACAAATAATATGAAACCTACATTTCAAAGTAGTTTGGGTATAATAGACCCTTAATCATTATAAGAATATAACTCCATGTCAGACTCATTACAACTTGAAGACTTCGTACCTGATGAATGTGCAGGAATGCGATTAGATCAAGCGCTAGCTCAAATCTTTTCTGACTTCTCTCGAGGTCAGTTAACTAAGTGGATTAAAGCCGGTTTTGTTACCGTTGATAAAAGGCAGCTAAGACCTCGTGATGCAGTCTTAGGTGGTGAACATATTGTCATTAATGCAACCGTTGAACGTGTCGATGATACCTGGATTGCAGAAGATATTAAATTGGATATTATTCATGAAGATGATGATGTATTAATTCTAAATAAAGAAGCAGGCATGGTCGTCCACCCTGGTGCAGGTAACCAGAATGGAACATTAGTCAATGCCCTCCTCAATCATGCGCCGCAGCTAGAAGGCATCCCGCGTGCAGGTATTGTTCACCGCATAGATAAAGGTACTACAGGCTTATTAATGATTGCTAAGACATTACAAGCTCATAATTCTTTAGTGGGTCAGTTGCAAGAACGTAGTGTATTGCGTGAATATCAAGCTATCTCTATGGGGGTAATGACAGCAGGTGGCACCGTAGATGAACCAATCGGTCGACACCCTATTGATCGTAAACGCATGGCTGTCACATCAAGTGGAAAAACGGCGATTACCCATTATCGCGTTGAGCAACGCTTTCGAGCTCACACCCACATTCGCTGCAAACTAGAAACAGGGCGTACGCACCAAATTCGTGTCCATATGGCACATGTTCATTATCCCCTATTAGGCGATCCAGTCTATGGTGGCCGTTTAAGACTTCCTAAGGGCGCTTCAGATACTTGTGTTGATGCATTAAAGTCATTCAGACGGCAAGCACTACATGCAGGGCTCTTAGGCTTTATACACCCTACTAGTGAGCAAGAAGTATCATGGCGCGTTGAAATGCCAGAAGATATGTTGAATGTCTTAGATTTATTAGAAAAAGATAAAAAGCTGAATAGCTAAATAGTAATTGCATATGCAATAGATAAAATACTGTACTTTATAAAGTACAAGCATAAAAAAAGGGGCTGATTATTACTAATCAGCCCCTTTTCGGTTTATCTAACTACTAATTACTTCTTAGCAGCTTCTTCACGTTCTTTTGTTTCTTTGATTACTACTTCAGCAACATTACGTGGACATGGGTTGTATTGTAAGAACTCCATAGAGAACTGACCACGACCTGATGTCATTGTACGTAAAGAACCGATGTAACCAAACATTTCACTTAATGGCACATCAGCTTTAATACGAACACCTGTTGGTGTTGCATCTTGTGATTTAATCATACCGCGACGACGGTTCAAGTCACCAATAACGTCACCAACGTGATCTTCAGGTGTAAATACATCCACCTTCATGATTGGTTCCATTAATTGTGGACCCGCTTTTGGCATAGATTGACGGTAAGCAGCCATTGCAGCCAGTTCAAATGCTACAGCAGATGAATCCACCGCATGGAAAGCACCATCAAATAATGTCACTTTAAAGTCTAAACATGGGAAGCCAGCTAAGACACCACGGTCGATCATTTTTTTGAAGCCAGCTTCAACAGCAGACCAGAATTCACGAGGTACTGAACCACCTGTTACCGTTGATTCAAACTCGAAACCTGAGCCTGGTTCACCTGGTTCGATAATGTATTCGATTTTACCAAATTGACCAGAACCACCAGATTGTTTCTTATGCGTATAAGAATCTTCAATGCGTTGAGTAATTGTTTCACGGTAAGCTACTTGTGGAGCACCTACTGCAACTTCAACACTATGAGTACGTTTCAAGATATCTACTTTGATATCTAAATGAAGCTCACCCATACCTTTGATGATTGTTTCGCCACTTTCTTCGTCAGTTTCAACGCGGAATGAAGGATCTTCTTTAATCATTTTACCTAAAGCAATACCCATTTTTTCAGTACTTGCTTTATCTTTAGGTGTAATCGCGATTGAGATAACTGGATCAGGGAATACCATTGGTTCTAATGTAGCAGGATTCTTTGGATCACATAATGTATGACCAGTTTGAACGTCTTTCATACCCACAATAGCAACGATATCACCAGCTTGAGCGCGGTCAAGTTCGTTACGGTCATCGGCGTGCATTTCAACCATTCGGCCTATACGTTCTGTTTTACCTGTAAAGGTATTAAGAACAGTATCACCTTTATTCAATACACCTGAGTAAATACGAATAAATGTTAATGCACCAAAACGGTCATCCATAATTTTGAATGCTAATGCACGGAACGGTTGATCAGTATCAACCAATGCAACACCACCCGTTGGTTCACCTTCTAAATCAACTTCTGGTTGTGGTTCAACTTCTGTTGGGTTAGGTAGGTATGCAACAACCGCATCCAATACCATTTGAACACCTTTATCTTTAAAGGCTGAACCACAGTATGTTGGGAAGAAGTCCATGTTCAATGTACCCTTACGGATACAACGTTGAAGATCTTCTGGAGAAGGTTCTTCACCTTCAAGGTACGCTTCCATTAAGTCATCGTCTTGCTCTACAGCAGTTTCGATTAACATTTCACGGTATTCTTCAATTTGATCAGCCATATCAGCAGGTGGCTCTTCAATACGGAAAGCCGTTGTATCTGTTTCGTTATCCCAGATCCATGCTTTACGTGTGATTAAGTCAACACAGCCTTTAAAGTCTTCTTCGATACCGATAGGTAGAACCATCACTAAAGGATGCGCACCTAAAACATCTTCTACTTGTTTTACAACACGGAAGAAATCAGCACCCATGCGATCTAGTTTGTTAACGAAGATGATACGTGAAACTTCAGATTCGTTAGCATAACGCCAGTTAGTTTCTGATTGAGGTTCAACACCACCAGAACCACAGAATACACCCACACCACCATCAAGTACTTTAAGTGAACGGTAAACTTCAATTGTGAAATCCACGTGACCAGGAGTATCGATAACGTTTAAACGGTGGCCATCCCATTCACAAGTCGTTGCAGCTGATTGGATTGTTATTCCACGCTCAGATTCCTGATCCATGAAATCCATTGTTGATTCACCATCATGCACTTCACCAACTTTATGGATTTTACCAGTTAGTTTTAAAATTCGCTCTGTCGTGGTGGTTTTACCCGCATCTACATGCGCGAAAATACCAATGTTTCTATACTTGGATAAGTCAGCTGCCATTGTTCCGTCTCTAAAATGAAATAAGGTGTTTACATAAACACAAAAATAAACCGAAGCATTTTAAACCAAATTAGCAAATGGTGCATCTTTAAAAGGAAGATAGAAACTATGGCTCAATTAGCTTGGGGCTTACCGCTATTTACACAGGTGTCGTTCAGAACTAAATCCTAAACTCTGCGCACTTTTATCTTAATTTGTTTGTCATAGGTAACCATTGATAACGGTATACAACACCAGGGACTGACAACACTAAAAACAAACAAAATGTTGTTACAAAAAATTCCCACTGTTGAGGAAAGACATCGCCTGAAAATTGGATCTCAGCAGCAATTGCCACAAGTAGCGAGGCAAAATATAAAATAACGAGTTCAATCAATCTAATGAATACAGATTTTTCTTTACTTAAAGGAATTACGAGTAGTGCTCTTTCCGTAAACCAAGGTAGATTAGCAATAGTCAGGAACAATAAAATAAGGATAGTAGGTGACATAATTCAGTTTTTATAGGGGGAAAATGCTAGCGCAAAGCGCTAATAAGGAGCCAGGAAATAATCCCAGCATGAGTACAGCAATGCCATTAATACTTATCATCACTCGCATATCAGACGGTGCTTCAAGTAGTTGTTTCTGTTCAGGGGCATCGAAATACATCAACTTGATAATACGTAAATAATAAAATGCACCAATCACTGATACCAACACAGCCACGATTGCTATAGATAACATATTAATATCAACGATTGATTTAATAACCATTAGTTTAGCGTAAAAGCCAACTAAAGGCGGTATACCCGCCATAGAAAACATCAGAATTAACATCATTAATGCGAACCAAGGATTACGTCTGCCTAATCCTTTATAGTCATCGAGTTGGTCAGCCTCAAATCCTTGTCGACTCATTAAAATAATCATACCGAAGCCACCTAAGGTCATCAATGAATAGACTAATGCATAAAACATTGCGGCCGCGTAACCTTCCTGAGTTGCAGATAAAACACCTAATAAAATAAAGCCAATATGCGAGATAGTTGAATAGGCCAACATACGCTTTATATTAGTTTGAGCAATAGCCACGACATTACCAATTATCATCGATAAAACAGAGAGCATAATAAGCATATCTTGCCAATACTCATAGGCACCACCTAAACCGCCTACTAATAGACGAATAGCCATCGCAAAAGCTGCAATTTTAGGGGCTGCGGCAATAAACAAAGTCACCGCTGTAGGAGAGCCTTGATAAACATCCGGAAGCCACATATGAAAAGGAACTGCACCTAGCTTGAAGCCGATACCAATAACTAAAAAGACAATTCCAAAACTCAGTACGGTATTATCAAGGCTGCCAGCCTGAATGGAGGCTGACACTGCTGAAATAGATAGGTTTCCTGTTACTCCATAAATAATCGACATGCCATACAGCAACATACCAGATGCCAATGCACCTAAAATGAAGTACTTCATTGCCGCTTCAGTTGCAACGAATGAATCACGGTACATCGCAACCATCGCATACATGCATAAAGACATTAACTCTAAACCAAGGTAAATAGTCAAAAAATGCCCCGCCGACACCATAATCATCATGCCCAGAGTCGAGAAAATAGCTAATACGTAATACTCACCTTTAAATAGATCACGAGCTTTTAGATAGCTCGTCGAATAAAGCAAGACGAGCATATTAATTAGACAGATCACCAATTTAAGCACATCACTAAATCCATCTTTAATGTAAGTACCATCAAATGTGGTACCTGTTTGGCCTAGAGATTGATAAATAATAATAGCGGTAATAGCTAAGGTTAGTTGGCTCAAACTATAAGCTGCTTTAGCACCATTTTTACCCAGAAAAGAAACTGCAAGTAAAGTGATACAGGCCATTGCTAACATGAACATTTCAGGTAATGCTAAAGCCATATTCGATACTTCAAAAGTCATAATATTTCGTATCGCCCTTATAATTTAGATTGTGAAACTTGCGTGAGTAAATGTTCAACAGAAGCATGCATCACCTCTGTTACTGGAGCAGGCCAAACACCTATTACCAACACTATTAACGCTAACGTTGCCAATATGAAGAATTCACGTCGATTGATGTCAGTTAATTTCGCCACATTGTCGTTAGCTACATCACCAAATATCACTCGCTTGACCATCCACAATGTATAAGCAGCGCCTAAAATTAGTGTAGTAGCCGCTAAAAATGCAAACCAGAAATCAGCTTGGAATGCAGCTAAAATCACCATAAATTCACCAACAAATCCCGATGTACCGGGTAAACCTGCATTCGCCATTGCAAAAAATACAGCAAAACCTGCAAACTTCGGCATGGTATTAATTACACCGCCATAAGCACTAATTTCTCGAGTATGCATTCGGTCATATAAAACACCCACGCACAAGAACATCGCAGCAGCAATAAAGCCATGTGAAATCATCTGCACCATTGCACCTTCAATAGCAAGCTCAGCCCCATTGCCCGTTGCAGAATTAGCAAAGATTCTAAATATAATAAACATACCAAGCGTGACAAAGCCCATATGAGCAATACTTGAATAAGCGATCAGTTTCTTTAAATCAGTCTGGACTAATGCAACAAAACCGATATAGACAACAGCAGTCAATGACAAACCTATCATTAACCAATCAAGGGCCATGCTTGCATCTGGTGCAATTGGTAAGGCAAACCGTAAGAAGCCATAACCACCAATTTTTAAGGTGATCGCAGCTAAAATAACTGACCCCCCAGTAGGCGCCTCAACATGAGCATCTGGTAGCCATGTATGGACTGGCCACATAGGTACCTTGACGGCAAAGGCTATTAAAAATGCTAAAAATAAATAGATTTGTTCAGGCATTGATAAACTGACATTATGGAAGTCTAAAATTTCAAAGCTACCGGCCACATGATGTAAATAAAGTAATGCGAGTAATAAAAATACCGAGCCAAACAAAGTGTATAGAAAGAATTTGATTGTGGCATAAACTCGGTTAGGACCGCCCCATATACCTATCACTAAGAATAACGGTATCAACATGGCTTCAAAGAATACGTAGAATAAAATCGCATCTAAAGCTGAAAACACGGCAATCATTAAGCCTTCCATAATCAAGAAAGCAGCCATATATTGATTACTTCGATCTTTAATAACATCCCAGCCAGCCAGCACAACAATGACGGTCGAAAATGTAGTCAAAATTATCAACGGCATAGAAAAACCATCAACACCTAATGAATAGTTAATATCAAACGCAGTGATCCAACTCATTTTTTCAACAAACTGCATCTGGTGGGTGCTACTATCAAAACCTGTATATAGTCCTATTGACAACACTAGGCTAGCAACTGCAATTAATAATGATAAGGGCTTAGCCCATGGGTTTTTGTCGCCATATACAAGCACAAACAAACCACCCAAGACCGGAAGCCAAATCAATAAACTCAATAAAGGTAAATCAGTAAACATATTTTCTGTCTTTATCCTCTATCAAACGACAAAATAAGTGAGCAGAAGCCATAGGCCAATGATCATTGCAAAAGCATAATGGTATAAATACCCTGACTGGATCTGGCGTAGCATTTTTGATGTAAAACCAATTAGTTTTGCTGTGCCATTAACAGCGGCGCCATCAATCACTGTTTTATCACCAACTTGCCATAACAATTGTCCAACCTTACGTGCACCACCTGCAAATACAGTTTGATTAAAGTCATCAAAGCCATATTTATTTTCTAATACACAATGCAAATATTTAAAGCGCTGCTGGATTTTAGTAGGTAAGTCTGGCCTCAGCATGTAGAGATAGTAAGCCGTTGCAACACCTGCCATCGCCAACCAGAATGGGAGCGCAGTCACTCCATGTAAGATAAAACCAATCACACCATGGTAACTTTCAGCATGGTGAGCTAAAACATCATGCTCAGTGTGAACAATAATGGCATTGCCAAAGAAATCACCGAAGACCATCGTTCCAATGAAGTAACCTGCAGTAACTGATGGTATTGCTAACAATATCAATGGTAGCGTTACCACGGCTGGAGATTCATGAGGCACATGGTCTCCATGAGTATCAAAACGCTCTTTACCATGAAAAACTAAAAAGAATAATCTGAAGCTGTAAAGTGCAGTAATAAATACTCCAACAATAACAGCAAAATAAGCAAATCCACTTCCCGGTATATGCGAAGCATGCACAGCTTCAATGATTGAATCTTTAGAGAAGAATCCTGCAAAACCTGGGAACCCTATTAAGGCTAAAGAACCAATTAAGCCAGTCCAGTAGGTAATAGGCATATATTTTTTCAGGCCTCCCATTTTGCGAATATCTTGCTCATGATGCATAGCAATAATCACCGAACCCGCACCTAAAAACAATAATGCCTTAAAGAATGCATGCGTCATCAAATGGAACACGCCTGCCGCATAAGCTGATGCTCCTAAAGCAACCGTCATATAACCAAGCTGAGATAGTGTGGAGTAGGCAATAACACGTTTAATATCGTTCTGAATTAAACCTAAGAACCCCATAAATAAGGCTGTTATGGCACCAATAACCAATACAAATGATAAAGCTGTTTCAGAAAACTCAAATAACGGTGACATTCTAGTCACCATAAAGATACCGGCTGTCACCATGGTAGCCGCATGAATCAAAGCTGAAATGGGTGTAGGACCTTCCATTGAATCTGGTAACCAAACATGTAGAGGCACTTGTGCCGATTTACCCATCGCACCTATAAATAACAGAATACAAATAACCGACATCACTGACCAATCAGTACCAGAAAAAATAGTCATTGTTTTTTCTGAAATTGCCGGAGCCTGAGTAAATACTTCGACATAATCAAGACTGCCGGCATACATCAATACACCTGCAATACCTAATAAAAAACCAAAATCACCCACGCGATTAACTAAAAAAGCCTTTAAGTTTGCATATATTGCTGTTGGTTTTTTGTACCAGAATCCTATCAATAAATAAGACACTAAACCTACAGCTTCCCAGCCAAAAAATAACTGCATAAAGTTATTTGCCATCACCAGCATTAACATGGCAAAGGTAAATAAAGAAATATAACTAAAGAAACGAGCATAACCATCGTCGTCATGCATATAACCAATGGTATAGATATGAACCATCAAAGAAACAAAAGTCACAACAACCATCATCATTGCCGTGAGTGCATCGACCATAAAGCCAACTTCGAGACTCAATGAGCCAACTTGTAGCCATTGATAAACTTGCTGGTTATATGTTTGACCATCAACAACTACAAGTTTCAATACCCAGGCAGATAATATAAAGGCAATTGCAACACCTGCAATAGCAGCACGATGAGACCATTCTTTACCAACTTGCTTACCGAACAGACCCGCGATAATACTGCCAATCAAGGGAGCTAGAGCAATGCTTAAAAGTAAGTTTTGAGTCATTATCTTACCCTTTTAGCTTATCGAGTTCGGCAACATTAATCGTATGCCGGTTTCGGAACAATACAACTAAAATAGCCAGGCCAATTGCGGCTTCAGCAGCGGCAACGGTCAGTATAAAGAAGACGAATATTTGGCCTGCGATATCACCTGAATAATGTGAGAAAGCGATAAAGTTCAAATTAACAGCTAATAGCATTAACTCTATGCACATCAACAATATAATAATGTTTTTCCGGTTAATAAAAATACCGGCTACCGACATGCTAAATAATAGTGCCCCGAGTATTAAAAAGTCAGATAAGGCAATCATGATTCTGACTCCTGCTTTTTAACTGCTTCCATTTTTACAATTCGTACTCGGTCCTTAGCCTGCACTTTAATCTGCTTATCAATATCTTGTGATTTACTTTTCTTCTCACGAAGGGTCAAAGTGATCGCAGCAATAATCGCAACCGTTAGAATGACTGATGCAATTTCAAATGGATATACATAGATGGTATAGAGCAATAAACCAATTTCTTTAGTATTACTGTAACCTTCAGGGTGAGCGATAGGCGCTGCAACAATGTCCAAGCCGAAATGGGAAGCACCCAATACAGCAATCATCTCAATGGTAATTAAAGCAGCCACAAAGATGCCTAGTGGTAAATATTGAGTAAACCCCTCTTGTAGCGGTGCTAAGTCAATATCAAGCATCATAACTACAAACAAGAACAACACCATGACAGCACCGACATACACTAGCACTAAAGTCATCGCCAAAAATTCAGCATCAAGTAATAGCCAAATACCAGCACTGGTAAAAAAAGCGAGGATTAGAAATAATGCTGCTCGAACTGGATTACGGACTGTAATAACCATGGAGCTAGCAAATAACAATAAGGCAGCAAAGCAATAAAAAATAACTTGTTCCATTAACGATACCTCGCATCAGCTGCTCGATCGGCCGCTATTTGAGTTTCATTTTCATCGCCTACTTTTAATAACTTTTGCTTCGTCATTATATTTTCACCACGATTTTCAAAGTGATAATCGAAGATACGTGTCTCAACGATTGAATCCACAGGGCATGACTCTTCACAAAATCCACAAAAAATACATTTAAATAAATCAATATCATACCGAGTGGTACGGCGGCTACCATCTTCTCGTGGCTCAGTTTCAATGGTAATCGCTAATGCTGGGCATGTAGCTTCGCACAATTTACAACCGATACAACGCTCTTCACCATTTGGATATCGGCGTAAGGCATGTAACCCTCTAAAGCGAGGAGACTGTGGCGTGTTTTCTTCAGGATATTGAACGGTTATTTTGGTAGCAAATAAGTATCGTCCCGTTAGTTTCAAGCCCAGTAATAACTCCCATAGCAAAAAGCTTTTGAAAAAATGTTTCACTGACTCCCTCATAGCACAGCCTCCGTAAACCAAGGCCCAATATCAAAAACTTGTGCTGTAGCAACTACTACCAGCCATACTAAGGTCACAGGAATAAACACTTTCCAGCCCAAGCGCATGATTTGATCATAACGGTAACGAGGAAATGTAGCTCTTAACCACAAGTACAAAAAGAGGAAAATACAGGTTTTCATCAATAGCCAAATAATGCCTGGCACCCATGAAAACAAAGCTTCCAAACCAGCAATCCCTTGAAATGGAGATAACCAACCGCCCATAAATAGGACTGAAGCAAGCATTGAGATAAGGATCATATCGGCATATTCAGCCAAGAAGAATACCGCGAATGCCATTCCAGAATATTCAACATGGAAACCCGCTACGATTTCTGACTCACCTTCCGAAACATCAAATGGAGCACGGTTAGTTTCAGCGACACCAGAAATAAAATACACTACAAAAAGTGGAAATAACGGCAACCAGTACCAATTCCAGAACCCACCCTGCTGAGCAGTAATGATCTCACCCAAATTCAAACTTCCTGCGGCAATCAGGACACCTACCAATGCAAATCCCATCGCAATTTCATAAGACACCACTTGTGCGGCTGAACGAAGCGCACCTAAAAAGGCATAGCGTGAATTTGAAGCCCAACCTGCAATCACAATCCCATAAACGCCCATAGAGGTAATCGCCAATATATAAAGCAACCCAGCATCAATATTAGCTAAAGTCAGCGTTGCATCAAACGGCATAACAGCCCATGCGGCCAAGGCTGGACCAATAGCTAAAACAGGTGCGACAAGGAATAAATATAAATTTGATTTTGCAGGGAATATAACTTCTTTTAATGCCAATTTAAGACCATCAGCAATCGGTTGTAACAAGCCAAATGGTCCTACACGGTTTGGACCAATGCGTACTTGTATATAGCCAATAACTTTACGTTCAGCATATGTTAAATAAGCAACCCCAAGCATTAACGGCACGATAATAGCCGCTATTTTAATAACGGTATAAAGAACTGTTTGTTCTGTAACCCAGTTAGTTAAAGCTATTATTGAGTCCATTTATGCACTCCCCGATTCTACTGCATGAACCGTCACGCTTGAAAAAGCAGCGCCTAGCATTGATGATTTAACTGTACCTGCAGCAAGATAAACACAATTATCAGCAATGGCATTATCAAGAACTAAAGGCATCACAACGAGATTATCACCCTGCTGAATTTCAACTTTATCGTAGTCACTCACACCATGTTTTTGCGCTTCAGATTCATTCATTCTGACCACTGATGCATGTTTATTCTCAATTGTTACTTGTAGAGCATTGCTTCGTCTAACCACAGAATCTGTTTGATACATTGGTATTTCAGAGATCAACATCAATCCAGAGTCAGTACTTAGATCAGTTGGGATAAACTTATTTTTAGGTAGTGAAAGTAAATTAAGCTGATCATGAACCTCATCACGTACATCTGTTGATGCGACATAATCAAAGCCCTTCAAATTAGCCATATTTCCTAGCACTCGAAGAAGCTTCCAACCAGGCCGAGCATCACCTTTCGGGTTAACAGCACCAGTAAAACTCTGCCACTGTTTATCTACACCAATAAAGGTACCCGATGTTTCAGAATAAGTTGATACAGGCAGAATGACATCTGAATAGGCCAAGACCTGCTCGGTGACATAACTTGTCATAGAAATAACTAAACTGGCTTGTTGGAGTGCCGTTTTCGTCAATATAGGATCGGCACAATCAAGCTCAGGCTCTACCCCAAATAAAACATAAGCTCGTAACTGTTGCTGCAAAGCTTGCTGAAGAGTGACTAGTTCTGAGTTCACACCACCTTTTGCAATAACCTGCTTCGCTATCTGAGCTGCAGTCGAATTTGCTGTAGGTAACACTATCATCGTGGTACTGCTTAGGCTTGTAATCAACTCAACTAATGCATTTATTTTTGATGCTTCTGGGTGATTACTAGCCAGTGCCCCAACAAAAATAGTAGCCTTTTTAGCATTCGCTAATCGCATTGCAATTGTATGTTCTTGAGCTGAAGGTGTCACTGTTGCCAGAATTTCACTCCAAGCGTCTTCATTTTCAGCTAATAATAACAATGCCTTAGCAATACCCGACAAGCTATTAAGCATTCCATTAATATCAACTGTTACCTGAGTAACATTGGGTATCAATAAATCAGAAGAAAAGAAATTGATGTTAGTAACAGGTGTCCCCAACATGGCTGATTGGCGAATACGATGAGCAATGATTGGCTGTTCTGCTCGAATATTACAGCCTACCAATACAATGTCATAACTCTCTTCAATATCAGCTAGTGTCCAATTATCTGGATTATAAATAATATCCCCATCAGCAAAATCTTGTTGTCGTAAGCGGTAATCCGCACACTCAGCATCGATTCCTTTTAATAGTTTTTGGAATAAATAGGTTTCTTCCAAGGTCGCTGTAGGTGAAATAGCACCTGCTATTTGCTCTTCTCCATGTTTATTAGAAATAGTTTTTAAACCATCAATTGCTACTTGTAATGCTGTCTGCCAATCAGTTTCTTGCCATTCGCCATTGGTTTTAATCATTGGTGTTGTTGCACGCTCTGCGTGATTTAGCCCTAGGTATGCAAAGCGGTCACGATCTGATAACCACGTTTCATTGAGACTTTCATTTTCTCTTGGCACAACTCGCAATACTTCATTTCTACGGGTATGAAACTCAATATTTGATCCAACAGCATCATGAGGTGCAATTGAGTCATGTGCAGTTAACTCCCAAGCACGAGCTTTGTAACGGTATGGTTTAGATGTTAAAGCACCAACCGGACATAAATCGATAATATTACCTGATAACTCAGAAGCAACGCTTTGCTCAATATAGGTACCAATTTCCATGTGCTCACCACGACCTGTAGCACCTAATTCTTTGATTCCCGCGACTTCCTCACCAAAACGTACACAACGTGTGCAGTGAATACAGCGTGTCATATCTGTATTAATGAGAGGACCAATATCTTTATCTTTTACAACACGTTTACCTTCACTATACTGACCAAGACCTGCACCATAACCCATCGACATATCTTGTAATTCACACTCACCACCTTGATCACAAATAGGGCAATCAAGCGGATGATTAATCAGTAAAAACTCCATCACGCCACGTTGTGCAGCAAGCGCTCTTTCAGACTGAGTGAAGACTTTCATCCCTTCGGTAACGGGCGTTGCACACGCAGGTAAAGCTTTGCGTGACTCTGCAACTTCCACTAGGCACATACGGCAATTGGCAGCTATTGATAATTTCTTGTGGTAACAAAAACGAGGTACATCAATACCTGCTTCATCAGCAACTTGAATAATCATTTTGGATGAATCCACTTTTAGTGGAATACCATCTATTTCGATATTGACCATATTATTTGCTCACCTGACATGTACCATGATCAATATGGTATTGAAATTCTTCACGGAAATGTTTAATAAAACTTAACACTGGTGCTGCGGCTGCATCACCAAGAGCACAAATTGTATTACCGTTAATATTTTTGGCTACATCAACTAATCGGTCTAGATCGGCTTGTGTTCCTTGGCCATGCTCAATGCGCTTAACCACTCGATGCAACCAGCCTGTTCCTTCACGACACGGCGTGCACTGTCCACATGATTCTTCTGCATAAAATTCAGCAATTCGTTCTAAAGCTTTTACCATGCATGTAGTTTCGTCCATAACAATAACTGAACCAGCACCCAGCATAGAGCCAGCACGACTGATGCCATCGTAACTCATGGCTACATCCATCATCACTTCACCAGGAACAATAGGAGTTGAACTCCCCCCAGGAATGACTGCTTTTATTTTATTTCCATTTCGCATACCACCAGCCAATTCCAATAATTCTGAAAATGGGGTCCCCATTGGTACTTCATAATTTCCAGGTTTATTAACATGACCTGATACGCTATAAATTTTAGTGCCACCATTATTTGGCGTACCTAACTCATGAAACCAATCTCCCCCGTGTTGTAAAATAACGGGAACTGATGCCAAGGTTTCAGTATTATTGATAGTGGTCGGCCTACCATATAAACCATACCCAGCAGGAAATGGTGGTTTATAGCGTGGCTGACCTTTTTTACCTTCCAATGACTCTAATAGTGCTGTTTCTTCACCACAGATATAAGCTCCAGCACCAGGCTGGGTATATAACTCGAAGTTAAAGCCAGACTCCAATATATCTTTGCCTAAATAACCCGCGTCTTTTGCTTCTTGAATAGCCGCTTCAAAACGTTCAAATGGTTCTGCAAATTCACCTCGAATATAGTTATAACCAGACTGAGCACCAATGGTATATCCCGCTATAATCATACCTTCGATGACTTGATGAGGGTTGAACCGTAAGATGTCTCGATCTTTACATGTACCCGGCTCACCTTCATCAGAGTTACAGACAATATATTTATCGCCAGGCATCCGACGTGGCATGAAACTCCACTTCAAGCCAGTAGGGAAACCTGCACCACCGCGGCCTCGAAGAGCTGAATCTTTGAGTTGTTCAATAATCTCTTCTGCACGCGTTTTTTCTTTTAATATCTTTTCTAGAACCTGATAACCACCTACGCTACGATATGATTCCAGCGTCCAAGGCTCATCTAAATGGCGGGTGCGGAAACAAACTTGATTAAGCTTCATGATTTGATTCCATCTAGAATTGCATCCACTTTTTCAGGCGTTAATAGCTCGTGATACTCACGGTTTATTTGCATCATCGGTGCACCGCAACAAGCCCCCAAACATTCAACTTCTCTTAAAGTAACATTGCCATCAGCTGTTGTTTCACCCAATTTAACGTCTAAACGCAACTCAAGCTGTTTTACGACATCCTCTGAACCATTTAGCATACAAGATATATTTGTACACACATTGATCTTATTTTTTCCTACTGGCTTTAAATCAAACATGGTATAAAAAGTTGCAACTTCATAAACACTAATCGCAGGCATCCCTAAATAGAGTGCCAAAGCATCCATAACATCTTGTGGTAACCAGCCTTCACTTTCATCCTGCAAAATATGTAGACAAGGAATAACGGCAGACTGACTCTGTCCTGCTGGGTATTTAGCAATCCATTCATCCAACTTCTGACGTATTTCAGCTGTGAAAAGTTGTTCCTTAGTACCCGTTAATATCATCGATCAATCTCACCAAATACAATATCCATTGTGCCAATAACAGAAACAACATCAGCTAACATGTGTCCTTTAACCATTTCATCCATCGCTGATAAATGAGCAAAACCAGGGGCACGAATTTTCAAACGATAAGGCTTGTTGGCTCCATCCGATACCATATAAATACCGAATTCACCTTTAGGATGTTCTACAGCAGCGTAGGCTTCACCTTCTGGTACACAATAACCTTCAGTGAATAATTTAAAGTGATGAACCAATGCTTCCATATTATCTTTCATGTCGCCACGTTTAGGTGGAGCAACTTTGACATCATCGGTAATCACTGGCCCTGGGTTAGCTCGAAGCCAATCTACACACTGCTTGATAATTCGATTTGATTGACGCATTTCTTCAACACGAACCAAATAGCGATCATAACAATCGCCTTCAACACCTACAGGAATATCAAAGTTCAATTGGTCATAAACTTCATAGGGTTGTTTTTTTCTTAAGTCCCACTCGATGCCTGATCCCCTTAACATAGGTCCAGTGAAACCTAACTGCATAGCTCGTTCAGGAGATACAACACCAATTCCAACAGTCCGTTGTTTCCAAATACGATTATCAGTAAGCAGCGTTTCGTACTCATCAACACAAGTAGGGAAGCGTTGAGTGAAATCTTCTATAAAATCAAGCAGGCTGCCTTCTCGATTGGTATTTTTCTTATCAACTTCTTTTTGGCTATGCCATTTAGATTTTTCATACTTTGCCATCGAATCAGGCAAGTCACGGTAAACACCACCAGGACGATAGTAAGAAGCATGCATTCGAGCACCAGACACAGCTTCATAACAGTCCATTAAATCTTCACGCTCACGAAAACAGTATAGAAAGATAGTCATAGCCCCGATATCAAGGCCATGTGTACCTAACCACATCAAGTGATTTAATACACGGGTAATTTCATCAAACATGACACGAATATATTGGGCACGTTCAGGCACTTGAACACCTAACATCTTCTCAATAGCCATTACATAGGCATGTTCATTAGATAACATCGACACATAGTCGAGCCTATCCATATAACCGATATTTTGATTATATGGTTTCGTTTCAGCTAATTTTTCAGTTCCGCGATGCAAAAGACCTACATGTGGATCAGCACGCTGAATGACTTCGCCATCCATCTCGAGGATAAGACGTAATACACCATGAGCGGCTGGGTGTTGAGGTCCAAAGTTTAAGGTATAGTTCTTAATTTCAGCCATTAGCGTTCACCATCTGTGTAGCGATTATCATCACGAATCACTCTTGGCACTAGTGTTCTTTCTTCAATACTAACTGGCTCATAAACAACACGTTTTTTCTCTTCGTCATAACGCATTTCGACATTACCAATCAGAGGAAAATCTTTACGGAATGGATGCCCAATAAAGCCATAGTCAGTCAAAATTCGACGTAAATCTTCATGTCCATCAAATAAAATTCCGAATAAATCAAACGCTTCACGTTCATACCAATCGGCACTATTCCAAATACTCACCACACTATCAACAATAGGACTTTCTGAATCTAAACGAACTTTAATTCGTAAGCGCTGATTATGTTGAATAGATAATAAATGGTAAACAACCGCGAACCTAAGTCCTTCTGTCACTGGCTCCGTATGACCAGCACCATCAACCGCACGACTAAAACCATGATTAGAAGCTTGCTTGGTTTCCCAAGTGCTGCCCCCATACTCAGAGTAATCAACACCACATAAATCAACTAGTTGTTCAAAACCAAATTGATCACGTAACCGTTTACACACAGAAACAATGCTATCAGCAGGGATATGAATAGTGAGTTCATCGAAACGAGACTCACAATCAAGGATCACGTCTGAGAAGTTTTGCTCAAGTTGAGCTTTTAAACCTTTAATCATACGAACTATGCTTCCTGAGTCTGACTATCCATACGTGCGATAGTGTTAGTTCGTTTAATTTTCTTTTGTAGCTGAATAATTCCGTACAGCAGAGCTTCAGCAGTAGGCGGACAACCAGGCACATAAATGTCGACGGGAACGATGCGATCACAGCCTCGAACTACAGAATATGAATAATGATAATAGCCACCACCATTTGCACAAGATCCCATAGATATAACCCAACGCGGTTCTGACATTTGGTCATAGACTTTTCGTAATGCTGGAGCCATTTTATTTACTAAGGTACCAGCAACAATCATCACGTCAGATTGTCGAGGGCTGGGACGAAAGACTACGCCAAAACGGTCTAAATCATAGCGAGAAGCACCAGCTTGCATCATTTCTACAGCGCAACATGCTAAGCCGAAAGTCATTGGCCACATTGAACCTGTTCGGGCCCAATTGATTAATTTATCAGCCGACGTAGTAACAATACCTTGTTCAAGAACACCTTCTATTCCCATTCAAGTGCTCCTTTCTTCCATTCATAGATAAAGCCGACGACTAAGATCCCTAAAAATAAGAACATCGCAAGCAAACCAAATACGCCAATTTCATCAAGCACGACGGCCCATGGAAATAAGAAGGCAATTTCCAAATCAAAAATAATGAATAGAATAGCTACGAGGTAGTAACGCACATCAAATTTCATATGTGCATCTTCAAAAGGTTCGAAACCACACTCATAAGGTGAGCGCTTTTCGCTGTCGGGACGACGAGGACCAAGAATAAAACCGGCCAGTAAGGGCATTACACCAAAACCAATACCGATAATTACAAACAACAAAATTGGAAGATAATTCTCCAACATAATTTATGTTCTTTTTTCAGTTTCTAAAATATTCCTTGAAATGGAAATTGCACCATCAAGGGCCTCGAACTCTATATTTACAACCAGACTGATATTACACGCTATAAAAACGAAATAGAAGTCGAATTTCCCCACTCTTTATATATCTTCAGGTTCTCAGTCAATTTGTTGCTTAAAATATTCTCGTGCTAACTCGCAGTCTAGCTTAATTTGAGCTATTAATTCATCTAAAGAATTAAAGCGTTGTTCATCGCGAACTTTTTGTAAAAAGTGTACTTGAACATGCTCGCCATATATATCACGGTTAAAATCAAACAAATGTACTTCCAGTAGCGCTTTATCTGCTCCGACAGTGGGTCTAACTCCTACATTAGCAACACCTAATACTGGTTCTCCCTCAACGCCGAACAGTTGTACTGCATACACTCCACTCAATGGAACCTTACATCGGTGAAGATGAATATTAGCAGTTGGGAACCCCATGGTACGGCCGCGTTTATCGCCATGAGCAACCCTCCCACTCATTCGATAAGGCCTACCTAATAACTTCTCAGCTAATATCAGATTACCCGCTTTTAATGCTTTTCTGACACGGGTGCTACTAACACGCATCGTATCGATAGAAAAAGTATGCATATTAACCACTTGGAAACCATACTCTTTGCCTGCTTTCTGCAACAGAGCAAAATCCCCCTGACGATCTTTGCCAAATTTAAAGTCATCACCCACAACCAGATATTTGATATTGAGACCATCGACAATCAGCGTTTTAATAAAGTCTTGGGCAGACATTTGCGCCAGTTTCTTATTGAATCTCAATACACACAATTGCTGAATAGAATAACAGCGTAGTGTTTCTACTTTTTCACGAAACCGACTCAATCTGGCAGGTGCATTTTGAGGTAAAAAGTATTCATTGGGCTGAGGTTCAAAGGTAATCACAACCGCAGGCAAGCCAAGCACATCTCCTTTCATTGCCAGCTGAGTTAACACGGCTTGATGCCCTAAATGCACGCCATCAAAATTGCCAATTGTAGCGACACATCCAGAAGGTGACTTGGGTAAATTATATAAACCACGAATAATTTTTTGCATAAGGCTCAAGCTAAGTATTCAATGTAATCAAAAACAAACAGCCTAACCATTTGCAAGAAAACAATCCAGTAGGAAATAAAATGATGATTCCCTTATAATAGCTCGACTTGAATCATATTTAGAGATAACTATGGCCGCTAGACGGAAAAAATTAGACTATGAAGCAGCTGTGACCGAATTAGAATCGTTGGTCACTAGGCTTGAACAGGGTGATATTAGCCTAGAAGAATCTCTAAAACTTTATGAAAGTGGCGTACTGTTAACGCGAGAATGCCAAGATGCATTAAATGCCGCCGAACAGAAAGTACAGGTATTACTACAACAGTCTGGCCAAACAACACTGGTAGATTTTGAACAAAATACGACTGAATCGTGAGCGATAATTTTATTCTGGCTGACTGGATAGCCATCAATCAAACTCGCATCGAACAGGCTTTGTCCGCTCGCCTTCCCGACAGTAAACATCTTGATTCACTGACATCGCAACGTCTAGCTGAAGCGATGCAATACTCAACCTTAAATGGCGGTAAACGGCTACGAGCCCTACTAGTTTATGCTACTGGTCAAGCGCTTGGGGTAGAATTAGAACAGTTAGATTCACCTGCTTCAGCCGCCGAATTGATTCATGCCTACTCGTTAGTTCATGACGATATGCCGATTATGGACGATGACGATTTACGCCGTGGCATACCAACTTGCCATAAAGCCTATGATGATGCGACTGCATTACTTGTTGGTGATGCACTACAAACACTTGCCTTTGAGGTGCTATGTAATAACGAACTTGCTCCATCTCAGCAAGTTCAAATGGTCAAAACTCTGGCCCATCAGTCTGGTGTATTTGGTATGGCTGGAGGACAAGCGATTGACTTAGAATCCGTAGGTAAACGCCTAAATCTTAATGAATTACAAGGTATGCACGAACTGAAAACAGGTGCATTGATTAGAGCTAGTGTTCGCTTAGGTGCTCTCGCAGCTAAAAATGTAACAGAAAGTGAGTTAATGGCACTCGATAACTATGCTTATGCGATTGGCTTAGCATTCCAAGTACAAGATGATGTGCTTGATGTCACAGCTGATACGGAAATATTAGGCAAACCACAAGGTTCTGACATTGCACAAAACAAACCTACTTATCCAGCCTTACTTGGTTTAGAGGCCGCACAACAAAAAGCAAACGACTTAATTAGTGATGCATTAGCTGAATTAAATAAATTACCTTATAACACTCAAATTTTGGCCGCGTTAGCCGAGTTTGTTGTCAAAAGAAAAAATTAAAATGACCACTCCTATGGATAGTTTACTCGACCAGATCAACAGTCCCGAAGACTTACGCAAGTTAGATAAGTCACAACTTCCCATTTTGGCTGAAGAAATTCGTGCTCTAATCGTTGATAGCGTACAACAAACTGGCGGACATATCTCGTCAAACTTGGGGGTAACTGAACTTACCTTGGCTCTGCATTATGTTTATAACACGCCTGATGATCGCTTCGTGTGGGATGTGGGGCATCAGAGTTATGTTCATAAGATCCTCACTGGTCGCCGAGACAGAATGAACACCATGCGACAAGCAGGTGGTTTATCAGGATTCCCTAAACGAAGTGAAAGCCCATATGATACATTCGGCGTCGGCCACTCAAGTACATCTATAAGTGCGGCCCTTGGTATGGCTGTAGCATCACAAGCAAGTGGTAGTGACCGAAGGGCCGTTGCGATTATTGGTGATGGGGCTATTACTGCAGGACAAGCCTATGAGGCTTTGGCTCATGCTGGCGACTTAGATGCTAACCTGCTGGTTATTCTGAATGACAATGAAATGTCTATTTCGAAAAATGTCGGCGGTATGTCTAATTACCTTGCACGGATCTTATCGGGCAGCGTCTACGCCTCGGCACGTGAAGGTAGTAAAAAAGTATTAGAAAAACTACCGCCAGCATGGGAAATAGCTCGTAGAGCTGAAGAGCATGTCAAAGGCATGGTTGTGCCAGGTACTTTATTTGAAGAGATGGGCTTTAACTATATCGGACCAATTGATGGTCATGATCTTGATACGTTAATTCAAACTCTAAGCAATTTAAGACAACGTAAAGGCCCACAATTCCTACATATCGTGACAAAAAAAGGAAAAGGCTTTGAACCTGCAGAACAACAACCTGGCAAATACCACGGCGTAAGTCCAGCGGGTAGTAAACCAGTAACACCCACTTACACCCAGGTATTTGGTCAATGGCTATGTGATATGGCTGTTGAGTCTGAAGACTTAATGGCTATCACTCCAGCTATGTGTGACGGTTCAGGACTCAATGCGTTTTCAGAGCAATTTCCAGAACGCTATTTCGATGTAGGTATCGCTGAACAGCACTCCGTTACCTTAGCAGCAGGTATAGCTTGTGAAGGAAAAAAACCTGTCGTAGCAATCTATTCTACGTTTTTACAGCGCGCTTACGATCAACTTATTCATGATGTCGCACTACAAAACTTACCGGTATTATTTGCCCTAGATCGAGGTGGCTTGGTCGGTGCTGATGGTGCAACCCATGCGGGCAGCTTTGATTTAAGCTATTTGCGTTGCATTCCTAATATGATCGTCATGGCGCCAGCAAATGAAAATGAATGTCGTCAAATGTTAACAACAGGCTATTACCATAATGGTCCAGTGGCTGTCCGCTACCCAAGAGGCACCGGCATTGGTGCTCAAGTAGAGACAGGACTTAATCGTTTAGAAATAGGTAAAGCACAATTAAAACGTGAAGGTAGTAAAGTAGCGATATTAGCATTTGGCTCTATGGTACAAGTGGCACTTGATGCCGCAGAAAGCATTGATGCAACCGTGGTCAATATGCGCTTTGTGAAACCACTCGATCAATCAATCATTGAAAAAATAGCCGAGAGTCATGACTTGATTATTACAATAGAAGAAAATGTAATTATTGGTGGTGCAGGCTCAGGAGTCGCTGAATACCTATTATCTATAGGCGATAAAACACCGATATCAATCATGGGATTACCTGATAAATTTATCGATCATGGCGAACACAAACAACAACTTTCAGACTGTGGATTAAATGCAGCAGGCATTATTGATACCGTTAATAAACATTTTACGGCATAATAGTCTGTTATCCACAGCAATACCCGAGTATAATAGTCAACTATGAGCGCTAACTATACCTTAAAAATATTAGCTGATTTTGCAGCGGCACACACCCTTCGTAATTACCCCGGTGATTGTAGTCGTATGCATGGTCACAACTGGAAGCTGGAAGTCGAAGTCACTGCAACTGCTCTCAATGAGCATGAAATGGGCATGGACTTTAAAACGATTAAGACAGCTACCCGTGAACTAGCAAAAACATTGGACCATCGTTATTTAAACGATATCCCGCCTTTTGATGTAGTCAACCCTACAGCAGAAAACATTGCTCAATATTTCTATCAGAATTTGAGTACAACCCTAAATAACGACATTGCAAAAGTATCAGGTGTTACCCTTTGGGAAACTGATCGTGCTTGCGTCCGTTATAGCGAGGACTAAGAAAAAATGACAACAGATAGTAAACCTGATTGCTGTGATGAAATTGAAGATGTGCAAAACATTGCTGATAAACGTCAGATTGCAATTGATAAAGTAGGCATCAAAGATATTCAGCATCCTGTAAAAGTCAGTGACCGTAACAGTGGTGACCAAAATACAATTGCTAACTTTAATATGTATGTAAACTTGCCTCATCAGTTTAAAGGCACACATATGTCACGTTTCGTTGAGATTTTAAATCAACACGAAGAACGTGAAATTACAGTCAAATCATTCCGTATCATGCTAGCTGAAATGATCGAACGCCTACAAGCTGAATCTGGCTATATTGAAATGGAGTTTCCTTATTTTGTAAATAAAGAAGCACCGATCAGTAAAGTAAAAAGCTTGATGGATTATCAAGTCAGTTTCATCGGTGAAATTACAGGTGATAAAACAGATGTAATGGTTAAAGTTATTGTTCCAGTAACAAGCCTTTGCCCATGTTCTAAAAATATCTCTGATTATGGCGCACATAACCAACGCTCACACGTCACAGTTACAGTACGTGCAGATAGTTTTATCTGGATCGAAGACATTATTGATATGGTTGAAGAAGAAGCATCATGTGAAATCTTCGGTTTATTAAAACGTCCAGATGAGAAGTTTGTCACAGAAAAAGCTTACGACAATCCAAAATTCGTTGAAGATATCGTGCGTGATATTGCTGCTCGTTTAAATGATGACAATCGTATTAATGCGTACACAGTTGAATCAGAAAACTTTGAATCAATTCATAACCACTCTGCTTATGCATTGATTAGTAAAGGTTTTG
>NODE-168-length-23838-cov-9.34159_pt1 | contig 23838 bp, 24 predicted proteins | sample MGYA00139097_ERZ477577 | MGnify/ENA metagenome assembly ERZ477577
TAAACCGATGGGTAGCAATCGTAACCATAAAATTCAAACCTCCGTAATACTCAGCTCTTTGTTGGAGAGCAGAATATTGCGGAGGCTTACCTTACTTCTGAGTCCTTTTTTTACTGTGCTTGAGCGGCGGCATAGGCCGAGGCGGCACATTCATTTTTGCCAAGATCAAGAACTTCTGCCGTTTCATCATCGACGACTTCCAGATTGGCGTTAACCAGCCGGATGGTCGCATATTCGGGCGGCTGGTCCCGCATATTCGATTTGATGAACTCGACGAAATTCTCTTCCTGGTCTATCGAGTAGATGGACTCGTTAATCTTCTTGATTTCCTTGAGCGGCCGGGCAAAGTTGAGTTCACTATTGGCCTCATCCCAGTTGATATAGTGGCCCGGAAGCACAGTGATCGCTTCATCCAATGATTTAATGTTGCCAATAGTCTTGAAAAGTACTCTGGACCATTCGTCAACCTTGCCACCCAGATCCGGCCTGCCAATGGATTTGATGAAGATGATGTCGCCCGATATCACATAGCGCCGGTCTATGACAAACATCGTGCTGCCTGGTGTATGCCCTGGGGAAAACAGTATTTGTACCGATGGCCCTTCAGGACTGAAGCCAAGTTGATCTCCGTCCTTGAGCTTCACATAATCGAGCTTGGCTCCATTGAAATCTTCGGCGTTTGCATAAATGCTCGCCCCTGTTTTTTCTGAGATCTGCCTGCTTCCAGCTATATAGTCTGCTTGCAGGTGGGTTTCGACGGTTTTGCTGATCGTACAACCCTTTTGGGCTGCAAAATCCAGGTAGAAATCGATATTTCTCGTGGCGTCGAACAAGATGATTTCCTTGTTGTAGATCAGTCCGTAGCTGCACGAACCTTTACCGGGACGGATGAACTGGTAGAGCTCGTAACCGGCAGCGGGGCTGAGAAGTTTTGGAACCAGCAGGTTGCCCCATGATTTGATTCCGCCGCTCAGATAGCCAACATCGGTAAACCCATGTTTTTCGAGGATCTCGGCGACGAATTTGGCTGAACCTTCCTTGGCACAGACGATGCGGATGCTGGTCGTTTTTTCCGGCATCTGCTCGATGCACTCATCTTCTATCTCCATGAAATCGAAATAGGATACGTTGAGCATCTCAATGGGATAGGGACCTTCGACTTTGAATCTGCCAAAATCTTTTTTATTGCGCACATCCAGGAGTACGAACTTGTCTTTGTTGACGATCCACTGGTAGAGTTCGCCGGCACTATACGGAAAGATTGCCATGGTTAATTCTCCTTGGTCTTGTTTGAGCCTCTTGTTAAAAGCGTTATATAAGTTTTACAGTAGATTATCCAGTTTTTTTGATATTCTAACCAGGTGCTTGTGCTCATCAGCCGCCATGGCCTGGTAGAAGGATTCGGTATCTTCCCCCTGGTGTTTCCTGGCCAGTCTGCTGTAAAGGTCAAAGGCCTGGGCCTCCAATTTCATCGCCAGTTGGAAGATTCTCTGTCGGCTGAAAAGTTGATCGCCGAAATAGGAGAGCATCTCTTCGACATCGATGCCGCCTTCAATGATCGTCGATTCGGAGTCAAAATAGACCTCGCCGAATTTCTTGCGTAGAAGTGTCATGTGGCCGTCTTCGAATTGAGAAAGCTTAATCAGAGTTTGCCGCTCTTCATCTGTCTCTACTTCGTCGGCGAGGACCAGATAGAAGTTTTTTAGTCCGGCTTCCATGGTAAAGGCCATTTCGTAAGCCGAATCGAAATCGTGATCAATAAAGAACTCTAGCCCAGCATCAACACCCCCTTCTACCTGCTCACCATTATAGGAGGTGATGCCGCCTTTCAGGTTGAGCACTTGGTCGAATCCGAGTCTGGTCAGAATCTGGCAGGCGGTCTTGCTGCGTACCCCGCTGCGGCAGTAGACAATGGTCTGTTTGTCGTCATCAAGTTCGGCTGCCCGGGCCGCCAGATCACCCAGGGGAATGAGCAGTGCGCCGGGAAGGTGTCCTTTGGCGTATTCTCCGGGTTGCCTGACATCGATCAGCTGGTACTGGTCAAAGTCTCGGGAGGAAACAATCTTTCTGGTCTGCGCACTGCTGATGGAATCGATCTTATCTCGAAAAAGACTATAATTTAGGACAGCAGTCATATCTTTAAACCTGATTGTTTATGAACCTCTCACTCATCTGCTCACATATGCAGGAGCGAGGCCTCTTTGGGGGTCAGTGAATAGCATTTTAAAAACAGTAGCTTAAATCGTTCCGGTTCGCGGTCGATCTGCTTTTTCGTTGCGGCGGAAAGCCAGTGGCTGTCGTCAACCAGGTTATAAAATACCGAGTCGATACCGATGAAGCCGTCCACAAAGTGGGCGATAATATGTAAAATCTTGCTCTGGTAGCCTTGGTTTAATCCTATCAGATCGTCCCGCTTCTCAAAGCCGGTGGCACCCAGCTCTTCGATGAACTTGTGCAGGGTCTGTCGGTTTCTTTTTAGCCCCAGATCGAGTTCTTGTCCAAATTTGGGGTCACTTCCACAAAGTATGTCCTCGTCAATGACAATATTGTCGTAGTGGACCAGCGAGGTACTCTCAAAATAATTGACCACTTGAGTCCTGCAAGTCTCAGGGCTTTCGCCCTCGCTGAGGACCATGTGTCTGGCTAGCAGTTCCATAGGGTAAAGAGCAGAGGCGACGATCAGCTTTCCTGCTGAAGCTTCCTCTCTCTGACTGCTTTGCCGATGATTCGTCCCATGGCAACGCACTCCTCAAGGTCATCGTCGGTGGGAACGTATTTGAAGCGAATACCTTCATGGACCAGTTCGAGCCTCATATCTTCAAGGGACTCGTTGAGCAGCTTTACACACTCGCCGCTCCAGCCGTAGGAGCCGAATGAGGCAGCGATCTTGTTCTGGGGCTTGAGGCCTCTCATATACATGAGAAAGCCAGCCATCCGGGGCAGCAGCCCATTGTTGAGAGTGGGGCTGCCAAGGACCAGTGCTCCGGCATCGAGTACTTTGGTCATTACATCGCTGCGATGGTGAACCTTGAGGTTGATCATCTCAGCGAAGACGCCTTCCTGCTCAATACCCCTGGAGATGGCTTTGGCCATCTTTTCGGTCGAGTGCCACATGGTGTCGTAAATGATCAGCGCCTTCTCGTCAAACATGTTTTTGCTCCACTCGCCATAAGCGGTGAGAATCTCACTGATATGTTTCCTGAAAATGACGCCGTGATCCGGTGCAATCATCTTTATGTCGAGGTTCAACTCGGCTACTTTGGCCAATAGCTTTCTGACCAGAGGGTTATAGAGATACAAAATATTGGCGTAATACTTAGCAGCTTGATCCATAACTACGGAAAGCGGTACCTGATCGTCGAATCGTTCGCTGGTGGCAAGATGCTGTCCAAAGGCATCGGATGCAAAGAGGATGCCGTCTTCCATTGCAAAAGTGAACATCGAATCAGGCCAGTGCAGCATCCTGGTTTCGAGGAAATAGAAGGTACGTTGGCCGATACTGAGCTGCTCGCCTGTTTTTACCACCTCGAAAGGCCAGTCCGGCCGGTGGAAATGCTCGAGAATGGCTTTTTCACCCATGGGAGAGCAGATCAGTTTCTCAGGTTTTACCGCCTCCATGACTTCTGCCAGCGCCCCTGCATGATCGAGCTCCACGTGATTTATGATCAGATAATCGATTTTTTCTGGATCGATGATCTCCCTGATCTGGTGCATCATATCCTGATAGTGGGAACGTTTTACCGTATCGATTAGAGTTATTTTTTCATCGATGATCAGAAATGCGTTATAGGTGGTTCCTGCAAGAGTTGAATATCCATGAAAATCTCTCACATCCCAGTCGATGGCCCCTACCCAGTGAATGCCTTTTGCCAGTTCCTTGTTGCTCATTTCTTCTCCGTCTGCTGATAGTAGTTGATCGATTATTACAAAGTAGTAGTTGTACAGGGTGAATATCTTTAAAAAAAGTCATCAAAACGTCAAACAACCAAATATAGCATATTCTAACGACTTTTCAACGGCTCCTAACGATTAGTAGGGCGGTTACCCTGGCCACCCACAAATTGATTTATAATTGAGAATAATTATCCTTTGCAGGTAGGTTCGGCACTTTTTACTGCAATTTGCCGAATATTCAAAGCTATTTTGTAACGGACGCAAGGCTAACATTTATATCATGACAACCCCCAAGAGGCCGACCGTTGACCTCAGCAGTTGTTCAAAATGTGGAGGATGTATCGAAGTTGCTCCAGAGATTTTCAGGTTCTCTGAAAGCGTTGGCTATCTGGAGGTATGTGATCTAGACCACTACGATGCGGAAAAAGTCGAAGAAGCTATGAAATTTTGCCCTGAAAGCTGCATCTACTGGGAAGAGGAATAGGCTGGTTGGCATGATGGCGAAGATGAATAGTTCCACCCTAAAAAAAGTTATCCTTCTTGGAGTGCTGGTCATCTTTGTCGGACTGTTCTTTTATTTCGATTTGAGCCGATTTCTAAGCCTCGACTACCTCAAAGAATCGCAGGTCCGTTTCCAACAGCTCTACCAGCAGCATCATATTGCGGTGCTCGGCGCCTACATGCTGATCTACGTTGTCGTTACTGCCCTGTCTCTGCCTGGAGCCGCCGTCATGACCCTTGCCGGCGGCGGATTGTTCGGACTGGTCACCGGTACCATTGCGGTTTCCTTTGCTTCCACCATAGGGGCCACCTGCGCCTGCCTGGTATCCAGGTTTTTTCTCCGTGACTGGGTGCAGGGTAAGTTTGGTGAAAAACTGCACACCATAAACGAGGGTATAGAAAAAGAGGGTGCCTTTTATCTGTTTTCTCTGAGGTTGATACCGGTCTTTCCGTTTTTCATTATCAACCTTCTCATGGGCCTAACGACGATGCCGGTGCGCACCTATTTCTGGGTATCGCAACTCGGCATGTTGCCGGCAACCATCGTCTATGTGAATGCCGGCAATGAACTGGCCAAGATAGATTCACTCGGTGGCATAGTCTCGCCAAGCCTGATTGGTTCTTTTGCAGTGCTGGGTCTCTTTCCCATTACTGTAAAAAAACTGATGGAGAGATATCGGCGTTCTCGAATGAGCGATTGATAACTGACTGACATGGCTGCATTTGACTTCGACATAGGTGTGATTGGCGGCGGCGCCGCCGGTTTGACGGTGGCCTCAGGCTCTGCTCAGCTGGGTGCCAAAACGGTTCTTGTCGAGCAGGAAGAGCTATTGGGTGGCGACTGTTTGCATTTCGGATGTGTACCCAGCAAGACCCTGATCAAGAGTGCTTCTGTCTATCATCAACTGGGCCGTCAGGAAATATTCGGGTTACCGCCGGTAACCCCTCAGCCCGTCGATTTCAAAGCGGTCAGGGACAGGGTTCAACAGGTGGTCTCTACCATTCAGCATCACGATTCGGTCGAGCGTTTTAACGGACTGGGGGTTGCGGTAAAATTCGGGGCGGCATCGTTTCGCGATAACCATTTGGTTGATACCGGTACAGAAAAAATTACCGCCAGGAAATGGGTGGTCGCCACCGGCTCTTCGCCAGCTGCGCTTCCTTTACCCGGGCTTGCCGACATTGCCACACTGACCAACAGGGAGATCTTCCACCTCGACTACCTCCCCGAATCCTTGATCATCATAGGAGCCGGCCCCATCGGCATAGAGATGGCTCAGGCTTTCAGCAGGTTGGGCTCTAAAGTAACAGTTCTGCAGCGAAGTCCTCAGATTCTCTCCAGTGAAGACGCCGATCTTGCCGATGACTTAAAGAAGATCTTGGAGAATGAAGGCATTGAGTTCCATCTCGGCTGTACGATGCTATCTGCCGCTGAAGAAGGTGCAGAAAAAACGGTGGCGATACGCAATGGCGACGGCCAGGAAATAAAAGTCTGTGGATCAGATATTTTGGTTGCTGCCGGTCGCCGGGTAAACGTGGAGGGACTTGCCTTAGAAAATGGTGGCATCGATTTCGACCGCAAAGGAATAGTGGTTGATCGACGGCTCAGAACGAGTACGAAAAACATCTTTGCAGCGGGTGATGTGGTAGGCGGTTACCAGTTCACCCATGTCGCCGGTTACGAAGGTGGAATCGTGGTAACCAATGCGGTGATGGGCTTGCCGAGAAAAGTCAATTACCGGTGGATGCCGCACTGCACTTATTGTGATCCGGAACTGGGCGGTATGGGGTTGAACGAGAAACAGGCCCGGGAGCAAGGTCTTGACTACGACGTCTATGAAGAGAAGTTCAGCGACAACGATAGAGCCCAGGCGGAAGGGGAAACCTCGGGTAAAATCAAAGTCTTGCTAGATCCCAAAGGCAAAGTACTGGGTGTCAGACTACTCGGCTATCATGCCGGTGATCTGTTGGCTCAATGGGTGGGGCTGCTCAATGGCGGCGTCAAAATGTCGGTGGCAGCCGGCAGCGTTCTTCCCTATCCTACAATTGCTGAAATTAATAAACGGGTGATCGGCTCATACTTTTCGAAGAAAATATTCTCTGACAGGGTGCGTAAAATCCTGAAGTTTATCCACAATTACCGGGGCTGATCGTGGTCACTGAGTGGGCAAGAAAATTGGTTCATATTGCTAACCTGGTGTGGGCCGTGCTGGTCATCACCAGCACCTCGGCCAGCGCTGCATCTCTGCATAGTAGCTGGACGGAACTGCTCAGCAATCATGTCAAAGACGGGGTTGTGGATTACAGGGCTTTCAAAGATAATGAAGAACAACTCCAGCGCTACCTCGATTTACTGGCCATCACCGATCCGGAACAGCTGTCTGAGGCAGATCAACTCGCGTACTATATAAATGGCTACAACAGCTACACCGTAAAATTGATTCTCGATAATTTCAAAGACGGAAAACCACCTTCCTCGATCCGCCGGATCGGTGGGCTGTTTTCCAATCCCTGGAAGATATCCTTTGCCGTCCTCGATGGGAAAACCTACAGTCTTGACAATATAGAGCACGATATCATCAGGGTGCGCTTCAGCGAACCCCGTATCCATTTTGCCGTCAATTGCGCCTCAAAGAGTTGCCCTATCCTGATATCAGAAGCCTACGAAGGGGCAACAATTGATGCTCAGCTTGAAAAGAGTACCAGAGAGTTTCTCGAGAATCCCGCTCACAACTATCTGGATGGCGAAGCCCTCCACGTCAGCGCTATTTTCAAATGGTACAAGGAAGACTTCAACGATGGTCCCCTCTCTTTTTTCCTGGCCCATACCAGCCCGGCATATCAGCAATCTCTAAGAAACAAAGCGGAGCAAATTCGTATCAAATATCTGGATTATGACTGGTCCCTCAATGGCTCGACCAATTGACCCAGGCAGTCTGCGAACTGGAAGGGGAACATCCCTGATCCAAATTTTCTGCTGTGGGCTGGTTTTAATCTCTGCCTTGCTGTCACCGATCGTTGCCCTGGCGGTTGAAAAAATAGATATCAGCGGATTGGCCGCGGTTGAAAATAACAAGTTGCCTGAGCACTGGCAGCCGCTGACATTTCCCTCCATTGCTGCCGCAACCAGCTACGCAATCGTGGACGACACTGTCTACGGTCCAGTGATATTAGCTGAATCGTCCTCGGGAGCAGGGGGAATTGTCCGATCGATTTCGGTGGACCCTGAGAAATACCAGGTCTTGAACTGGAGCTGGAAGATAGAAAACACTTTGCCAGGCAGTTCCCTGGTAAGTAAAAGCGGAGATGATTTTCCGGTCAGGGTGATGATTTCCTTTGCAACCAATGATGCTGTTCTGAAAGGTTCACGGGATAATATCCTTTGCTATGTCTGGGCCTCAGAGGAGTCGATCGACTCCATTGCGGTCAACCCCATACACAATCACATCATGACTGTGGTTGCTGCCAGCGGCGACACCCACAGTGGAACCTGGCTGGAGCTGTCAAGAAACATTGTCGATGACTATATACGGTCTTTTTCTGCGAAACCCGGCAGGATTACCGGAGTGGCCCTGATGACCGACAGCGACAATACCCGATCCGAAACGCGCGCCTGGTACGGGCCTGTCTGGCTGAGTAGTGTGAGTGATCCTATTCCATCAACCGAAATAGAGAGATAAAAGAGTTTCTCTGATCGAGTCCGAGATTAGGTGAAAATTGTATCCTGAGCTGGTATAAATACAATTTTTTCTCTAACTGCTGTCGACGGCACCAACGCCATTGTTTCCAGACTATAACCGTTCCATTCAAAGTGATGTCTGACAATCAGCCAAATTCTGTACTAGTGATCTACACCGACGGCGCCTGCAGCCCTAATCCCGGGCCTGGGGGCTGGGGGGCGGTTATCATAAGAAACGGTACCATCGTCTCTGAGCTGTCAGGTTTCGCGGAACATTCTACCAACAACCGTATGGAACTGACCGGGGCAGTCGAGGCGCTGAACTCAGTCAAGGATCCATGCAGGATCAAACTCTATACAGACTCCATCTACCTCAAAAACGGCATCACCGATTGGATCAATAAGTGGCAGCTTAATAACTGGCGAACTGCCGACCGTAAGGAGGTGAAGAATAGCGACCTCTGGCGCCAGCTGCTGGTCCAGGTCGAGCACCACCAAGTGAGCTGGCACTGGGTCAAGGGGCATTCAACCGACCCGTTCAACATCAGGGCTGATGAACTGGCAGTGGAGGCCAGAAAAGGAAGCAATCCGGAGGGTGCAACGACCACACCGGTGCAGCTGCATCCCGACAACATTCATCTGTTCACCGGGGTAACCTGTAAACACGCGACCGGGGTCGGTGGCTGGTCCGTTATTCTGAACTGGCGCCAGCATGTGCGGATACTCGGTGCCGGTGCCACCGGGATGTCAGCTAACCAGCTATATCTTGTCGCCTTGATAAACGGTCTGAATAGTTTGAAGAAAGAGTTGCCGGTCGATGTTCATACCCATTCCGGTTATCTCTACGATGGAGCAACCCAGTGGCTGAAGAACTGGAAGAATCGAAACTGGCGGACCAGAGAAGGTGGCGAGGTTTCAAATAAACAGCTCTGGCAGGAAGTAGATAAACTGCTGAGCCGCTACCAGGTTTCTTTTTACCTTGAGAATAAAGAAAACCCTCACTGCTTCCTCCAGGAGTCGAAAGAGCTGGCTCGTGAATTCGAGCAGGAATTCTCATGCAGATAGTTCACACTCCTTTTCAGCTTGAGAGTCCGTTCAGCCCGGCCGGCGACCAGCCGGAAGCCATTGACAGACTTGTTGAAGGTTTGGATCAGGGCCACCGGGATCAGATTCTTCTCGGGGTTACCGGTTCAGGCAAGACCTTTACCATGGCAGGCATCGTCGACCGGGTTCAGCGGCCAACGCTGGTCATCGCCCCCAACAAGATTCTAGCCGCCCAGCTTTTTTCCGAATTCAAAGAACTGTTTCCCAGCAATGCAGTTGAATATTTCGTATCCTACTATGATTACTACCAGCCGGAAGCTTATATTCCTCAATCTGATACCTACATAGAGAAGGATTCCTCGATCAATGACGCCATAGATAAGATGCGTCACTCCGCTACCAGGTCGTTGCTCACTCGGCGGGATGTGTTGATCGTGGCCTCCGTCTCCTGCATCTATGGTCTCGGCTCCCCAGAGGAATACAGCAACATGCATCTGTTTCTCAAATGCGGCGAAGAGGTAGCGCCTGAAGAGGTTCAGCGCCGTCTGGTATTCATGCAGTATGAGCGCAACGACTTCTCCTTTCATCGCTCAACTTTCCGGGTCAGAGGCGATGTGATAGATATCTTTCCCGCCCACGAGGAGGAGCGGGCAGTCAGGGTTGAATACTTCGGTGATACCATCGAATCAATAACCCTGATTGATTCACTCAGAGGAGTGGTGATTGCAGAGCTTGAAGAATACACAGTTTTTCCCGGATCGCATTTTGTTACTTCCAAAGAACGGATGCAGATTGCCCTGCGTACCATCAAGGAAGAGTTGAGAGCGCGTCTTGACCTGCTGGAACAGGAAAACAGACTGGTAGAGAGGCAGCGGCTGGAGCAGCGGACCATGTTTGATCTGGAAATGATGCAGGAACTCGGATACTGCAACGGCATAGAGAACTATTCCAGACACCTGACCGGTAAACCTCAGGGGATGCCGCCGCCCAACCTGCTGGATTATTTTCCCCAGGATTATCTGCTGTTCATCGATGAGAGCCATATCGGTGTCCCCCAGCTCAACGGCATGTACAACGGCGACCGCTCACGTAAGCAGACCCTTGTCGAATTTGGCTTCCGGCTACCGTCGGCTCTGGACAATCGTCCGCTTCGATTCGAGGAGTTCGAGAAAAGGATCAATCAGATCGTCTATGTGTCGGCCACCCCAGGACCCTACGAAATCGAACAGGCCGGGGGTGAAATCGTTGAGCAGGTAATTCGTCCCACCGGTCTGGTGGATCCCATAATTGAAGTGAGACCGGCGGCCAGTCAGGTGGATGATCTGCTTCATGAAATAAGACTGAGAACAGAGCGCCATGAAGCAGTTCTCGTGACCACACTGACCAAGAGGATGGCCGAGGATCTAACCGATTATTACGAAAAGCTTGGCGTCAAGGTTCGCTATCTGCACTCCGATATAAAAACACTTGAGCGGGTGGAACTGGTGCGGGATTTAAGAAACGGGGAATATAACGTGCTGATCGGTATCAACCTGCTCAGAGAGGGACTAGATATTCCCGAAGTCTCCCTGGTTGCCGTGCTGGACGCCGACAAAGAAGGATTTTTAAGATCTGAGAGGTCCCTGATACAAACCTGCGGCAGGGCGGCTCGCAATGTGGCAGGGATGGTGATAATGTACGCTGATGACATCACCCGGTCCATGCAGCGCACTATTGACGAGACTAACCGAAGACGGTCGATTCAGCATCACTACAATCAAGAGCATGATATTACGCCGACAACGATAATTTCTCCGGTAAAAGATACAATCCATCAGTATCTTAAAGAGGCCGGATATGAATTTGACGATCCGGACAAAGCATCTCTATCCAGTACCGAAGAGCAAGTATTTTACGGGTCAATCTCCGAGTTGGAAAAAGAGATAGGAAAACTGGAGACAGATATGAACAGAGCCGCGTCTGAGTTAGCCTTCGAGGAAGCCGCCGTTTTAAGAGACAAGATCAAGGCGTTGAGAAAGCTGGAAATTGAAATCGGGTGAAGAGAAATCTTATCTATAAGGCATCGGTTATAGTTCTGCCTTTTCTCATATCAGTGCTGTTGCGGCTCTGGTTCGCGACCTGCAGGATAAAAGAACACGGTCTTGAGAACCGGCAGCAGGTTGTTAAAGGCAACAGTGTAATGGCAGTATTCTGGCATTACTCTCTAGTATATGTGTTTTATCACCTCAGGAAGGACCGGGCGGCGGTGCTGGTCAGCGCCAGCGAAGACGGGGAGTACATTGCCAGGCTGGCACGCTGCCTCAACTTTGATACGGTGCGAGGATCAAGCAACAGAAGGGGACTGCTGGCCTTGAAAGAGCTGCTTGCCTATCTGGACAAAGGCGGTAATGTCGGCATGGTTGCCGATGGTTCTCAGGGGCCGGCTCTCGTGCTGCAGGCCGGTTCGATTCTGTTGGCCTCGAGGTCAGGTGCGCCAATTTTACCAGTCGCCTGGTCAGCTTCAAAATCATTTACCTTCAACTCCTGGGATCGAACCTGCCTACCAAAGCCATTTTCACGCATAGATTTCTTCTATGGGAAACCGGTGTCAATTCCAGCGGGAATTGATCGCCATCAAATTGAACATTACCGGGCCAGGTTAGAGGATGAATTGAATGATCTGTATAGAAGCGCCTGGGCCCACTACGGAAAAGAAAACCATTACGATGAGTGAATCAACGGCTAGAGCGATCGTTGTTGCCGGCCTTTCCGGAGGGTCTGGCAAGAGTATCATATCGGTGGGCTTGACCGCAGCCTGGGTCAGAGCCGGCCGTAAGGTGGCACCGTTCAAAAAAGGACCTGACTATATCGATGCCGGCTGGCTGCAGAGCGCTGCCGGCCGTCCCTGTTATAACCTCGATCCTTTTCTCTTTTCAGTGGAAGCTGTAACGGCATCGTTTTGCAACCGGTCAGCCGGAGCGGATCTGGCGATTGTCGAAGGCAACCGGGGTCTGTTTGATGGTGTTACCGCCCGAGGAGGCTACTCTACGGCAGAACTGGCCCTGCAACTCGACCTGCCGGTGCTGCTGGTGGTCAACTGCACCAAAATGACCAGGACCGTGGCCGCCCTGGTTCAGGGCTGCATCACTTTTGAACCAAAACTAAAGCTGGCAGGGGTCATCCTCAACCAGGTGGCTACCCCCAGACAAGAGAAAATCATTACCGAGGCGGTCCAGCACTATACAGATACAAAGGTGCTTGGGGCGGTGCCACGGATGAAAACAGATATCTTTCCCATGCGTCATCTGGGAATGGTCCCTTATCAGGAATATGACGGTACCGGTGAGGCTCTCGAGATCCTGGCCGGGCTGGCGAGGGAACATATCGATATGGATGGTGTCGAGTCGGTTATGGGTATGGTGCAGGCTGCCCCAGCTTCGAATGAACCAGTGAAGAGAGGTGAGCAGCTGGCTACGCCAATAAAGATAGGGGTTATCCAGGACACAGCCTTTCAGTTTTATTATCCAGAAAACCTGGAGGCTCTTCAACGACACGGGGCCGAACTGGTCTCGATCAATGCCCTTGAGGACGAAAGGCTGCCGGAGCTTGATGGACTCTACATAGGTGGAGGGTTCCCAGAAACCAGTGCCGCAAGGTTGGCAGAAAACAGCAGTTTCCGGCAGTCGGTAAAAGCTGCCGCCGCTGCCGGGCTGCCAATTTATGCAGAATGTGGCGGGTTAATATATCTTGGCAGGGAAATCATCATTGACGACCGCCGCTACCCACTGGTTGGCATTTTTGATGTGGTTTTCGGTATGTCCAAAAAACCACAGGCCCACGGCTACTCAATATTCACAGCGGAGCGCGATAATCCGTTTTACCCCAAGGGATTCACCGCCAAAGGACATGAATTCAGGTACTCCACTATCGTGGAGTGGCATGGGCAGCGGCAAGATCTGGCCTTGAAAATGCAGAGGGGGACAGGATTCCTGCATGGTTATGACGGCTTGGTTTCCGGCAACGTTTTTGCCCTCTACACGCATCTGCACGCCGAAGGCACTCCCGAGTGGGCCCAACATTTTACCCGAAAATCTATTCAGTATAAAAACGATCGCCGCCTTGGCAGCTAATGGGTGGTTGTCTCCGTTGTTCCGAGAACTTTCAGCGATATTTTCTTCTGTTGACCCGGATCAGGCGCCGGATCCTGCCAATGGATAAACTGCGTGACAACCCGGATGAAGGCTCCCTGGTCATCTTTGCACTTGTCACAGACTGATTCGGCATGATCACGGTACATGATGACTTTTGATGCCGGTTCGCCATCTTTGGTAACTGCGGCCATCTTCCTGCAGCCGCAGTCGAGTCTGATGACAACCACGCCCACACCGTCCGGACTGCCTTCCAGAATGCCTTCGACCATGGCACGTTCGCGCATTTCAAGTTCCGGATCCAGCTTGTTCTTCTTCTTTTCTTTCTTCTTTGCCATCTGACCCCCGTGGGAAGAATTGCCTGATAAGTGTCATTTGGATCTAGAAGGTAATAATATTTAGCGGATGCGCAATAGCAGGCAGCCGAGACCGCTTCTGCTTGCACCCTTGAGCAAGTTAATCTATGCACCTGGAAATATGTATCTTTTAAAACTACTTCCCGGTCTGTTGGTAGCCAAATAAAATTGTTTTAAAATGACACGCTGTGGTATGGTGATTTTTCTTGACAAAAATATGGTCGTACATTAATTGGATATTTACACAAAACAGAGGTCTTTAAGGTTTCTATTTGAGTCACGCTAAGCATTTGTAATGTTTAGTTTATTTAATTCCTTTATGGAGGTGTGTAATGTTTGAAGTTGTTGTAGACAAAGACAAGTGTACTGGTGATGAAGAATGTGTAGCAGCATGTCCTGCTCAGGTATTTGAAATGGTAGACGGAAAAGCTGATCCGGTTGAAGCTGACGAGTGTCTCGGCTGTGAAACCTGCGTTGAAGTTTGTCCTGAAGGTGCAATCACCGTTACTGAGATGTAAGCTTATCTCAAGACGATTTTTTTCCTAAGCCCATCACCCTCTCTGGGTGATGGGCTTAACTTTTTTAAGCTGCGGGCAAGCAAATGTCCCACTGGTTAAGCAGATTTAAACCGGGAGTCTCACCACGGACGCATCTATTCTGTGCCTCGGTCCTGTGGACGGTCATCGGCCTTTTGCTCCTCTACCGGGGAATTGGCTATCTCGCCCAGGACAAACTCTTGCCTCTTACGATCGTAGGTATTATTCTCGGCAGTTTGAAATCTTATCTAATATTGAATAAGTCGGCCACGAAAGGGGTGGAGAGGATCAAGCGCTTTGGCGACAATACCTGTATTGGTGCAGTTTACTCCTGGAGGACCTGGTTACTGGTGCTGGCCATGATGCTGCTTGGTATCATTATCCGGATGAGTCCGGTACCGGCCGCACTGATCGGCACGGTCTGTATAGCGATAGGCTGGTCCCTGCTCTATTCGAGTCGTTACGGATGGCGGCAATGGGTTTATTGGAACAGATAAGGGTACTGCCATGACTTCTTTTAATAAGGTAATAGTAGATCCCGCTGCCCTGGCCCATAATTACCGCTACCTGCTTAGCAAAACAGCGCCCGGGGTAAGGTTGATGGCGATGGTCAAAAGTGACGCTTACGGTCACTCCATGACTCGGGTTGCCAACATTTTAGGCACCAGCGGTTGCACTCTCTTTGGTGTGGCTGAAGTGTCTGAGGGGGTGGCGCTTCGTGAAGCTGGATGCAGCGGAGAAATTTTCATTTTTTTGGGGTTCGATCACTTTGATGTCGACTATTTATTTACCCACAACCTGACCCCGGTCGTCTTTACTGTTGAAGATCTTGAGCGGATTTCGGAAACACAAAGGAAGAGAAACTCCGATCTCAATGTGTACCTCAAATTTGACTGTGGAATGAGCCGGCTCGGTTTTTCACCTGCGGATGGTGGTGAGGTTTTCGAGAGATGCAGGACCCTTGCCATAAGGCCCTGTGGAGTCATGAGCCATTTTCCCTGCAGTGACGATCGCCAATCTGGTAATTCTGAACTGGTGGCGGATACATTCTACAACATAGGTAGCCATCCTTCTTCTAACCAGCCGCTGGTCAGATCTATCTGTAATTCGGGCGGTCTGTTATATCAGCCCGGTTCCCATGGCGATATGGTAAGGATTGGTATTTCCCTCTATGGCTATTATCCTGACGGCCGTGAGGGGCGTGAGGATGTTTTCGACCAGGGATTGCGGCCGGTCATGAAATGCATAACCCGCATTATCCAGATCAGAACGGTTGGCGCCGGCACCGGTATCAGCTATGGCCACACCTACGTAACAGAGCGGGAAACGAGGCTGGCCGTGCTGCCCATTGGTTACAGCGACGGCTATTTCAGGACCATGTCAAATAAAGCTGAAGTTCTGATCCAGGGGCGACGGGCACCGATCAGAGGTAGGATCTGCATGAACATGTGCATGGCTGATATCAGCACCATTGAAAACGTTGCGGTAGGTGACGAGGTTGTACTGCTGGGCAGCCAGGGAAATGAGACCATAGATGCCGACGAGATTGGCAGTTGGAGTGATACCATCAGTTACGAAGTACTGTGTGCTCTCGGCAACAATAACCATAGAGATTTTTTAATATGATTCGTACTCGGTTAAAAGAGATCGTAGACGACTGCTTTCGCGCCGGAGTGCGTGAAAACCAATGGTCGGATGCTGCTGCAGATAAATATACGGTAGAGGTTCCCAAGCATGAGAACCAGGGTGATTTCTCCACCAACATGGCCTTGGTTCTGGCTGGCATCGAAAAGAAAAATCCCCGTGAAATTGCCGCCCAGGTTGTAGAACGACTCAAAAATGTGCAGGAGCTTATCGAAAGAGTCGAGATAGCCGGACCCGGCTTTGTCAATGTGACCATAAAAGAATCGGTCTGGCAGCAACTGCTCAAAGAGATCGACGACCAGCAGGAATCGTATGGAAGGTCAGATTTCGGTGGAAACAGGCGGGTCATGGTCGAATTTGTCAGCGCCAATCCGACCGGACCACTGTCGATCGGCCATGGCCGCCAGGCGATCCTGGGTGATGGCATCGCCCGGCTGCTCGAAGCAACGGGCCACGATGTGTATAGGGAGTATTATTACAATGATGCCGGCAGGCAGATGCGGGTGCTTGGCGAATCTGTCCGAGCGCGCTACCTGGAGTTAATCGGCCGCGATCATGAGTTTCCCGAAGACGGATATCAGGGAGAGTACATCTACGATATCGCCAGGAAACTGGTCGAAACAGAAGATCAATCTCTGGCTGACTGTGAATCTGTTGATCCCTTCAAGCAGGCGGCCGAACGGACAATTTTCGAAGACATCTCCACCACCCTGAAGCGGATGGGTATCACCTTCGACAACTACTATAACGAACAGTCGCTTTACGAGAACGGACATGTGGATTCGGTGATCAAAGAGCTTACTGATAAGGGACTGGTGTACGAAAAGGATGGAGCCACCTGGTTCAAGACCACCGAACTCGGTCAGGAAAAAGACAGGGTAATTATCAAGAGCAGCGGTGAACCGACCTATCGGCTGCCGGACATAGCCTATCACCGAGAGAAATTTAGACGCAACTTCGACTGGCTGGTGGATATTTTCGGCTCAGATCATATCGCTACCGTGCCCGACGTGAGGGCCGGAGTGGAAGCGCTGGGTTATGATTCATCGAAAATCACCGTAGTACTGCACCAGTTCGTGACCCTGATGCGGGACGGCAAGCAGGTGAAAATGTCCACCCGAAAAGCCAACTTCATAACCGTAGATGAATTGCTTGACGAAGTGGGCGTCGATGCGGCCCGGTTCTTTTTCATGATGCGCAAACCAGACAGCCAGCTCGAATTCGATCTGGACCTGGCCACCAAGGAAAGTCAGGAAAACCCGGTCTATTATGTGCAGTACGCTCATGCCCGGGTTTGTTCAATTGTGCGCCAAGCTGTCGAAAAAGGAGTTGCGTTGCCGACAACAGCAGATGCCGATCTGTCTCTTTTAGTGGAACCCGAAGAAGTCGGGTTGCTCAAACAGATGGGATCGTTTCCGACCCTGATTGAAAGCTGTGCCATGGATCTCGAGCCCTACCGAGTGATATTTTATTTAATGGAACTTGCCGGCCTGTTCCACAGCTATTATAACAAGCACAAAGTTATTTCAGACGATAGTGCGCTCAGCAGAAGCCGACTGTGCCTGATAAGTGGCTTGCGAACCGTGTTTGGAAACGGATTGAAATTAGTGGGGCTGAGCGCACCCGAAAAGATGTGAAATGGCAACCCGGAAGAAAAGGCAGAAAACCAAGGTAAAATTCGAACTGTCCCGCAGCGGTATCGGGTCGATTGGAATTGTCTGCTTTTGTATATTTCTGTGGATGTTCATCTTTGGGGTGTGGGCTGGTCAAAGCCTGTTGAAACCTTCTGATCCTGTAGTCACCGGGTTTAAAGCCGGGTCTGTTCAGCAGGAACAACCCGTGATTCATCTGGAAGAGAAAAAAAAGATAAAGCCTTAGGTTTGCTCGGGCGGTCAATAGAATATTGGGCAACGATGATACGAAAAGCTCGAATGGATGATGTGCGGCAGATCCACGGCCTATTGCAGGAATACGCTGATAAGAAATTGCTCTTGGGGCGCTCGATCAGTTCTCTTTATGACCATTTACGGGATTTTTCGGTCTGGGATGAGGACGGTAAAACCATAGCTGGAGTCTGTTCTCTGCATATCTGCTGGGATAATCTTGCCGAGGTACGTTCACTGGCGGTGCTGGAAGGTGGCCAGGGCCGGGGTGTCGGCTCCAGCCTCGTCAAGACCTGTCTCACTGAGGCGGCGGAATATGGCATTTCCAGGGTATTCACCCTGACTTATCAGCCCGGATTTTTCAGGAAGCTGGGGTTCGAGGATATCGACAAACGTGAACTGCCTCACAAAATCTGGTCTGACTGTATCCATTGTGCAATGTTTCCTGACTGTGACGAAGAAGCATTAATGTTTCAAGTTCCACAATCCGCCGTCTAGGAGCCACTGTTCTCTGGCTCCTGATCTGCCAGTGATCATTGCGAAAATGATGGATCGTGTTTACTATGCCGGTCGTCATTGCCCTTTTTTTCAATACTCAACTATCCGGTTACGATGATAGGATCAATACTTACAAAAGTTTTCGGTAGCAAGAACGAGCGTGTCCTCAAAGATATCCAGCCGCTGGTAACCCAGATCAACGAGTTGGAATCTCAGATAGAACATCTGGATGACTCTGCTTTGGCAGCAAAAACTGCAGAATTCCGCCAGCGGGTTGAAAAGGGAGAATCACTCGAAGACCTTCTGCCGGAGACTTTTGCGGTGATCCGCGAGGCATCTAAACGTGTTCTCGGGGAACGGCACTTCGATGTTCAGCTTTTGGGTGGAGTAGTATTGCATCGCGGCTGCATCGCCGAAATGAAAACCGGTGAGGGAAAAACCCTGACCTCCACTTTACCGGTGTATCTGAACAGCCTGACCGGTGAAGGTGTCCATGTGGTCACCGTAAACGACTATCTGGCGACCCGCGATGCCGAGTGGATGGGACAGGTCTATCGATTCCTGGGTATGAGCGCCGGTCGAATCGTGCATGATATGAACGATGCCGAACGGAGAGAAGCCTATCGAGCCGATGTAACCTACGGCACCAACAACGAGTTTGGTTTCGACTACCTCCGTGACAATATGAAGTTTACCCTGGAAGAATTCTGCCAGCGTGGCTTTAATTACGCTATTGTAGATGAGGTTGACTCGATTCTCATAGACGAAGCGAGAACTCCGCTGATTATTTCCGGCCCGGCTGACGCTTCCACCGATTTATACAAGAACGTCAACCGGATCATGAGAAATTTCAAGCGCGACGAGCACTATCTGGTGGATGAAAAAGGTCGTCAGGTATCGCTGAACGAGGAGGGTATTGCCCTGGGTGAGGATCTTCTCAAGATCGACAACCTCTACGATCCGCGCAATATTGAATATCTTCACCATTTGAACCAGTCATTGAAGGCCCACGTCCTGTTCAAAAAGGACGTGGACTATATAGTTAAGAACGGCCAGGTGGTGATCGTCGATGAGTTCACCGGTCGAACCATGGAGGGTCGGCGCTACAGCGACGGTCTGCATCAGGCGCTGGAAGCCAAGGAAAAAGTCAAGATTGAGAGGGAGAATCAGACGCTTGCCTCGATCACCTTTCAGAATTATTTCCGTATGTACGACAAGCTGGCCGGAATGACCGGTACCGCTGATACCGAGGCCCCCGAGTTCAAGAAAATCTACGATCTCGATGTGGTTGTGCTGCCAACCCATATGGACATGATCCGTAAGGATTTTGCCGACGTCATATATAAAAATGAGAAAGCCAAATACCGGGCGGTCGCCAATGAGATAAAAGAAATGCACGAGAATGGCCAGCCGGTGCTGGTGGGAACAATATCCATCGATGTCTCGGAAAAGATTTCCCAGATGCTGAAGAAGCAGAAAATTCCCCACGAAGTGCTCAACGCCAAGCACCACGAGCGGGAAGCCGAGATCATCGCCGATGCCGGCCAGTCCGGCAAGGTTACCATTGCCACCAACATGGCCGGAAGGGGAACCGACATCAAATTGGGCGAAGGTGTAGTTGAGGCCGGTGGTCTGCATATTCTCGGCACCTCACGCCATGAATCACGGCGCATCGACAATCAGTTGAGAGGCCGCTCTGGACGTCAGGGAGATCCAGGTTCGTCGCGCTTCTATCTCTCCCTGGAAGACGATCTACTGCGCATTTTCGGTTCGGGAAAAATTTCCGGTATCATGGATAAGCTTGGCATGGAAGAGGACGATCCCATCGAGCATAACATGATCACCCGGGCTATCGAAAATGCCCAGCGCAAGGTAGAGGGGCATCATTTTGATATTCGTAAGCATCTGCTCGAATATGACGATGTAATGAACAAACAGCGCGAGGTGATTTATCAGCAGAGGCGCGAGGTTCTGGAAGGAGACAACCTGCAGCAGGCACTTCAGGAAATGACCGAGGACCTGATAGCAGGCATCGTCGGTGAAGTTGTTCAGGAAAAAATTGATGCCAAGGAGTGGGATTGGGAATACTGCGAGCAGCAGGTTACTGATATTTTCGGTTTAAAACCCGAATGGAGTGAAGAGCAGAAGAGCGAATTCGATGCAGAACTCCTGCAGCAGGCGATAGCGGAGATAGCCGAACAGGCTCGCCTGGCTCAGGAGGAATCCAACGGGGTCGAGAACCAGCGGCAAATCGAGCGAATCATTCTGCTGCAGATCGTCGACAGCCACTGGAAAGAGCATCTGCTCAGTATGGATCATCTCAAAGAAGGTATAGGGCTGAGAGGTTACGGTCAGAAAAATCCTCTGAACGAATACAAGAAGGAAGCCTTCGATCTTTTCATGACTATGATCGAAGCGGTCAAGCTGCAGACTATCAAAACCCTGATGCGTGTTCGCCTTGTTCAGGAAGAAGAAGTGGAAAGGTTGGAAGAAGAGAGGCGTCAGCGTCAGGAGCAGGAGATGCAGATGAATAAGGGGGCCGCCGGTGAAGAGGGCAAACCGCAGGAGCCTGTCAAAAGAGATGGAGATAAAATCGGTCGCAACGCTCCCTGTCCTTGCGGCTCGGGTAAAAAGTACAAGAAGTGCTGTGGTAAATTGACTTGAACAGGAGCACGACATCCAGGGCAACATTCCAACTGCTGAGCGCCGCCGCCCAAAGGCTTCGAGGCGCAGTCATGGATCTGCTCCCGATTGTCGTGGTTATTGTTTTTTTCCAGGTGGCGGTCATCAAACAGCCACTTCCGGCGATTGCGGACATCCTTTTTGGTTTTGCGCTTGTGGTGGTCGGTCTGAGTTTTTTCATCCAGGGCCTGGAGACCGGCCTGTTTCCCATAGGCGAGACTCTAGCCGATGCCCTGGCCCGAAAGGGCTCAATTATCTGGCTGCTGCTCTTTTCTTTCGGACTCGGTTTTACCACCACCATTGCTGAGCCGTCTCTTATCGCCGTCGCCGACAAATCTGCTGCCATTGCTGCAGCCTCCAATCTGATCGATCCCGCCCAAGATTCACTTGACTCCTACAGCAACGGACTGAGGATCTCCGTTGCCGTCTCCGTCGGCCTGGCCGTGGTTGTCGGCGTCTTCAGGATATTGAAAGGAATACCTCTCCACTACCTGATAATTGGCGGCTACTGCTGTGTCATGGCTATAACCCCATTTGCCCCCAGGGAGATCATCGGCATCGCCTATGATGCAGGGGGCGTCACCACCTCAACGGTAACAGTGCCTTTGGTGACGGCTTTGGGTGTTGGTTTGGCCACCATTATCAGGGGACGTAATCCCCTTATCGATGGCTTTGGCCTGATCGCCTTTGCCAGTCTTTTTCCGATGATTTTTGTGATGGCCTACGGCATCATCATCTACCACTGAGACGAATGTGAAATTCTTCTACGAGTTTCTTCAGGTATTTCTGACCACACTCGGCGACGTGGCGCCGATCGTCTGCCTGATCGTTTTTTTTCAAATTGTAGTTCTGAGAAGATCGATTCCCCGTTTGAGAAGCGTCTTAATTGGTGTCGCCCATGTGATCCTCGGGCTCACTCTGTTTCTTATCGGCCTTGAAAAAGCACTCTTTCCAGTGGGCGAAGCGATGGCCAGGCAACTTTCAGACCCGGATTTCATTGTCGGAATCGGTGTTGAATATCTGACGGCCGACTGGAAAGAATATGGCTGGGTATATCTTTTCGGAGCGGCTATCGGTTTTGCCACGACCATTGCCGAACCGTCCCTCATGGCAGTTGCCTATAAGGCCAACGAGGTATCTGCTGGCACAATAAATAAGTGGGGGCTGCGTTTGGTTGTGGCCGTCGGTGTGGCTCTCGGGATCGGACTGGGGTGTTTTAGGATTGTCACAGGGACGCCGCTTTATCTCTACATTTTGGCAGGATATGCGGTGGTGGTGGTGCAAACTTTTTTAGCACCGAAACAGATCATTGCACTTGCCTATGATTCTGGTGGAGTGACCACCTCAACCGTGACCGTCCCCATTGTGGCAGCCCTGGGACTGGGACTCGCCAAGACTGTTCCGGGCAGAGATCCGGCCCTGGACGGCTTCGGCCTCATCGCTTTTGCCAGCCTGTTTCCGATCATTGCGGTTATGGCTTACGGTCAGTTCACCGCCTGGTATGCAAAGTTTCAGCCCCGCAGTAAAGAAAAGGAGAAAGAAAATGAATTTTAAGGTGATCCTAGCCAGCGTTAAACCGGACTATACCGACAGGGTTGTGGATGCGGGAAAAGCTGCCGGTGCGACCGGGGCAACGATAATTCCCGCCCGTGGCACCGGCATACGTGAAGCAAAGACCTTTTTCGGCCTGACGCTTGAGTCGCAGACCGACATCGTCATGTTTCTGTTGGGAAGTCACCTGGTGAAACCGGTACTTGAAGCAATTCGAATAGCCGGTGAGTTCCATAAACCCGGCACAGGAATAGCCTTTGTTTTGCCGGTGGATGAGGTGATCGGGCTCGAGAGCCAGCTCAACGCGATGAGTTCCGGTGATACCTGAATGGCAATGGCAAGCTAGAAGCAGTAGACGGTGCCGTTAGCCGTAGAGCTTATCCGGGTTCATCAAATGCTCTTCCATGTGTCTCAACTCATCGATGCCCGATACGACAATTTCCGGGTCTGGCTTGAGCTCTTTGGCCGGCAGCTTTCCTTCATAATCCAGTTGAGTCAGAACGTATCGGATGCAGTTGATCCGGGCCAGTTTCTTGTTGTCGGATCTGATAATGGTCCAGGGAGCCATTGTCCTGTTGGTTTCCTGCAACATCTGAAATTTTCTCAACGAGTATTGATCCCAGTATTTCTGAGCCAGGTTGTCAACAGGAGAGAGTTTGTATTGCTTTAGAGGATCTTCACGCCTTGATTCGAACCGCTCTTTTTGAACTTCCTTGGAAACAGAGAAGTAGAATTTGAATAGTTTGATGCCATCTTTGACGATGAGCTCCTCAAGCAGCGGTACATCCTTGAGAAAGCGTTTGTTCTGCTCATCTGTACAGAATCCCATGACTGGTTCAACCATGGCTCTGTTGTACCAGCTTCGGTCGAAGAACACCATCTCGCCGTCGGCGGGAAGATGGCTGATGTAGCGTTGAAAATACCACTGGGTTCCTTCCGTCTCGTTGGGCTTAATCAATGCCGTAACTCTGGTATACCGTGGGTTGAGGTGGGCGATAAATCTTTTGATGGTGCCGCCCTTGCCGGCCGCGTCACGTCCCTCGAAAATCAGCAGCAGCCTCGCACCCTGGTCTTTCATTGTCTGCTGGAGTTTCATCAGCTCGACCTGAAGCCGCCTCAGTTCGTATTCGTAGGCCAGGTGCCAATTCTTGATCCAGATGGCCGTTCGATCCTTGCTATCCTTGGCATCGATATTGCGCAGAGCGGTCAGTTCCTGGAGCTTTGTGTCACTCTTTACGCTTCTCGATTTTTTCTCTTTTTTGCCGCTGTCACCCATGGTTTGGCTCCATAGTAGAGGGGAAAGGGTCAATCGTTCAATTGGAATCCGCAATAGAAATTAACAAGAATCTAACAGAGGTCAGTCAATCAAGGCAAATGATAATTACTATGAGCCATTTGCAAAACGATCTTTTCGCCCAAACTCTGCGTTATGCTCAAAATTTT
>NODE-169-length-23792-cov-5.04765_pt1 | contig 23792 bp, 22 predicted proteins | sample MGYA00139097_ERZ477577 | MGnify/ENA metagenome assembly ERZ477577
CTGCCGCCGGCAGCACACCACACGATCAGAGAGGAAGCGGGACCCCAAAGAAGGATGCTTTAAACACAGATAAATATTTACCCTGACTGAGATGTCTGGAGATAAAATTTTGATTTATATATATTTTGATAAACCCGGCTACAAGGATTCCAAGGAGAATATAAGGAGATGAATCCAACAAAATTGACCACATTTCAACTCCGACATCATAGAGCAAGCTCATTTCATTCACCCGACCACTTCGGATACATGGTCATGAGCAACACCAATCAACTGCATGACATGATCATCTACGAGACGGTAGTAGAGTACCTGCCCGTCCCTTCTATTTTTAACCAGATTCATATTTCTTAAAATTCTCATCTGGTGACTCGCAGCTGATTCTGACACACCAAGCAACGCCGCAAGGTCACATACGCACATCTCCTGGACATTGAGCGCCATGAGTATCTGCACCCTGCCGGGATCAGCCATGGCCTTGAAAAGATCACTCATACCCTCAATATCTGCCTGCACGGGCAGAAGCGTTCGTGCTTTCGCCAGTCGATCCTCATGTATAATTCTTCTTTCACAAATGTCATCTATCATTTTTCACCTTATATGAATATCTGTTCATATCTTAAACCTTATAACACAATAATCAAGAAAACCAGGTGCATTTTTTCTGATGATTGTCCATAATGAAGCTCAGACAGTGTATCTACCCTTCTCTTTTATTTGAAGTTCCAAAATCTTATGACCGGATCACTCTACATCGTAGCTACTCCTATCGGAAATCTTGAAGATATGACCCATCGAGCGATACGGGTACTTGGAGAAGTTGACCTGATCGCTGCTGAAGATACTCGTCACACCCGCAAACTTCTTACTCATTTTGGAATAACAACCGGCCTTGTCAGTTACTATCGGGAGAAAGAATCACAACGTTCGAGCGAACTTATTGCTAAAATGATTGCAGGAGCAGATATTGCCCTTGTCAGTGATGCAGGAACACCGGCAATCTCTGACCCGGGCAGTATTTTAGTGCGACAAGCACGGAAGGAGGGATTGAAGATCATTCCGATCCCCGGTGCCTCCGCGCTGAGTGCCGCAATCAGTTGTGCCGGGTTGACCCCAGGTTCTTTCCTGTTCATCGGATTTCCCCCTGCCAAGGGTGGTCAGAGGCGTCAATTGCTCACATCTCTTCGCTCCTCAGAATACCCGCTGGTATTCTACAAATCGCCACACCGAATCAACAAATTCATTTCTGATGCTGAAGAGATACTGGGTGATCGGACACTTCTCTGGGCACGTGAAATCACCAAAAAATTTGAGGATATTACCGAAACGTCTCTGTCTGAACTCTCTGCCACCATTAAAGATAAAAAAATGAGGGGAGAGATCGTTGTAATCATCCATCCTGCCATTCAAGAAGCTGCAACAGGCGAAAGTATTGACGAAATTCTGAACTGGTATCATCAGAACAGCGATCTTTCCATGAGGGATGTCTGTAAAAAGGTTTCAGTTGACATGGGGATCTCCCGGTCTGATGTTTATCAAAAGGCCCTTGTTGTCTGGAAGAAAAAATAATTATAGAGAAAACAATTATCATGAGAACCTGCATAGCTCCCGATGGAGTTTTCTGCTACGGAATTCATAAACCATCTTATTCAGTACGTAACCTGAGGTCGAAGACCAAACATGAAGTACTCGGTATTGACCAGGCCTTAAACAGCGTTGACAACCACATCAATTTTCCGGACAACGATGTCGAAGTCACACATGCTGACTGGATCTTTGAGATTGCCAACCCGTTCTCATTTCGTGGAACAACGTTCATTGGCAAACGCTGGGCTGACCGCAGTGCTGAAAATTACGAACGAATAAAACTCGACCCCTTACCGGAGGTATCTTTATCCCAGTTACTTTCTTCAGAACAAATCGATGAAAGGCTTATTTCAAAACTCCCCCGCCCACTTCTACTGAGCCTTGCAACCAGCTCTACGGATCCCGAGGACCTCATTCAACTCGCACAGAGCTGTTGTCTGTTTGCAACGACTGAGTCAGGCGATATTTCAGGCCTTGAGTATAGAACTAATGGCCAAGGAGGCTTGAAGGCAGCAATATCAGATCATGCTCTTTTTGAGGCCGTCGCAAACAACCCTGCATTGCCAGACGATTATAAAACTGCCATGGTAATCAGACCAGGAGCACAGGGAGCAAGTGAAATTGTTGGTGACTACCATGATGGGGATGAAACCCATATCTACGAGTACCTGAGAAGGAACTCATATATCGGAGGTGGCCATTATGCTGCAAATATGGCTGAAGACGCAATTCGATATACCATTGAGTCCCTGCAGCAGGGAGATATTGTTGGGCTGCGCCATCTCTACTACCAGCGTACCTATATCCGGCTCGCAGATGCTCTCGGTGTAGAATTAAACAAACACCATTTATCAGAAGAAACGCTGGAAGATCTACGCAAAAAGATTTTAAGCGGTATGGAAAAACAGACCATACCCCTGACCGCAACGCTTTGGGGTTGGAATTTTGGCTTTGATTATGCCCCATCCGGATATCGGCTTCATGCATCTCACCAGCAGATACACCAGCAATATGCGCTCATACCACACTCGGTTTCAGGTTATCAGGACGGATTTTCTCAATCAACAGGCTCCTACACTCCCTTCTCCAGCGGTGATATGATCACAGAAATAATCGCCGAATACCATGCAACACACGGTAAACATTTCTTTGAAAATTATATGCAGGCAATCACTAACAACAAACGAATGGACGGCAGAACAGACAGAGACAGCGATCTTGTGGTCTGGCAGGACGAAAATGTCATGCTGTTCGTTCCCAAAGCACAGACATCGCAGTGGGAACTGCAGCTGATAACCAAACCGGATAAGCAAGGACAGTGGCCAGGCAACGTTGTTGAGACCGATATGAAAACCCGCCATTCAATTGACAAAGCAATTCTGAAGGCTCAAAAGGCCCTGGCTGGGTGTGGCGCGCGTATGGTCAGCTCGATAGAATATTCTAAGCGGTTTGATTCTCTCGAACAGACCCAGCCTCTTCTCTACTGCCTGCTGCCGAAATTACCTGAATCTCCAGGAGCCTTCAGTGAAAGTCAACATCGGTTCATCAACGGACACTATCCAGAAGATTTTGCAGCGGTTTGTCGACGAGAACTTCCAGTACGGTAATCCAATCAACAGCAGACAACCGTATCAATTAAGGTCAATATTGATTGACAAGGTTTTCATACTTGTGAAAAACATGGAATTTAGTGTAGGTTCAATCTGAGAATACGTTCTGGAAAGGCAAACCTCTAGAGACTATATAGATTGCCAGGTTTGATGCTTATCCCCTGACTGAAAGCTATGGTCTTCTCCGAAATTTACCTTCTATAAAAATATCGGTTCGTTGCCTGTTTAAAATTAATCTAACCATGGAGTAAATAATGAGTAAAAAGGGGTATTACGGTAAATGGGGCGGACAATTCATCCCCGAAGTATTGCATGACACATTTCAGGAATTGGAAATTGCTTTTCAGGAGATACGTCAGGACCCCTCATTCTGGCAGGAATACATTGATATCATGTCAACCTATTCATGTCGCCCGACACCGTTGACCTACGCTGAAAACCTTTCCAAACTCTTCGGCGGCGCACAAATTTATATCAAGCGAGAGGATCTTAACCACACAGGCGCGCATAAAGCTAACAATGTCATGGGACAGGGACTGCTGGTTAAACGAATGGGAAAAACCAGAGTTATTGCAGAGACCGGTGCCGGCCAGCACGGTGTTGCGACGGCCACCATGGCTGCCAAGTTTGGTTTTGAATGCACTATTTATATGGGCGAAGAAGATGTGTTTCGCCAGCGGCCGAATGTCTTCTGGATGGAAAAAATGGGTGCGACCGTAATCCCTGTCCAGGACGGCTCCAAAACACTTAAAGATGCGATTAACGAGACCTTCCGTGACTGGGTGACAAATATGGACACCACCCACTATGTATTTGGGACCGCCTGCGGTCCTGCTCCATTTCCAGAAATGGTATCGTGGTTTCAGTCCATTATCGGACTGGAAGCAGCATCACAGATCCTTGACCAGCATGGCCGCCTGCCTGCAAGAGTCTACGCCTGCGTCGGTGGGGGCTCAAATGCGATGGGTATTTTTAAACGATTTATTAAAGAAGAAGGAACAGAACTCGTTGGTGTGGAAGCAGGAGGCCGTGGACTTGACAGTGGTCAGCACGCCACTCGACTCTGTGGCACTGACGCATCGCCAGGTATCGCCCAGGGCTACAAGACAATGTTTCTTCAAAACAAAGACGGCCAGATGCTCGATACCCACTCTGTTTCTGCCGGACTCGATTACGTTGGGGTCTCCCCGATACTGTCTGACCTCAATGACCAGGGAGCCGTCAGGTTTGAATCGGCAACCGATGACGAAGTAATGGAGGCGCTTGATCTAACAATGAAAAAAGAGGGTATTATCCCTGCCCTTGAATCCGCGCATGCCTTTGTTCAGGCATTTAAGGAAGCACCTGATTTATCAACAGACGATGCAATTATTATCAATATGTCCGGTCGCGGAGATAAGGACATCTTTACAATCGCTCATGCGTTTGACGACCCATCATGGAAAGAATTTATCATCGAGCGGGCAAAACTATACAGTAAATAATTTTGAGGATCCCTACAGGCTGGGATGGTGGTGAGTAAAATGCGGCTTGAACAATATATAGCTGATAGAAAAAAAGACAAAGACATCCTGTTAATGACCCATATCGTTCTTGGTTATCCCTCTTTTGAGGATAATCGAGACGTCATAAAACAGATGGTTGAAAATGGCGTTGACTGTATCGAAATGCAGATTCCCTTTTCAGAACCGATGGCTGATGGTTCTGTAATTTTGAAAGCAAATCAGGAAAGTATAGCAAATGGTACTGCCGTCGCTGACTGTTTAGAATTCGGCAGTGAAATGGCCAGCACCTATAATATCCCATTCCTCTATATGACCTATTTCAACATCATCTACAAATATGGTGAAGAAGAATTTCTAAACGCCGCTCAGCAGGCTGGTATTTCAGGTCTTATTGTACCTGACCTCCCCCCGGAAGAAGGCGCTGATTTCTGCAAAATGGCACAGGATAAAGATATTGATCCGATTTTGATTTTTGCCCCCACCTCTACCGATGAACGCATGAAAGCATTGAAAGACTATGGGAGCGGCTTCATCTACTGCACTGCTCGACGAGGAGTAACCGGTAAGCAGTCTGAGTTTGGATCAGATTTTTCCGATTATCTTGCCCGCTGTCGAACGGCTACATCTTTACCGCTTGCCGTCGGTTTCGGGATCCAGCGTCGATCAGACATCCTGGAAATAACCGGTAAGGCTGATATGGCAGTTGTTGGCTCGGAGACTATAAAATTGGTTGACGAGCGTGGAACAAAAGCTGTAGGAGCATTTATAAGAGAATTACTGGGTAACGAATGATGGCAGAAGCTCAACAACTCAATAGAGAACTTGGTTCAGACGATGTTGTCTGGGACCTCTCTGATCTATATCGTTCAACCGAATCTCCCGAGTTTATTAGAGACTTGAGCTGGTGTAAAGAGGAAGCCAGGAAAATTGGGGATGAATTTCGCAGTCACGTTGCCGGTCTCAGCTCGAATCAACTTCATACGCTTGTCACTCGACTTGAAGCTCTTGATTCCCGTATCGGCAAGCTGGCAACGTATGCATTTCTCAATTTTACTACCCAGATCGACAATGAAGCTGCGGGTGCTCTCTATCAGAAAATTCACGAACTTTCTAACAGCTGTGGAAAAGAAACCATTTTTTTTGAACTTGAATGGAACAAAATAAAAGAAGAAAAGGTTGCAACCCTGCTCGTCGATCCTCAGCTCAACGATTATCACCACTATCTCAGAACACTGAGACGTTACCGGCCTCACCAGCTCGAGGAAATAGAAGAGAGGCTGCTGATTGAAACAAAAACTGTCGGAAGAAAAAGCTGGACCACACTCTTTGAAAAAGTGATTGGGAATCTGCGGTTTGGAACTGATGAGAGAACCGAAGAAGAGGTCTTAAGTGATTTATATCATCCGGATCGATCCGTTAGAAAAGAGGCAGCAGATGATTTGACAACAGGACTTAAGAGCCAGAGCCATGTCCTTACACATATCTACAATACGCTTGCTGCCGAAAAGATGATTAGCGATCGGTTACGTCATCATCAACGCTGGGTCAGCTCAATGAATCTTGATAACCAGATCGCTGACGACACGGTAGAGACACTTGTTGGTGCCGTAACAGGAAGATATGATATTGTCAGTCGTTACTATAAACTCAAGGCACGACTCCTCGAATTGGATACGCTGTACGATTATGATCGGTACGCGCCCCTTCCTGCACTGCCAAAAGGTTCCATCAACTGGCAGCAGTGCTGCCAGATGGTACTCCGTTCCTTCTATGAGTTCTCTGAACAAACAGGCCAGATAGCAGAACAATTTTTTTCTAAATCCTGGATACATGCCCCAATAAAAACGGGAAAGCGTGGCGGAGCCTTTGCACATCCATGTGTTCCCGAGGTTCATCCTTTTGTTATGGTAAACTATACCGGCACATTGCGTGATGTCTCAACAGTTGCCCATGAACTGGGCCATGGCGTCCACCAGGTTCTCGCAGCCCGCAATGGCTATTATAATAGTGACACACCGCTCGTCCTTGCAGAAACAGCATCCGTTTTTGCCGAATTGCTGGTTTTCAAGTCACAGCTGGAAACATTGAGCGATAGAAACGAAAAACAGGCCTTCATCTGTCAAAAGCTGGAGTCGGTCTTTGCTACGGTGTTCAGGCAGGTTGCGATGAATCGTTTTGAACACCTGATGCACAAAGGTAGGCGAAATCATGGTGAACTCAGCAATGAACAGCTCTGTTCATTCTGGATGCAGACCCAACAGCAAATGTTTCAGGACTCGGTTATTCTCGAAGATCACTATAAGGTGTGGTGGAGCTATATACCTCATTTTCTTTCGACACCTGGTTATGTATACTCATATGCTTTCGGAGAACTGCTGGTTCTTGCATTGTATGGAGTGTATCAGAAGGAGGGATCTTCTTTTGTTGGGAAATATCTGAGCCTGCTCGCTGCAGGTGGATCTTCATCACCATATGAGTTGTTGAAACCGTTCGGCATTGATCTCAACACATCTGAGTTCTGGGAACAGGGTTTAGCGGTTATAGATTCAATGCTTCTGGACGTTGAAGAGATGTAATCCTTTTATCTTCCTTTGTTTCTTCGCCAATGTGGATGGGTAATACCCCACTTGCGAATCTTGTAATTCAAGGCCCGGGGGCTGATGCCAAGTTTTAGAGCCGCACTCTTCTGCACCCAGAGGCATTCCTCGAGGGCGTGAATAATTAATTCCTTTTCACGACCCGCAAGTGAACCATCTCCATCTCCACCAAGCCTGTCGCTCCGCCTTCGCTTCTCAAGAACTACCGGCTTGTCGGAGCTGCTATGCTTTCTTCTTCTCGGGGGTAAGGCCAGATTACTCTCCTGGATCAAATAGCCCTCTTCCAATATTACAGCTCGTTCAATAGTGTTTGCCAGTTGCCTGATGTTGCCTGGCCAATCATAGGCGAGGATGGCCTCGGTCGCATCTGGTGAAAAACCCTCTATTGTCCTGTTTACGGCCTGACAATATCTGCGGAGCAGGCGGTCCGCCAGGGGCAGGATGCATTCATGTCGTTCTTTCAGCGGCGGCAGCGCGACTGGCAAGACATTAATCCGATAATAGAGGTCTTCTCTGAACTGCCCGTCCTCTACCTGTCTAACAAGATCTTTATTGGTCGCTGCAATTATTCTGACGTCTGCAATAATCGTTTTATTACCGCCCACCCGTTCAAAAGATTTCTCTTCGAGAACCCGCAATAGTTTAGATTGCAAACCGAGACTGATCTCACCGATCTCATCCAAAAATATTGTTCCACCGCCAGCCTGTTCAAACCTGCCGATTCTTTGTTTTTCGGCTCCTGTAAACGCCCCTTTCTCATGTCCAAACAGTTCAGATTCAAGAAGATATTCCTGAATATTGGCGCAGTTAATTTTTACAAACGGTTTCTTCTTTCTGGGCGAATTGAAATGAACGGTACCCGAGAGGAAACTTTTTCCTGTACCGGTATCACCCGTTATCAGAATCGTCGAATCAGTCCCTGCGAATTTCTGCAGAGTTTTCAGAACGGATTTCATCCGAACACTGTTGGCAATAACCTCTCGGAAATCATAAACAACATCCTGGCGATGGCGGAGATAATCAATTTCATGCCGCTGGCTCCTCAGCTCAATTGCTCGCTCAACAGCCATGGTTATACGTTCACTCGATATTGGATGTACCAAAAAGTCACAGGCTCCTGCATTCATGACTTTTACAACAAACTCCGGTTTTTCGTTAGCGCTGGTAACGATTATAGGAGTATAGGGGCTTTTCCGATGAATTTTCTCAAGCACTTTCATCCGTGCGCCACGGAGCGCATCAACACCAAAAATAACAAGAGCATATTCCCTGCCCGTCATTTCTGCTTGAAATTCATCAATACTGTCTTTAATAATCAGAACATGATTATTCGACAAGGCAGTTTCTATTATTTCAGAACTGCCTGAACAGGAATCGTACATGAGTATGGCATGTCTTCCTGGCATTACGACACCGTATCTGATATTTCGTAATTGTAATTCCCCCTTAATATTTATACGTTAGCAAAAATAAAAATGCAAACAAAATTGTATATTTACCTAGTATTCGACAGTAACCGCGCCGAGACAAAAACATCTATATAATTGATTTTACTATGTATTACTCAAAAGAAGACCAGCGGTGGATGCGCCTGGCACTGAATCAGGCCTGTAATTCCAGCACCTTCAACGAAGTGCCAGTTGGAGCTGTTATAACAGATGGCACGAAACTAATTGCTGCGGCAGGCAACAATCCGATATCGGCAAGCGACCCGACAGCCCATGCAGAAATCAACGCTATACGCATTGCAGCTCACAATCTTGATAATTACCGATTAACAGGTACGACAATTTATGTCACATTGGAACCATGCATTATGTGCATGGGAGCTATTATCCATTCGCGAATCAAGCGTTTGGTTTTTGGAGCTTTTGATCCCAAAACAGGAGCGGCTGTTTCAAAATATCAGATTGGAACTGACAGTCTGTTAAATCACACCTTGATTGTTGAGGGCGGTCTTCTTGAGAAAGAATGTGGTACTCTTCTCAAAACCTTTTTTATAAATCGACGGGGGTAATGTTAGTGCATATTCAGGCTCATCTGTTTTTTCTGTCCCTGGTCACTTTATCATTGATAAATTTAATATGAACGTTTATGTAATACAGCCTGCCTTAACAGGATAGTTAGCAGCTTGCCGGAGAGGTGACCGAGTGGCTTAAGGTGCACGCCTGGAACGCGTGTGTACGCAAGTACCGTGGGTTCGAATCCCACCTTCTCCGCCAATTGAAAAAGGCAATTGCATTGACCGAATTGCAGAAGCCTCTTATATTTTGAAGAGAAGAGCAGCTCAAGAACTAACCAGGATAAGCTTGACGTAAAAGTCAAAAATGTGTATTAATTCGGATTGGATTTTTAGTATGAAACATAAGGGCATCAATAGTTACTCTTATTGTTTCAGCAGCTGATAAATCAGTGATTTCGGTTTGATAGCCGGGTCCTGCGCAACAAGGAATCACGAACTCCGCCAGGTCCGGGAGGAAGCAACGGTAGTGAACCTCTTTGTGTGCCGCAGGGTCGCCCGGCTATCATTTTTTCGGCACCTGGTGCTTAGTCTCTCTATCTCCAATTTGGACGGAATCCTATGTCCTATCTGGTCCTTGCCCGAAAATCCAGGCCCCAGACCTTTGAGGAAGTTGTTGGTCAAAAGCCTGTCGTAAAAACGCTGCAAAACAGTCTTATCCGTGATCGTGTTGCCCACGCCATTCTTTTTTCCGGAGTCCGAGGTGTCGGGAAAACGACACTTGCCCGTTTGATGGCAAAAGCTCTGAATTGCAAAAAAGGTCCAACCCCTACCCCATGTAATAAATGCACTTCGTGCACTGAAATAACCTCAGGATCAGCCCTTGACCTTTACGAAATAGATGGCGCATCCAATCGTGGAATCCAGGAAGTAAGGGAGCTTAAAGAAAAACTCAAATTCATGCCGGCTTCGTCATCTTTTAAGATCGTAATTATCGATGAAGTCCACATGCTGACAACAGAGGCCTTTAACGCCTTGTTGAAAACACTGGAAGAACCGCCTGCACATGTGTACTTCATTTTCGCAACCACCGAATTGCATAAAATCCCGATTACTATTTTATCGAGATGTCAGCGCTTTGAGTTACAGAGAGTCCAATCGGCAGAACTCGCAGCACATTTTACCAGACTTGCTGAAAATGAAAAAATTTCAATAGAGAAAAAAGCGCTCTCTCTCATTGTCAGAGAATCAGAAGGTTCTGTGCGCGATGGACTCAGTCTTCTTGACCAGGTATTTTCTTATGGAGAATCTCCCATCACTGTCGATGAAGTCGTCGATGTGCTTGGTCTGGTTAATCGTGATATCCTTAATAGTATTGTCAGAGCTCTTCTCAACGGCGACAGGGCTCAGGCACTGGCAAACCTCGATGAAACTTTCAAATTCGGTATGGATGTTAAACGGTTCATGTCTGATTTACTCGATTGTTTCAGGTCCCTGCTTTTCGCAAAAATAGGTGAATGTGACCAGTTACTTGATCTGCCCGACGATGACTTGCAATTGGTCCATCAAACAGCAAAAGATTATTCTGTCGAAACCATCCACCAGAAATTGAACCTGCTGATGCAGGCAACAGAAGCGATACGTTTTTCACTTCAGCCTAAACTTGTTCTCGAAACTTCATTTTTATCTATTATCGAATCAGGAAATGTCATTCCGGTTTCATCCCTGCTGTCCCAGTTGGACCGGGTGATAACAAAACTTCCGAAACAACCGGAGACTCCCCACAAAATGCCACTCCCGGTTGCCCCTGAAAAACTGCAAAGTAAAAAAAAAATAGCTGAATTTTCACTTCCGGCACAATCAGACATACCATCTCCAGCTGAAAAAATATCGGAGTCTGACCCTTTCATCCATAGTCCCCCCCCCTGGGGAACAGAGGAACCACCCCCATCTGTTGAGCATCAGCAGGACTCTCCCGACAGGAGTGTTTTTGAAAAAGAATCACCAGACAGTTCTCCGGGTGATGTGCAGCAGCGTGAAATAAGAAAGGATTGGCTTGATTTTATAGGATACCTTAAAAAACTTAAACCGTGGATGGCACAGAATCTCCAACAGGCCAGTGAAATCAGAGATCAGGGTCAGGAACTCTTATTGGAATTTTTAGATGCCAATGATTACACTTTGCTGCGTACGGTGGAGAATCGGAAAGTGCTTACAGAATATATCCTTGATTATTTTCAGAAAGAATATGTTATACACTTCGTCACCCCTGTCGACTCAAACGACCCGGATATGAAAGCCTCTGAAGGACCCAAAAAACAACGTCAGAAACTCGCCTCCCACCCACTGGTGCTGATGGCCGAGGAAATTTTTGGTGGTCAGGTTGGTGATATCCGTATCGGCTCAAAAAGTCGTTAACTAATTTTTTAAAAGGTAAAACCCAATGGACCTCAACTCAATAATGCAGCAGGCGAAAGAAATGCAGGCAAAAATGGCAAAAATCCAGGACGACCTCGCTAACAAGACCATAACGGGAAGTGCTGGTGGCGGTATGGTCAATGTTACGGCAACCGGAAAAGGTGACATTGTTAACATTTCCATTGAGGACGAGCTCATCTCCATTGATGAAAAACAGATGTTGCAAGATCTCATAACCGCTGCTGCCAACGATGCAATACGAAAGGCCAGAGAACTCGGCAAACAGGAGATGGCGGGATTAACTGGCGGTATGCAAATCCCAGGACTTGGCAACCTCTTCTAATCCTACAGATAATGAGTAACCTGCATATCGTTCCACCTGCTCTCGAGAGACTTATCCGCAGTTTTTCATCACTACCCGGAGTCGGCGCTAAAACTGCAACCCGTATGGCCTTGAATATCCTGAGAAAACCATCGTCTGACGCCAGAGAGATGGCCGAGGCTCTTGCTGAACTCCATAAATCCATTCAGCTCTGCTCCTGCTGTTTCACCTTTTCAGAGGACGATCCCTGTGTCGTCTGTGCAGACCCACGCCGGGACAATTCTATTGTCTGCGTCGTGGAACAGCCGGGTGATCTCATTGCAATTGAGAAAACTGACAGTTACAGGGGACATTACCATATTCTGCATGGAGTCCTCTCGCCCATTGATGGCATCGGCCCTGACGAAATCAAGATAAAAGAACTCATCGCCCGTATTGACTCGAACGAGATCAAAGAAGTCCTCATCGCCACCAGTTCAACGGTCCCCGGGGAGGCAACCGCCTCTTATCTCATAGACAGGCTCCAGACCTTGCCCGTCAAGTTAACTCGGCTTGCATGCGGGATACCGATGGGCATGGATATCAAGCATGCAGATAAATATACTTTGGCTAAGGCAATTGAGAGTCGGGCCCATGCTTCATAAGTCTTAATTTCTGAGGAATTGAGCACTATTTTTTCTTGACAGTTTCCTAGTTTACTGGTAATTGGAACAGGTTTTATACTTGCCGCCAGCAGGAATCGTACGTATAATGATATCGTCGATTTCTCTTCTACCGTTTAACAGCGGTGTCCAGTACCGTAATGTCCCCAGCAATACGGAAGGCAAGAATAATAGTGTATTAGACAAAGGCGCGTAGCTCAGTGGGAGAGCGCTACCTTGACGTGGTAGATGTCGGCGGTTCAATCCCGCCCGCGCCTACCAGATAAAAAGGCTAAAGGAAGGACGGATTCGACACCCGTTTGCTCTTTAGCCTTTGTTATTCTATGGCAAAAGATATGGCTGACATTTCAGTACAAATTAAGGATGGAGAATCTTCAACGGTTCCGGCATCAACATCCGTTAAAGACGCTTTAGCTCAACTTCTTTCTGGGAAACAGAGAAAGAAAACCATTGCCGCATATGCTGGTGAGAGGGCTGTCGACCTGAGCACTGAGTTGTTGGAAGATACTGTTCTCATCCCCATTCAAATTGGCAGTGATGAAGCGCTCGAGATATTAAGGCACTCCACTGCCCATGTCATGGCTCAGGCTGTCAGAGATCTTTACGGTTCTGATGTCAAGATAGCCATAGGCCCAGCCATTGAAAATGGCTTTTATTATGATTTTCTCAGGGATGAACCTTTCAGCCCAGAGGATTTCACAAGAATTGAAGACCGTATGGCCGAAATTTCAAAAAAGGCGCATACCTTTGTCCGACAGGAAGAGAACCGGCTCGCCGCCATTGAAACATTCCGCCAGCAGGGTGAAAAATATAAGGTCGAAATCCTTGAAGACCTTGAAGATGATACAATCAGCATCTATCAGCAAGGTGACTTTGTCGACCTCTGCAGAGGACCACACCTCCCTGACACATCATGGATTAAGGACTTCAAACTCCTGCGTGTTGCCGGTGCATACTGGCGTGGCGATGAAAAAAATGATGTACTGCAGCGTATTTACGGAACTGTCTTCTTTGACAAAAAGGATCTAAAAAAATACCTGAATCGACTCGAAGAAGCGAAAAAACGAGATCACCGCAAACTTGGCAAAGAGCTCCAGCTTTTCACCATTCAAGATCAAGTTGGACCCGGCCTCATTCTCTGGCAGCCCAAAGGCGCACAGCTCAGGAGATTGATAGAAGATTACTGGAAAGACGAGCATTACCGGCATGGGTACGAATTGCTCTATACCCCGCACATTGCACGCCAGGATCTGTGGCAGACGTCAGGGCACCTCGATTTTTACTCAGAGAACATGTATGCCCCCATGCAGATCGATGACGTGAAATATCAACTGAAGCCGATGAACTGTCCGTTCCATATAGGGATTTACAACAGTCACAAAAAAAGTTATCGCGAGTTCCCGATCCGCTGGGCTGAACTTGGAACTGTCTATAGATATGAGCGGGCCGGTGCCCTTCATGGACTTCTGAGGGTTCGTGGTTTCACTCAGGATGACGCACATATCTTCTGTCGAGAAGATCAACTTGAAGAAGAGATTTTCAACATTCTTGATCTCAATCTTCTCATACTCAAGAGATTTGGTTTTTCGGAATATGACATCTATCTCTCAACACGACCTGAAAAATCAGTCGGGACCGATTCTCACTGGGAAGAATCTACCAATGCCCTAAAGCAAGCGCTTGAGAAAAAAGGATTAGCTTACGAGATTGATCCAGGGTAAGGTGTTTTTTACGGCCCCAAAATTGATATTAAAATCAAGGATCAGCTTGGCCGTTCGTGGCAATGTTCCACCATACAGGTGGATTTCAATTTACCTGAACGTTTTGATGTATCCTATACAGGATCAGATAATCAAGAACATCGACCAATCATGATCCATCGAGCTCTTATGGGCTCGCTGGAACGATTCATTGGTGTTCTGATTGAGCACTATGCCGGGGTATTTCCACTCTGGTTCGCTCCTATCCAGGCAAGGATACTCAATATTACTGACGATCAATCAGAATATTGCAAAAAAGTTTATCGCGAGCTGAGAAAAGTAGGTGTCCGGATTGAAAAAGATTTGCGAAATGAGAAATTGAATTATAAAATCCGTGAAGCGCAAATGGAGAAAATCCCATACATGCTGATTATCGGTGAAAAAGAAAAAGAAAATGGTACGGTAACAGTTCGCATGAGGGATGGTAAAAACCTGCCGCCAATGAGTGTTAGTGAATTTGCCGCAAAAGTTCTGGAAGAGTGCCAGGAAGGTCGCGGTATCTAGTTTATTTTTTGTAGCGCCGATTGCTTGCAATTACTTTATCCAATCGGTTTTTATGTTCGTAGAATAAAGGAGGTTCGATATTAAAAGACGAGGAAAAGGTGCCCCGGTTCAGAGAGAGGAAAGGGTGGTGATGAATGATGCGATTCACCATGCTAAAGTCAGGCTGATTGGCTCCGACGGAGAACAGCTTGGCATTTTGACGACAAATGAGGCCCGGGAGCGAGCCTACGACGAGGGCCTTGATCTTGTCGAAGTTTCTGCAGCGGCTGATCCACCAGTCTGCCGGATCATGAACTACGACAAATTTCGCTACGAACAGAAGAAAAAACTGCAAGAAGCCAAGAAGAAACAGACCACTGTAGAAACCAAGGAAATTAAATTCCGTCCAAAAACGGAAGAACATGACCTTAACTTCAAGATTAAAAATATCAAGAAGTTCCTTGGCCAGAAAAATAAAGTGAAAATTACCATGCGCTTCAGGGGGCGGGAGATTGTCTATTCCCAAACAATCGGCCTCGAAGCGATGAACAAAATTGCCGAGAGTCTTCAGGAAGACGCAATCATTCTGCAACCCCCGTCCATGGAAGGGCGACAGATGGTTATGTTTGTCGGACCGAAGGTTCAAAAATAAAACGTTTCCCGCTGGGACAAAAGAATGCTGGCCCCTCCCACTGTCAGTTTTTTCTGTCACGGCACTTTATAGTTTGTAAAGGAGTAATATTATGCCAAAGATGAAAACAAACAGAGGCGCTGCAAAACGCTTTAAGTTAACTGGGTCTGGCAAGATCAAGCGAAACAAAGCATATACCAGCCATATTCTGACTAAGAAATCTACCAAAAGAAAACGTGGACTTAGACAATCAGGCCTTGTCGACAGTGCCAATGCAAAAGCTATCAGGAAGATTTTACCGTATATGTAATGATCGTGATTTCAAAGCACAGGCCCGTTTCACAGTTTGATACCGCGTAAGAAGATTAAAAGGAGTATAACATGCCAAGAGTAACCAGAGGTATTAAGGCGCGTAGAAGAAGAAATCGTGTCTTAAAACTTGCAAAAGGATATAGAGGTGGTCGCCATAAGCTTTATCGGACCGCCACCGAGGCAGTCGATCGTGCACTGGTATACGCATATCGTGACCGCCGCAGTAAAAAACGCGACTTCCGTCGTCTATGGATCGCTCGAATAAACGCTGGTGCCCAGATGAACGATACCAGCTATAGTCAATTTATGGGTGGCCTTAAAAAAGCCGGCGTTGAACTCGATCGAAAAGTTCTTGCCAATATGGCAATTCTTGATCCCAACGCTTTTTCAGAAGTGGTCAAAATCGCAGCCGAAGCAAACGCTTAAACCTGACCCAACTTCTTTTGTTGTGTATGCCGGTTGCGGTTTTTTAATCGTAACCGGCATGCTGTTTTATTGACCTTTAATTTTTCGAATAAGACATGGATCAGGAGCTAGAGCAGATTCGCGGGGAAGCCACGGCAGCACTCGAATGCGTTTCCGATGAAAAACAGCTGGAAACCTTCAGGGTTGACTACCTGGGCCGAAACGGGCAGATAAGTACCATTATGAAAAAACTTGGCGGTGTAGCCAAGGAAGACCGGCCACGTCTTGGACAGCTTGCAAATACTATCAAGAAAGAGCTGGACGCAGGTTTCAAGCAGAAGCGCCTGGACATTTCGGTAATTCCCACTACCTTGGAAGACAGGAGCAAAATTGACCTCAGTCTACCCGGCAGAAGACCACAGGCCGGTAAACTCCATCCGATTACCCAGATCATGGAGGATGTCTGTTCTATCTTTGAAGGTATGGGGTTTTCCATAGCCGAGGGCCCTGATGTCGAACTGGATCATTACAATTTTGAAGCGCTGAACATTCCTGCTCACCACCCAGCACGGGATATGCATGACACTTTTTATATCAGTGACTCCACCCTGCTGCGGACCCATACATCGCCAATGCAGGCTCGCATCATGGAAAAACAGGAACCTCCTTTACGGGTAATCGCACCTGGTAAAGTTTATCGGTGTGATTCAGACATTACCCACACACCAATGTTTCACCAGGTTGAAGGATTTCTTGTTGATGAAAAAATTTCTTTTGCCGACCTCAAGGGCGTTCTAACTGTCTTCCTGCAAAAGGTCTTCGAAAAAGAACTCTCTCTTCGTTTCAGGCCCAGTTTTTTCCCCTTTACCGAGCCAAGTGCCGAGGTGGATATCGAGTGTGTTATGTGCGGTGGTAAAGGGTGTCGTGTCTGCAAGAAGACTGGCTGGCTAGAGATACTCGGATCCGGGATGATTGATCCTGAAGTTTTCAAAATGGTTGGCTATGATCCCGAAAAGTACAGCGGTTTTGCCTTTGGACTTGGTATTGAACGCATCGCCATGCTCAAATACGGCATCAACGATATCAGGTTATATTTCGAAAACGATCTCCGTTTTCTTTCCCAGTTCTAATTTGCTCCGGATCACATAATCCCCATGAAGTTTACATTAAATTGGTTACAGGAATACGTAAAACTCGACAACCCTGCCCCGGAAGAACTGGCAGATCAGTTGACCATGCTTGGCCTGGAAGTTGATGCTGTCGAGCCACTTTTCGAAGATCTTGCCTCACTGAAAACAGCCCAGGTTATTTCAGCCGAGCCACATCCCAACGCGGATAAACTGACGTTGTGTAAGGTCCTTGTCGGTGACCAGGAACTGCAGATCGTCTGCGGCGCTCCCAACGTAAGAAAGGGCCTCAGTGTTGTTATCGCGCTTCCTGGAACAACGCTGCCAGGCGACTTTAAAATTAAAAAGTCGAAAGTACGTGGCGTAGAATCTCAGGGAATGCTTTGCTCAGAGCGGGAGCTCGAGCTCAGCGAAGACCATACAGGTATCATGGAACTGCCTGCTGGAACACCTCATGGACAGTCTTTTCTGAAAATCTCTGAGTTGCAAGATACCCTCGTCGAGGTTGATCTGACACCGAATCGTCCTGATTGTGCTTCTGTTATCGGGATCGCACGAGAGGTCGCTGGGTTAACAAAAAAACAACTCACCATCCCTTTTAAAGGAACAACTTTACAACAAGGCACGGAATCATTTTCTGTTGAAGTCGAATCCCCTGATCTCTGCCCACGTTATGCGGCCAGACTTATCGAGGGAATTACGATTGGAAAATCCCCCTGGTGGATCAGGAAACGTTTATTGTCTGTCGGCCTGCGGCCAATTAATAACGTCGTTGATATCACTAACCTGGTAATGATGGAATACGGCCAGCCGCTGCACGCTTTTGATTATGATTGTATTTCAGACAAGAAAATCATTGTCAGAACACCCCGGGACCACGAAAAGCAGTTTACGACCCTGGATGATGTGGTTCGCGCTATCGATCCGGATACATTAATGATTTGTGATGGTAGCGGCCCGGTTGCTGTTGCCGGCGTTATGGGCGGTCTCGATTCTGAAGTAACAGATAAAACGATAAACGTATTACTTGAAAGTGCATGTTTCAACTCCGTTTCCATCCGAAGAACCGCACGAAAGCTCAACCTGCCGTCAGAAGCCTCTTATAGATTTGAGCGCGGTGTTGATCCAGGTGGAACGATCGACGCAATGGAGCGGGCAGTAAGTCTGATGTGTGAGGTTGCAGGTGGTACTGCTGAGCCTGGCGGCATCGATGTCTGTGATGGATTAACGGCTCCTGTTACACTCTCATTACGAATATCAAGAACTTCTGACCTGCTTGGTGTTTCACTCACCACTGAGCGGGTAAAAGATCTCCTGGAATCTATAGAAATACCGTGTGAAACCGTGGACGAAGACACACTCAATGTATTCATACCCTCTTTTCGAATAGATCTCGAACGCGAAGTTGATCTTGTCGAAGAAGTAGCACGACTCATTGGCTATAATGAAATTCCAATCAGTCTGCCAGCCGTTGACCTGAGCTACCCGGAGCAGGATTCAGAGCGAATAAAGAGAAACCGGATTAATGAGTTTATGACAAGCATTGGTTTTTCAGAAGCGATCAATTACAGTTTTTATTCCTCAGAATACACCGCCCTTATGGGAATTGCTGATGATGATAAACGCAGTAAGCATGTAAAAATTCTTAACCCGTTGAGCGAAGATCAGGACGTGATGCGAACAATTCTGCTCCCTGGTCTGTTCGAAAATGTCCGCAGAAATGTTAATTTCCAGCAGGCATCATGCAAACTGTTTGAAATCGGGAAGGTATTTTTCCCTTTATCCGGAAAATCACTGCCGGATGAACCTACCCGGATTGCAGGGGTTTTGTCCGGGCAGAGAGAAAGCAGCCAGATACCTTTTCACAGCAAAGATGATCAGGTAGACATATACGATGCCAAAGGTGCCGTAGAGGCACTTCTGGAAGAGATGAGACTTGCCAACGGACTTGAACTTCTGCCCGTATCCAATCGTTTTGTTGAACCTTTCTCTGAAAACGATTATGCTCTTAATCTTGTAAATAATGACGCATCGATAGGTACTGTCGGTAAAATTAAGCAGCAGGTTCTCAGAAATTTTGGAATCAAAAGAGATGTCTATTACTTTGATCTCGATTTTGCAGCACTCTGTGATCTCATTCCAGAACCAAAAGCTTTTTCACCTCTACCGGTATTTCCGTCCGTTAAACGTGATATAGCACTTGTCGTACCTGGAGCAACCCCTTCACGTGATCTCGTCGATGCTGTTTTGAAGAGCCGCGAAAAACTTGTTGAACATTGTGATGTTTTTGACGTATATCAGGGTGATAAAATTGAAAGCGGCTTCAAGAGTGTTGCCCTGTCAATTACCTATCGCTCACAAACAAAAACCCTTACTGAAAAGAACGTGGAAAAAGCCCATAATAAACTGGTTAAATTACTGACCAGTAATTTTAGCGGCAGCTTCCGTGAGGCATAACAGTATGAAAAAAAATAATGTAACCCGTAAAGAACTCGCCGAGTCAGTTTCAGAAAAACTTGGATACCCGCTCAGTACCTGTTCAGAAATAGTTGACACTTTTTTTAGCTCGATGAAATCGTCAATGCTTGACGGAACATCGATCAAGTTAGTACACTTTGGTACATTCCTGGTTCGAGACAAGAGTCCCCGTAAAGGTCGTAATCCTCGCACCGGAGAATCAATTACCATTAAAAAGCGGCAGATAGTAAGCTTCCGACCGAGCAAGAAATTAAGAGCACGAATAAACAACGACTCGTAACGACGAATACACCTCTGCTGGAGGAGTGAGCCACCGAGATGACAACGCAGATCCCGGACAAGCTCTATTTCAAGATTGGTGAAGTCAGTAAACTCGCAGATGTCGCTCCCCATGTCCTGAGATACTGGGAGAGCGAGTTCAATGACATTAAACCAAAACGTGCGACTTCCAAGCAGCGGCTCTATCGGCGAGAAGATGTCGAACTCATCCTGATCATTAAGAATCTTCTTCACATCCAAGGGTACACAATTGCCGGTGCACGCAAACTTATTATTGAATCAAACCAGTTTAGCGACCTTAAATTACAGATCCAGAAAGCAGAAACAACAGCCTCAAAATTGAACAGTATCAAGCAGGAGCTGATTGACCTGAAAGAAAAACTGGAAACAAAAATAGGATAGTAACAGTCTCAGATATCTCACTCACCATATGATTGACACCAGTATCACCGCATGGTAGAAGGACGATTCACACTTTATCGGGATGTGGCGCAGCCTGGTTAGCGCGCTTGTCTGGGGGACAAGAGGTCGGAAGTTCAAATCTTCTCATCCCGACCAGTAATATCAAGCACTTACAGTTTAAGCTGTAGGTGCTTTTTTATTTTTGGCACCAATTTGGCACCATTATCCAAAACAACACCCCATTGCATTTCCGTTTTTGTCGGTTTTACAGGGAACACTTATGCGAGAATTAGCCAAACGATCCACAGATGTACCCTTTTGCTTTATATCACACACTGTTTGAATTCCATTGCTGCTTGGTAGCTGTTCTATAACTGTAAAGCCTTGCCCCCCATTTAGGGGGGTGGGGTGATTGCTATTGGTACCTGTGTGTAGAAAATGTTGAAAATTTGGGTTCCAAAAATATGGCTTTGGATTTTTTCTGTTGATCTATTAACTATTGTTGGGATCATCTCTGACCAGAGGTGTACAGGAACTCAATTTACAATTTTTCTTAAATTGTTGAGATTGCCAAGAAACATATCAGTGGCGGGGGTAACAAATACCTCTCAAGGAAGTAAAGGAATCATCTGTTCAAGTCTGACTACCTGAGAAGTTTTCCAAAATGGCTTAACCTTGTGTCCCCTTTCCTGGGGAAGGACCACAACTACGATTATTTTTTTTTGGATCATGTTTAATAATTTATTTCTGGTCTATTGGGTCCAGTGATCCGGTTACCAGTATTGGGGAGGCATCGATATCTTCTGCAGACATCAGCAAGACAACACGTTCAAATGAACTTTCAATCATTAACCGCTCCCAAATCGCTAATTTGGAAAACCGCTCGATGAACTGTTCCTGGAGAAGCGGAGGAACTGTATTGAGTATTGCTCTACCCTTTTCTGTAAGCGCTATAATGGTTTTCCGCTTGTCAACTATATCTCTTGTCCTTGTGATATGATCCCTTTTTTCAAGCCGTTTTGTAATGTCTGTCACGGTTGCTTGGCTTAGGCTGACGCTTTTTGAAAGTTGTGTTACGGAAATTTTATCATGTGCAGATATAGACTGCAAAATAACAAGCTGGGGTCCCGTCAACCCAAATTTTTTTTTCAAATTAATTGAATGCTGATCTATGGCTTGAATCATTTTCCGAAGGGCTATCAAGAGATTTCTGCACCGTTCTTCATTTGTATTGCTCATCGTCGTCCCTTTTCTATCATAAACCTGAGAGTACGCAACCGTATAAAACCAATTAATTAATCCATAGGCCTCTATGTTTTATAGTGGATTAGATAATGTCCTGCAGACCGAATGTCAATGGGAATATGAGAATTACGAGGAAATAGCCGATTGACAAAATAGTTAGTGATCGATATATTTCGCTAGAATGTAATTGTTAATTAGTTCCTGTCCATTAATGAGATTTAGTCCCAACTTGTCGTTGCTCTCAAATTTTTCCTAGGAAGATCGATTTATCCATGCAAAATGTTTTACTTTTAATCCTAAAACGCTGGGGCGCGAGTCTAATCACCATTTTTGCTATCTCGGTGATTATCTTTATTGGCGTAGAGCTTCTGCCCGGAGACGTGGCTGAGACCGTTCTGGGGCAATCGGCCACTCCCGAGACAGTGGAGGCCTTTAGAAAAGAACTCAAACTGAATTTGCCTCCCCATATACGGTATGGTACATGGCTGATGGATTTCGTCCATGGCGATTTTGGCACCTCTCTGGCAAATGGCAGACCTGTTTCCGAGTTGATCGGTTGGCGGCTCTCAAATACTCTGTTTCTAGCCGCAACCACTGCCATGATCGCGGTACCCCTAGCCATTTTTTTGGGAATGCTTGCGGCATTTTATAGAAATACCTTTTTTGATAAATTAATCTCAATCACCACCCTCTCATTTATCTCTTTTCCAGAATTTTTTATAGCCTATATCCTAATCAGCCTTTTGTCGGTTAAGCTCAACCTTTTTCCAAGTCTATCAATTATAGAAAAAGACATGGGACTCGGCAGCAAAATATATGCTATTTTACTGCCTTCCCTAACGCTTACCTGTGTAGTAACTGCGCATATGATGCGACAGACAAGAGCAGCCATCATCAACGTGCTGGCCAGTGCTTATATCGAAATGGCTCAGATAAAAGGGATAAGGCGATTGAGAATCATTTATCACCATGCCTTTCCCAATTCCTTGTCCCCTGTGATCAATGTGGTTGCCGTGAACTTGGCATATCTTGTTGTTGGCGTTGTCATTGTTGAAGTGGTGTTTGTTTATCCAGGGCTTGGGCAACTGCTGGTTGATTCAGTCGCCAAAAGGGATCTTCCGGTGGTCCAGGCGTCTGGATTAATATTTTCGATTGCGTATATTTTTCTAAATCTTGCTGCTGATGTCCTGTCGATGCTTTCCAACCCAAAACTACGACAATCCAAAATTTAAGGGAAGGGAGCTACAGTTTTGAAATTACTACGACAATCTCCTCTTTCCGCCCGAATTGGTATGGGTATTGTTCTACTGAATGTTTTGGTAGCTATTTTTGCACCATTGATCGCACCCTATGGCGAGACCAATGTGGTCGGGGACGTGTGGGAAAATTTTTCTCCCCATTTTTATTTTGGAACTGACCATATCGGAAGAGATCTTTTTACTCGAATGGTCTTTGGTGCAAGGAATACAATCGGTCTGGCATTCATCACCACCATCTTATCATTTTCCTTTGGGTCCTTAATGGGCTTTATTGCCGCTGTTAAGGGTGGCTGGACAGACCAGGTATTAAGCCGGATAATTGATATCCTCATGGCATTTCCAACCCTTATTTTTGCTTTGATGATTTTATCCGTGTTGGGATCATCTATCACCACGTTGATATTTACCATAGCTATTCTCGATTCCACACGGGTTTATAGATTATCAAGGGCTGTTGCCATGGATATCGAAGTGATGGAATATGTGGAAGCAGCCAGGCTCAGAGGGGAGGGACTCTGGTGGATCATACGACAAGAAATTCTGCCCAATGCCATGCCACCGCTCATAGCAGAATTTGGTTTGAGGTTCTGTTTTGTATTTCTTTTTGTTGCTTCTTTAAGTTTCCTGGGACTTGGCCTGCAACCTCCGCTATCTGACTGGGGAGGAATGGTCAGAGAAAATGCCGGGGCAATTACATTTGGCATATATATCCCTTTAATCCCCGCCGGGGCAATTGCTTTCTTAACAGTT
>NODE-170-length-23702-cov-9.63243_pt1 | contig 23702 bp, 21 predicted proteins | sample MGYA00139097_ERZ477577 | MGnify/ENA metagenome assembly ERZ477577
ATCTCTTGAATCAAGAGGAAGCTAAATGACCGCCTTTAAGAAATTAATCACCATTAGCCCGCTGCTCTTTTTTATTTTTGCTGCCGCCGGCGGTTGGGCTGCCCCACTCTCATTAACCCTTGATGATTTTATCCAGATCGCCCTGAAGAATAACCCTGAAATAGAAATTGCCGCTCAACAATATTCAGGTAATAAGGGAGTGTTGACCCAGGCCCGCTCACTCTATTACCCACGCCTTTCGGCAGGAGCTGATCTTGGCAGATACAGTATAGAGGACCTGCAGCCTGTAGAGGAAGACAATGTCGTCCAGGGCCTCCTGAAGGCAACCCAACTGATTTATGATTTTGGCCGAACCACCGGATTAATAGACAGCAGCGCCTTTAATCTCGATGCGTCCAGTGAAGCTCTCAAACAGGTCTATCAAAACATCGTCTTCGATGTTAAGAGAAATTTTTACTCCGTACTGGAAAGCCTACGATTAATAACGGTTGCCGAAGAGGCTGTGAAAAATTATGAACAGCAATTGTATCGTGCCCAGAAATTCTATGAAGCAGGGGTGCGGACTCGTATCGATGTGACCAATGCTGAAGTTAACCTGTCTAACCAGAAACTCAACCTGCTGCGGGCAAATGCTGATTATAAAACAGCCCGGGTAAGGCTCGAAAAGGTTTTGGGAGAAATCCCCAACAACGGCAACTATGAGCTCGTAACTGATGAACCTGCACTTGAGGATCTCGCCGCCAGTAAACCGGACATGCCCGATCAGCTCGAAAACCTTCTCATGACTGCCCAGGAAAATCGGCCGGGATTGAAACGTTTTTCTTACCTCGTCCAGTCAGCTGAATCAGCTATTACACAGGCAAAAGGTGATTACTGGCCGTCAATCAATGCCCTGGGAGATTACAATAAATATGAGACAGATATCTCAAGCCTCAGGGACCAGTGGCAATTAAGTGTTGGGTTGACATGGGAATTCTTTTCCGGTTTTGAAACAGATGGAAAGGTTGCTGAAGCGAGTGCCCGCCTCAGAGAAGTAAATGCAGCTCTGAGAGAATTTGACCTGTCGATCACCCAGGACGTCACCGACAGCTACCTACGGGCTGATGAGAACCGGGAAGGGGTGAATATCGCAGACCAGACCCTGAACCTAGCCAAAGAGAACCTGCAACTTGCAGACGGCCGATACAAAGCAGGTATTGGCGACATTCTTGAATTCAATGATGCGGTTCTGCTGCTTACCGAAAATCAGTCGAACCTGGTGGTCACCTATTACAATTACCTGACCGAGCTGGCCCGACTCGAACGGGCAATTGGTGTAATTCCTGAACTTGCTAATTACGACTACTTCGAGGCTGCAGACAGCAGCAGCCAGTAACTGAAAAAAAGTGATTTTGAGCCGGGACAAGCAGCTCGGCTCAAAATCACTTTACTGTAAAACCTGGTCTTATGAATTTGCAGTATTATCTTTCATAGCAATCCGGCAGCCCCACCCCCCGTTCATTTCTCTTTATACCTGCCAGATCCCAGAGATCGAAACGGCTGCATTTTTTTCAGATTCATCGTTTTAAATGATTATATTTGGGAATAAATCTTAGTTTAAGCTGTTTTTTATTGACACAACAGCAGTTTCCCAACAATATTCGCGTTGCAGAGGGTCATGTCGGAACACCTATCTCACCATTTGATATATGGTACACTGCTGGATTATTTAACCAGCGAAGAGCTGACAGATACTGACGATGAACGTTATCGGCAGCAGATCAGCAAAATGATGGTTGAAACACTTGGTTACCAGAAGCAGGATCTCGAACCTCGCCTCTATATCGAAACCATGTTTACCCGTAATTTTGTCAGATCAACCATCGACTTGACGGTAAATATAGACGGCAAACAGTTCATGATCATCCGATACGGACCTGGTTCGCTTGTAAGTCGGGAACGATCCGCTCTTGCTGCGGCACGCCTGCTCAACAGCAGGTATCGCATTCCATTAGCTGTGGTTACCAACGGGCGTGATGCAATACTGCTGGACACCATCACAACAAAGGTATTAAAGGAAGGAATGGAAGCAATTCCAAGCCGGGAAGAAGCAACTCACCTTCTTCCCGGCTTACTATTTCTTCCACCCCAGGATGAAGATAAACGAGTACGAGAACAACGCATCTTAAATGCTTTTGACCTCGAACGCTGCTGTATTGGTATTTAACAAAATCACCCACATATTACTATTGAGGTAATTTATGATCGCCCCTGAACAGAGCTGGACAAAATCGAGCTGGAAAAAACTCCACGCCCACCAGCAGCCAAACTGGCCGGATCAAGAGTCCGTTGATAAGGTACTCGCCGAGTTGACCCGCCTCCCCCCGCTCGTCTTTGCTGGGGAGATTAGATCGTTAAAGGCCCTTCTTGCAAAAGCGGTAACCGGCGAAGCATTTTTGCTCCAAGGGGGTGACTGCTCAGAAAATTTTTCCGAGGTGAGCGCACCAAAGATCAGGGAAACCCTGAAGGTGCTTCTGCAAATGGCCATTACCCTTACCTATGCAGGCGGGGTACCAGTGATCAAGGTCGGTCGCATTGCGGGACAATATGCCAAGCCGCGCTCTTCCGATACGGAACAAGTTGGCGATCTGCTGTTATCTTCCTATCGGGGAGACATGGTTAACGACGCTGAGCCGACCGTAGATGCCAGGACCCCCAAACCCAAGCGCATGCTGACCGGCTACAATATGGCGGCATCTACGCTCAACCTGCTACGAGCCTTTACCCGTGGAGGTTTTGCCGCTCTACACCGAGTCCAGGCCTGGAACCAGGAATTTGTCTCCCAATCACCGATGGGCCGCTCCTACGCCCGATTGGCAAAACAGATCGATCAGGCCATTCAGTTCATGGATACCATCGGTATTTCAATGGAAAATCCACAGATAACCCAGGCACAATTATTTACCTCACACGAAGCCCTGCTGCTCGATTATGAAGAGTCACTGACCAGGATCGACTCGACCACCGGAGACTGGTACGACTGCTCCGCCCATATGCTTTGGATTGGAGAAAGAACCAGGCAGGCGGACTGCGCCCATGTTGAATTTCTACGCGGTGTTTTGAACCCTATCGGTATTAAAGTTGGTCCTGATCATGATATCGATGATATAAAAAGACTTGTCGATATTATAAATCCGGAAAATGAGCCGGGCCGCCTGACCCTGATCACCAGGCTGGGTGTAACGCGAATAGAGAAGGTACTGCCACCGCTTCTCAGGGAGATGAAGCGAGAGGGGCGAAACATAGTCTGGAGTTGTGACCCCATGCATGCCAATACCTATACCGCAGACAGCGGTCATAAAACGCGCAACTTCAACGAGATTCTTTCTGAGTTAACCTGTTTTTTTGAAACTCACTGGGCTGAAGGAACCATACCGGGAGGCGTTCATTTTGAACTGACCGGTGACAATGTCACCGAGTGCACCGGTGGGGCCCGGGACATTGTTGACGATGACCTGAACCTGAACTACCAGACCACCTGCGATCCCCGCCTGAATGCAGAACAGAGCCTTGAGGTCGCCTTTCAGATTGCTGAAATGATCAGAAAATAGACGCACTCCCCCTGGGCCTCTTCGTGGGGTCCAGGGGTCCAAGATTACAATTCAGTAATCTAGCTTGACCCACCTCCCTATCCGTTTACTGTTTCATCATAACCACTCTCTAGAAAACCAACTACATAAACGGAGATCCCTATGAACAGGACAAAAAGACTTTATTTCGAAGCACTATTGGCGTTTGCCATTTCATTTCTGATGGTAGCAAATGTCGCCATGGTGCAGGCTGCGGCTTCAAAAAAAGATATAGAAATTCTCGATCGCTCCGCCAAAGCATTTTCGAGCGTTGTAAAAGATGTCAAACCGGCTGTTGTTCACGTCAGAGTAGAAAGCACTGTCAGCGCAGCAAATCCGGATATGGAGCAATTTTTCAATCATCCTTTTTTTGAACGTTTCTTTGGTCCCCAATTTCAACACCCTGATTCCCAACCCCGGAAAAGACAGCAGTATGGTGCCGGTTCCGGCTTTATAATCAGCGAAGACGGCCATATTCTCACAAACAATCATGTTGTCGAAAATGCAGAGAAAATTACCGTTACACTGGCAGACAACCAGGAGGTCGAGGCTGAGTTGGTTGGAACAGATCCCCAGTCTGATGTTGCTCTGATAAAAATTAATGTTCCAAATCCACTGCCAACAATCCCGCTGGGAGATTCTGAGGCGCTGGAGGTTGGCGAATGGGTAATAGCCATCGGCAACCCGTTTGGCCTGAACCAGACAGTCACCGTGGGGGTCGTCAGTGCAACAGGGCGGAGCAGGGTCGGTATCAATGAATACGAAAACTTCATCCAGACCGATGCAGCAATCAATCCCGGCAATTCCGGCGGGCCGCTTCTCAACATCTATGGCGAAGTAGTCGGCATCAACTCCGCTCTTTACAGTCGAACCGGCGGGTACATGGGTATTGGATTCGCTATTCCGATCAACATGGTTAAATCAATTGAGGAGCAGTTGCAGAAACATGGCAAGGTGACCCGCGGCTGGCTTGGAGTTGCTATTCAGGATGTCGATGAGAACCTCGCCGAATCTTTCGGCCTTGAAAAAGCTGAGGGTATACTGGTCAGTGAAACCCAGCCAGACTCTCCTGCGGATATGGCTGGAATAAAGCAGGGTGATGTCCTGTTATCGCTTAACGACGTTGTCTTGAAAGATGTTGCTGACCTGCGTAACAGGATTGCCCTGATAGTTCCGGGAACCGAAGTGACGATCAATCTTATCAGAGAAGGTAAACCGCTCGATATGGATGTAAAGATCGGTGAACAGCCTGCGGATTTCGGTATGCTGGCCCAGAAAAAAACCACCGACAGCGCACTTGGTGATTTCGGACTGGCGGTGCAGGATCTTACCAAAGATCTCGCCGAGCAATTTGGCTACCAGGATCGTGACGGTGTAATCGTCAGTGAAGTTTTACCGGATAGTCCGGCAGAACAGTCAGGTCTTAAAACCGGTCAGCTCATCGAAGAGGTAAATAAAGTCAGAATTACCTCAGTCGCCGACCTGAAACAGGTGCTGAGTCAGTCAACAGATAGCGACCGGGTGTTACTGAGGGTCAGATCTGGTAACTACAGCCAGTATGTCGTTCTCAGATCCAATTAAGTTCAAGCCAATACTCCGGTGCTGTTATCATGACAGCACCGGAGAACCTGTTTCTCTCTGAGAGGCAATGCGTTTGAAGATCTTTTGTATGACAGGAAGTTTCTCAAAATCTTTGGTGGATATTTTTCTCAAAACGACATCGCTCGCCGTTACAACAGTTGCATTTCTTTTCCGCTGTTTGGCAAAATAGGCCATCTCGCCAAAGATACTTCCGGAACCAAGCGTTGCAATAACGTTTTCCTCCTGATCAAGCGTGACCACCGTCCCGCTGTCGATATAGAAAATACCATCAGCGTCATCATTCACTTTAACGATGACATCACCATGTTTATGCCACTCCAGCGTGAAATAGTTTTCCCAACCGGTGTCGACAACAAGCGCCTCGTAAAATTCCTGATCAACCGCTTTTAAGAACTCTTTTGAGAGATGAAGTAATCGAACACCAAGAGGATCATTTTTATAACCATAAATCTTCATCCCCATCCGCTTGAAATCAGAGCGCGGATAAGGCGTTTCACGGATATACTCAATTATACGCTCTGTCGCGATATCAACCGTCCCACACAGGTTCTGGTATATATCTTTTGCTCGTGCGAGAATTGTTCGTACTTTGGGAAAATCAGGCTCAATTGACAATAATTCATTGCCGCAGAATAACTCCATCGCTTCATTTTTCAGGGTTATAAATGTTGATAAATCGTTCGTGTCAACATCTACGGGGATACGATGCAAACCTGGCATATAGACTGTTTGCAGGTGAATCGGATGATTTATATTCTGGGGCGTTACTTTTCCCACCTGAACCAGGTGCTTTTTCATCTCATCCTGGTTGGCTGCAACATCACGATCCATCAATACTGACGTACCAAAGTAATCACAGAGCGCTTCGAGTCGGCTGGCAATCGCAAAAACTGTCCCAAATTTGGCAGTTTTATTGCCAATATGCGCCTCAATGATATCTCCCATAAACAGTCCCATCCGAGTGGGTACTATTTTTTTATTATTGATTGCAAAGGCCAGATCAGTTGCCGCCGCCAGGGCCCTGCGACACATAGGTTTTGAATCCTCTCCGGCCCGTTTACCAAAAATGATCAAGGCACCGTCACCGGCAGAGGGTTCTATCTCAATTGGTTCGTATTCAGGCTTATTTATAATAGCGTGCAGGCTTTGATGATACGCAATAACAAAATCTCTCACCTTGTCAGGTGTCATTGAACTCGTTCTGCGCGAATAGCCGACGATATCAGTCAGCATGATGGTAACTTCCCGTTCGACCTCACTTCCCTGATTCTCAGCCATGGCTGCTCCTACCTCACCAATCCATCCTTTACAAGCAGACGAATGCCCCCCAGAGCACACCGCTCCCGTCATCTATAATCAATCCTGGTAACCCAATCGAGATAGTTGACGATATATATATAACACACCAACTCTTTGTCATTGTATACGTGGAGCGTTTAAAATGTCAAACTGTACCGCGTAGTTATTAAACTCCGCGGTACAATCTGACAATTACCCCCTTTATTTCTTCTTAGGGAAAACAGATCTTCATGACATCGGTGAACGTACCGACAAATGAGGCCGAAATACCCTCACGTATATGGTCAGGCAAGAGTTCGAAATCTTCCCTGTTATCCTCGGGCATAATGACTTGTTTAATGCCAGCCCTGGCCGCCGCAATTACCTTCTCTTTTACACCACCGATCGGCATAACCAGACCGGTCAAGGTCAACTCTCCGGTCATTGCTGTATCGGCGATCATTGGTCGGCCAATGGTCAGTGAATAAAGGGCACATGCCATGGTAATGCCCGCAGAAGGGCCATCTTTCGGGGTCGCCCCGGCCGGGACATGCAGGTGAATAAAGTGTTTGCGGAAAAAATCCAGTACCTTTTCATCTTTTTCAAATAATGACCGAACATAACTGTAGGCTATCTCAGATGACTCAACCATCACCTGGCCGAGCTGCCCGGTCTGCTTGAAGCCAGGTGTGCCGGTGGCCACAGATGCTGCCTCAATATGAAGCGTGGTACCGCCCATACTGGTGTATGCAAGACCGGTTATAACCCCAACCCTCGGTTTACTGAATATCTTCTCATCTGAAAATACCCGCTTACCCAGCATTTCTGGGAGATCCGCTTTTTTAATCCTGATCTTCTTATCCGGGTCAGCGACAAACTCCTTGGCCACTTTTCTCAATATTTTCTTTATTCGGTTTTCAAGTCCCCGGACCCCTGCTTCCCGGGCATATCCATCAACAATAGCATTTATTACCGGCTTGGGAATACTCACCTGACTTTTTGTCATACCATGAAGCTGCAGCTGCTTTGGAATCAGGTGACGCTTTGCAATTTCAACCTTTTCAGCCTGAATATAGCCTGGCAGCCGTATCACTTCCATACGATCGATGAGGGGGCCCGGAATCGTCTCCATCTGATTTGCCGTACAGATAAAAAGGACCTTGGAAAGATCGAAGCGGACATCCAGGTAATGATCGAGAAAATTCTGGTTCTGTTCCGGGTCGAGCACCTCCAGAAGTGCTGAGGCTGGATCACCACGAAAACTCGCACCGATTTTATCAATTTCATCGAGCATAATCAGCGGATTAGCTGTCTTGCATGTTTTAATTGCCTGAAGAAACTTTCCAGGCAACGCACCAATATAGGTTCTCCTGTGACCTTTAATTTCTGCCTCATCGCGCATCCCACCAAGAGAAAAACGATAAAATTCCCTTCCGAGGCTCCTGGCTATGGACTGCCCAACTGAGGTCTTGCCAACTCCCGGGGGACCAATAAGTAAAATAATAGAACCCGCCAGGTCACCTTTGACGATACCGACTGAAATCAGTTCAAGAATCCGGTCTTTGACTTCTTCAAGGCCATAATGGTCCCGGTTCAGTATGCGACCGGCTTTGTCAATATCATAACTATCCTTACTATAGACCCCCCACGGCAAAACAGTAAGCCAGTCCAGATAGGCCCTGGTGACGTTAAATTCAGCCGAGGATGGTTCCAGAAGCCTCAACTTCTCGAGTTCTTCATTAATCCGTTCTCCCGCCTCTTCTGAAAGTGTCCGTTTTTTCATACGTTTTTTAAACTTTTCAATTTCACTTTCGGAATCATCTTTGGCAATACCCAGTTCCTTTTTAATTTCCTTGAGCTGCTGTTTGAGAAAGAACTCCCGCTGCTGTTTGGATAGACGCTCTTCTATTCTTTTTGAAATATCAGCTTTTAGTTTTGATATCTCGATTTCCTTTTTCAGCAGAACAAGCACATTCTCCAAACGTTTTCTGACACTTGACGTCTCGAGGATTACCTGTAACTCGGCTCCCGACGAAGTGGTCATTGAAGCGGCGAAATCAGCAAGCGCACTGGGGTCACTGACATTAATGCGTTCAAGGAGCAGTCCCAACCCTTCCTTGAATAACGGATTGAGGGTAACCAACTCCTTTATGCAGTCAATAATCGCAACAGAATAGGCCTTCAACTCATCACTTGATTCTTGTACATCATCAGAATGATAGCTTACCAGAGCCCTGAAAACCGGCTTTTCCTTGATCAACTTCTCTACGGTAAAACGCTCTTGCGCCTGCGCAACAAGCTGGAGCGGCTCTCCTGGCGTGATAGGTGAAACCTGGACGACCTTTGCCGCCACGCCAACAGGGAAAAAGTCGTCAATGGTCTCAGGAACATTGGCAATACCGTCTTCAGACGGCCTTACCAGAAGCAGCCCCAGATATATCGGTGCACCCTGCTGCTGTGCTTCAAGAATTGTTTTCTGGATTCTTGGGTCCTCGACAATGATGGGACCCATCATTTTTGGAAACATGGGCCGATCAAAAAGAGGGATAATCAGTAACGTTTCCGGCAGTACGTCTCTGGCGATAACAAGGGAGGTCTGGCTTTCTTTATTTTCTTCGCCCTCGTCTGGTTCTTCTATTCCATCGGGTGTAAGAACTGTCGTTTTTTCAGACATTATTCTCTATCTCCTTTCAATTAATAACGATTTCCTCCTACTCTTATCAGCAACATTAAATCCGCTTTCAAATTTAGCAATGGTGATCGAAAGGTAAATAGCTTCGGCCTGGCAGATCAGTTCATTAAGACACCTGTTACGGCAACTTTTTGAGCCGCCAGGCGCAAATCCTGTCTGATCATTTCAGTAAACCGATGAAAAACAACGCTGCTAACACAGCAATAAAGATGATACCGACGGTGACGTTAACACTATGATCTTCATGATGGTCGTGAGTTTGATTGTCCATTACTTTTCCTGTTCTTTGCTGTTTGAGACACTATTTTTAAAAGGGGTTATTCCTGCTTATTCTCAACATCGACCGATTCACGACTGGCTTCTACATCGTCACCAGGCCGACCACTATCCGCTTCCTCCTCCACCTCTGAAGTAAATCTTTCCAGGTATGCTCCCACCAGGATAAAGGTAGCCATTGGTTGCGTGAACAGAAAAGCAAACAACAGTGAAGAGCCAAAAGACATGATGACAATATAAATAATAGCCACAATAAGGTGATCAGAAATCGGAGGGCTTATGGCATGATCCCATGATGTTTTCAATGCATCGAACAATCCGAGTTCTTTATCGGTCATCAACGGAATCAGGTAAAAAGATGCATACACCACAAAGCCGATAACAATAAAACCCGGCAGGATAAGGAGGGTAAAGCCAAGAGCGGCGACAACAAGTAACAGTAAAGAGAAGAGAAGGAGTGGCAGGAAAAGGCGCATCTGGGAGAACAAATCACCTATTTCTGGGGACCGTCCCTCTCTTGACGCCCGCAACAAGGATTGTACATAACCTGCCATAGTCACTGGCGCAAGAATGCCGAAGCTTACGACGCTTACGATGATCTGGACAAGCGTTATCAGTAAAACGGGACCAATAAAATTCAGCGTATTATTCCAGCTCTGTACGATCAGTTTCTTAAAATCCATACTATCCCCCATCTGGCTTAATCAAACAACAGTTCAAGAACTTCCTGGATCGTTGCAACTCCCGACACCTGAATGATTGACTGTGAGGCCAGCCGGTCACAATTTGATTTCGGCATCACAAACCTGCTGAAGCCGAGGCGCTCAGCCTCACGAAGACGCATCTCCATGTTGCCGGCAGCTCGAATTTCTCCTGCAAGACCAACCTCTCCGCACACCACGGTATCGGCGGCTACCGGCCTTTCCTTTAAACTCGAAGCCAAAGCGCATATCACTCCAAGATCAAGAGCAGGTTCATCAATTCTTATTCCTCCGGCGATATTGAGAAAAATATCATGCCCATACATGTCCATGCCAGCTTTTTTCTCTAAAACCGCACACAACAGTGCCAGCCGCTGCGGATCAGCTCCAATTGCCGTTCTTCTGGCAGTACCAAGATTTGTCGGGCTCACCAGTGCCTGTACTTCAACCAGAATCGGTCTGGTTCCTTCTACACTTGGAAGAACGACCGAACCGGGAACATCAAGTGGCCGCTCAGCCAAAAAAATTTCTGACGGGTTAATTACCTGAACCAGTCCTTCAGTCTTCATCTCAAAAACACCGAGTTCGTTTGTTGATCCGAAACGGTTTTTAACGGTTCTCAACATTCGAAATGCATGACTGCGGTCACCTTCAAAATAAAGGACCGTATCAACCATATGTTCAAGAATACGGGGCCCGGCAAGGGTTCCTTCCTTGGTCACATGGCCCACAAGTACCGTTGGAATATTATCCTGTTTGGCCATTTCAACCAGTCTTGCCGCAGACTCACGAACCTGGGTTACAGAACCGGGCGCAGACGCTATCTCCATGCAGTTCAGTGTCTGGATTGAGTCGACAGCCAGGATACACGGGTTCATTTCACGAGTCATCGCGATGATTTTCTCAACCGAATTCTCGGTTGCCAGAAACAAGTTACTATCGAGCGCAGAAAGCCTGCTTCCCCTCATTTTTATCTGGTGAGCAGACTCTTCTCCTGAGACATATAAAACCTCGTTGCCTTTTGCCGCCAGCGAGGACAGCATGTGAAGAATGAGGGTTGACTTGCCGATTCCCGGGTCACCGCCAATAAGGACAACCGAGCCGGGAACTATCCCGCCTCCCAGCACACGATCCAGTTCTTCCAGGCCTGTTACGAGTCTTTGTTCACCATGATCGGGTGCATTTATCAGGGATATAGGCTTTGTAAACTTCAGTTGTGAGGGGTCTGTTGCCGACATTGAACGCTCTTCAACCAGACTCTCCCACTCACCACAGTCTGGACAGCGTCCAAGCCACTTGATGCTCTGGTAACCGCATTCCCGGCAGGAAAAAGTAATTTTATCTTTTTTTTTCGACAAGGCCATCCTGGTCCACCTTCATTCTACAAAAAAATAGTTCTTAAACCTTTACTCTGGTCGGGAAATACCTATGATTAGTCCACCATAGTAATCAACGACCCGTTTGTTAAAGTCTTTTTCTTTTTCAGTTTATATTTATTTCATACAATGGATGCTCACAATCATCAACACAGGAAAGAACGTCCCCTCCCCTGGGTACCGCTTTCATCGTCAGCATACTTTATTCTTCGCAATAGCCGACTGCTCGGCTGGTCTCTCCTGCTGGTCTTGATAACGGCGGGTCTTACCTGGGGTGGGTTCCTTCTGACAACAGACTTTATGGATACATTGATCGGTTCATTTATCCACACTGAACCGGCAACAGAATCATGGTGGGGGTGGATCAAATTCTCTGGCTGGCTGGTTGCAAAATATCTTTTTCTGATTGTCTCCAGAATTGTGGCTTTTTTCCTCGCATTTCTTGCGGCCTACAGTCTTTCTGCGCCATTATATGTTTTTCTAAGCACATCGGCTGAGAAAGTATATTGTGGTGAGAACTTTGAAGCCGATGAAGGATTCACCATCTCTGGTGTCCTAAAGGATCTCTGGGAAGGTATTAAAATAGGAAGTTTTGGCATTGTCGTGACAATCATTGCACTTTTTGTCAGCTTTGTTCCCGTGCTCGGCCAGCTCGCTGTCTTTCTGCTCTATACCTACTACTCCACACTGATGTTCATTGACTATCCAACCTCCAGGAGACGCTGGAACCTTGGAAGAAAAATAGGCTGGATCCGCGAGAACAGCTCTTTTTCTTTCAGGCTGGGTTTGATACCGGCTGTCGCCAGCATGATCCCGCTGCTCAACCTTATTTTAATAGCGCTTATTTTTCCGCTCTTCACGGTGCATGCAACCCTCAACTTCTATGTGATAGAGCACAATAAGAGAGTACTGCTTAAATCCCCGCCATCACCCTGAACGTTCACCAAAATACTGCCTGGGCCGACAATCTGCGAACTCAGGTTACTGGGCATTTGCTAAGAAAAGGATGTTCCTCGCAAAAACGACAAAGCAGGCTGGGCCCTCTCAACTTTTGAAACTACTGATTTAAACAAGTTCTGCCATTACCTGATTGGCATAACGCCTGCCCTGAACGGTGAGTCTCAAATAGTCTTCAGTTTCTTCAAGAAATCCTTTACGGACCAGATCTGTCACCTCTGAGCCATACTGGTCATCAAGTGTCAGGTGATACCTGTCAGAGAGACGTCTTTTATCAATACCCTTGATCAAGCGAAGCCCCATTACCACTGTTTCCCGAAACGAGGCTTCTGTACTCAAAACTTCGCTTTCTTCAATAACGTCTTCACCGCTTTCCACCGCTGCGCAGTAAAGCAGCGGATCTGTAATAACCTTGTATCGTTTGCCGTTGCAAAAACCGGCGGCACCGGCACCACAGCCAACAAACTCCTCATTACGCCAGTATCCGATATTATGACGGCATTCATATCCAGCTCTGGCATAGTTGGATATCTCATATTGTTCAATCCCGTGAGCGCCAAGGTATTCCCTGGTTACCTGCTCCATTGCAAGGATCGCCTCATCATCGGGAAGCCCAAGAGAATCATTGAGATATCGGGCATAAAAAGCGGTATCTTCTTCAATGGTCAACTGATAAAGAGAGAGATGCTGCGGGTGCAGTGCAACAGCCTGCTCCAGGTTTTTTTCCCACGACTCAACGTTCTGCCCCGGAAGACCGTACATCAGGTCCAGACTTATATTTGTAAAACCCGCCTCATGTGCATCGTCTGCGGCCTGTATACTTTTATCTGATCGGTGGGCCCTGCCCAATACCTGAAGGTCTTGATTGTTGAATGATTGCACCCCAACTGACAGACGATTAACCCCAGCATCGTCAAGGGCGCTCAGTTTTGCTCTATCTATCGTTCCCGGATTGGCCTCGATTGAAATTTCGGCATCATCTGAAAAACCGTACACCTCTCTGCAGGTCTCAATGATTTCAACCAGTTTCCCAGCCCTGAGGACAGTCGGCGTGCCCCCACCTATAAAAAGAGTTTCAAGCGCTTTTTTGTGCTTTTCAGGATAACTGGTCCTGATCTGGGTCAAGAGTGACTGGACGTAGCGATCATGATGCTCGCCCATTTGTGGAAATGACGAAAACGAACAATAGAAACATTTGGAGAGACAGAATGGAATATGGATATAAAGGCTACTCACCCTTTTCGCCTGCTGTTATCCCCTCGCTCAAGACCTGCTGGCACCAGTTGTGGGATTCTGCCATTATTCCGTGATCAGCAAAACTGAAGTGATCATTACCGATTATGATATGGTCCAGCAATCTGATCTGCATCATCGAACAAACCAGACAAAGATTTTTGGTTAACATACGATCCTGGACAGACGGTTCCGTGGAACCTGAAGGGTGATTGTGAGCGACGACCAGCGCCGCAGCATTATGTTGAAGCGCCCTTTTAACAATTTCCCTCGGATAGACGGTGTTTACATTTATTGTTCCTTCTGCGACAACCTCTGTATCGATAATGGCGTGGGATGAATCGAGGTAGATAACGGTAAACACCTCAACCTTTAGTCCTCTCATCGAATGGGTCAGATAATCAACCACCTCACCGGGAGAGCGAAGATAAGATTTACTGTTGAGCCGCTGTCTAAGATAACGGTTTGCAACTGATTTGACAAAAGAAAGAGCGAAACTGTTTTTCGGGCCAACTCCTTGTATCTCCTGAATTTCCACTGGTGCTGCGTCCAGGACCGCCGGCAGCGTGGAGAATCGTTTCAATAATGCACGTGCCGGCTCCTTGCAGTCCTTACGAGGGGTTCCAAACGATAATAACAACTCAAGTACTTCCCCGTCACTAAAACCATCCAGCCCGCGGTCAAGGAATCGCTCTCGTAACCGCTGCCGATGCCCAGCCCCTTTCTGCTGCCAAAGCTCTTTATCCATTTCGACGGCTACCCTTTCAATCCGCGCTCGATAACTCTTTTGTAAACAGTTGGTTGGCGAGTTTCGGGTTTGCTTTTCCTTTGGTTTTCTGCATTAATTGCCCGACAAAATAACCCATCAATTTTGTTTTCCCGTTCCGAAAGTCCTGCGCCTGCCCGGGGTTGTTGGCGATGATACGCTTTACCATTTCAAGCAGCTCAGATTCATCGGAAACCTGCAATAGATTTTTCTCTTTGACGATAACCTCGGGATCTGTGCCGTCACTGAGCATGTCAGCAAAAACTGTTTTGGCAATCTTGCCGCTGATTGTCCCCTGCTCCACCATTCCCATCAAACTGCCGAGTTGTTCTGGCGACACCAGGCAATCGCTGATATTTGCTCCTTTTAGCTCCCGCAACAACTCGGTCATAATCCAGTTTGCAACCTTCTTTGGGTGTGCACCTTTCTTCAGTGCGGCTTCAAAGTATTCCGCCAGCTCCCTTGACTCGGTCAAAATAGCAGCATCATATTCAGTAAGGTCATACTCATCCTTGAATCGTTGCTTTTTCTGGTCAGGAAGTTCAGGCAATGTTTGACGAATCTGTTCAATCCATCCATCACTGATTTCAACAGGAATAAGGTCCGGACATGGGAAGTAGCGATAGTCATGGGCATCTTCTTTTCCACGCATCGTCTCGGTCTTGCCCGTTTCAGGGTTCCATAACAGGGTTTGCTGAATTACCGTGTCGCCCTCGAGAAGAATATCCCGCTGCCGCCTCACTTCATACTCAAGCGCTGACTGGACATTACGAAACGAATTCATATTCTTCAGCTCAGTTCTGGTTCCGAGTTCTTTCTGGCCGACAGGCCTCAGTGAGATATTGGCATCACACCTGAAACTGCCCTCCTGCATGTTGCCATCACAGACATCGAGATACCGGAGGATCGCATGGATTTTTTTCAAATAAGCATAGGCTTCCCGGGGAGAGCGCAGGTCAGGCTCTGAGACAATTTCTAGCAGCGGTGTTCCTGTCCGGTTCAGGTCAACATAGGAAACAGGTTCCCGGTCATCATGTATCAGTTTTCCGGCATCCTCCTCCATGTGCATCCTGGTGATACCGATTGTCTTCTGTTCATCATCCACGTCTATTTCCACAGAACCAAACTCAACAATCGGCCTGTCAAATTGAGAGGTCTGATAGCCTTTGGGCAGATCGGGGTAGAAATAGTTTTTTCGAGCAAATTGATTTGTCTTATTGATCTGAGAGTTAGTCGCCAAGCCCATTTTTATGGAAAACTCAACGACTTTCTTATTGAGAACCGGAAGGCTTCCCGGCATTCCGAGACATACGGGACAGGTGTGGGTATTCGGGGGTGAACCAAACGAAGTTGAACAACCGCAGAATATTTTCGAAGCTGTTTTCAGCTGGGCATGAATCTCCAGCCCTATTACTGTTTCAAAATCCATCGTTTCTCACGTTTTTGTAATTGATTATGATTGTTCACCACTTGCATGAACCCAGCCTCGAATTGTCTGCAGTTCAGCTGACCAGTCACTTGTTATCCTTACCTTTAAAAACAATCGGAAGAGATCATTTATAATTCTCACCAATTCCTCAAATAGAAATACCCGCTCAAGGATCATTCCTTCTGTCTCTTCATCACTGTTGCCTCCACCCTGCTCAGTGGCTGCTGTCTTGGGCAGGCGAACATTTCTAAACTCAAAAAGAGCAGCGCCAAGTGTAAAATTCCACTCATACGTGTCCTTTACAATCTGGATTCGTGCCTGCTCAAGCTTCTTTCCCATCAGGAGCCCTGTTCGGGCTTCTTTCAATTCCGTCTGAAGCCCGGTGCATACCAGTTTTTCACTGTATTCTCCCTCACCGTATTCCAGCAGCATATGTTTTTCAAAAACAACGGTAATATCCCCAAATCCAGGTATTTCAACACTGCCGCCACGCTCTTCACTTTTCCACCAGAGCCAGGTGAGAAATTCCTGCCCGAGAAATCTTTTTTCCACCATCAGGTCTACTAAATCCATACCAACCAATCCTCTCTCATTCTCAGACAAATATTTCAGGATTAACAATACCAAGTTGTTCGGCTTGTTCATCATTTAAAAGATGCTCTGCGGTAACATAGGGTATCTGCTGAACCAGCAGCAGACCAAAGCAGTCCTTGAAAAAATCTTCCAGTACGGCGTGAATCTTCTTATTGGTAGAAAAAAACAGTACTGTTGACTCTGAAAGGTTCCAGCAGAGATCAAACACTGATGGTATCGGTATCGCCTTTCTGATCAGTTCCGTCTGGACCCTCTCTTTAATTTCAGCTTTCAGGGTTCTGCCAATCTTGGGAATCTGCTTCTCAGCCTTTATCCGCTCCTCCTCCTTCTGGACAAATTTGTTGAGAATAGCGGGAGAAACCTTGCGCTCATCTATCCGCAGGGTAACCGTCACGTAGTCCCCATTCATAAATGATGCATACCGAAAACCGGCATCAAACATATTCATCACAGAGACCCAGCCGATCGAATATTCGTCCATATTGTCATCGATATCTCTGAACGAAAAGGATGCAATTCTATCCGCTATAAACTCCAGCGTATTAGATGGCAATTCCCCCTCCACCCCAAAACGGATAAAACTGGCAGAACCACTTACAAATCCCATAACTCACCACACCTCGTACAAGAATTACAATTTTTCAAAAGGTAAAATTTGATCCTGAATCAAACATGAAGGTCCTTTATATCATTCAAGCCTGTTTTCAACAATTCTTTTACAAGATTCTTTTTGGTCTTCTGCTTATTCAGGTGCGAAGGACCTGTCAATGTAACTGAATCATAATCTTGACCTGCACCCGATCTGATGGTAAACTCAGCCTTCAATATTTTTCTTGACAGTCTGATAGCGAGTTTGTATATAGCGTTGCTTCATGGGTCGTTAACTCAGTCGGTAGAGTATCTGCCTTTTAAGCAGAGAGTCGCTGGTTCGAGCCCAGCACGACCCACCAGAAAAAATGAGGTCCCCATCGTCTAGTCAGGTCCAGGACACCGGCCTTTCACGCCGGCAACACCGGTTCAAATCCGGTTGGGGACGCCATATAAAAACAAGGGGTTAGCCAGTTTTGGTTAACCCCTCGTCTCTTTCAGGGTCTGACGGGGAACACCTTCAGGTTGTGAGACCCACTGGTGCTGAAATTGTCCGTTAGCAATAGTCCCTGTTCCAATAATCTGAAACCATGCCCACTTTGCAGAATCCTGAAATAGGATGCAATTCAGTGCAAAACATGACAACTCATTCACCTCTATCCTACTGAAATCAAAAAATCTATTAACTTAGAAGAGGCCTTTCACGCCGCCAACACAGGTTCAAATCAAGTTGGAGACGCCATTTCAAAAAACGTGAAGCCAGGAAAATTCAAGCTCCCCTTTTTTTTTCGTTTATACCTTTATTCCCTCCCCTCAAAACTGCCTCTCTTTGAAATTCAGTCCAACATACCCGCACGAGTGAAAATATAGTATGCTTTCCCAAAGGACTGTGATCTCTGAAAAATGATACGCTGATCCAACCTGAGTGCAAACATCCCCTCCCCGTGGGAGACAAGTCACCAACAAGTTCAACGACAACAGGAATGAGCAACTACGACTTTATTATTGTTGGTCTGGGGACAGCCGGTTCATCGACCTGTATGAATCTGGCCCGCAGAGGCTATAAAGTCCTGGGCCTTGATCAATACGCCCCGCCTCACACCATGGGCAGCCATCATGGCCTGTCTAGAAGTGTGCGCAGAGCCTATCCTGAAGGCAACTCTTATGTGGTGATGGCCCTGAAGTCCTGGAAACTCTGGCGCCAATTGGAGAAAGATCACGGGCAACAACTCCTGATCAAAACCGGCAATCTCACGGTCGGACCTTCAGATAGCCCCGCCCTTTCTGGATTCTTGCGAAGCGCCCGGGCGCATCAATTACCTCACCAGTATCTCGATGCCCGGGAAATTCGAAAGCACTGGCCGCAGTTGGCTCCGCCCGATGGTTTCTATGCCGGGTTGGAAGAAGAAGCTGGTATCGTATTTCCTGAAAAGGGCGTAACTGCATTCCTCGATGAGGCCCGCAAGGCGGGAGCAGAGCTGCACTTTGGTGAACGAGTGGAAGATTGGTGGGCTGTACACAGCTCCTCGGTGAAGGTCCGGACGATCAGCAGCACCTATGAAGCCGGCCGGATCTTGATTGCTGCCGGAGCCTGGGCAAAGAAATTGCTCAAGCTGCAGAGCAACGTGCTCCAACCAAAGCGGGTGGTGGTACACTGGCTTGCCTCACCGCCTGACAAATCATACTTTTTGAACCACTTTCCTGTAAATTTCTGGCAGGTTCCGGTGGTAAATGACTCCACGTTCCCAGACGGATACAAAGAATTCTATTCATTGCCATCGCTTGAGCCAAACGGCCAGATAAAGGTCGCATTTCATAATGGTCTGAGTGATTGCGATCCCGACACCATGTCCCGAGAGGTACACATTGACGAAACTGCGTCAATAAAAGAGGTGATTTCAACCTACCTGCCCGGGCTGGCTGGCTGCCCTATTCATTCAAACACCTGCTTTTATAACCTGACACCAGATAAAGATTTTTACCTTGGAAAAAGGCCCGGTTCAGAAAATGTGTTTGGTGTGGCTCTTGCCGGCCACGGTTTTAAATTTGCGCCGATGCTTGGAGAACTGCTGGCAGATCATATGCTCGACCTCCCCTCTTCCATAGACACTGGCATGTTTTCGCCGGATCGGTTCTAGCCCGGATAGTTCATGAAAAAACAGCAACAAATTCAATTATAGATACAATATCAGCGAGATAGGAACAGCCCTTCCCCTTAGCCTAATGATACAGTTTGTACTTTTTAGGTTCAACGATGAAACAACAGAGTTTCCACCCTGCGGGCGAGTCGATACGGCCCGCCATCCCGCGTCGCTTTTGGGAAAGGCATATTAAAGATATAGCCTCCCCCAGTCTCCTTGGCTGGCAGGCCGCCTCAACTCGTGAAATATCCGTTCTAGCTCATTTGTTCTGTCTGGGGGACCGTTTTAGCTGAAGAGTAAATGTAGAAAACTACAACCGATACCCCACGGAACGTTTAGCCTCAGCATCTGGTCGAAAATAGAGTGAAAATAGAGTTGTAGGTACAAAAAGGGAAAGAAGAAAATCGCCTATCCGGCTCGGGTAAATGGATGATGCTCAACGGTGAATTCCCAGGATTGGGTCTTTGGTTGCCGGGATAACACAAGCCAATACATCTGCTCAGAGTCCGATTCCGGGTAGTCGGTGGTATAATGCAATCCTCGTGATTCCTTTCTCAACATTGCCGACTCAACAATCAGTTGCGACACCTGGGCGATATTTCTCAGCTCCACCATATTTCGGGTTATTTTATGGTTTGCGTAGAGGGATTCTATTTCCCGGGTAATCGAGATAATCCTTTGTCGTGCCAGTTCGAGCCGTTTACTGTTTCTGACAATACCGACATAGTTCCACATGGTCCTGCGCAGCACATCCCAATTGTGATTGATCAGGATGTTTTCGTCCAACTCTTGAGTCGGCTGAATGGGATCTGGAAATTCATCGGTCCCCTGCCCCCGGTCTTTGATTCTTTCCAGGTTTTCCTTGCAGTAAGTCGCTGCTTTTTCTGCAAAAACAACCGCCTCCAACAAGGAATTGCTGGCCAGCCTATTGGCACCGTGCAATCCTGTACAAGCGGTCTCTCCAATTGCCATAAGCCCTTCAATTGAGCTGTTACCAAACTCATCGACCAGAACGCCGCCGCACATATAGTGCGCAGCAGGAACCACAGGTATTGCCTCTTTAGTAATATCAATCCCATACTTCAGACACTCGGAGTAAATCCCGGGAAATCTCGTTTTTATAAAGGACGCATCTTTGTGGCTGATATCAAGGAACACGGAATCGTCACCGCTCTCCTTCATTTCCTGGTCAATTGAACGGGCCACCATATCTCGGGTAGCCAATTCGGCCCGGGAATCGTATTTATCCATAAAGCGCTCCCCATCCCGGTTGAAAAGCAGCCCACCTTCCCCCCTCACCGCCTCGGAAATAAGAAAGTTCTTTGCTTGAGGATGAAACAGACAGGTCGGGTGGAACTGCACAAACTCCATATTTGCGATGCGTGCACCGGCCCTGCAGGCAGCCGCTACCCCGTCACCAGTGGCGATGTCGGGATTACTCGTGTAGAGATAGACTTTTCCGGTACCACCAGTACATAAAACCGTCTGGTCCGCAACAAAACGATGTATTTGGCCACCTTCATCAAGCACAAATGCTCCACAGCAGCGACTTTCCCCTCCATTGGCAGCAACCATCAGGTCGACAACCATATGATCTTCGAAAAGAGTTATTGACGGGGCACCTCTTACCAACTCCAGCAGTGTTGTCTCAATGGCTCTCCCGGTAAGATCATAGGCGTGGGCAACCCTACGGTTACTGTGCCCCCCCTCGCGCCCAAGACTCAGCGACTCACCATCATTATTTACAACAAAATCAACACCATAAGAGATTAAATCTTTAACTCTATCGTAGCCTCTAGTCACCACCTCCTGGACAGTCGCGTAATCACAAAGACCTCCGCCGGCAGTCAGAGTATCAGCGATATGGGCGCTTATGGAATCGTTTTCTTGGTCAAGAACTGCAGCTATACCCCCTTGGGCCAGGTTGGTCGCTGTATCCGCCATCCCTTTCTTGGTGATCACGACGACGTCGCCCAAACGGGCAACTCTGAGGGCAAAAGATAATCCGGCGATTCCGCTGCCAATAACTAGAAATTTCATTTCAGAATCTTCTTCGAACTAAATGTCACATGTTTCACGTGAAACACTAAGAAAAAATATACGCTTAAAGTGGCGAGTTTGAGACGTTGAAGCAAATAATCATTGAGCGTTTATTTCTCCTGGTTTATAAAGACCTATGAGAATTAATCATATTTGAGATGAGGGTATATCACAATGGGAAATAACTCAACAGTTATTGCTGTTGCTAATCAGAAGGGTGGGGTGGGTAAGACGACTACTGCAGTCAACCTCTCCTGTGCACTCGCTCTAAGAAAAAAGCAGGTACTCCTTGTTGACTCAGATCCTCAGGGAAATGCTTCCAGTGGGGTTGGCGTTAAAGTAGCTAACAGAAACAAAAACCTCTACCAGGTACTCTGTGGAGATGCTTCGGTCGTCGATGTCATTCTCAACACCAATGTAAAAAAACTCTCCGTTCTACCCTCCAACATTGATCTAGTGGCGGCAGAGTTAGAGCTGATCAGCCAGAAGAATAGAGAAAAGTTTTTAAAAAAATCTCTGAAACCACTTCTTCCCGAGTTTGATTACATTATTGTCGACTGTCCTCCCTCGCTTGGGCTTCTCACCCTCAATGCACTTACCGCAGCCCACTCCATACTCATACCGATGCAATGCGAGTACTATGCTATGGAGGGATTGGCGCAACTGATCAATACAGTTCGATCTGTAAAGCAGTCTTTCAACAAAAAGCTATACATAGAGGGGCTGCTGCTCACCATGTTCGACAAACGAAATCGTTTGTCTCATCAAGTGGCGGCGGAAATTCATAACCATTTTGGCGATCAGGTGTTCACAACTCGTATACCGCGCAATGTGCGACTCAGTGAAAGCCCAAGTCACGGCAAGACCATCATGGAATACGATATCAAGTCCACCGGCGCTCAGGCCTATAAGGCTTTGGCGCTTGAATTCCTTAAACGACAGGTGTGAAAAGTGGCAAAATTGACAGGACTTGACGGGCAGGGGATCAGTGCCCTTTTTGGTGATCAAAGCAGTGAGGAAACTTTTTTTGAGTGCAATATCAGCCAGATCACACCCAATAAACATCAACCCAGGCTGATGTTCGATCAAGAGGAACTCACCGAACTGGCTGAATCGATACGGGTCAACGGAGTCATCCAACCACTTATCGTTTCCAGAGTCTCCAAGAAAAAATATACTCTGATAGCGGGGGAGCGACGACTTCGCGCTTCCAAGATGGCGGGCTTAAAAACTGTTCCAGTCGTAGTACGTGAAATAAGCAGCGATGACGAACTGCTCGAATTCGCGCTCATTGAAAACATTCAGAGAACGGATCTTAACCCTCTTGAGGAAGCCGAAGCCTATCGCAAACTGATTGATAAATTCGGTCTCACTCAGGAAGAAGCGTCACAGAAGGTCGGCAAAAACAGGTCAACGGTTGCCAACTCTTTGAGACTTCTTCAACTTCCTCAATATATAAAGGATGACCTCCTTTCCGGTCAACTCAGTGAAGGACACGCGAGGGCGCTTCTGGCAGTTTTATCAAGCCCGGCAACCCTGAAGGAAATTCGCGACCAAATCATCGCCAAACAATTGTCTGTCCGGCAAACCGAAAAACTCATCAAAGCCATAACTCGTGATGTTTCCACCAAAGTACCCAGTCGAAAAAAGGAAAAAGAATTTTCCAGTTCGGTGAAAAAGGCTTTCGAGAACCAGCTGACCAACCGGCTCAGTTCCCAGGTACTCATTAATCAGAAAGGCAGCCGCGGGAAAATTGAAATTGAATACTATTCTTATGACGATCTTGAACGTATCATCGGTATGATGCTAAGCGGAGAGTCCTCCTGATTTATAATTTTTTGACAATGCAAAGTTATGATTAAAAAAACGATTATCATCTTCATTATACTTTTTTCTCTTATTTTCTCGGCCACAGCAGCTTTGGCAAAAATGGTCAGCGTGGTCGGAGATAACGTTAACCTCCGGTCTGGACCTGGAACCAAATACTCGGTTAAATGGAAATATGGCAGCGGTTTTCCTTTGAAAGTTGTGCAGGAGAAAGGAGGATGGCTGAAGGTGGAGGACTTTGAGGGTGACACTGGCTGGTTATACCAAAAGCTCACCTCCAGAACCGGTCATATGATAGTCAAGGTCCATAAAAATGAAAACAAAAAGGTAAATATCAGAAGCGGCCCCGGCACCAAAAACAAAGTTGTCGGTAAAGCCTATTACGGTGTTGTTTTCAAAACAATTAAACAACAAAACGGCTGGGCCCAGGTCAAACATGACAGTGGCCTGGAAGGGTGGATCAAAAGATCACTACTGTGGGGTTTCTAGCTGCTAAACAGAAAAGCCTGGTTGACCTTGGTCAGCCAGGCTTTGAATTCATGGCGGAGAGAGAGGGATTCGAACCCTCGGTGGAGTTTTATCCCCACACTCGCT